>Ga0210057_1002386_pt1 | contig 26929 bp, 28 predicted proteins | sample CryGeyCG2114_010_2_FD_183968 | JGI IMG/M metagenome (GOLD analysis project Ga0210057, IMG submission 183968) | Groundwater microbial communities from aquifer - Crystal Geyser CG10_big_fil_rev_8/21/14_0.10 (SPAdes) (version 2) | ecosystem: Environmental > Aquatic > Deep subsurface > Groundwater ...
TAAGTATACCACTGGGACACTGGTTCTAAAACAATGGACGCGCTCTTGCCTAAAGACAGCATGAAATCACGAATTTGATTCTTATCTGTCAAGATTTTCTCTTGGCGCAGTATGGTTCCGGCATAGTCTTTCACGCAGAACGATGAAGTGTTCTTGTGCAAGTCCATGCCGACATACAATGTATTATTATTAAAGTTCATAGATTGTGCGATAGTTAGATTAATTAATGGTTCGACCTGTTTCTATTCTACCGCAGAATCTATAGGTTTTATAGCATTATGAATAAAAATAATATAAACAAACTTTTGCGAAATGGCAGAGGCATGTTGCTGGCGTATGACCATGGATTTGAGCATGGGCCGGTTGATTTTAACGAGAAAAATGTTGATCCCGCGTATATTTTGGATATCGCCAATTCAGGGCATTTTACTGGCGTTGTTCTGCAAAAGGGGCTGGCTGATAAATATTATGACAAAAAACAGTATCAGCCCACGGATTCGGCGAGCCAGGTACGGTTAATTATCAAAATGAACGGCAAAACCCCGTTTCATAAAGATGAAGAGCCGCTTTCTTTGTCCAATTGTTCGGTAAAGGAAGCAGTTAAGCTGGGCGCGAGCGCGATTGGATACACAATTTATATCGGTTCAGAGCATGAGCAGACAATGATTGATGAGTTCGCGCAGATTGAAGAGGAAGCGCATCATAATAATCTCGCTGTGATTGGATGGATGTATCCAAGAGGCAAGAAAATTAAATCAGACACTGATAAAGATATTTTGGCGTACGCGGCGCGTCTTGGTCTTGAATTAAACGCTGACGCGGTGAAAGTAAAATATTCTGGTGATGTAGAAAGTTTCAAGTGGGTGGTGAAGTCAGCTGGTAAAACAAAGGTCTTTGTTGTTGGCGGAGACAAGCAGGATGATGAAGACGCGCTTATTAAAGAGACAAAAGATATTCTTGAAGCTGGTGCTGTTGGTTGGGCAATCGGCCGCAACATTTGGCAAGCCAAAGAGCCAATTAAAATCGCGGAGAGAATCGCGAAAGTTTTATATAACTAATAAGTGTCATTGCGAGGAGGTCTGTACTCAGACCGACGTGGCAATCCCGTGTTATTCTGAGATTGCTTCGGTCGCGAGTACACTCCTTCGCAATGACAATAAAAAAATATGCCAAAACCAATCGTATATATCGCGCGCAAAGTTCCAAAAAATGGGTTTGAAGATTTGTACAAGCATTGCACAGTCAAAATGCACACAAGCGAGAATCCGCCAACTAAAAAACAATTAATTTCATACGCGCGCTCCGCTGACGCGCTTATTGCTACTGTCACGGATTTTGTTGATAAGGATGTTTTGTCCGCGGGCAAGAATCTTAAAATCGTGGCAAACTACGCGATCGGATTTAATAATATTGATTTAAAAGCAACCAAAGCCGCGGACGTGTACGCGTCCCACACTCCAAGCCTGGTAGCGGCAAGCGCGGTAGCTCAGCACTCGTTCGCGTTGATCATGGCGTTGGCGCGCCGGCTTGGCGAGTCAGACCAGTTTATGCGCGAAGGAAAATACAAAGCCTGGAGCCCGACATTGTTTCTGGGCGATGACTTACGCGGTAAAACTTTGGGAATAGTTGGGGGTGGAAGAATCGGGTGCTCGCTTGGTGAAATCATTAAAGGTGCGTTTGATGTGGATGTTGTGTATTCTGACGTAGTGCGTAGCCCGCAGATAGAAAAAAGATGCAACGCAAAAAAAATGTCTTTGCCAGAATTATTAAATAAGTCAGATTATGTTTCTTTGCATGTGCCTTTGTTGCCATCCACAAAGCATCTTATTGGCGCAAAAGAACTCTCCCAGATGAAACCAAACGCGATTTTGATAAATACTTCAAGGGGCCCTGTGATTGATGAAAAAGCGCTTGTGCGCGCTTTGAAAGCGAAAAAAATCGCAGGCGCTGGGTTAGATGTGTTTGAGTTTGAGCCAAAATTAGCCCCAGGCTTAGCAAAATTATCAAATGTGATACTCACGCCACACTCAGCTTCCGCCACAATTGAGGCTAGAGAGGAAATGGGAAAAATGGCAACTGAAAATATTCTGGATGTTTTAGTCCGCGGTATTGCGCCGAGAAATGAGATAAAGGAATAAAATTAGACACGTCATTCTGAACAGAGCCGCTGTACTCGGCGGCGCAGTGAAGAATCTCGTGAATTATGCCAGAGCGTCAACGACGAGATCCTTCGCTAACGCTCAGGATGACTTTATGATAAATTTCTTTCATACATATATTCCAGAACCGATCGCGTTTCAAATCGGCCCTTTATCCATCCATTGGTATGGTGTAATTTTAGTTGTCGCGATTTTGGCTGGATATTGGATAGTGAATCGTCTGTCTCGCTCAAGCGGATTGAACCAGGAAGCAATTTCATCAATCTACGTTAACACGCTTATCATAGGATTCATTGGCGCTCGGCTGTATCATGTTATCAGCGATTGGGGATTTTATGGAAGCAATATGTCTCAGATTCTCGCTGTCTGGAACGGGGGATTAGCAATTCATGGCGCGATCATTGGCGCAGTTCTCTCAGTATTATATTTTTCGCGTAAATACAAAATCAACTTTTGGAAAATTTTAGATATATTCGCGATAGCCGGCATTCTTGGCCAGGCAATTGGCAGATGGGGAAATTATTTTAATCAGGAATTATTTGGCGCGCCCACTGATTCTTGGATTGGTATTCCAATTGATGTGGCGCATCGTGCCGAAGGATTTGTCCAATATACTCATTTTCATCCAGCTTTTTTATATGAATCGCTTTTATGTCTGGCTGTTTTTATTATCTTATGTGTGGTTTTTAAAAAACAAACAACTACGCCTTTATCCTGGCAGGAAAGATTAAGAGGGGGTCTGGTCTTCTGGCTCTATATTGGTTTGTATTCCTTTGTCAGAATTATAGTGGAATCAATCCGCGTGAATGACGCGGCTCTTGTCGCTGGCATCAGATTGCCGCTGTTAGTGAGTGTTCTGCTGGCTCTTCTCTCAATCGCAATGATTCTAAAGTCCTTGGCCTTTTATCATAAAAAAGAATGAGCGCGCCATAATCCAAATGTCTTTGAGCACGACCCTAAGCCCGAAATGCGTGCGTACAAAATCAATGTAATCATTATCAAGCTTATGTTCTCCGCCATGAGATGGCGCGTCCAGCTTGTGTATCTGCACTGGCCCGGTAAGGCCGGCTTTTATAACTACTTTTCTGAATTCTCCTTTTTTGATTTCGCGCTCTACGTCTCGTGCAATCCAAGGTCGCGGGCCTACCAGGCTCATATCTCCGAAAAGCACGCTGAACAACTGCGGTGTCTCGTCTAGATAAAAGCTTTTGAGGATTTTTCCAATGTGAGTCAGATTATTTTTGTCTTTTTCTAGCTGTTTAGTGACTACAATGCCGCCAGCGCGCAATGTTGACATATATGAGCTTGTTTTGAATATTCTGAATTTTCGCAATGTAAACGGTTTGTTCTGCGATATCCTTTCTTCGGAGTAAAAAACCGGGCCGCTATTTTTGCGAACAAAAATCCCCTCAATTTTAATTGCGAGGATTATGAGCAGTAAAATAGGGGAAAGAATGATGATAATCGCAAGTGCAGAGAAAATGTCAAACGCGCGTTTTGCAAATGGAGTTTTAATAGGGGTTGGTTGTGGTTTCATAATTAATCAATAGTCCATTGTTTAATGTCTTTACATGCAAACGTTCTTTCTGTATCTTTGTCGCAGTCATGCGCCCTCAGGCACCATTGCTCCTCTTTGTGCCATTCGTTTGATTCAAACACAATTTTCTTTGGAATGATTCTTCGTATCGTAGTTTCTCCTTTCCAGTTTGTGTATAAAATTTTGATTTCTTTGTTATCCATATATTATAACTTTTTTTGATTTTTCAATGAAACTTAATTGGTGGTGTGGATGTCCCGAATTTCGAACTAAAATTGTCTCAAATTGATCCGTTTGTTCGGAAATTACGAAAAATTTATAAAGTTAATCCAGAGCGGTTTGAAGTTCCTGTAAAATTAAAGTCAGTTTACTAATTTTTGTCTTTTTCTTGTAACTTACTTGTGGATAAATCTTTTAATTGACTTTTAATTTACTATTTGATATATTTAATATATCACGCCCTTGGGGCAACCCTTGGGATACTGAATCCGAGAGAGCAATCTCTCGGATTCTATTTTTGTTCAATAAATTCCTTCAGTTTATTTACTGAACATAAGAATAATCCCTTGGTAATACTATCATATTCTTTCCCTTTGTGGTTAGGACCGAAAACTACAATCGCTTGTCGTCCTTTTTTAATAACGTCTCTGACCAAGGCCGCATAATCGCCATCGCCGCTGAAAAGCATAAAAGCCTTCATGCGATTTAGATTATTGTAAACATCGCAACTTATCTCAACGTCAAAATCGCATTTTCTTCTTTTTACAGGTTTTATGAGTTGATGCTGTAAATTCTCGATATTAACGTTTAATTTTTTTAATGTTTTATCAAGTTTATCAATTAGATCGTAAATTTCCTTTAATTGTTTTTCATTTGATAAACTATAAGCGACCCCCCTTTTGCCAATGCTTATTTTGGGTAAATTTTCAACTTTTTTGGTGATTTCGTAAAGTTTATTGGAAATTTCGGAATTGCTAACTTTTAATTTGTCTAAAGTATCAAACAATTTTCTGATAACTTTTTTAAAATGTGATTTTTCTAAATACACCGGTATCCACTTAACCTCTTTACTAATCAAGCTGTATCCAATGTCTTCAATTGTTTGATGTAATCCTTCGGTTTTTTTATTATTATCGTCTTTGCCAAAATAAAAATTTTTTTGATAAATCTCTTGATAACTATTTAAATATTCAAAAAGTCTGTCGGGGTCAATTTCCCAGCCCAAATCATCGTGCCAACCATAAACGTTTGACCAGTCAATGGCTACTAAGGTATCCCCATTTAATTTGAAAAATTTGTTTTCTAAATCCATTTTATTTCAATATTATAACGTGGTGTAAAATCTTGACTGGTAATTTCTGCCTCACTTATTCTATTAATTATAAAACGTCTAATACCGTTTTTATCTCTATCCCAAGCGAATAAGGCCTCCTCATTTCCTCCATCAGTAAAACTATAAGGCTCAACATAACGCCAACCTTCGCTTGTGCCGTCTTTTTCAATATAAATGATCTTTAATACTTTTCTCTCGTGAGCGGCTTGTTTTATTGTGTTAATAATATCAGGCATATTATTGATTAAAAGCATTTCCTTTTCCTAAATTACATTTTTTACATTTGGTTTCTAAATTTTCGGGAATGGTTTCGCCACCCTTTGACCAAGGCCGGATATGATCAACATGTAACTCAACCCCCATTTCCTTGATTGGACTTCGACCGCATTTTTTGCAAGTAAAACTATCTCTCATCAATATTCTAAACCTTAATCGGTCAGAAATTTCTCTTTTCGTCTTGTGTTTTATAATTATATCTCTATCTTCAGTTATTACATTTTTTTCTATAGAATTATTGGCAATTTCATCTCCATTCGTTGAATCCGAATTTATATATGATATGAATTTTTCAAGTGCTTTTCTCCACGAACCAAAGCGTTTGTCATATACGCCAGTAGAAAATTAAGAAAGTGGCCTTTTCATTTCAGCATATCGTGGTTGCCTTCCTAATTTTGTCCAGACATCCTCTATATTCTTAAATAATTCTTCCTCTGGAATATTTACTTTTCGGCCAATCTCAAGATTTGCGGCTTCCATTACTTTTGACCAAGAACCGAACCTGTTTGTTATCGTAGTTGGATGATATTTTCCGTGTTTCTCATATTCAGCAATGGTAATACTCTTTTTATTAAGTTTATTGGCAACACTCCTAATATCGGCAAGGAAATCTTCCGATGGTGTATTGCGATGATATTCTTCTAATTCAAATTTCATAAAATTAACTCAAAAATCCAAAAGTTCAAACTTGGTAATCTGGCGGAGAGGGTGGGATTCGAACCCACGGAACCGGTAAAGGTTCAATAGTTTTCAAGACTATCCCATTCGACCGCTCTGGCACCTCTCCATATATAAAAAATATCATAACAAAAGCATTTTGTCCACTAAAAAATCCCTGTCTATAGAGGGATTTTTATAACACATGGAACAAATAGCTGGCGGGGACGACCGGACTTGAACCGGCGACCTTCTGCGTGACAGGCAGACGCTCTAACCAGCTGAGCTACGCCCCCGTATTCAATGCTTGTTTCACGATTTTCGAGAATACCTTTGGATCGTTTTCAGCAATATCAGCAAGAACTTTCCTGTCAATTTCAATTTTTGCCTTTTTTAAGCCATCAATCAAGCGACTATAAGAAGTTTTATTCTCGCGCGCAGCTGCGTTAATTTTTACTTGCCAAAGAGCGCGAGTAGTGCGCTTTTTAACCCTGCGATCCCTATACGCGTGCGCTCCTGCTTTTGTAACCGCGGTTTTAGCGATTTTAATCAGTTTTTTTCTGCCCCATTTAAAACCCTTGGCTTTTCGCAAGATATTACTTCTGTTTTTTACATGGGTTGTTCCTCGCTTAACTCTAGGCATATGGTAATTGTTTTTTAACTTGTCTTAAAGCGTCATTAGAAAGACCCGCGTTTCTGCGCTTATTCATTCTTGTTTTGCCACTTTCGCGCGCATTAAAATGATTCTGTCCAGCTCGAACCTTTATAGGTTTGCCGTTTTTTGTAATTTTAACGCGTTTTGACGCTGTTTTATTAGTTTTTAGCTTATGCATAATACAATAGATTCTAGCAGGTTTAAGATTTTTTTGCAACTATCATTGAAAGCCGTCCTCCTTGCTTGGTAAATGGTTGCTCAATAATAATATTTTCATCCAAACTATTGGCAAAATCTTCCATAGTTGTTTTTGCTTGCGCGATATATGCTTTTTCTCTTCCTTTAAGCACAACATCAATCTTTACCTTATGGCCTTGCTCAATAAATTTGCGTGCTTGCATTTGCTTGGTTTTTTTGTCATGCTCTCCGATCCTAAAAGAAACTCGTATTGCTTTTATGTCAACTTTTTTCTGTCGCGCTTTCTGCTTTTGTTTGTGTTTTTCCTGTTCATACTGGAATTGGCCTAAATTAAGAATTTTGCAGATTGGGGGATTTGCTTTTGGTTGAACTTCAATCAAATCAAGCTCTCGCTCTTTTGCGATTATTAATGCTTTTTTTGTATCCAATTCCCCAAGGCTTACTCCATTTTCATCAATAACAAGAATCCTTGGAGCTTTAATCCGCTCGTTCGCGTTGAACTGAAGAACTTGCTGCTTGTCCCTGCGCCTTCTATAGAATGATGGAGATCTTCTTTGCATATTATAATTATATATGGCGGCCTGCCAGCCATAGCCCGCCAGGAGCGGGCGGAGGATGGTGGAGGTGGCGGGCTATTCTCCCGCGTGAAAATAGTACTTGAACACCAGCGATACAATCATATTCTGTTTAATTGTTTCGCGCGCGTACTATAAACAGAAAAAACATAAGCGCGTTATCCTTAAAAAGCTTGGCCAAAGGCGTAAGGCGCGCCCAAGGTTGCGTCCTGAATTATGACATTGCTTGAATTCCATTCAGGCATGAAAAAGGCAATGGTCGATGCCTATGGTTAGGCAACAACTGTCGCAAAGCTAGGAACCGCGAAAGCGTTAGCAATCGCGTTCTTTACTCTACTAATAATGCGTGTTGCAATTATTTGATTTGTCTGGATTGTTTTATGCCGCTATCCAGGACATGCGGCAGATTGGCTAATGTAAAAGATAGATATTTTTCGATTAAATAACACCCCCTTATGAATATTGCCCGCGCGTTTGAAACGCAATAGTAATATACCTTATTTACATGCGTCTGTCAAGAACAACGCGTAAAAATCAAATACCAAAGCTTGTCCCGAGGCCTGTCCCGAGTACCCCGGAGGGAATGCCCGAGGGATTCAAATTTCAAAAATGAGATTTTTGTTATCTTTTAAGTCTACGCCCTATGTCGCGTTCAATATCGCGCTTCTTTATCTGCTCACGCTTCTCAAACTGTTTTTTTGAGCGCGCGAGCGCTAGTTCTATTTTTATAATGCCTGATTTGGAATACATTTTTATTGGAATAAGGGATAGGGTTTTTTGTTTTAGTTTTCCAATCAATCCTGTGATTTCTTTTTTATTCAAAAGCAAAACGCGCGACTTTTCAGGATCGTAATTTTCGCGCGATTGAGATGAATGAGCATATCGCGAAATAGAGCACCCAATCAACCTAGGAACAAGGTCTTGCCCGATTACTGCCCAGGACGCTTTCAGATTCGCGCCTCCTTTTTTAACTGATTTTACTTCATCTCCAGTAAGCTTTATTCCAGCTTCAAATGTTTCCAAAAACTGCCAATCAGTTTTCGCTCGCTTATTTAAGGCAAGCATATTGTCTTTTTTATTCTGTTTATTCATGCCTTTACTATAGTATAGAAAAAAATTTGTGTCTATAAACAAATATGTTGTTTTTATAAGGCGAATTTGTACACAGCATGGATTTGACCTAAATTTTAAATTTGATACAATATATACAGTTGAGTTTTAATATTATTAAGATAGAAAATATACTATGCCAAGCGAAATAAATCACGCGCCTCAAGCGCCTGAGACATCTTCTCCTTCTTTAGTAAATAGGCGCGGTTCAGTCAGCAAGCCAAATCATGGAGCTATTCAGGTAATCGCAATCGTTATTGTCGCGATTATCGTGATTGTTTCCTGGATGTGGGCGTCTCAGAACAAGCTTTCTGGTTTTGATAAGGATTGGCAGGCAGTATTCCTGACCAATGGCCAGGTATATTTTGGCCAGGTAAAAGCACAGAATTCTGCTCAAGTTATTTTGAAAGATATTTATTATCTTCAAGTAACTCGCCCTCTACAGCAAACTCAAGAAGGTCAAGAACAAGCAGATGCTACGCAAGGAGAATTATCCTTGGTCAAGCTGGGTAATGAGCTTCATGGGCCAACTGATAATATGTATATCAACAGGGATCATGTATTGTTTATAGAGGATTTGAAAGATGATTCAAACGTGGTTCAAGCAATTGATAATTACAAAACAGGCCAGTAATTTGATTTAATTCATAAAAGGGCTTAATAATTAAGCCCTTTTTTTGTCTAATAATATCGGATACCAATACTGCATTGATTATCCTATATATTTTTTATCCGATATCGCGTAATATGCTATATCGCTTTCCCATATCGGATAAGAAATATAAAATTATAAGTATATCGGGTAGTATCGGATATAGGTTATAGCATATTCTGCGCTTGAATATACTAATACAAGCATGCTATTATTAGCATATAATTAATAAATCACTAAAATAATCAATTTTTATTATGCCTATTGATATAAAGCGTGGAATATCTCCATATAAGGAATTTTCTCGGCCTAGTGATGATAAAGAAAGTTCTCATATTTTGCGTTATTTTGAAAAGCACTTGTTTTCTCTTATGCAAGTTATTGGGTTTGTTTTTTGTTTTATTTTTCCTTTTTGGTTTTTTGGGGTTGATTCTCGCGGTTCTGGAGAAATAGGGCATTGGATAAGCAGAGACATTCTATTTTTAATATTTTTATCTGTTTTGATCTTTGCTTGGGCATTTTATATTGTTGTTCTTGAAAAAAAAATAGAATATACCCGCTTATGGCTTTTAAACGCGAGTATGGCTATATTAGTCATTATGACTATTGTAAGCGCTTTTTTTGGATATGACGCGCTTCAAAGTTTTGGATTTAGGTTCTCTGGAATGCTTGTTACTGCTCCAGATGTTGTTATCGGTATTTTATGGATGCTGTTTTTAGTTAATTTAGCTCCAGTTAGATTATTAAAAATGATGCTAGTAGCGCATATGCTTGGCAGTTCTTTGTTTGCGATTGCTGTTTTATTTGGCAATATTTTTAGCATCAAAGCCTTAGCTATTACTGGAGTTTGGGAGCATTCTTGGCTTATGGTTTTCGCTGTTAATGTTTTTTTGCTTATTGGATTTACAATGCTTCAAAAAGGAATCGCGAAATTTGTGTGGTCATTATCTATAGCTGCCCATCTTTTTGTGTTGTTTTTATTTGATAGTCCAGTATCCTGGCTTGCCGCGATTATTGGGATTTCAATATTGCTCGCGTTCCAGATTTTTTATTCAAAAAAATTATGGCAGAAGAATTTTACTTATCCTTTGCAGGTTTGGGGATTTTGCGTGATTCTTCTTATTCTGCCCATAAAAATGTTTACTGGATCAGCGCCAATCACGCGTGAATTTTTTGACGCTAACATCGGAGTTTTCAAGGAATCATCAAGCATGAGCGAAAAGATAATTGGCTTTGGGTCTGCGAATTCCTTTTTTGCTTTGCTTGAGAATCAACAAGAAGGAATTGATATCCGAGAAACCGCGAATTTCAATCTTGATCGATTCGCGCCAATGAGCGGCTGGAACGCTATAGTGATTGAATATGGATTGCTTGGAAGCGCGGTATTTATTTTGTTGTTCGCGGTTATTATCAGCCGCGGGATTTTCTTTTTAAAGAGAAACTTGCAAACATATAAGCAGCACATTTCGCCAAATATCATTGAGGGAGATATGTCAGAAACATCATATTTGGCAGGAATTATATTTTTGGCTTTTTGCCTAGCTCTAGTTCTGTCATTATTTGAGCCTTGGTCATTGGTTTCTTGGTGGGTGCTGGTTCTACTTTCTGGGCTTTCAATATCTTTTCAGCGCGCTGAATCGCAAGACAAAGCTGGGTCTATTGATCTTAGAAAATCAACTGGAAGGTTTTGGCCATCTCTTGGGGTTTTATCTGTTTTTGTCGTAATAATTTTATCTGTGCTAATATTCAATGTCCGAGCTTCTGTTGCGCTTTCTTTTGCCAGCAAAGCAATCAATGCTTCTGACGCGCGGGATAAGTTTGAATTATGGCAAAGCGCGTATAATAAAAATCCGCGCAATGACATGTTAGCGGCCCAGCGCGCTTTGGCTGAACTTAATCTTTTGTCTCAAGAAACGCCCTTAGATGTTCAGCGAGATATTTTAGAATCATCAAGCAGAATATTGTCTAAAGTAGTTGAAAAATCAAAAGATCCATTTGCTAAATGGGTGGCTGCGGACGCGTACATTATGCTTGAAAGCTATGCTGAAGGTTCAGTTCAGCTCGCGCGAAAAACATATCTTGATATTATAAAGCGCATGCCGCGATATTTATACGTGCCAGTCGCGCTCGCGCAATTCTATGAAGGTTATGAGGACCAACTTGTTTCAGAGGAAATGTCTTCTGATCAGCTCAGGAAAGAAGCAATGGATTATTTGCGTTCTGCTTTGGATATTGAGCCGTCGTTTCTGCCTGCGCGACTTGAGCTTTCATTTTTTATAGAACAGCAGGATGGCATTGCCGCAGCCATAGCTGAGCTTGAACCTTGGGAGGATCAAAGCCCGGAAATTATGTATCATGTTGGCCGGCTCTATTTTAATGATAAGAATTTTCAGATTGCCGCGGAAAAGTTTGGCCAAGTTGTGCGCGAGGTGCCGAGCCATTCAAACGCGCGTTATTCGTTGGCTATCGCGTATTTCCGGCTTGAGCGATTTGATGAATCTTTGCAGGAGTTTCAGAGCGTGCTTGAACTGAATCCTGGGAATGAGGATGTGCAAGCGAAAATTGATCAGGTAAAGGAAAAATTAGGGGAGTAAAATTTAATATCAAAATCCAAAATCCAAATTTAAAATCAAATGCAAAATCTAAAACAGTTTTGACATTTGGATTTTGAGTTTTGACAATTATTATTCCTTTGTTGTAAAAACAGCATTTTTTTGATATTCTTAATCTATATGAAACAATCTGAAATCGAACATAAAGTGCTTGAATTTTGGAACAAAGACAAAACATTCCAAAAATCCATAAAAAAACACGCTCCAAAAGGGGATTATGCTTTTTATGATGGTCCGCCTTTTGCAACTGGCACGCCTCATTATGGCCATATAGTGGCATCTTTAATGAAAGATATTGTTCCGCGATACTTCACTATGCGCGGATTTCGGGTTGAGCGCAGATGGGGCTGGGATTGCCATGGATTGCCAATTGAGAATATCGTGGAAAAAGAAAAAGGGTTTAAGCACAAAAAAGACATTGAAAAATATGGAATTGACAATTTCAACGAAGACGCGCGTTCAAAAGTTTTGAAATACGCGACAGAATGGAAAACAGTAATTGAACGAATGGGAAGATGGGTTGATTTTGATAATGATTACAAAACCATGGACCCTGATTTTATGGAATCCATCTGGTCGGTGTTCAAAGAATTGTATGATAAAGATTTGTTGTACGAATCATACCGCTGCCTGCACATCTGCCCCCGATGCGAAACAACGCTGGCGCAATCCGAAGTCGCGCAAGGATATATGGATGTAAAAGATTTATCTGTTACCGTGAAATTTGAATTGGAGGATGATTTAAACCGTCATCCCCTCGGAATACTCAGGGCAGGCTCTGAGCGGAGTGTACTCACGGAGTCCAAGGATCTAATCAAAGACGCTCCAGTGTACTTGCTTGCCTGGACAACAACACCCTGGACTTTGCCGGGAAATATGGCTGCTACAATCAGTGAGAAAATAAAATATGTTAAGGTAACATTTGAAAACGCGAAATATATTGTTGCCAAAGAGCGCTTGCAGGAAGTGTTTAAAGATAAAGAGTATTCAAATGAGCAAGAGGTAAAGCCGAAAGATTTGATTGGCAAAAAATACAAGCCACTATTCCCATACTACAATAACGACAAATTAGAAAATCGCGAAAACGCGTTCAAAGTGTACGCGGGCAATGATTTTGTAAATACAGAAGAAGGCACTGGAATCGTGCATATTGCCCCAGCGTTCGGGGCGGACGACTATGGCTTGTCAAAGCAGGAACAAATTCCATTTATCCAGCATGTAAACCTGGATGGCACATTCAAGAAAGAAGTCGCGGATTTCAAAGGCCTTGAAGTAAAACCAAAAGACGATCCAACCAAAACAGATGTTGAGATTATAAAATATCTGGCAAAACATAATTTGCTTTTTGCCAAACAAAAAATTGAGCACTCATATCCTCATTGTTGGCGATGTGATTCTCCTTTGCTAAATTATTCCACTTCTTCTTGGTTTGTTGCTGTGGAAAAAATCAAAAAAGATCTTCTCAAAAATGCTAAGCATATAAATTGGCAGCCCTCTCACATCAAAGACGGCAGGTTCGGACAATGGCTTGAGGGAGCTAGGGATTGGTCAATTTCCCGCCAAAGATTCTGGGGCTCTGTTATGCCGATTTGGGTGTGCGATAAAAACAAAGAACACAAAAAAGTGATTGGCTCAATTAAAGAATTGCAGGATTTATCCGGCAAAAAAGTAAAAGATTTACATAAGCATTTTGTTGATAAAATTACGTTCAAGTGCGAGGAATGCGATGGTACCATGAAGCGCATCCCAGATGTGCTTGACTGTTGGTTTGAAAGTGGCTCCATGCCATTCGCTGCAGAGCATTATCCATTTGAGAACGAGAAAAAGTTCAAAGAAAATTTTCCAGCCGAGTTTATTGCCGAAGGCGTGGACCAAACGCGCGCCTGGTTTTATTATATGCATGTTTTATCAGTCGCGCTCAAGAAAAGCCATGCTTTCAAAAACGTCATTGTCAATGGAATCGTTTTGGCCGAAGACGGCAAAAAGATGAGCAAGCGCTTGCAAAATTATCCTGATCCAATGGAAATGTTTGAAAAGTACGGCGCTGACGCGGTGCGGTATTATTTAGCTACTTCAACAGTAATGCGCGCTGAAGATTTGAATTTTTCCGAAAGAGGAGTGGATGAAGTCGTGAAAAAGGTCTTACTTACTTTGTACAATGTGTTGGCGTTTTATAAGATGTATGCGGAAACAAAATCCAAAATCCAAAATCCAAATGACAAAGAAATTCCAAAATCCAAATTCCAAAATTCAAAACATATTCTTGATAAATGGATTATCGCGAAAACAAATGAACTTATCTCCGAGGTCACGGATGCGTATGATAATTATGATTTAAATCGCGCGACTCGGCCAATCATGGATTTCATCCAAGAACTTTCAACCTGGTATGTTCGCCGTTCCAGAGACCGATTCAAAAGCGATGACGAGAAAGACAAGCAGTCCGCGCTTTCAACTTTGCGCTGGGTGCTGGAGCAAACCGCTCTGGTCCTGGCGCCAGTAATGCCATTTACAGCAGAACATGTTTGGCAAGAGCTTCATTCAAATCGTCATTCTGAGGGGGTATTCTCCCCCGAAGAATCTCGTGAATTACGCTCCAGCGGTCAACGACGAGATTCTTCAACTTCGCTTCAGAATTACGAAGTTGACCAATCAGTCCATCTTCAGGATTGGCCCAAAGCAGAGAAAGTTGACAAAGAAGTTTTGAGCAATATGGAGAAAGCTCGATATATTGTGGAGTTGGCGTTATCAAAGCGCGCTTTGTATGATATCAAAATTAGACAACCATTATTAAAGTTAACTGTTTTTTGTAATTCATTAGATAAGGAATATAACAGATTAATATCTGATGAAGTTAATGTCAAGAATGTTGAGTTTAGTGATAAAGGTGTTATTATGGATGTTGAACTTGATAAAGAAATTACATATGAACTCCGTCTTGAAGGACATCTCCGTGAACTAACAAGATCAATCAATTCCTTGCGCAAGAAACAAGGATTAACCACCGGGGATATAATTGTTTTGATATATGATACCAAATCAAAAGAACTCAAAAAAGTATTTGAAATGTATGTTGACGAATTAAAGAAATCAATAATTGCCAAGGAAATAGTTGAGAAAAAAAATGACGGAGAATTGATTGGAATAAACGGAGAAAAAATTACATTACAGATATCTATTTTGTCTTAATAATATGCGCTACGACGGAGGGTATGTTTATATCAATATCGATAAATTAGTATACTTTCGCGGGTACGCTCCCTTGTTCAGAATGACGATCAAAATATGGCAACCTACAAAACAAAATCAATTATCCTTTCTTCATATCCCTATAAAGAGCACGACAGAATAATCACGTTCTATTCCAAAGAATTCGGAAAAATGGACGCAAGAGCGCGAGGTGCGAGAAAGATCACAAGCAAATTAGCTGGGCATTTAGAACCATTCATAGAAACAGAATTATTGCTTGCGAATGGCAGGCGATGGGATATTTTAGCAGGAAGCAGAACAATAAAGACAAATCAGAACCTAAGATCAGATTACTTAAAACTCGCGGCAGCTTCTGTATGCGTTGAAGCAGTAAAAAATATTACTAAGCCATTATCATCAGACGCGCGAGTTTTCCAGCTTTTGAGAGCAATAATTTCAGAATTAGAACTTAGCCAGAGCAAGAGCAGGCAAAAGCATCTGGTTGCCACATTCTTGTGGCAACTGCTCGGGCTTTCCGGATTTAAAGCAGAGCTTGATCATTGCATCCAGTGCAGGATATCTTTATCTTCAGGATCATTCAGTTTTGAAGGGGGCGGAGTTTTGTGCCATAATTGCGCGCGCCAAGACATGATGGCTCATGAGGCAGGCCCTAAAACTATAGCTGAGTTGCGCGCGTTTACGCTCACCACTAAAGAAGCGCAAGCAATTGCCAAGCAGTTTTGGGAAAGGATTGTGGATTTTAAGCCACTTAATAGTTTGCAATTTTTTGAATTAATAACCATATGAAATCAAACATCAGCGCCACAATGAAACAAATTTACGGAACAGGTAACTTCAATCCTCGAAGGTTCGATCGCAGACCAAATCGAAACCGCGGACGCGTATATTTGTGGGGCATTTCTATTTTTTTGTTCGCCATCATAGCTGTTGTGCTTGGTGGATTGTATTTGTTCGCGCGCACTCCAGACAGCTTTATCGGTGATAAAGTATATTTTGAGCTATCTGGATCTTTAAATCCAAAAATCGCGCAAATAGAAAATTACACTTTAAAGATCATCAACAACGAGGAAGTTGATTTAGAAGATATTGAATTATTCATTGATTGGTCATCTGCGTCAAATGATTCAGCCAGCGCGGTAGCGCATTTTATTTCTTCTGAAATAGCGCCAGAATCAGAAGCAAACAATACCTGGAAGCTCGGCAGTCTTGGCGTAGGGCAAATGATTGATTTTAATTTTCAGGTTCGTTTTGTTGGATTAAGTAAAGAGAAATTTACTTTGCCATTTAAGTTTTCTGTGAAGCCAAATGGATTTGGGAGCGCGTTTGAGCTTGAGCACTTTGAACAGTTCGAGCTAGGAGATCCAACCATAAATCTAGCCATCAATGGCCCAGAGGTCGCGACTAATGGCGCTTCTATTGGGTTTGATATATTAATTACTGGTGATTCGCTTGGGTTTGGCGATATTAGCAAGCTTAAGCTTTCTATTGTCGCGCCTGATTCTTTTTCTTTAACAAGCTCTCAGCCAGAATTAAAAGACAGCAATCAGCTTGAATGGATTTTAGCTGAACTTCCGCGCCAAGGCGACGCGTATAAAGCTTATATTTCAGGAGATTTAACTTCAAAAGCAGGAGAAGAAAATATTTTTTCAGCTGAATTAGTCCGGGATAATGAGAAAAAACCTATCGCAACCAGTAAAAAAACAGTTTCCATCCAAAGCGCTGACGCGAAGGTCTCAATCGCGGTTTCGCCCTTTCAAGGCAAAAAGCTCCAATGGAACGAGCGTGCTGATTATGTTATTACTATAAATAATACTTCAGAATATGTTATGCGTGATGTGGTAGTTTCCGCGAACGCGCCAGACGATGCTTTATGGCAGGAAAGTTCTTTAAATTTGGGGAATAACGGATTTTTTGAGTCAGGCCAATTTATTTGGGATTCATCCACTACTGCGGCTCTTGAGTCAATTCGTCCTAAAGCGAGCGTGTCTTTGAAATTCAGTTTGACCGCGATTAGCGCGCCTCCAAAAGGATTTATTGGCTCTCCAACGCTTTCGGTGATTGCCCTGGTTTCGTCTTCTCTAGGGGAGCAGGATTTTTCAGTGCAAAGCCAAAAAGCAGATATTAATATTCTTTCTGATGTTGATTTTGATATTAACGCGTGGTACACGAATCCAGAAGGAGTAACAGTCGGATCTGGACCTCGTTCTCCTCAAGCAGGGCAAGAGAGCGTGTATGAAATTTCATTTAAGCTTGGGCCTACTACTTCTGATTTGAAAGATATTGAATTATTGTTTGACTTAAGCAATTTGGTTTCTTTGAAAGATGAATCAAACTATTCTGTTGGGGAATTGTCTTTTGATGAAGAAAATAGCCAGATTGTGTGGAGCGCGTCGCGTGTTCCTGCTTTGGAGATTCCAATTGAAATTCGGTTCAAGATTGGCGTGATGCCTGTGTCTTCTTTATCCCAAGCAGCGGTTTTGCTTGATAATATAAAATTGATTGTGGTGGACGCGAACGCGAATGAATCAATGGAATTCTTTGGCCGGAATATTACTGTTGGGGATATTGAATAATCATGTTCAAGATAATCAAAAAATCCAAAAAATCTAATGCACGCTTAGGGGCAATTAAAACAAAACACGGCTCAATTAAAACGCCGTGCTTTTTTCCGGACGCCACGCGCGCTAGTGTTCGTGGTTTAACTACAGATGATCTCAAGCGCTTGGGTTTGCAGGCAATGATTGTGAATACTTATCATCTATATTTACAGCCAGGCATCGCGCGTATCAAAAAAGCCAAGGGCGCACATGAATTTATGAACTGGCGCGGGCCTTTAGCGTCTGATTCAGGCGGGTATCAGGTATTCTCGCTTGTGCACCGCAACAAGAACAATGGAAAAATCACGGACAAGGGAGTGGTATTCAAATCAGTATATGATGGCTCAAGCCATTTGCTTACTCCAAAAAAATCAATTCAACTGCAGTTTGATTTGGGTGTTGATTTGATGGTATGTTTTGATGATGTTCCTCCGCATGATATTGGGGTATCTGGCATGCAAGAGTCAATTAAGCATACTATTGCGTGGGCGAAAATTTGCAAAAAGGAATTTGATGTTCAAGTGAAAAAGCACGACCTATCAAAAAATCCGCCCATTTTGTTTGGCGTGATTCAGGGTGGTATGGAAAAGCAATTGCGCGAGCAGTGCGCTAAAGCATTGTTGGAGATTGGTTTTGATGGGTATGGTTTCGGCGCTCGGCCTGTTGACGCGGAAGGTAATTTTATGTCAGATATTTTGGATTATACCGCGCGTCTGATTCCAGATGATAAAATTCGTTTTAATCTTGGCATGGGATTACCTAATGACATTATCCGCGCTGTTGAAATGGGCTGGGATTTGTTTGACTGCGTAATTCCTACGCGCGAGGCGCGGCATGGCCGGCTGTATTTCCGAAACCGTTTCCGAATCTCGTTTAAGTACCAAGCAAAATCAATTACCAACGCGAAATTCGCGAACGACCACACCCCTGTCAATCCAAATTCAAAACTTCCGGAATTGCGTGAATACTCAAAAGCATATTTGCATCATCTTTTTAAATCCAAAGAACCACTCTGTATCCGGCTTGCTACACTAAATAATCTTGAATTTTATCTTGATCTAATGACGCGCATTCGGGGCGCGATTAAAGCCGGGCGGTTATAAAAAAGGCACCAGGTACCTTTTTTGATGGCTGGGCTCAGAAAGGCCAGATAAAAAATAAAAAGCCGGACTAAGCTTTTTATTTGAAATGTCGAGAGGTCGTGTGCTGTGACATTTTTGTTGGATGCTTAGTCCGGCTGAAGCTACCCTGCGGCTTTGGGTTGGCGACCCGTGCGGCAGGGCAAAACTGTCTCTTGGATTCTCCACGGACAGAGGAGGATTAAGAGACAATATAAAATTTAAAATGATCAATGCTTGGCGAACAAGAGTAAGGGAGGGGGAATAGTCTTGTCCGCCAAGACACCCTTTTGATAAGGGCAACAAACCCTAGGGGAGGAACAGAGGGTTTGTATCTATAGTTTAATCATACCGCAAATAATTTGTCAACCCAAAATTGATTTACACCCGTATTTATGCTACTATAACAGCACTATGTCAAAAGAAAATAAGCAAATGGAAAAAATCATTTCTCTATGCAAACAAAGGGGTTTTATCTATCCTGGAAGCGAAATTTACGGTGGTTTGGCTAATTCCTGGGACTATGGCCCGCTTGGGGTTGAACTCAAAAACAATATTAAGCAATTGTGGTGGCAATATTTTGTGCGCTCGCGTGACGATATGGCAGGCATAGACGCGGCTTTGATTATGAACCCAAAGGTATGGGAAGCTTCAGGCCATGTTTCAAATTTCAACGATCCATTAGTTGAGTGCAAAAAGTGCCATGAAAGATTTCGCGCTGACCATCTTGAGAAAAACGAATGTCCAAGCTGTGGCGGGGAATTCACCGAATCAAAGCAATTCAACATGATGTTCCGCACGCACCTGGGCCCGGTCGGCAATGATGAAAACATCGTGTACCTTCGCCCGGAAACCGCGCAAGCCATGTTCGTTGATTTCAAAAACGTGTTGCAGACCTCCCGCCAAAAGCCGCCATTCGGCATCGCGCAAATCGGCAAGGCCTTCCGCAACGAAATTACGCCCGGCAACTTCATTTTCCGCACGCGCGAGTTTGAGCAGATGGAAATTGAATATTTTATTCCAGTGCCTTTGGATGATAAGGATTGGCAAAAGCATTTTGATAATTGGCTCAAACAGATGCATGATTGGATCGCGTTCGTTGGTATTGATACTAAAAAAATCCATGAATTGGATGTGCCAAAAGACGAGCTTGCCCACTATTCCAAAAAAACAATTGATCTTGAGTTTGATTTTCCATTTGGAAAAGATGAACTTTATGGTCTTGCGTATCGCACTGATTTTGATTTAAGAAATCATGAAAAATATTCAGGCCAGAATACTAAGTATAGGGATCAGCAAACTAATGAGGAATACTGGCCTCATGTTATAGAGCCGACCTTTGGCGTGGACCGGACTTTATTGGCAGTGCTGTGTAGCGCGTATAGGGAAGAAGACGATAGAATTGTCCTAAAATTGGATCCAAAAGTCGCGCCCTATAAAGCAGCTGTGTTTCCTCTTATGCGCAACAAGCTAGAGCTAGTTGAAAAGGCGCGCAAGATTTATGATAATCTTCGCAAAAACTACATGATTGCCTGGGATGATCGCGGAAATGTTGGTAAGCGCTACTACAGCCAAGATCAAATTGGCACTCCAATGTGCATTACTGTTGATTTTGATTCTTTGGAAGATAACACTGTCACTATCCGGGACCGGGACACTATGAAGCAGGAGCGGGTGAAGATTGATGAACTTCATTGTCATCTCGAGCGCCAGATTATTGGTTAAGCAGGATATGCTATGTATAGATATCAAATAAACCCTTCAAGGGGCATGAAGGGTTTATTTTGGCGTGGTTTTTTGAGTCAGAAATACTATGTTATCGGATGTAAATTTATTTTTTACTTTCTTTGATTCACAAAACCACCATTATATTTTGCTTTATAAATTTCGTTTCCACCTGCCGAACTTATGGTTTCCTCGCCAAAAAAATTGTCGATTTCTCCAGTATATGAATTCTTGTAGATTAAACCATCTTCAATATATTCCTTTGGACCACGATAAGGATGGTCTTCGGGAATCAATGATAATGCTTTTTGCAAAATTTTGTAAACTGCTTCAAAATCTGAAACTGACTCATCAACCAATCCATAATAAGTCATGATATAGATTGGTTCATTTTGAAGAAAGACCACTTCGCGTCCACCAAAAGGCTCGCCACCGAAATAGTTATCATGGTATTTTAAATCGCCATCCTCAAAAATCAATGTTGTTGATTTGTCATCCTCAACAATTTTTTTAGATGTTTCTCCAGCAGCATAAGTAGCTTTTTTTGCCTTTACGAGAAACTTACAAAGTCGTTGTTTATCTATCATATTCTTAGATTGCTAATATTTAGAAAAGTTTTTGCTAGCCCGAATTTGCCTGATTGGACTTAACCTCAGGGATATACGAAGTTTTTCTGGAGCGTAGCGGAAGAAAAATTTGGGTGAGGGGCGAGCCGAGCCCCGAACCGTATATCCCTTGTTATACGAGGGTGAGCGTAACGCAGTGGAGCGAAAGCGCAGCGTCCTCTTGAGTTGAAAGTCAGCCCGCTATTTCTGCAATAATAAATCACTATAAGAAACTGAAATCAACTCTTCTTGAGAAATCTTAAATAAATCAAGGAAAAATTGACATTGCTCAAGTAATTTATCTTTTCCAATTGTACCATCATTATCAATAGCTTCAATTTCAACAAAAGTCCCTAAATCTTCCACATTATCAATATGAAATTTTACATTATCAATAAAATAAATTTCTCTCTTTTTATCAACAACAACTAAAATTCCTAATGCCTTGGTTAAAATTTCTTTCAGTGAAGATTCAGGGTCATATCTAAACAAAGTGACATCAGATTGTTTTGGACCTTCTTTGTCTTCTCTTTGATAATGAATCAAATGATTCTCAATTTTTCCTTCCCTTAATTTCAACCTTCCATTATCAATTTTAAAGTATGTATCAATTTGATGATCAACACCTTTAAAGTCGGCAGTTCTTGATTTTAAGATTTCTCTTATCTCATCTTTATTATTAGATTTTGCTTTGATTTCAATATTTACGTGTGCCATAGTTATCTGATTTCAGTTAGATATTAAAAACATTTTGATAGGGCTGACTTTCAATTCCGCATAGCCGACAGTTGCGTAGCAATTTGGGTGAAGGCTTTTGTAAAAAGCCGTAACCAGATATGCCGTGTTAGGTGATGTATTTTTTTTCTCTTTTTTTAATTTTTATTTACTGGTCTAATCTAAATAATAATTTTAATTTTTTGTCTTTGATTTTAGGGCAGAGGGGTTGGGGGTGAATGCCCTAAAATCAAAACTCCTCATTGTGTTTTATTTGGTTTTCTCATTATAAAAAGATATTTAAAACCTCGCAGATAAAAGTTGAATTGCCGCGCTCGCTGGTGCCAAATTCCGGTGTTTGATGTTTGATTGTGCCTTGTGAGGCAAACCAAATCGATCGATTCAAAATATTTTTCCAATCTTTGCCACATTAAAAAACCAACGGGCGTAAATTTTTTTTTAATCCATTGATCGGCAATAACCCAACCCATCGCCTTGCCAGGCTTTAAAATTCGCGCGATTTCACTGGCTGTTTTTTCTAATTCGTCATAAAATTCCGTTTTTTCGCAAGAAATTTTACCGATACATTTTTCATCTTCAGAATATTTGATATTGTCCGAATACGGCGAATCAATAAAAACAAAATCAACAGAATTATCCGCCAGTGGAATTTCACGAGAATCGTTTTTAATTATTTCTGGTCTTGTAATATTCAAATCATACCCGATAACTTTTCTATTTAATTCTTTTGCGACATCAATCGTTGTTCCGCTTCCGCACATCGGATCAACAACCAAATCGCCCTCTTTTGTGTATCTTTGCAACAAATTCCAAATCACTAACGCAGGAGTAACGCCGTTATATTTATTGTTTCCGTGAGCTTTGTCGCCATAGTTTTGGCGAGGAAAATCCCAGAGGGTTGTTGATTCAATTTGTAAATCACTCATATTTTTAAATTGGAGTATGACAATTAGGGCATTCGTTTGATCCAATCATCAAACCTATTGCAGTACCACATTTTTTACATTGGAAATTTGCGTGAACACGATCTGCTAATCTTGTTGCTGTTATATATTCATTTGCTTGGTGCCGAATCGTGTCTTGTGTGCTATTTTTTATTTGTTTTATATCTGTCTGCAATCCTTGCAACTGATTTTCTAACTCACTTAATTTTTTGTCGTTTCCGCCTTTAACTTCAAGTAATAATTCATTTATTTTTTCCCATTTTTCTTGACCTTCGCAATATTTCTCTCTAACAACTTCATACCACCAATCACGCATTTGACGAATATCTTTTCGCCGCTCTGGATTACCTCCAAAATTATTATGACAATTTGGGCACAGAGGTGCGGCATTATCCATATCATCAGAAGATTCTTTATTTTCTTGTGGAATTATATGATGAACTTGAATACCAATTTCATGACATCGACAACAGCGAAATGCGGCATTTCTTTTTACTTCTAATTTTAAACTTTCTGCAAAAGGCATAATTATTTCAATAATTTTTTTAAATCATCAATGAATTTATCAAACATTTTTACTTTCTTGCTTTCTTCAATATCTGTTTCGCTCAAAACATAACTGCCGTCAGTGTCCACCTCAACAATCGCTCTACCTTTCTTTGCCGGTTTTTTAATTGTGAGCGTGCCGTCTTCATCTGGCGTAACAAAATAAACTTTGATGTGTTTTGTCGCTTCATCTGAGGCAAGTTTTATTTTCCAATATCCAGTTTGGGCGATTCTTTCTCGCAGAGTTACCTTGCTAGATAAAACAGCAACCACCTTGCTTGTTTTTGGATCATAAATAATTAAATCAACATCAGGCAAATGCGAACCAAACTCGCCATAATCAACAATCAAATTTCTTTTTACTAAACTTAATTCTTTTGAGAGGTTTGATCCGTTTGTTCTTTCAAGACTATTGCCATTCACAACCCGCAATCCAAAAGCATTGACTTCATCGGTAATAATAAACTCAATTAATTTTTCTAAATTCTTACCCTTGAACGCTCGCCATGATTGCTCGTGATCATCGCCAGTAAAATCTTTTTTGTGTTGATCTTTAGCCTCTTTTAAAACATTAGAAATATGGCGATATGCTTGCAAGCCATATTTATTTTTTTTCGTTTCGTAAATTTTGATTAAATCGTTTATGGTCATATTTTTTATTTTTCCATTATTAAAATATACTCTGTTGGATAAACAGACATTTGATTTTTATTTGTTAGCTTGGCAAATTTGCCGGTTTTTTTATCTCTTTGAGATGGTAAATTTTTTGACGGTATTTCTCTCTTAATAATATCAATGATTTTTAATTCTAAATTTTGCAACTGCTCGGCAAAGACTTCCGCGTTAAGTATTTCAACGCCTTGCAAGCTGGTATTGCCAATCACAATGCAAGTTTTTCCTTCTTTTTTTAAAATTCTTTTCATCTCAGTGAAAACTTGATTCATTTCGCTAAAATATGTTGAAACTTCATCTGCTGTTTTTTTTGATTTTTGCAGTAAAGCGTTTCTAATCCCTTCGGCAATATCACTATTTAAAACTAGATCTTTTTTACTGTGATAAGAAGTGCCAATAAATCTTTTTCTAAAATCGCTTAAATTTTTTGTGTATTCCAGCCACAAAGCGGTGAGCTGGTGCAGATCAGCGTATTCGTAAGATGTAACATACGGAGGCGAGGTAATAATTAAACTAACATCATTGTCTTTTGTTGGAATTTTTCTTGCGTCAGCACAAAATACTTTACAGGGTACTTTTAAAAATTTATTTTTTTCTAATATCTCATAAAATCTTGCATTGCCTCGTAGCATTAATTTAACTTGTCTAAAAAATACCTTGATTGGCTCTGTTGGCTTTTTGTTTGGATCCCTGGTTGGCTTATTGCTTTTTTGTAGCCAGATTGAACAATTTTTTAAAATATTTGAAAAAGCGCAAAAAAAGAAATCTTGAACATCTTGATCTTTTATTTTTGATATCTCAGCAAAAATAAAAGCGAGCCTTCTTTTTTCTTCTGGCTTGAACCAATAATCAATCCTTTCGTGTTCAGGCGCTTTTATTTTTAGTGTTTCGCTGTATGTATCTAATCTATTTTTTAGCGCTGTAAATTCTTTGTCAATTTTAAATGGATCAATCGGCGTGATTTTTGCCTTTGTAATCAAAACGGCAACTGGGTTAATATCAACCGCAATCGATGGTCGCCCCATAACTTTTGATTCAACAAGCGTTGTCCCGCAGCCGCCAAAAGGATCAATGATTAAATCGCCCTCTTGAGTGTATTTTTCAGTCAAACGAGAAACTATTTGCGGAATAAATTTTGCTGGGTAGCGATGATAGCCATGTGTAGCATAAGCAGTGTCTTTGCGAGTTTTATCAGAAAATGACCAAGATTTGTCAATCTTAGTTTTTTGAAATAATTTGATTGTGGATTCTGCTTTTATCATACGATTATTCTACCACAGAATTGAAATTAAATAAAATCGTTGCACTCGTCCATGTTACACTTGACAGTATAAGGAGCAAGTATGTTGATAAAAAGCCCTTTTCATGATGTGCTGTTGGAAACAGTTAAAAATAACCGTTTACAACATATGCAAAGCAAATCAGAAGTAAAGCTCAATCCTCTTGGATATTATCTTTCAGATGAAGCAAAGAAACGGATCAGATGGCTGTATATTCTCTACTATGAAGCAGGAGGCAATGTGAGCAATGCATCCAAGCGCGTCGGCATTTCCCGCCAGTGGCTCTCTGGAATAAAATCAATGTTTGAAAAAGGAGGCAGAGACCCCCGCTGCATTGAGCCGGAGTCCAGAACTCCGCGCAACACGGACAACCGAAACCGAATACCGAAAGAATATCAGGAAAGAATCATTGCGGTGCGGGATGAGTATCAGTGCTGGGGAAAAGAAAAGATACAGAGAGTATTAAAAAGAGATTACAACATAGTGATCAGCTCCTCTACCGTGAATCGGTATCTGCATAAGGAAGGAAAAATCAATCCAAAAATATCAGAGAAAAACAAGAAAGCATGGGAGCAAAAGAAGCAAAGAGATACAATAGAGGCGCGTGAGCCGAATTTAAGGGTCAAATATCGCCCTCCAAGCAAAATCAAGGATTACAAGCCCGGAGCATTAGTTGAAAAAGATATGAAATTCATTGTAAAACAAGGCATATTCTTGAATCAGGACAAATACAAGGCAAAAGAGAATTTCTACTACCAGCACACAGAGATTGACTCATTTACCAGAATAAAAGCCCTTGAGATAACAAACAGCGCGTTAAGCGAAGCGTCAAAGGACGCGCACCAGAGATCGTTGAAGCGATTTCCGTTTCCCATAGCGTGCGTTAACACGGACAATGGCTCAGAGAACGGAAAAGCATTCTCCAGCGAGCTCCAAAAAAACAATGTCATGCAATTCTACTCAACCGTGGGGACGCCTACTGACAATCCGAGGGTTGAACGTTCACACCTCACTGATGAGATAGAGTTCTACCAACAGGGAAATAGAGGAAAAGAATTAACAGATCTGCAAAAGGCCGCAAAGCAGTGGGAGCATGTGTACAATTACAAGAGGCCCCACCAAGCGCTTGGATATCTTACTCCAATAGAGTTCTACCAACTATGGAAAAAAGATCCAAAAGCCGCTCACCGCATATCTGAACAATACAGAACATATCTGGAAAAACAGCGCAAGCGTCTATTCAACGCAAGACGATTGAAAAGAAAGGAGCAAGTGAACGCGCTTATGGAGTTCATAGACGCGAAACTGACTAAAAATATGTCTATTTTACAAGCGAAACAACAATTAATTAACTGTCAATTATGTTCGTGGACTTGAACAATCGTTTTTTCTGCTTCAAATAAAATAAAAAAAGGCAGAAAAAACACCTTATAACCCCCCTTTAAAAATTAAAAAATTAAAATTTTCCTTATTAAAAAAGACCAGTAAATAAAAATTCAAAAAAGAGAAAAAAATTATTTCACATAACTCGTTGTTCACTAGCGTTGCGTTAAGAAATATTCAGCACCTTAAAAACATTATTAATTAGCCAAAAATCAGTCTTTGCTGTATTTTTCGACTTGAATCCTTGATAGGATAATTTCAATTAACTATTAAAGAAATTACCTATGTTTCAAGGAAAATATATTTTTAGGCAAATTACGGAACTCATCACTCAATATGAATTTGATCAA
>Ga0210057_1002387_pt1 | contig 26927 bp, 22 predicted proteins | sample CryGeyCG2114_010_2_FD_183968 | JGI IMG/M metagenome (GOLD analysis project Ga0210057, IMG submission 183968) | Groundwater microbial communities from aquifer - Crystal Geyser CG10_big_fil_rev_8/21/14_0.10 (SPAdes) (version 2) | ecosystem: Environmental > Aquatic > Deep subsurface > Groundwater ...
AAATAATAGATGATCTTTTTGGAGAAATTACTAGAAATAAAGATCGTAAACAGACATTATTTAGGAGAGGAGCCTCTAGCGTCAAAAAAATGTTAAAAGGTATTTCTAAACGAAATCCTTTTACGTCAAAATATTAGTCCAGAGAAGGACTGGCCTTCTCCAGTTATCCACAGTATCTAGTCTTTATTTTAAATCCTTAGGTGATGCCAAGCTATTGAACCATTACGGAACTATTTACAATTTGATATAAATATGATATTGTATAGAAAATAATTATTTGACAATTTTTTTAACTAATTTTCCTAAGGAGGGAAAAATGAAAAACCTTAATTCGTCACTGGTAATTTATAGATGTCTTCCTTTTAAAGAATGGCATCAGCCTTTTGAAACAACAGGAGGTAAGTGGTATCCTGGGGGTGAGAAATATGAATGTGATTGTCCATATGGGAGTCATACGGATGTAAGATTTTTGGACTACAAAGATCCTCTACATTTAAATGAAATTCTTTCTTTAAAAGAAGGAATGAAGCTCTTAACTTTTTATTCATGGAAAGGTACAGAACATGTTGCATTCCACACTTTCGAAAAGTTTGAATTTCTTTCAGATTTTATACGTTTGATGTTTGTAGAGAGGGTTTCTGTTTATGAGAATACAGAAGAACAGTTTACTCCCATTAGATTGATTGCTGTAATTGATAATGCAAACAATGCTGCTGCTTTTGGGATAAAAGGAGGTGTTGATGTTTTTATTGGTGAGTTGTCAAAATTAACTGGTGTTTCAATTTATGATATTGAGCAACAAATAGATGAATTAAATAAAACACCTATCTCTTCAAAAGAGAAACTCTCTACTGAAGAAATTACAGAAAATGCCAAGATAGCTGGTATTTGTGTATGGTAATTAACTCGCCACAGGAGACTCTCCTGTATGGCGAGTTTTCTGTTTTTGATATTAATTTCTATAGTTTATTTCTTTTTTACCTTCGGGGATAATCTTTTTGATTACAAAAAGATTGTTTTCTAATTTAGCATCTGTGATTATTATTCTTTTTCCGTTTTTGAAGAAAAAAGTTCTAGGCCAAGTGGCGTAAGCACGGAATTTGTTGTAATTTTTTATAGGGTCATCATTTAGATTTATTTCTCCATCTTCTTTTTTTATTTTCTTACAAACGGAAGCAAGGCTTTCGTCTTGGGGAGTTAGTTTAATTTTCTCATCTATAAAATCAGGTAAAATTTTTATTAATAACTCTCCACCAATCTTTATCAAACGTTTGCGTAAATCTCCGGCTTTTTCATCTGGTTCTATTTTTACTTTTTCTTGAGCAATAATTGGTCCGGTGTCCATTTTGTGTTCCATTTTTTGTATAGTAATACCTGTTTCAGTATCTCCATTTAATATTGCAGATTCAACAGGTGAAGCGCCACGATATTTAGGAAGTAGGGAATAGTGGATATTTATAGAACCTAATTTAGGTAGATTTAAAATGTCTTCTGGGATGATTTTTCCATAGGCGACAACGATAGATATTTCCCCTGAACCAGGTTCAGGGGAATTTCCCCTGAACCTGGTTCGTGGGAAAGAAGCTTCAAGTTTCTTTGGTTGCAAATATGGAATATTATTTTCAATCGCCCAGATTTTCACTGCTGGGGGAGTAATAATCATTTTTCTTCCTTGTGGTTTATTAGGTGCAGTAATAATAAGTGATGGAATATAACCATTTTCTTTTAAAATCTCCAAAGTTTCAGATGCTACATCTGGCGTTCCCCAAAATATAAAATTTAAGTTTTTATTTTGCATTTTTTTCTAGAACCTAGTCACTAGAAGCTAATTCTGAGGCAATTCTTCTCTTACATCTTTGGCGTGATCTATAAAAAGTATTCCTTTTAAATGATCTGTTTCATGTTGAAAAATTTGAGCAAGAAGTCCAGAAGCACCTCTTTGGAATTTTTTACCATTTTCATTATAGGCTACAACTGTTGCTTTATCTGATCTGTAAGTTCTTCCATAAAGCCATCTGACAGAAAGACATCCTTCAGGTAACCATTTTTTTTCTTTTGAAAGTTTTAAGATTTTTGGATTAATAAAAATTAAATCTTTTTCTACTTCTTTTTCTGGTATTTTTTTAAAATCTTTTTCTCCTCTAATAAAATCTTTGTGAAAAATTTTTCCAGATACAACAAAAATTGATAATAAATATCCTATTTGTGGAGCTGCTATAGCTACTCCATCACCCTGACTTTTAAGTGCTAGGGACATTTCTTTTAATATTTTTTTTATTTTAGGAGTTGTGATTTCACTTACAAGTATTTCTTTTGTATTTTGGTGCAAAACCTTATCATTTTTTTGAACTATTTCTTTTATCATTTATTCAGGATTCCCAATATGAAAAATTTTTCGTCCCTGCGCCCTTCTCTGATTACAGAGTGGGACCCTCTGGAAGCTCAAAATTTTACATATTGGGAATTGTTATTTGATTTCTTTTAAATATTCTAAAAGCTTATTTAATTTCACAGTTTCTTGAGATCTATTAGACATATCTCGTACAATTACTGAATCTTCGAGGGCTTCTTTTACACCAAAGATAAGTGCATAAGGGACGTTGAGTTTTTCAGCAATTGCTAATTGAGAACCGAGACTATCTTTTGAAAGTGATTGAGCGATCGGTATATGTGCTTTTCTTAATATTTCTATTATATTTAGACTCTTTAATTTTGCTTCAGAACCGAGTTGAATAAAATATATTTTTGGTTTTTTCATTATGCGTGGGTAAAGTTTTTTATACCAAGGAGATGAAATAATTCTATCTACTCCAATCGAAAAACCAACTGCAGGAACATCTTTTTTACTACCAAGTTGGCGTGCTAGATAATCATATCGTCCACCACCAGCTAAAGTTAATGGTGTTTCATCTTCTCCACCTTTCTCTTCTATTATTTCAAAAACGGTGCGAGTGTAATATGAAAGTCCACGTACTAGATTTTTATTTATGTTATATCCTATCTCCATTTCTTCTAAGTATTCCAGTACTTCTTTAAAATGTTTTTTACAAGAAGAACAAAGAAAACTTATTGCGTCTGGTGCATTTTCATTTATTATGATTGTTTTTTCTTCTTTAGAATCCAAAATACGAAGTGGGTTTGTTTTCAAGCGTTCACGGTCAATATGTGCTAAATCATCAATGTGTTTTTTATAATAACTTGTAAGTTCTTTTAAATATATATTTCGACATTCTTTATCACCTATAGAATTAATATCCACAGATAGATTAGTGGCTCCCGCTTCTTCTAATATACTCATACCAACTTTAATTATTAAAGCATCTACAATACTTTTATCGCTTCCTAATGAATCTAGGTCAAATTGCCAAAATTGTCTAAAACGTCCACGTTGAGGGTTGTCATGTCTAAAAACTGGACCGTATTGATAAAACATTACAGGTTGAGGCATATTTTGCATCCCTTTTTCTATATAAGATCGCATTAATCCCGCTGTTTGTTCTGGTTTCAATGCCAAATGATCTCCGCCTTTAGTTTTTAGTGTGTACATTTCTTTGTCTACAATATCTGTTCCTTCACCAATACCAGAGGTGAAAACTTCCGTTTGCTCTAATATTGGTGTTTCAATTGGTTTAAAACCATAATATACAGCTATCTCTTGTGCCTTTTCAAAAAATCCTTGGAAATTATAATATTCATCATTTATAATATCTCTCATTCCTTTTGGAGACATTAAATTTTTAGATTTATTATTTTTAGATGTACTGTGTTGTTTTACTTTTTTCATGATTTTATTCTACTTGTTTATAATCGCCAGGTAATATATCTATTTTATTTATTGGTAGTAGACGTAAAAATACTTTTCCTATTAAAAGTTTTTTTGGTACTGCGCCCCAGTACCTAGAATCAGAGCTAGCGGATCTATTATCTCCCATAACAAAATATTCACCATCTTTTAATTCAAAATGTGTATTGCTATTTGTATTATTTTCTATATAAGATTGATCGAGTTTTAATCCGTTAGGATGATTTTTATTGGTTATAGTAATTACATTATTTTTGATATCCACTGTTTCGTTTGGAAGTCCTATTATTCTTTTTATAAAAAACTTTTGTGTATCATTAGGATATCGAAAAACCACAACATCATCTCTTTCTGGATCGTCTAACCTGTAAGATATTTCATCTATTATTAGATATTGTCCATCTTCAAAAGTAGGGTCCATGGAAGAACCTGAAACTATGAAAGGTTGAGCGATAAATATACGTATTGGAATAACTATAGCTATTGCTATTATTGCGAAACGTGCAAGTTCCCAAAATGATTGCCAATTAGATTTTTTCTCTTCATCTAGATTCGGTGAGGTTGACGGTGAGGTTAGTTCTTTTTCTTCTTTCATTGTTGTATTTTATCACAAAAAAGTATTGACACAAGTTTAAAGTTATTGTTTATTATGGAGAAGGATGGTCCTCCTCCATTTTGGAGGAGGACCATCCTTCTCCATTTTTTAAATATGTTATAATTTAAAAATGAAATTAATTGTTGGTTTAGGGAATCCAGGAGAAGAATATAAAAATAATAGACATAATACTGGTTTTATTATGCTTGATTTTATTTTGGGTAAAAAAATTGAGTGGAATAAAAGTTCAGGTACGAAATTACTTTTTTATAAAGATTCTATAGTCAATAAGCCAGTTGAATATTTAAAACCTTCTACTTTTATGAATAATTCTGGTGTTGCTGTTTTGTACGTAAAGGAGCATCGTAAAATACCTCTCAAAGATATTGTAGTGATTTATGATGATATAGATTTACCCATAGGAAAAATGAAAATTTCTTTTGATAAATCTTCTGGTGGACACAATGGTTTAGAATCGATAATTAAAAAATTAAAATCAAGAGAATTTGTGAGAATAAGGATTGGTATATCGCCAGAAACTCCATCAGGAAAATTAAAAAAGCCAAAAGATGTTTTGAAATTCTTACTGGGTGAATATAAAGAAAAAGAATTGATTGAACTTAAAAAACTTTCAAAGAAAGTAAAAGAAGCTCTAGAGATAATATTTACTGAAGGTTATCCAAAAGCTATGTCTATATTTAATTAATAAAGCTATGCCTGCCCGCCCCTGGCGGGAGTTTGTATAATTAAATCTCTTTCATTGCTTCGATGATGATGCTTTTTTCACCGTTGCGGAGGGAAACTTTACCAGAAAAAGCTATACATTTTTCAGGGACGAGTATTTCAATGGACTCTTTAAATATGCTAGGGAAAGCGACAGCTTCTATAGAGTCTGTTAAATCTGAAATTTTTAGAAATGCCATTCGGTCATTGTTTTTTGTAATAACAACTCTACATGTATCTATTATCCCTGCTATCGTTATCGGCATTCCATTTCCAAGTTTTTCTTTTATTTTTTTAATATTTATATCTCGACTTTCTAATTTCCCACGTATTCTATCTAGTGGATGTCCTGAAATATAAAGTCCCAATAATTCTTTTTCCCAGAGTAATTTTTCTGCTTGAGTTGCAGGAGGTGAATCTTTTAAGTTGAAATCTAAAATTTTTGATTCTGCTAAACCATCAAAAAGAGAAATTTGATTTTCATTTTGATTATTTGATTCTTTGTTATAAGCTAACATATTTTCAAGATTAAAAAGAAAAGATCCTCTATCACCCCATTCATCCATACTGCCTGACTTTATCAGAGCCTCCATTGATTTTTTGTTTAGATTTTTATGTTTAATTCTATTTAGAAAATCAGTAATTGATTTGAATTTTCCCCCGCCTGCAGAAGCTATGCCTTCAGCATTGCGGGCAGGATTTGATTTTCTCTCAGCGATGATTGCATCAGCAATATCTGTACCTAGATTTTTAATTGTATAAAGACCGAATCTTATTTTTTCAGATTTTATAGAGGTCGGGCCTCCTTTTGGAGGTCCGACCTCGAGAGATGGGGAACGAATTACGGTAAATCCTCCATAGCTTTCATTTATATTTGGTGGAAGTACTGGAATATTCATATGTTTACATTCGTTAATTATTTCAAATATTTTTTCGACGTCTCCTGATTCAGCAGTGAGTATAGCCGTCATATATTCAACAGGGTAATTTGCTTTCATATAAGCTGTTTGATAAGCAACTCTTCCGTAACTAGCTGCATGAGCTTTATTGAAACCATAAGCTTGAAATGGTTCAAAAATTTTCCACAATTTTTCGGCAAATTCTGGAGTTTGTCCATTTGAGATTATTCCTTTGGTAAATTTTTCTCTTTGAGCCGCCATTTCTTTTGGAATTTTTTTACCGACAGCTTTTCTGAATTTATCTGCTTCTTCCCAATTGTATCCTGCGAGTTCTATAGCACAAAAGAGAAGATCATCTTGGTAAACGATGAGTCCATAAGATTCACCTAAAAATTTTTTCATTCTTGGATCTAAATATTTTACAAGTTTTCTATTGTGTTTTCGTTTTATATATTCAGGGATCGATTCCATCGGTCCTGGGCGATAAAGTGCAACCATTGCGTTGATATCGTGAATCGAAGTGGGTTTAAGTTCTTTCAAATATCTTGTCATCCCAGCGCCATTTAATTGAAACAATCCTTCTGTCTGGCCATTTGCTAAAAGTTCAAAAGTTTTTTTATCATCAAGTGGAATACGTTCTATGTCTATATTTATATCGTAGAATCTTTTTACTAAACTTATACTATCTGCCAAAATTGATAAGTTTCTGATGCCCAGGAAATCAAATTTCAAAAGTCCTGCCTCCTCGACACTATACATATCGTATTGAGTTATTATTTTTCCGCCCTTAGGATCAAATTGTGTCGGGACATATTCATAAAGAGGTTTCGGAGAGATAACGACTCCAGCAGCGTGTACAGAAATATGTCTGACACAACCTTCTAATTTTTTTGCTAGGTCAATTATTTTTTTTGTATCTTTTTCATCTTTATATGCTCCTTTTAATTCTGGAACCATTTCCATAGCATGATCTATCGTCATTGGCATACCTTGTGAACCTAGGGGAATCATTTTAGAAATTCTGTCGCCTATATTGTAAGGATAACCAAGTGCACGAGCGACGTCTCTCACTGCACCACGGGCCATCATTGTTCCAAAAGTTCCTATTTGTGCTACTTTATCTTCACCGTATTTCTTTTTTGCGTATTCTATCATTTCGTCTCGTCTGTTATCGGCATAATCCATATCAATATCTGGTGGAGACGGGCGGAATGGGTTTAAAAATCTTTCAAAGGGGAGTTTGTATTCTATCGGATCTACATTAGTAATGCCAAGTAGATAAGTGACCATAGATCCTGCGACCGAACCTCTGATTGTAGTCAAAATTCCATTATCTTTTGCATAATCTAATAAATCATCAACTACTAAGAAATACGGAGAATATCCTTTGTTAAAAATAATTTTAAGTTCGTATTCTACTCTTTCTAAAATTTCTGGTGTTTCTTTAATACCAATATTTTTAAAACCAGCATAAGTAAGTTCTCGTAATTTTTGATCATAAGTTTTACCTTCTTCAATTTTAAAATCTGGGAAAACCCAACTGCCAAGATCTAGTTTAAGATTACACATGTCAGCTATTTTTTGAGTATTTGTTACAGCTTCGGGAATATCTTTGAAAATTTCTAATGCTTTTTTAGTATCAATTAAAGAAAAATCATCATCTGAAAATTCAAATTTGGATGCCTCTCTATTATCACTCTGTGTATTTATTTGAAGTAATGTGTGATGTGCATCATGATCCTCGCTACATGGATAATGTGAATCTTGTGTTGCAACTACAGGGATATCATATTTTTTAGCGAGTTTAATTAATGTTTGGCGGACATGTAAATCACCTTCTACAGATGGATGACATTGGATTTCTATAAAATAATTTTCTTTACCAAAAATTTCTTGATATTCAGCAATTATTTTTTCTGCTTTTGTTAAATCATTACGAACTATACTTTGTGATAATTCACCACCGAGACATCCCGAAAGAGCTATGATACCCTCGCTATATTTTTGCAATATCTCTTTGTCCATTCTAGGTTTGTAGTAATATCCTTCTAGATTTGAAATAGTGACTAATTTTATTAAATTTTTATATCCTTGTAAATTTTTTGCAAGAAGAGTGAGGTGATAATAACGCTTACCTCCATTTGATTCAGTTGTTCTATCTTTTCTAGAACCTGCAGTCATGTATGCTTCTACTCCGATAATAGGCTTGATACCTTCTTTTTTTGCTAATTTATAAAATTCGATAGCACCATACATATTGCCATGGTCGGTGACAGCTATCGCAGGCATTTTATTTTTTTTCGCGAGTGCAATTAAATCTTTAAGCTTAGAAAGCCCGTCTAAAAGCGAATAATGGCTGTGTGTATGGAGGTGTATAAAGCTTGTTTCCATTTTTATTATAATAGCATAAAAAATAAAGAATAATATTTTGGTAATAAAAACATTATTCTTTGTTTTTTATTTGTGTGTTATAATAGCTTTATTAAAACTTAGGAGAAAAATTAAGAAAATCAAAAATTTTTGAGCCTTCACCCTTGGAGTCAAAAGGACAGGGAACTCACGACTCTTAAAATTTTTATTTTCTTGATTTTTAGTAATTTAAAATTTATGACAAAACTAAAAGTAGCAATCAATGGTTTTGGTAGGATAGGTAGAGCATTTTTGAAAATAGCCTGGGAAAGGTCTGAGATTGAAATAGTAGCTTTGAATGATCTTGGTGATATTGCCAATATGGCATATTTACTTAAACACGACACTGTCTATAGAGAATGGGGTCATGACATAAAAGTAGAAGGGGAATATTTAGTTATTGATGGGAAAAAAGTAAAAGTTTTAGCTTTAAAAGATCCAGCTTTGCTTCCTTGGAAAGATTTGAATGTTGATGTTGTAGTTGAATCAACTGGTTTGTTTACTTCGTACGATAAAGCAAATGCACACATATTAGCTGGTGCTAAAAAAGTTGTTATTACAGCTCCGGTTAAAAGTTTAAATGATACAGTAAAGGGTGAAACTATTTTAATGGGTGTAAATGAAGAAAAATTTGGTACTTCTGACATAACTTCTAACGCTTCGTGTACTACAAATGCAGCCAGTCCGTTGATTTCTATTTTAGATGAAACACTTAGTATAGAAAAAGCAGTTTTGAATACTGTGCATGGTTATACTGCCAGTCAATCAATTGTTGATGGTCCAAGTAAAAAACCTGCCCGCCCGGGTTTGGCAGGCGGGGATTTTCGCGAAGGTCGTGCGGCTGCACAAAATATTGTCCCTTCTTCGACTGGAGCTGCCATTGCTGTCACAAAAGCATTTACAAAACTAGAGGGGCTCTTTGATGGTATTGCGATGAGAGTACCGGTACCTGCTGGGTCAATTGTTGATATTACTTTTATTTCAAAGAAAAACACGACTGCCGAAGAAGTTAATGAAATTCTTAAAAAAGCATCAAAAAATAAAAGATGGGAAGGTATTTTTACTGTAACAGAAGAAGAACTTGTTTCAAGTGATATTCTAGGAAGTAAATATGGTTCTATTGCAGATTTAAAAATGACTCGAGTTGTCGGTGGAAATTTGGTGAAAGTTTTAGGTTGGTATGACAACGAAATGGGATATGTTTATACACTGGTTGACCATGTGATTAAAACGGGGGAAACAATAAAATGAAAAAAATAAACAAATTATTATTAATTTCACTAGTAGTATTTATTATATCTCCTATTATTGCGTCAGTGGGTAGTGATTTAGGTATGAATAGTACCATTAGTCAAATTTTTATTTTTGCTATACCATTAAGTGCATTTACAGCTGTGATCAGTTTATTCTTCAGTAAAAAAGAAGAGCCAGAAATTGCTGCTGGGAAAACGGTTTCTCCAATAAAAAAAACAGTAAAATTAGTTTTAATAGTAGCTTTGATTGCTTTGTTTTTATTTTATATTTCAAAGGTTTTTTGGGCATTTGTAAATTTTCTTAGTAATATATAATATAATGAAAGTATATATAGGAAACGACCACACCGGATATGAATTTAAAGAAAAGCTCTCGGGCTATCTGGCATGATTAATTAAATAGGTTTATCTTCATTCCTCTTTTCTTAATCTATCATATATGATATACTAAGAAAAAATTTTTATGCCACATATTTCTTCAAAAAAGTTAAAAAAGGAAACCTTAAACAGGCTCTATGGTGAATTTGGCAAAGCGTTTGAAAAATCAGCTAGAAAATCTGGAACTAAATTATTTTTAGGTAATCTTTTAACTAGGACAGAAAAAATAATGTTGGCAAAAAGATTTGCAGTTATATACTTATTATCTAAAAAAGTACCAGTTTCATATATAGCAGAATCTTTATTGATGAGTTATTCAACTGTCTTTAGGATGTCTCTCAAATATGATATCGGCAAATATTCGTCACTTCTAAAAACTCTAGAAGAAAACAAAATTGATGTATGGAAAATATTAGAAAAAATTCTAAGGGCAGGGCTACCTCCCCGTGCCGGAAGAGGTAGATGGAAATTTTTGTATGAGAAAAAATAAAAATCATTAATATATCATATATGATAGATTAAGAATGATAAGGTTTTTAATTGGTTTTTTTATTTTATTTCTTCTTTAAATATACACAGTAGAACTATATTGATTGACAGTTTAAAAGTGATATAATACTAATATATGAAAATTTTTATTGGCACGGACCATGCAGGGTATGTTCTAAAAGAAAAACTTGTTTCTTTTCTTAAACTTCAAGGACATGAAGTTATTGACAAAGGAGCTTTTGAATATAATGAAGTAGATGATTATCCTGATTTTGTTGTTCCTGTTGCAAAAGAAGTTTCTGAAGATCCTTACGTAGCTAAGGGTATTATATTAGGTGGAACAGGAGAAGGAGAAGCTATTGTAGCAAATAGATTTCGTCACGTAAGGGCTGTAGTTTTTTATGGTGAAGCAAAACCAGTTGTTGATGATGAAGCTAATATAATAGTAAGGTCAAGGCAACATAATGATTCCAATGTGCTTTCCTTGGCAGCTAGATATTTAACAGAAGAAAAAATGATGAGTGCTGTTAGTCTTTGGCTTGAAACTCCTTTTGGAGAAGAAGAAAAACATGTTCGTCGTTTAGCTAAAATAGATAAAATAAATAGATAAAGATGATTGAAATAATTCCTGCCATATTACCTAAAGATTATGAAGATCTAAAAAATAAAATTGCATTTGTGCGTGGTTTGGTTCCTATAGTTCAAATAGATATTTGTGATGGAATTTTTGTGAAAACGGCTTCATGGCCGTTTTTGTCTAAAGCAGAGTCGGGTGATATTTTTAAGTCCAACTTAGATGAACATTTTAGTCGGATTTTAAATGAAGAAGAAGGGATGCCTTTTTGGGAAGATATTGATTTTGAATTGGATTTATTAGTAGCAGATGCAATAGAAAATTTTGATATTTATACAAAACTTGGACCGAAAAAAATAATTTTTCATATTGAAGCAGTTGGCAATATTGAGAGTTTTAAAGAATTTTTAGAAGGTATTGATATGTACACTAGAGATAATATACAGATAGGTGTGGCTATAAATCCTGCTACACCTTTAGAACAAATTTTTCCTTTAATTTCATGTATAGATTTTGTGCAGTGTATGGGTAATGATAAAATTGGGTATCAAGGGATATCACTAGACGAAGAGGTATATAAAAAAATCAAAATTTTCAGAGAAAAATATTCCGATTTACCTATTGCAGTTGATATTGGGGTAAACAAAAAGACTGCCTCTTTATTAATTAAAGAAGGAGCAACAAAACTTGTGATTGGTTCAGCGATTTTTAACACTGAAGATATTATTGAAACGATACAGGAATTTAAAAATTTGGATTAATCCACCAAAATTTTTTATAAAAATAATTTTAATTTTACAAGATATAATTTAAAAAAATTTAGGTGGATAAAATATATGATCAAATTAATTATGTTTGATTTTGATGGAGTCATAGATAATAACTATGAATTACATTTTGATTTGTGTTGTAAGAAATTTTTAAATTTTACAAGAGAAGAGCATAGAAAACAATTTGATGGTAATGTTCACATTGAAAGAGAGAAATTAAAAAATAGAGATACTGGTTTTGATTTTTTAAAATGTTTGAGTGATTCTAGAAAAGAAAGAAAAATAAGAGAAGAAATAAAAAAAACTTTAATAAATTTATCTAAAAATTATACTTTGGGTATAGTTTCTTCGTGTAATGAATATGGGATAAAAGATTATCTTGAATGTAATCAAATTCAAGATTTATTTTCTTTTTTGTATGGTTATGAGACTCATAAGCTGAAAACTCACAAATTTAAAAAAGTTTTAAATGATTTTAATTTTAAAGAGGATGAATGTATTTTTATAACAGATACTCTCGGTGATATTTTAGAAGCAAATGAAATTGGAATACCTACTGTTGCCGTTGATTTCGGTTATCATGAAAGAGAAAGGTTAGAGAAAGGAAATCCTCTAAAAATAATTTCTAGTTTTAATGAGTTGATTGATACTGTTAAAAATATAAATTAGTTGATATAATTAATATAATGTTTTTGACTGAAGAAAAAATAAAAAAGTTAAAAAAAACTGCGAATAACATTCGTCAGAGTATTATTGAAATGTTGGTAGAAGCAAAAAGTGGGCACACAGCAGGGCCACTAGGTATGGCAGATGTTTTTACTTTTTTTTATTTTCATGTTTTGAAACATAATCCTAAAGATCCATTTTGGGAAGGACGCGATAGGGTAATTCTTTCGAATGGACATATTTGTCCTGTACTTTATGCAACTATGGCACATAGTGGATATTTTCCAGTTGAAGAATTAAAGACTTTGCGAAAATTTGGTACTCGTCTTCAAGGACATCCTCACCGTGAATATATGCCTTGGCTTGAAAATTCTTCTGGGCCACTAGGAGCAGGATTGTCACAGGCTGTAGGTATGGCTCTCGCAGATAGAATGGATGAAAAAGATAAAGAGAGATTTATTTATTGTTTTATGTCTGATGGAGAGTTGGATGAAGGGAACTCTTGGGAAGCTATAATGCTTGCTGGAAAAAATAAATTAAGGAATTTAATTACTGTGGTTGATAGAAATAATATTCAAATAGATGGTTATACTGAACACATAATGCCACTTGAACCATTAGCAGATAAATGGCGATCTTTTAATTGGAATGTAATAGAAGTGGGAGGACATGATTTTAAATTTCTTAATAAAGCAGTAGAAAAGGCGCAAGAAAATAAGGATGGGCCTACTGTGATTATTGCACATACAATCCCTGGTAAGGGTGTAAAAGAGTTTGAAAGAGATTATAAATGGCATGGTATAGTTCCTAATAAAGAACAAGGTGAAATGGCGTTGAAAGAACTAAAAGAGGCAGCTTATAGCTTATAGCTTTTAGAAAATAAAAATGTTAAATCCAAAATTAAAATTAAATACAAAGATATTTAATGATGATGTTGAACAAATACCAATACGGAAAGGTTTTGGAGAAGGATTGGCTTTGGCTGGAGAAATAAATAAAAATGTGGTTGCTCTTTGTGCAGATTTGACGGAATCTACTCAGATGCATTTGTTTAAAGATAAATTTCCGAAAAGATTTATAGAAATAGGAGTAGCTGAACAAAATTTAGTGACTGTTGCTTCAGGAATTGCTGCAATGGGGAAAATTCCTTTTTGTTCTTCTTATGCGATGTTTTCTCCAGGTAGAAATTGGGAACAAATAAGAACAACAATAGCCTATAATGATAGACCTGTAAAAATAGTAGGATCACATGCTGGAATTTCAGTTGGTCCTGATGGAGGGACACATCAAGCGCTGGAGGATATTGCTTTAATGAGGGTAATGCCCAACATGGATGTCATCTCTCCTTGTGATGCAATAGAAGCAAAAAAAGCGACTCTTTTATTAGCTAAAACAAAAAAACCAGCATATTTACGTTTGGCTCGTGAAAAAACATCAATAATAACTACAGAAGATACTCCGTTTGAAATAGGAAAAGCACAAATTTTCTGGGTACCAGACGTGGGGCTTGCACAGGTGGGAATTATAGTTACAGGTAGTCTAATGTATCGTGCATTACTTGCAGCAAAAGAATTAGAGACAGAAGGAACTCGTCCCGGCCAGCAAGGCGGGATAAAAACAAAGGTAATGAATTTATCTTCTATTGTTCCGATAGATACAGAAGCTATTATAACTCTTGCGAAAGAATGTAAAGCAATCATAACAGTGGAGGAACATCAGGTATCTGGTGGGATGGGTAGTGCTGTGGCTGAAGTACTCGCACAAAACTATCCTGTACCAATGGAATTTATCGGTGTTCAAAATCTTTTTGGTCAGTCAGGGAGCCCTGATGAATTAATAGAGCATTATGGAATGGGAGTAAAAGATATAAAAAAAGCAGTGGAGAAAATACTAAAGAGAAAAGTTGCTAATTAGAAGTTTTTATTATAAATTAATTATAGATAGTAAAAAGGAAATAATATGAATTTAGAAAATTTGAATGAAAGTAAATTAAAATCTGAAGTTATAAACGAGATAATAGCGATAGAAAATCAAATCCTTCAATCTGGTAGTGTAACCACAGAAAAAGATGACATAGATGCCATTTTAAACAAACTTAATAAAGACGAAATAACTCCAGAAAAAGCTCTTAACTCGGTAAGAGGATTAGAGCAAAGTAGGCAAAATTATCATTAAAGATTCATCAAAAAAATGAATCTTTTTTAATTTATTTTTTTATCTTATAATCTTCTGGTGCGTTTTTTAAATATTCTTCTAATTTTTCACGTGATAATAATCCTTCTCGTGCTCCGATATATTGAACCACTGACATTGAATTTATTGGCCCCCAAGAAAATGCTTCAAGAGGAGATTTACCTAAAGCTAATGCTGAAGTAAATGTAGCTGAAAAAGCATCTCCTGCACCAGTACGTTCTACGGGTGGAGCAATATCTGGATAAATAGGATTATGCCATAATTCTCCATTTAAATATAAATAAGCACCATTTGGTCCGTCGCTGATGACAACTATTTTGGGTCCTAAAGCTTGTATTCCTTTTGAAAGAGTTAATACATCCTTATCCTGCATGTTTAATATTTTTTGAGCTTCCTCTAAATTAGAAAAGAAAATTTCTGTTCGCGCATAAATTTCTTTCAAATTTTCTGTACCGAATTTGATTTGAAAAGTGCCTGGCTGAAATGCAAGTTTTATGTTTTCATTTCTTTTTAAATAATCTGATATTTCAGAATGAAAAGGTAAAGAATCTTCTCCCATTGAACTTAGATAAATCCAAGAAAGGGAATCTAGTGATTCTTCTGTATTTGTCCATTTACGTTCATAGTTTTGATGTTTTATTAAAATAGTGCGGTCGACATCATACCAGAGTATATAATGATAATTTGTAAGTTTATTTTTTTCTATTTTTACAAACGTTGTATCAATCTTTTCTTTTTCTAAAACTGCCAAACAATCTTTACCATTTTGGTCATCCCCCATATTTATCATAAGAGCAGCATTTAATCCAAGTCGTGCAGCACAGACAGCAGCATTTGGGCTGTTGCCTACAGCAGAGATCACATTTACTGATTCATAGGGTACTTTATCCCCAAAACGAAGACAGAGTTCGCAAGCGTCTGTGTCTAGTTTGCAGTGCACATGGGCGTCTTTTATCTTTATAAATGCGTCTGTTACTATATCCCCAATTGCAAGGAAATCTATTTTATTTTCTTTTTTTGTCATGATATTATTGTATCATATTATTAATTTTTTCAAAAAACTTTATGTTAAAAAAGATAATTTTAGTTTTATTTGGATTTGTTTTTTTGTTTTCGTATAATCTTGTTTTTGCTAGTCCAATTATTAATGAATTTATGTATGATTTAGACGGTGCTGACATTGATTGGGTTGAAATTTATAATGGGGATAGTACTGATGTTGATATTACTACCTTAAAACTTTTTATCAGTAATTCAACTTCTAACCATGGGATTATTAAATATTCTGGTTCTCAAATTTTAAATGAAGGTGAATATGGAATTATAGTGCCAACTTCACAAATTTCTGCTTTTACTTCTAGATGGGGAGATTCTGGAAATTTATTTACTTCTAGTTTTAGTTTACCAAATGAGTCGGCCACTATTGAAATAAATAATGGAGATAAAAATTTACCTTTAGATTCAGTATCTTATACTTCTGCTGCTGGAGGATCTGGTGATGAAAATTCTTTAAGTGGTTCATTAATTCCTAGTACACCTACCCCTGGGGCAGAAAATCAAACTTCATCAGGAGATAATGGGGATGGTAATAATGATGATGATAATAGTGATAGTGGTACAACTAGTGATTCTTCTAGTAAGAAAAATGATGTAGAGACTATTCAAAAATTACTTGTTAATAAAATAAAAATTATTGTTAAATCACCTGCTTTTGTTGGAGTTCCGGTTGAATTTACAGTAAACAACACAGTTCCCGAGAATTCTTGTGGAAAATATTTTTGGAATTTTGGTGATGGTAATTCAGAAGAAACAGGAAAAATGTATCCTATACCCAAAAAATTTACCCATATTTATTATTATGAAGGAGAATATATTGTTACTCTGGAATGCTATAAAAGTTATCTTTCTTTAGAACCAGAGACGTCTGATAAAATTACGTTGAAAGTCGTACCAGCAGATATTTTAATATCTAGAGTTGGTGATGAGAAAGATTTTTTTGTTGAAATTTCGAATAATACTTCTTTTGAGGCAGATATTTCAAATTGGATTCTTTTAAGTAATTGGAAGAAGTTTGTTTTTCCTAAAAATTCAATTTTGAAACCAAAAAACAAGATAATTATTTCTTCTAAAATTACTAATTTTTCTTTAGGAGATGAAAGTACTTTGAGATTATTAAATTCACAAGGAGAAGTGGTGTTTGATTATTTATCTTTTATTGAACCAGTTAAAGTTTTAGCAAAAAATTATACTCAACCGAAAGTGGCTGTATCGGAACCTGTTGATAATACTTTTAATATAGCTGATGTAGCTGGAAATAATATAGAAATAAAAAAAATGGCATCTTCTAGTACAGGTCTAAACGGGCTAGTAGATAATCTATCAGCGGAAGTTATAAAAAGTGATGTCAATGTAAAAGATAATTTTAAATATGGAATATTTGGCTTGATTGCTTTTCTAGGAATTGGGACAAGTGCAGCTTATTTTGTTCGTAATCGCAATAGAAAACCTACTTTAGAAACAAATGAAAACGATTTTGAAATAATAGATGGATAGGGTGTAATCGAATTAAATGACTTTTTTAGCTTATTTTGCTATATTTTTGTTATGTCTTTATCTATCGGAATTGTAGGTTTACCAAATGTCGGGAAATCGACTCTCTTTAATGCACTTACTAAGAAAAGTGTGCCGGCGGAAAATTATCCTTTTTGTACCATTGATCCGTCTGTAGGAATTGTTCCTGTGCCAGATGAGCGTTTAGCTAAACTTTCTGAAATATCTAAGTCTAAAAAAACTATACCAGCAGTGGTTGAATTTGTTGATATTGCTGGTTTAGTGGCTGGTGCTTCTAAGGGTGAAGGTCTAGGAAATAAATTTTTAACTAATATTCGAGAAGTTGATGCTATCGCTCATGTGGTGCGAATTTTTGAAGATAATTCGGTTATTCATGTGGCTAATAAAGTTGATCCAATGCAAGATATTGGAGTTATAAATCTGGAATTAGTTTTGGCTGATATGGAAACTGTTTCGAAAAGAATTTTAAATTTAAATAAAGATGTAAAAAAAGGAGACAAAGAGGCAATAGTTGAAGAAAATATTTTAAAAAAATTAGGAAAAGTTTTTGAAGAAGGGAAGATAGCTACTGAAGCAAATTTAAATGATGATGAAAAATTAAAAATAAAGTCATTAAATTTATTAACTTTAAAACCGATGTTGTATGTTCTGAATACTTCTGAGGTAAATGAAAATACGGAGGCAACGCCTCCGGGGTTATTTGTAAAAGTAGATCCAGTTTTTGAAAAAGGACTTGATGATTTAATTAAAAAAAGTTATGAACTTTTAGGATTGGAAACATTTTTAACGACTGGAGAAGATGAAACTCGAGCTTGGACGATTAAAATTGGTTCTACGGCGCCGGTAGCTGGTATGGCTATACACACTGATTTTCGTGATAAATTTATTAGAGCAGAAGTGGTGGCTTATGAGAAACTTATAGAAGCAGGTTCTTTCGTAAAAGCAAAAGAGAAAGGTTGGGTTCGTACAGAAGGTAAAGACTATATTGTTAAGGATGGAGATGTGATAGAATTTTTAATATGATTAAACTTTTTTATTTAAAAAATCCAAAAGATTTTGATGATTACGAGCTTTTAGATACAGGTGGAGGGGAGAAATTGGAAAAATTTGGTCCTTATACTTTTATACGTCCCTATGAAGGTGCTGTTTGGCCGAAGGCATTGGGAATGAAAGATAATTGGGCAAAGGCAGACGGCAAATTTTGGAGTTCAAAGACTGGTGCGGTCAAAGGTTGGAAAATGAAAAATAAAATAGATAAAAATTGGGAAATGTCATACAAGGGTATCAAATTTTTAGCTTCGCCTACGCCTTTTAGACATTTAGGTTTTTTTCCAGAACAAGCTAGCCATTGGGATTTTATAGAAGAAAAAATAGGTGAGAAAATCTTCGCTTCTTCCAATTTTTTAGATTCAAAAAAGATTCCAAAGAAGCTGCTTTCTCACGGCTCGCACTCGAACCTGAATGTGGTTAACGAAACTAATATTGCGTATGCCGAAGAAAGCACTTCTTTAGAATCTTTTGAAGTTCCCAAAATTAAATTTTTAAATCTTTTTGGCTACACTGGAGTGGCTAGTTTATTTGCTTTACGTGCAGGCGCAGAAATTACACATATAGATGCCTCTAAAACATCCATAGAGTGGGCAAAAGAAAATCAAAAACTTAATAGTCATTTGGGTTTGGAAAAAATGCCGATGAGAATTATTTGTGATGATGTTATGAAATTTTTGGAACGTGAAATTAAAAGAGGGAATAAATATGACGCAGTTATTATGGATCCTCCTAAATTTGGTCGTGGACCAAAAGGGGAGACTTGGGATATAGAAAAAGATTTACCAAAACTTCTTTCACAAGTGCGAAAGATTTTGAGTGATAAGCCACTTTTTGTTATTTTAAATTCTTATGCTACAGATTATTCTTCTTTATCATTGGGTTATGCTTTAGAGAGTGCGATGTCTGGTTTAAAAGGAGAAACCTCATCTGGCGAACTTTGTTTATTAGAAAAATTAAACAATCGTGTTATTTCACTTTCTAATACTGCTATTTGGAAATCATAAAAATTCAAAAGATTTCTGAGCCTTCGCCCTCGGAGTCATAAGGACAGGGGACCAACACGACTCTTGAAATCTTTTAATTTTTATGATTTTTAGAAAATCCAAAATAGCTGCTTTTTCACGTCTCGCACTCGAACCTGAATGTGGTTTATAAAATTAATATTGCGTATGACGAAAAAAGCACTATTTTAGATTTTCTAGAAAAAAGAACGAATATAAAAGTTTTCGCCTGCGGGCACTGGCTTCGTTTTGTCCGCCAGAAAATTTTTGATATTCGCTCTTTTTTCTTAAGATAAATATGTTATAATATAAATATGGAAATAAATAAACCAAAATTAAGTGTAGGGTTTTTCTTTTTATGTTTAGGATTATTAATAACATTAATAACTTCTGTAACATCATTCCTTAATCTTGTTTTTGGAACACTAAATAAACAGTATCCTGATGTTTTAAATTCAATTTATCAGTATGGATATTCCTCATACGATTTTGAAGGCATCCGAATGGCTCTCGCCACACTTATAATTTTCTTTCCAATTTTTCTCATCGTGTCTTATTTTTGGAAAAAATTTTCTCGTGGAGAAATGGGGCATGTAGATGAAATTGTAAGAAAGTGGGTTATATATATTATTTTATTTCTTTCTTCCATAGTTTTGTTAGTGGATCTAGTAGCATTAATTAGATATTTTATTTCTGGTGAAATTACGACTCGATTCATTTTAAAAGTTATTGTAGTACTGATAACAGCTGCAGTTGTCGGTAAGTATTATATTTTTGATCTTTTAGATAATAAGATATTTGGTTTTAAAATTAGAAGTGGTGTAATCTTTTCAACTTTCAGTATTATTTTGGTTGCAGGAGCTGTTTTTTATAGTTTTTCTATTATGGGAAGTCCAGCTACTCAGAGATTGCTTCGTTTAGATGATAGAAGAGTAAATGATCTTCAAAATATACAATATCAAGTCATTAATTACTGGCAACAAAAAGAAAAATTACCCGAGAAACTTTCTGATCTTTCTAATCCTCTTTCAGGATATTATTTACCTGTTGATCCAGAATTTGAGAAGGGAAATGTTTATGAGTATGCCGTAAAAGATAATTTAAAATTTGAACTTTGTGCAACTTTTGCATTACCTATACCAAAAGGTTGGAGAGAATATAGTGAAAATGGAGTGATACCTATGATGGGTTATGGTACTAAGGATGTAGCTACGACATCTTATCCTTATCCGGGTGGAGGAACAAATGAATCTTGGGATCATCAAATAGGCCGAACTTGTTTTGAACGAACAATAGATAAAGATATTTATCCTCCTTATCCAAAACCACTTCAATAGCTTATAGGTTTTAGCTGTTAGCTTTTAGAAAAAGTGATGAAAGATTACGACCATAAGAAAATAGAATCAAAAATCCAGAAAGAATGGGAAAAGAAAAAAATTTATCAGGCGAAAAATGGTAAAGGAAAAAAGTTTTATTCTCTAATTGAATTTCCATATCCGTCTGGTGATGGCCTCCATGTGGGGCATATTCGTAGTAATACTGCTATGGATATTATTTCACGTAAGCGCAGAATGGAAGGGTATAATGTTTTGTATCCTATTGGATGGGATGCTTTTGGTTTACCGACTGAAAATTATGCTATTAAAACTGGTAAAAGGCCGGCTGTCGTCACAAAGAAAAATACAGATACATTTAGAAGACAATTGAAAGAACTTGGATTTTCTTTTGATTGGTCTCGGGAAGTAAACACAACCGATCCGAAATATTATAGATGGACTCAATGGATATTTTTACAACTTTTTAAAAAGGGATTGGCTTATAAATCAAAAAGTGAAATAAATTGGTGTCCAAGTTGTAAGATTGGTTTAGCTAATGAAGAGGTAGTAAGTGGTAAGTGTGATCGTTGCGGGAACTCCACAGAAAAAAGAGAGAAAGAACAGTGGATGTTAGCTATTACAAAATATGCAGATAGGCTTGATAAAGGTTTAGACTTAGTAGATTATCCAGAGCGTGTAAAAACTCAACAAAGAAATTGGATAGGGAAGTCTGAGGGGAGTCTAATTAGCTTTCAGCTTATAGCTGATAGTGGAGCTAGCTTTAATAAAAAAAATACGGATTTAAAGCTAAAAGCTAAAAGCCAAAAGCTAGAAGCTGTTTCTGTTTTTACCACTCGTGCAGATACTATTTTTGGTGTGACTTATGTTGTACTTGCACCAGAACATGAGTTAATTAACAATTTGAAATTACGAATTACGAATTGGAGTGAAGTTGAAGAATATATTCAAAAAGTTAAAAAAGAATCAGAATTAGAAAGAATGCGAGAAAACAAGGGGAAAACTGGAGTTGAATTAAAAGGTCTTAAAGCTATTAATCCTGCAAATAATGAGGAAATTCCTATATGGATTGCAGATTATGTTTTACCTGAATATGGTACAGGAGCTGTAATGGCAGTACCTGTGCATGACATTCGTGATAGAGAATTTGCTGAAAAATATAATTTATCGATAATAGACAGACCACTTGTTGATGCGAAAGAAATTACAGAAAAAGTCGGTGGAAAAATGGTTACCAAATTTAAATTGCGAGATTGGGTATTTTCTCGCCAGCATTATTGGGGTGAACCTATACCCTTAGTTAATTGTCAGAAATGTGGAATTATAGCAATTTCCGAAAAAGATTTACCTGTAAAATTGCCAGAAGTAAAAAATTATAAACCAACGGATAATGGAGAATCACCATTAGCACTTATTTCAAAATGGGTAAATGTAAAATGTCCTAAATGTGGAGGCAAAGCAAAAAGAGAAACAGATACGATGCCAAATTGGGCAGGAAGCTCTTGGTATTATCTACGCTATATTGACCCGAAGAATAATAAAGAATTTGTAAATAAAAAGAAACTCAATTATTGGTGTAAGATAGAAAAGCTATCAGCCAAAAGCTATCAGCTAAAAGCTGGCCCCGTTGATTGGTACAACGGTGGAATGGAGCATACTACTCTTCACTTATTGTATTCTCGTTTTTGGCATAAATTTTTATACGATTTGAAATTAGTTCCGACTGTTGAACCTTATAAAAAAAGAACTTCTCATGGGATGGTCTTGGGTGAGGGAGGGGTGAAAATGTCGAAGTCTTTAGGTAATGTCATAAATCCAGATGATATCGTAAAAATTTACGGTGCAGATACTTTGCGTATTTATGAAATGTTCATGGGACCATTTGAAGAGTCAGTAGCGTGGAGTACTGAAAGCATCATTGGATCACGAAGATTTGTAGAAAAAGTTTGGAGGATAGGGGAAAAGATTGCGAAGCAGCAACTTTTTCACGGCTCGCACTCGAACCTGAATGTGGTTAATGAATCTAATATTGCGTATGCTGAAAAAAGTTCTGCTTCGCAATCTTTAGAAAAACTTCTTCACAAAACAATCAAAAAGGTTTCAGAAGATATAGAAAATATGCGTTTTAATACTGCGATTTCTGCAATGATGATATTGGCTACAGAAATAGAGAAAGTATTAGAAGGCAAGGCCTTAAATCCCCAAAAAGGCCTTGCCTTAGGTGTTCCGGCCTTGACATTAGAAAATTTTAAAATGTTTCTTCAAATTTTAGCTCCATTTGCTCCACATATAACAGAAAATATTTGGTCTAGTTTGAAGGAAAAGGGAAGTATTCATCTTTCAAATTGGCCTAAATGGGATGAAAATTTAGTGAAAGATCAAGAAATAAAAATTGCAGTTCAAATAAATGGTAAAGTTAGAACTGAAATACTAATACAAATTGATGAAAAAGAAGAAGAAGTTAAGAAAATAGCTTTTGCAAATGAGATTGTTTTGAAATACGTACCAGATGGTAAAGCTAAGAAGATAATTTATGTTAAAAATAGGATAATTAATGTACTAATTTAACTCAAAAACTTTCCCTTTTTTGTTTTCTGTTTTTTAAAAAGTTATCCACATTTTTTATGTGTTTTTTGTCTTTTTAAATAAGCAAAATATTGATATAATATAAGAGTCATAATAAAAAATTATGTCATATAACACATTAATAAAAAGGTTTTTCTTTTTGGGATTTTTGATCTTCATTTTTTTTGGTGCGTCTTCTGTTTTTGCGGGAAATCCAATTACTTATTTTTCTCCAACTAGTAATATTTTAGATCCAGGTGCTTCTTCTTCACCTTGGGGTGGTTGTGGACCATTTGATGCAAATTGTTATGTTGCAAGAAAAATAGTATTACCTAAAAATAATACTCCTACTGGAATATTAAATACTCCACCAACACAAATATCTTCTAATAATGTGAATAATACTATTAGTTCTAGTGCTCTTCTTTCTGCATTTCGTAAATTACTTAGTAATAAAGAATTTGCAACACAGTTGCGTGGTCCACAAGGTATAGCTGGTCCACAAGGTTCACAAGGTTTACAAGGAAATAGTCTTGATGCAAACTTATTTGTTTCAAAACAATTATATGATAGACAAGTAAATAGAACTTATGATTCTATTGGTAATAGTATACAAAGTCTCTCGTCTTCTTTGAGTGATGAAATTAGCACGGATAAACTTACAGTTTCTGGTAATGCCACAGTTAGTGGTTTTGTAAATATAGCGGGACAAGGAATATTTAGAAAAGTTCCAACAGAGGCACATGCATTTAATCCTTCTTGGCCCGATGGTGTTTCTAATATTTCTGATGCCACAGTTCTTATTAACCCAGCTTCTGCAGTAGCAGATGGAAATTTATTTGGTGTAGCAGTGAACGATGATGTTAAATTTTTAGTGGATGCAGAAGGGGATATTTATGCTAATAGTATGGTGTTGGCTGGTTCTGTTACACAAGGCGATACTACCGTTGCTAATTTAGAAGTATTAGGTACTTTCTCTCAATCAGGTGTTAATACATTTAGTACAGGTACAGGAAATATTTCACTCAATGGTGCTACCACTATCACAGGTACAAATACTTTTTCTACAGGGACGGGAATTGTAACTCTAAACAATGTTTCAACAAATATTTCTTCCACTGATCCTGTCATAGATGTAACATCAGCTTCCACCTTATTTATTAACTCTGTCACAAACAGACCAGTAACATTTGGTACTGGACTCGTTACTGCTAACAATTTTGGTTCTTCTTCTGTCGCTATCACAGGAGGTACAATTACAGGTACAACAATTAACAATTCTACAATCGGCATCACTACAGCTGTAGCTGGAAACTTTACTACTATTGGTGTCACAACTCCTGGTTCTGCAACATTCACAACTCTTGTTGCCGATACTATCAATGGTTTAACTATCACCAACAATGGCACCAATACTTTAAATATTGCTGCTGGAAAAACTTTAACAGTTTCTGATTCCACTACTTTAGCCACTAATGCAATCACTTTTGCTGGTGCAGAAGTATTGACTTTAGCAGCTACTAAAAATGTAACATTTGCAGATGCTTTCTCCACTGCTGGAGCTTTTCCTTTAATTCTAACCACTACCGCATCTACTTCTGTCACTCTTCCAACTTCTGGAACATTATATGGTACAGCAACAGGCTCAATCACATCCCTCCAATTACTTTCTTCTCTTTCTGATGAGACGGGGACGGGAGCTTTGGTTTTTGCTGATACTCCAACATTAGTGACTCCAATCTTAGGTGTTGCTTCTGCTACTTCTCTTGCTTTAGGTGGAGTAACGATTGGGACAGATGCTTTAGCCATAACTGGTACAATCTCAACAAGCGGTCAATTAACTTCAACCCTTGCTATTGGTACATCACCATTTGCAGTTACTTCAACTACAGTCAACACAAATTTGAATGCTGATTTGTTAGATGGGCAACATGGAGCATATTATGCACCTGCTGAAAATATTTCTGGAACACAAAATTATGTAGCAAAATTTAATAATGCAGGAGGAACATCTATTGGAAATTCTTTGATTTTTGATAATGGTACGAACGTCGGCATCGGGACGACGAGTCCGGGGGCAAAGTTGGAAGTTAAAGGAACAACAAGAATAACTCGCTCTGATTTATCAGACACATATCTTGATATTAAAGATTATGGCGCTGGTTCATTACAAATTTCAGAAAATAGTGGTAATTTTGGACTCAATACAGGTGCCGGTAATTCAGTGGTAATTCAGGGTGGTGGAGAAAAAACAATTATTGGATCTACTAATGCTCCAGGGAGTATGTTAAGCATAAGCGGAGGCACAAGTATTGGAAATTCATATAATACCTTGGCGGCACCATCACAAGGTTTAATAGTCGAGGGCAACGTCGGCATCGGACAAACAGTCCCAACGTCAAAACTAGATGTCACCACAGCTGGGCTAGGGGTAACTCAAACAACTTCATCAGGTTTAGCTTTAGTCAATACCACAGCGGCAGCTTTAGGAGCTCAACAAATTTCACCGGCTCTCAGGTGGAGCGGATATGGCTGGCAGACTGGAACTTCCACTTCTCAAGCAGTGGATTTCAGAAGTTATGTAGTGCCAGTACAAGGGGCAACCAATCCAACAGGTTATCTTGGTTTTGGTTCTTCAGTCAATGGCGGAGCTTACAGTGATGGACAAATGGTAATTACAACAGCCGGCAACGTCGGCATCGGGACGACGAGTCCAGGTGATAAATTACAAGTATATGGTGGTGATTTAAGTATCAACGATGTGTCTACTGGTAATAGATTTTTAGGATTCAGAGAAGCTGGTACACTTAAAGGGTACTTACAATATTTGGGTTCAGGGGGTGGTATTTCTGGAAGAAGTGGAAATCTTGAAATAGAAACAGCTGCTGGAGTTAATCTTGATTTGAGAGCAGGGGGCAGTTCAAGATTGTTTGTAAAAGCAACCGACGGCAACGTCGGCATCGGGACGACTGGGCCCTTGGCAAAACTCTCTATTGTTGACGGTGCTATTTTGGCCTCTGGCACGACAGGCGCCACACCTACCTCTGGCGCAGGAACAAGATTAATGTGGATACCAGCCAAAGGCGCTTTTAGAGCAGGAAATGTTGATGGAACACAATGGAATGATGCAAATATAGGTAATTATTCTGTTGCAATGGGAAGAAGAACAATAGCGAGTGGTTATGACTCTGTAGCAATTGGTTTACAAAATACTGCTAGCAATAATCAAGCATTTGCCGTAGGATCCTATAATACGGCTAGCGGAGAAAGTTCTGCAGTATTTGGAAATTCCACCACTGCTAGCAATTATTTTGCAGTAGCAATGGGTTATAGCACAATAGCAAGCGGCAATTCATCTGTAGCGATTGGAGATAGAGTAAATGCAAATAGTTTTGCGTCTGCATCGTTTGGTAGATTAAATGTTGGTGGAGGAACAGCAGGCAGTTGGGTAACCACTGATCCATTGTTTGAAATTGGTATTGGAACAGATTATACTCACAAAGCAAACGCTTTGACTGTATTAAAGAACGGCAACGTCGGCATCGGACTTGTGGCTCCCGGGGAAAAGTTAAGTGTCGCTGGTAATGTCATGATAGGAGATTCCACGTGGAGTGCAGGAACGACAACTGGGGACTTAGCAATTCAAGGCAACGTC
>Ga0210057_1002389_pt1 | contig 26895 bp, 42 predicted proteins | sample CryGeyCG2114_010_2_FD_183968 | JGI IMG/M metagenome (GOLD analysis project Ga0210057, IMG submission 183968) | Groundwater microbial communities from aquifer - Crystal Geyser CG10_big_fil_rev_8/21/14_0.10 (SPAdes) (version 2) | ecosystem: Environmental > Aquatic > Deep subsurface > Groundwater ...
GAGGAAATAGAAATATCAGAGTGGAAGGTGCGAAGTGAAACGGAGACAAGTTTTTCCCTTTAAATTCGAGCGAAGCGAGTCTGATTTAAATTCCTAAAGAGGGAAAAATTGCATTTAATCAGTGTTAGGCTCTCTCAACTTGTTTGAGACAAAGCTTTAACTTTCTTTACGAGAAAGATTAAAGGTTTGAGTTATGACGGAACGAAGTGAGTAATAATTGAGTTTAACACCCTATATATGTAAAATAGCAAATTTTATAGATATAAGGCTTTAGAGGGTTATATTCAGTCTTCCATAATCAATTTTTTTATATCTACTTTAGAGTATAACAATAGATTTAAACTATTTTTTAGATTGGAAAAAAATGGATGTTTCTGAACTAATAAGAAAAGAGGGGCTGAGAAGGGGCTTGAGTCCTAAAACTATCAAAACTTATAGGTATGGTGTTGAAAGATTTCTTAGTACATGTAAAAAAGATGTGAATAAAATAACTAAGAAAGACATCAGAGAGTTTATAGATCATTTAATTGAAAAGAAAAAGGCGGGAAATACACTAAATGTTTATCTTAACTCCATTAAATTTTTGATGGAAAACATTCTTGGAAAAAGACTTTTTTATAATATAAAATATTCAAAGGTTCCAAAAAGGCTTCCTACCGTGTTAACAAAAGAAGAGGTAAAAAGATTAGTCGAGTGTATTGCTAATAAGAAACATAGGTTAATGATCAAAATGATGTATTCTGCTGGGCTAAGAGTCAACGAACTTGTGAATTTGAAAGTTAAAGATTTTGAATTTGAAAAAAATTATGGTTGGGTCAGGGAAGGAAAAGGAAAGAAAGATAGATTGTTTATTATTGCTGAGAAAATAAGTAAAGAATTAAAAGATTGGATAAAAGAAAATGAGTTAGAATACGATTCCCACTTATTTAAGGGAAATAAGAACAGAAAAATAAGCACAGAAACTGCAAATATCATAATCAAAAATGCTGCAAAAAAAGCAGGAATAAAGAAAAACGTCCATGCTCACACAATGAGACATAGTTTTGCTACCCACTTGATTGAGAATGGGTACAGTGTGAATGATGTTCAGAGCCTCTTAGGACATTCCAAACCTGAAACTACTATGATCTATGTGCATATCGCATCTCCCAGTATGATCAACATAAAAAGTCCTCTGGATAATTTAGACTAAACAAAAAGGTTTTTAAAGAGGAATTTTCTCATATTTTAAATGGCAAGCAGAACTGGTGGACTTAGAAGGAAAACTAGAAGTAAATTTAGCAAAAACATTAGTGAGAAGGGAATAATCAAGATAAGAAAATACTTCCAGGAGTTCAAGGATGGCGATAGAGTTATCCTTAAGGCTGAGCCTGCTGTCCAAACAGGGATGTATTTCAGAAGATTCCACGGAAAAGTAGGACAGATTATTGGAAAAAGAGGAGAATGCTACAAGATTGCAATAAAAGATTTTAATAAAAAAAAAGAAGTTATTGTACATCCTGTTCATCTAAAAAAAGCATAAAATGGGAAGAGAAGAGATAATTGAGGAAAGAGCATTAAGTTTGGCTGAGCTTAAAGATACTTTGGAAAAGGTTGAGAAGAGAGATGAAGAACTGAGCTTCAGAGCAAACAGAGTCAAAGATTATTTGAGTCATTTTGATTCATTAAAATTGAAGGATGCTGGGGAATTGAAGGAAGAGTTAGAAAAGTTAGATATACCCCGATTAAAAGAAAAAATAATCATAAAAATCATAGATTTGCTCCCGGATAACAATGATGATTTAAGAATCATAACAAGCGGAGAAAACCTAACAATAACCCCGGAAAACATGGAAAAAATAGTGAAGACTGTAAAAGAATATGTTAAGAAGAAATAAGGAAAATGATAAATGTACAGAAAGAGGAAATCGCAATAGTATTGGACTTTTTGCCAAATGGATATCCATTCGACAACAGGCCCATGCATCAGAAGACTCCAATAGCTCAAGCTATAGGAAGAAATCATTTCACATTATTAGAACTGGTTCCAAAGAAAGGAGTTTTTTTACAGCCTAACGAGGATGTATATGTGGGGGAAGGAAAAAGAGAGCAGATACATCACATCTCAGGCAGAATCCAATGGGATAAACTGACAGAAACTGGAAAGTTAAATTTGCAGGATGTCCTAAAAATGATTGTCGAAAAAAATCAAGAAAGATTTATTAACTTTTTCAATAAAGCAGGACCAATAAACACAAGAAGGCATCAAATTGAGTTGCTGCCGGGAATAGGAAAAAAGCATATGTGGGAGATAATAGAAGCAAGAAAAGATAAGGAATTTGAAAGTTTTGAAGATATCAAAAAAAGAGTTAAATTAATTCCAGATCCTGAAAAACTAGTAATCAAGAGAATTATGGTAGAACTAAACAATGAAGATAAACATAGGTTATTTGTTGGACAATGACATTTAGACAAATTATAAGACTTCTGGATAGTGATATTACAGGAGAGAAGAGAGTTGGAGAAGGATTGAGAAAGATAAAAGGAATTAGTTTTATGTATTCCAATGCAGTCTGTGTGGTTGCAGATATTGATCCAAATATGAAATCTGGAGATTTGAGTGACGAGCAAATCAAAAGAATAACTGATGTTGTAAAAAATCCTTTGAAAAACGGAATTCCTGAATGGTTGGTTAACAGAAGAAAAGATAGGGACAGCGGAGAAGATAGGCACGTTACTTCTACTGATTTGAAATTTGAAAAAGAGTTTGACATTAAGTATATGAAAAAAATTAAGTCTTACAAGGGAGTAAGACACTCTTATGGATTACCTGTGAGAGGACAAAGAACAAGGGGTAATTTCAGACATGGAAAGACTGTTGGTGTAAAAAGAAAGGGAGTTGTAAGCCAGAAAGCAGGCAAGAAAAAATAAGATGGGAGACCCAAGAAAACAAAGGAAAAAGTATGATAGACCTAAAAAGATATGGAACAAAGAGAATATTGATAGTGAGAAAATATTGATGAGAGAATATGGTCTTAAGAATAAAGAAGAGCTGTGGAAATTTGATACTATGCTTAGAAATTTTAGAAAACAGGCTAAAAACTTGATTGCTAAAAGGGGAGAGGGGCAGGCTGATAAGGAGGGTGGGCAGTTAATTGCCAAAATTGTTAAATTAAACATTCTAAAGCCAGATTCTATTCTAGAGGATGTCCTTGGATTAAACAACAGAAGCCTATTGGACAGAAGATTACAGACTATTGTTTTAAAAAAAGGACTTGCTAAAAGTGTTAAACAAGCAAGACAATTTGTTGTTCATGGCCATATAAGTGTTGGAGAAAATAAGGTTAATGTTCCTTCATATTTGGTCAAATCTGATGAAGAAAATATTATTACCTTCAGCGGAAATTCAAGTTTGAGCAAGGAAGATCATCCTGAGAGAATCAAAGAGAGTAAGAAAGTTAAAGAAGAGAAAAGGAAAATCAGTATTGAGGATAAGGATGCTGTAGAATTATTTGAAGAAAGTGAGGAAAGCATTGGAGAAAAAATTCAAAAGAGCGGAAAAATTAAAGAAAAAGTTATAGAAATTGAAGAAGAGGAAATCAAAGAATGAAAGAAGATACAGAAAAAAAGGAGTTTGCTAAACCAAAGCAAAAAAAAGTTAGATGGGGAATAGCACATATTTATGCCAGTTATAATAATACAATAATTCACGTTACTGATATTTCTGGTACTGAAACACTTGCCAAGGCTTCTGGGGGAATGGTAGTCAAGCAGGACAGATTAGAATCAAGTCCTACTGCTGCCATGGCTGCTGCTAAAATAATTGCTGAGCAGTGTGCTGAAAAAGGAATTACTGGTTTGAACGTCAGGGTTAAAGCCCCTGGAGGTCATAATGGACCTATGAGTCCCGGACCTGGCGCACAAGCAGCTATTAGGGCATTATCAAGAAGCGGTTTGAGAATCGGACAGATTGAAGATGTTACACCAATTCCACATGATTCTTGCAGAAAACGCGGAGGAAAAAGAGGTCGTCGTGTTTGAGTAGTAACAATTATTTTTTTATAAATGTTTTTGCTTTTTCTTTATCAATAATTCCAAATATGTCTACATTGGTATATCCTCCTCTTCTTAATTCTTTATTCCCTATTTTATTAGCAATTCCTAATTGTGTTAATGATTCAGAACAACTTGGATGGCCCTTAAGGTGAGATATAATTGTTCCGTTTCTAACGTTTAGTTCTCTAGCTAGTTCTAAAATAGATTTTGGTTTTGTTAGGAGTGATTTAACTATTTGTTTTTTTGTTTCTCCTTTTGGTCTTTGATGCCATATTTTTTGTTTTCTTTCAAAAAGAAATTTAAATGCTTCTTGTTTATATTCAATTGGTAGTGGCTGGATTGAGTTATATAGATCTATTATACTATTTGCATCAATTTTTAATTTCCATGATGTTGATACTTCCTTGTATTGAGATTTATTTTTTTCTAATGATTTATATCTTGTTCTTGATGATATTGGTCTTATTTTATAGTGCTCTGATAATACTTCATGAATATCTTCAATTAATCTTTTATTGTTCAATTCTATTTTTATTTTATCTTCAACAGAACCTTCATCAATTATCAATGATTTTATTATTTCATCAGATAGCAATCTATATTTTTTAGCTAAGCTTTTCATTTTTTTAGAAAGAAACGAAGTTGTTGATTTAAAATCTTTGATATCCAATATTTTTGCTGTTATGAATGCGATGGTATAACTAAAATATAATTGATTTTCCTTTTCTATTAAATTTATAGGGACATCTCCGAAATCAGACAATCTTTGTTTGTGATATTTTGTTAGAGAATCTTCATAAGTATAAAAATAACATCCTTTTTTGAATCTAAAACTTCCATCAAAGAATAAATGAGACGCAACATAGAAAAGATTCTTCATATAAAAAGGCAATTTTGGATTTTTTATTATTGTTCCATCTTCATGATTCCCTATTGTTTCTATATTATTTTCTAATTCTTCTTTTGGAGTCTCTATAAATTCTCTTAATATTTCTATTTCTCTTATTGTAAATCTTATTTCTTTATTAAAAAGCCTTTGTGCGTGATATTTTTTACAGTTTAATATTTTATAAAAACAATTTTTTAATTTAGAATTGAGCTTAATTTGTATTTTGCTACAAAAATCTTTATGAAATTCATCGTTTAATGAAATAAACAACTCTTCTGGAAATTGCCAATAATGAACTTCTAAATCCTCTTTTAATTGCATTATATAATATACCTTGTTTTTATTTATAAACCCTGCGAGGGCATGTCAAGTGTGTCAAGTGAGCAGAAAATATAGTTTAGAGTATATGTATAAAAAAAAGAATTTATTTAAGGGGGATTTTAGCCAAAATATTTTCATTCATAAATCTGTGTACATGACCAATTATAACTGTTGCCTCATTTATAATCTTATTATATTTTTCTTCTCCATTTTCATTGTCGTAAAATTCAATATAAAGACCACATAATGTTAATATTCTGGCCGCATATGGATAGGATTCTAATATTGCTCTCATCGAGTCTCTTGTGTTTATATTTTTTCTATTTATTTCTCCTTTAAAATCTCTATATTGTTCACTCGGATCAAATGTTCCCGCGTGGATAACCCCTATTTGCAATTTATCGGTGAAGATATTTTTTGTTTCTTCTATCTTAGAAATTAGGTCTTTCTCTGTTATCATGAAAAGAACAAAATAATAAAGTTTATAAAAATTTATATTTTTTAAAGCATAGATTCTAAATATTTTTCTAGATAGTGAGAATCCCTTCCAAAAATTTTTGATAATTTTACAAGATTAATTCTGGAAGGTAATCTGTATCCATTACAATAACTATCTATAGTACTTTTTTTTCTTCTCATTATTCCTGCAAGAGCAGGTCTATTAATATTTTTTTCATCCATTAATTCTTCTAAATGTTTGCCAAAGTTATAATATTTGGGTTTTGTTGGAATTTTCTCTATAAAGGCATAGAATTCCAGCTTTCCATTTTTTAAAGCATATATTATATCTCTAAACGTAATATTTCCCTGTTTTGAGATTTCAAACATTTTAGTCTCCAGAATATTAGTATATTAGAAAAGTTTAAAAAGGGTTATTATCTGAAAATGGTACTGTAAGATGGAAATAAAACTATTAGAAAAGTCCGAGGATAGTGTCAAGTTTTATGTGAAAGATATTGATTATTCATTTGCCAACCTTATAAGAAGAAGTATCATGAATGAAGTACCAATCATGGCAATTGATGAAGTCACATTTCATAAAAACAGCTCCGCATTATATGATGAGATATTGGCACATAGGTTAGGATTACTACCTTTAAGCACAGATTTGAAAAGTTATAATGTTAAAGAAGAATGCAAATGCAAAGGTAAGGGTTGTGCCAGATGTCAATTAAAGTTAGTATTGCAGGCAAAAGGACCTTGCACTGTTTATGCTGAGAACATAAAAAGTAAAGATCCAAAAGTTAAACCTGTTCAAGCTAACATGCCTATTGTAAAATTACTTAAGGGACAACAATTACAATTTGAGGCTGTTGCATCGTTAGGTTATGGAAAAAATCATACTAAACACACTCCAGGCCTTGTATTTTATACATATGCAGACAATGATGCTAAAAAAGAGAATGAATTTGTGTTTGAAATTGAAAACTGGGGACAGCTTGATACAAAAGAAATGATATTGGCAGGAATAGATTCATTCAGAGCAAAATTAAAAGAGTTAAATAAGTTACTCAAGTAGCTCCTGTTTTATGCGGGAGTGTCAGAGTGGTCAAATGAACACGGCTAAGGACCGTGTGGCTTAGTGCCTACGCAGGTTCAAATCCTGTCTCCCGCATTAAGATTATTGGAAGAAAAAATGTTAGAAGGACTATTAATGGAAAAGGGAAGAATTAGTGAAGTATTTCCTATTCTAAATAATGTGAGAAATGATCAGCAGATGGAAGAAAAATTAAGGATTGGAGCTGTCAAAGAAAAAGCTCTTGCTATCCTAATTGATGAAGGAATAAAACCATTTGTTAAAAAAAGAAGTATTCCTAAATTAAGAAAATTATTTGCAGAAGAAGAAAGAAAATATTTTGATAATGTGCTTAATACACTAATTGGAGATGATATAGTATATGCTCAACAAGGACATGTTTACAATACAGATTCTTTGCATGGTAAATTTTCTAGAGCATCCGAGGATTATTTGTATGCTATATCTGGTTTAATATAAAATGGGAAAAATAACAGGAACTCAAATCTTAGAACTGCAAGAATTAATCAAAGATTTAAAGAGTTTAGGTAGCAAAGAAAATATTAATTTATGGAAGAGAGTTGCCAAAGATTTAGAAAGACCAACAAGAATAAGAAGAAAGGTTAATCTGTATAAAATAAATAAGGTTTTGAGAGATAAAGAGACTGCTGTGGTGCCAGGAAAAGTATTGTCTCTTGGAGAATTTAACAAAAAGAACACTGTTGCAGCTTTCCAATTCTCAGATGCTGCTAAAGACAAGATAAATAAGACTGGAAAAGCAATCTCTATCAAAGAGCTTATTAAGAGTAATCCTAAGGGAAAATTAGTGAGGATTGTAGGATGATAATTGATGCTGAAAATTTAATAATTGGAAGAGTTGGAACATTCATAGCAAAAAAAGCTTTGATGGGCGAGAAAATAGATGTTGTTAATTGCAACAAAGCAGTTATTGTAGGAGAAAGAGAAAATGTTCTTAGAGGATATAGAGAAAAGTATGAGAGAAAAACTCCATTTAAAGGACCTTTCATACCTAAAATGTCAGACAGATTTGTTAGAAGGATTATCAGAGGAATGCTCCCCTATGAAAAAACAAGAGGAAGGGAAGCTTTCAAAAGAGTAATGTGCTGGATTGACATACCAGATAAGTTTAAAAATGAAAAAATAGAGAAGATTGATAAGTATAATGTTACTAAAACTAAAAATATCAAATATTTAAAGATAGAAGAAGTTTGTAAATCATTAGGTGGAAAGGCATAAAATGAGCGAAAGACAATTAGAAGCGAGAAGACATATTGATAGATTATTAAGTGATGAAGAAAAATTTTTGGATAGAGGATTAGAAATGATGGATTGTGGCGAAAATGGAGAATGTTATTGTTTAAATGATCCTTCTCCAAGAGTTGGAATGCCTAGTTATACTTGTAAAAATGATAGGACAAGAACTGCAATGGAAGAAGCTAGAGCTAGAGGTTATAAATTCTAAAATGACAAAAAAAGTTGCACATGTTTCAGGAACAAGAAAAAGAGCAATAGCAAGAGTGACTATCAGCGAAGGAAAAGGCATTGTTAGAATAAATAATCAGGCTCTTGACGAATATGGGAATGAAATTGCAAGAATGAAGATAAAAGAACCATTGTATATTGCTGGAGATCTTGCAAAAAATACAAACATAAAGGCTAGAGTTAATGGCGGAGGATGGCAAAGCCAGGCTGAAGCTGTCAGATTAGGAATCGCAAGAGGGTTAGTTGAATTCAGCAAGAGCGATAAATTAAAGAAACAATTTTTAGAGTATGATAGGCATTTGCTTGTTGCAGATGTCAGAAGAACGGAGGTTACTAAGCCTAATGACTCTGGAAGTGCTAGAGCAAAAAGGCAGAAATCTTACAGATGATTATTCCAATAAGATGCTTCAGCTGTGGCAAGCCCGTCGGACACTTGTATGAAAAATACCAAAAAGAGTTGGCCAAAGGCAAAAGTCCCAAACAGGTTATGGATGAATTAGGATTAAAGAGATATTGCTGCAGAGGACTATTCTTAGGCCATGTTGATTTGATTGATACTGTCGCAAGATTTAAGAAGAGTTAATTCTTTTTTATTTTTATGAGAGATGATAGGTGGTTAAATAATAGATTAAATCAGATTTGGGAGAAATTCTTTCCTGAAGTCAAAAGAAAAAATAATGTTGTGATTAGGTTTAAGGGCAGGTCCATAGGCCAGTTTGGTTATATAAAAAGAATCAAAGAGGATACCTTAATTGTAATTAATTCTTTGTTTAGGGACGAAAGAGTCCCTTCTTTTATTGTTTATAATACAATTGCTCATGAGCTTGTTCATTATATGCACGGATTTCATAGCCCTTTAGAAAAGAAATATAAGCATCCCCATAAGGGAGGTGTTGTTGATAAGGAACTTAGAAAAAAAGGTTTTTCTGAATTATTAAAAAAAGAGAAAGAGTGGATGAAGGGCTGGGAAAAATTGTATAAAGAACTAAAAAATTATGCCTGAGTTAATAAATCATATTCTTCTTTAATCTGTGAGTATTTTTTGGAAACTGTATTGGATTCTATTGCAAATCCGAGACCTTCTCCACTTTGAATCTTGAAATTATTTATTCCGACTATCTCTCCATTTATATCAACTAATGGGCCTCCTGAATTTCCAGGATTAATTGGAACGTCTATCTGCAAATATTCATAACCATTGGTTGCTTTTCTGTTTGTTGCTGATATTATTCCTTCTGTTACTGAGAAAGATAAACCGAAGGGATTTCCAAGAGCTATCACCCTTTGTCCAACAATTAGCTTATCTGAATCTGCAAATTCTAATCTTTCAAAACTTCCTTCTATTTTTAACACGGCGATGTCTGCTTCTACATCATAACCAACAACCTCTGCAGTATAATCTTTGTTATCATAAGTTGTTGCTCTGATGAACCTTCCTCCTGCAATAACGTGATAATTAGTCACTATAAACCCTGATGAGGAAACTATCACCCCGGATCCTTGTGCTATGTCTGTATGCACACTGACAACAGCTGGAAGAACTTGTTCGACTACTGTAGAAAAGTCTTGCGAGGATATCTGAACATTGGCAACTTTTTGCTCCAGTTTAGATATTAATATTCCTGATGCTTCTAAGTTTTTTGAAAGCTCATCAAATTTTTCCTGTGTAGCAAGAGTAAGCTGGGTTATCTGTGTGTTTAATAATTCTGTTTGTGTTTCCAAATTTTTATTTAGTGCTGATAGTTGATAAGAATTATAGAACGTAAAATAGCTTAAACCAACCAAGATTACTATTAAAACTCCTACAAATATTTTTTCTTTATTTTCTTCCATTTTTCAAAGGTATTCTTGTATATTTTTTGCAATTTTCACAGTAGATGATTATTCTTGATTTGTGAATTCTTGTTTTTGAATTTACTCCTGATCTTAAATAATTATAACAGTGCTTGCAAAACTTTCTTTTATATTTTGTTAATCTGATGTTAAACTTCATGGCAATTTTTCTTGCCAATGAAACATATCTATTTGCTAGTTTATCTGGGAAAACCTCATCTGCCTTATTGAATAATTTATCTATCCTTTCTTTTGCTATGTCTTTTTCTTTTTTCTTGTCCTTCATTACTTTGATATATATTTTATAGTTAATAAGTTTAACTGAAAGATAAAGCTTTTAAAGTTTTAATTGTTTATAAGAATATGAAAAAAGAGGAGTTAGAGGTATATTTAATTATTGGTGTAGTTTTTCTTGCTATATTTCTCTTTTTGAAGCCAAACATTACAGGGTATGTAGTTTATTCACCTAATTATTATAACTGGACTTTTGATGACTCTGGAAATTATGTTTTTGATTCTAATTTAATAGACATCTCTGGAGGAAGTGCTAAACTAAAGTCAATTCCTGATGATTTTGTCAGTTACTTAATTCATGAGTATAGGTTTGAAGATAATTCTAATATTACAGAAGATAGTGCTGGTAATGCAGACGGCATAGTTAGTGATGCATTTGGGGTAGAAGGAAAAATTGGAAACGGATTAGATTTTGATGAGGGTTATGTTGATTTAGGTAATTTTGATATTTCTGGAGATGAAATGACAATAAGTGCGTGGTTTAAAGCTGATGATTTTGACGTTGAAGATGGCAGAATAATTTCAAAGGCCACCAGTCAGAGTTCTCAAGACCATTATTGGATGCTGAGTACTGTAAAAGAAAATGGAAAATACAGATTAAGATTTAGGTTAAAAACAAATGGCGATACTAAAACTTTGGTTGCTGATTCTGACAGCCAGTTTTACGCAGGAGAATGGGTGTTTGCTACTGCGGTCTATGACGGAGAATATATGATACTTTATAAAAACGGAGAAGAAGTAGGAGATAAATCTAATTCTGGAGATATTTCAACAAATGGCGGTGTTTACGTTTGGGTTGGAGATAATCCGGGTCCAAATAGAAAACAATTTGATGGGATTATTGATGAGATAAATATTTTCAACAGGGCTTTGTCTGCAGAGGAAGTTTTAAAGCTGTATAATATGCAAAGCTCGGGAAGCAGAGAATATGTTCATTATCCAGAGAATGGCAGTTTAGAAACAGAATCATTTAGTTTACCAAGCGTAAACAGAATTGGTTTGTTTTCCAAAAATGAAGAGTTGAATGGACAGGAAATTAAATATTATTACAATGATTCTGAATGGATTGAAATTTCTGAAAATGGGAGTTTACCTGAACTAAATGAAGTTAAGTTAAAGGCTGAGTTTATTGGCGATAGGGTGGATACTCCTGTCTTGTACAATATGGTATTAAATTATGAATATTGTGAGGAAAATTGGGAATGTAGTGAGTTTAATATATGTTATGAGAATGGAACTAGAGCAAGAAACTGCATTGATTTGAATGAATGTGGCACTGTTGAGAATAAACCAGAAGAAATTGAAATCTGTGATTACTTCCCCGGATATTATGATGTTAATGAGAGCAATGTAGTTTCATTTGAAAAAAATAATTTAACAGTACTAAATAAATCTGATGTTGTTATTGATATCATTGTTAATGAGAGTGTTGTGGGTTCTAATCTAGAGATAAAAGAAGTTGAGAACTTAACAGAACTAAGCGGGAAAGTTAAAATAAAAGGCATTGATATTAATTTAGCAAATGTAAATGATTATTTAGAAGAAGGATTAATAAAAATATACTATGATGAATCTTACTTAACTGAGAACAATATAGATGAAGATAGTTTGAAAATTCATTATTATAATAATGAATCTTGGGAAGAATTGGACTCAAGTGTCAATACTGGAGAGAATTATGTTTATGCTTATGTAAAGCATTTCAGTGTTTATGGTTTGTTTGGAGATTCCATAACTGGAAGTAGTCCTTCTGGAGGATCTTCCGGAAGTGGTGGAAAGAGCACTTTTATTAGAGGAAATACTGTTGAAGAACCTGAAGATGTTGTGGAAAATATAGTTGAAGAGGTAATAGAAGAAATTCCTGTTGTTGAGAATGAAATAACTATTGAAGAATCTAAAGAAAATAATTTTGAAAGCTTTACAGGCCTGGTAGTTTACAATGCCAAACAGGCAAAAGTTAGTGTTCCAATTGGAATCGGTCTTGTGGCTATAATGTTAATCTTCTTTGTTAAAGTTGGAAAATTTAAAAGAAAAATAAAGGTATGAACAGCATCTAAGAGTTCCCGTACGTAAGTACAGTACAGTCATAGACGTTGCCCTGTTTAACTTCTGCGTTCGAAATGGGTAGCAGGTGGAACCAGGACACTATGGCCGTTCATTGAAAAAATAAGCTTATTTTGTATTTATAAAGGTTACTATAGTTTTTTTAGAAAACTGATAACCTGGGCTCGGCGAAGAAGAATCTCGAATCTGAACCGACACGACCTTCCTATCGACGTAGTTCTAGAGATTATTTTCTTCGGTCATAAAGGTGCTTAACAAAGGCAGGTTTTTATGATGAGGTAAAGCCCAGACACCATAAAGCGGTCGAACCTTTGACATAGGCTTTTATGAATCGTCCTTTTCAAGGATAGCCAAATAGCCCTTATCAGTAATATTGTATAGATTTAAAGATATAAAAATGTATTGGACCACTTTATAGTTTCAAAATTACTCTTCCATCCTTGAAAACAGATATTCTACCGCCAGAAGAAGAAACAATTACCCCTATAGATTTAGTCTTTACTGTTAGGGCTGCACAGTTCGTATGCTTTGTTCCGTATCCTTGCAAACTGATTCCTCTAGTGTCTATGTCAATATAAGTTCCCACGGATTGTATTGTTCCCTCTTTATCAATAATAAACATTCCATCTAATTGAGAAAACTCTTTTACAGTCTCTCTTATCAATGGATCTGTTATCTTTCTAGATTCTTCCGGGTAGCCTGCAAATGGATTAATTACCAATTGCCTTGTGTATGGTTTGATTTCTTCAGAATCTCCAATAATAAATCCTGTGCTAAGCTTTTTGCCTTCTCTGCCCTCTTTTGCTATTTCTAATGCTATGTCTATGACTGTTTCTAAAACAGATGGAGAGATATATTCAGAGATATTATGAGTGGATAAATCATATAAAATTTTATCAACATCAAAGATTAATATTAGACCTTTGTATCCAAGCCCTATAGATTCATCTATTATACAAACAATCTTATCATTCTTTTTTATTAGTTCTTTAGCTATTGCCTCCATTACTACCTCTCTGATAGGGAATATGGAAGCATCTGCTGATTTTTTTATTCTTCCAGAGTATGAATTTCTTAAAAACCCTTTAGGGGTCTTTCTGAACACAGAAATAGTACATTTTATGCTTGGGTCTGTCAAATCTGTCTGTTGTTCTTCTCTTCTTTCTAAAGATACTATTGCATCTGCTTCAATCTCTTTTGCTAACTTAGCTGCAGCGGCACCTATTTTTTCTTCTATCTTTGGCATGCAAAGAAATAACTAGAAGGGGTTATTATAGATTGTTGTTGAGAATCATATCCTTTTTAGCTTCTTTTTTCTATAAACACAAACTCTTTGGTTCTTATTGTATGGCTAAGAATTATACCAATTCCAAGACTTATCCAAAAATAAGGCAAATTAAACAATCCGATTATAAAAAAAATTATCCCGAAAGAACTATGGTGTATTCTTTGTTTGGATATGTAAATCTGTTTCTTTTTTCTTCCAAATATCTTCCCATTAGCTATTTTAGCAATTATGATATCTAATAATGCGCCTAAAATTAATCCAATTAATGCCCATATTAAATTATTCATCTTGTATCTTTTTTAGTTTTGGTCCTTCTGGAGAATCTTCTACCAAATATCCCTGTTTTTTTATTTGCTCCCTTATTTTATCTGCTTCTTTGTAATCTTTTTCTTTTCTTGCTTTTTCTCTTTCTTCTACTAACTTATTTAGTTTATCTGAAATTGAAGGTTTTTCTATTGTGAATATATTAAATATTTTATCAAATTCTAACATTAAATTGTAGCTTTTTTTCCCTCCGCCTTTCTTGTTTATTTCTTTCATAAAATCAAATATACCCGCAAAGGCTTGTGGGGTGTTGAAGTCATCATTCATTGCCTTAAGGAAATCTTCTTTTGTTTTTTCTATCAATACCAAATCATCTTTGTACTTACTATTTTTTAGATGTGTAACAAAATTGTTTATTCTTTCTAGGGCATTCTTGCTTTGTTCTAAGATTTCATAGGAGAAGTTAATTGGAGTTCTATAATGGTTTGATATAAAAAAATATCTTATTACTTTCCCATCATACTTTTCTAGAGCATCTCTTATAGTTATAAAATTCTTTTTTGATTTTGACATTTTTTCTTTATTTATTGTTAAGAAAGCAGTATGGAGCCAGTATTTTACCAATGGTTTTTTTCCTGAAATCGATTCCATCTGTGCAATCTCTGCTTCATGATGAGGAAATATTAAATCAACTGCTCCTCCATGTATGTCATATTGCGATCCAAATTCTTTCTCTGTTATTGCAGTATCCTCTATGTGCCATCCAGGTCTACCATTTTGTAAATTGCTTTTCCAATAAGGCTCTCCTTTTTTGTAAAATTTCCACAAACAAAAATCTCCTTTGTTTCTTTTTTCTTTATTTTCATCTATTCTTGACACTGCATCTTCTGCTTCTTCGTATGTTCTTTTAGCTAGTTTTCCATAGTCTGAAAATCTTTTTAAGTCAAAATAGTACCCATCTGACGTCTTGTAGGCAATATTTTTTTTTACTAATCTCGATACCTGGCTTTCAATTTCTTTTATATAATCTGTTGCTCTAGCATATTTAGAAACGGAATTAATGCTTAAAGATTTCATGTCTTTCTTATACTCTTTTTCATATTTTTTTGCTAATTTTAGAGGTGAGATTTTTTCTTCTTTTGCTCTTTGTATTATCTTATCATCTATGTCTGTTATATTTTGTAAATAAAAAACATTATACTCAAGATACCTCAGGTATTTTACAATCATATCAAATTGAATGTAGGTTTTTGCATGTCCTATATGAGAATAAGCATACGTTGTTGGTCCACAAACAAAAAAATTAACTTTCTTATCTTTAATTGGCTTGAAATTTTCTTTTTTTCTTGTTAAAGTGTTGTAGAGTTTAAGCATAATTTTAGAATTAGAGAATATCTATAATAATCTTTCTATGATAACATTTAAATAGTACTTTTTAATAATATCTAACAGAGGTGATAAATGGTGTGGGACCCTTTCAGAGAAGTGGAGAGAATTGAAAAAGATATTGAACAAGAGTTCAAGAAATTCTTTAAACATAATGAAGATTATTTTGTTAAATCAAGAGGATTTAGAAAAGCTTTGACTAATTTTAAAGATAGAGGAAAAACTTTTGAAGTTAGTATTATACTTCCCGGAATACAAAAGAAAGATATTATTGTAAGAGCTCACGACAGAGTTGTTGAAGTTAGAGCTGAAAGAAATGATAGCATGGAGATAAAGAAAAAAAGTTTATTCCAGAGAAAAGAGAGTTTTGGAAGTTTCTACAAAGTTATTCCTTTACCTGATGAAGCAGATTCTGAAAAATTAAAAACAGAGTTTAAGAAAGGAACTTTAGTGATAAAGATTGCAAAGAAGAAAAAGAAAAAACATAGAATGATTAAGATTAAATAGGGTCTATTAACTCAAATCTTGGAACTTCTTTTCCATCAATTATAACATTTTCCAGGAACATCTCTAAAGGTCTTACCCAAATTGTTCCTTTTTTAAATTCGGGAGCATCATATAACTGCTTGTATATTACTACTTTTTCAAGAGTTTCACTATGATTTCCAACTCCAAGAACTTGATACTCTTTTCCTTGATAATGTCTGTAAATTCCTTTTTGTACTTCATTCATTTGGCAATATTTCTACTCTAGAATCTGATAGTTCTTTGAACTTTTCTGCGTCATTCTTAGTCCCAACTATTTTTCCATAGTGCATAGGTATTGCTACTCTGGGTTCTATTATGTGTACTGCCTGAACAGCTTCAGTAACATCCATCGTGTAAGTCCCCCCGACAGGCAATATTGCTACGTCAATATCTTCTAACTCTTCCATCTCGGGAATCAAATCTGTGTCTCCTGCATGATATATTCTCTTTCCATTTACATCAATAACATAACCCACCCACTGTTTTTCTTGGGGATGGAACTGCTTGTCTAAGTTATATGCAGCTACTGTTTGTATTTTTATTCCTTTTATTGTCAAGAATTCATTTGGTTTTATTGCATAAAAATTTGTTAGTTTTTCTCTTGCATCTGCTGGAGCAAGAATTGCTGTATCTTCTTTTCTTATTTTTTGGATATCTTCCAAGGACAAATGATCATAATGTGTATGTGTTATTAGAATAATATCGGCCTTTTCATTATCACTAATCTGATAAGGATCTATGTAAATTATTTTATCTCCTGTTATTTTAAAAGATGCGTGGCCTAACCAGTGTATATTTTCCATCTTATGATGTTTTTAATCTTGATGTTTTTAAATATTTTGCTACTTCAATCAATATAACTCAAAGATGCCATATCCGAGCAGTTTTATTAAAGAGATTCATAAATTTAGGCATAGTAACATTTAAATATAAAAGAGTCTTAAAAAAATTATCAAAAAAGGAGGGATACCAATGGATAACAAACAGTTCGGTACTTATGTTCTAATTGTTGCTGCAGTGGTTCTTATTGCAGTTGGATTTAATAATGTTACAGGACAAGTTGCAAGAGAGAAAGATTGTAGTGGAGAAATGTTCTTTGAAGCTGTGCCTGTTGTCGGCGGAGCTTATTTTAAAGTGAAATCTGATTTGAGTGAAAGTTTCAGAAATAGGATTGATATAAAAAATGCTGAAAGAAGTTATAGGAGTTACACTGCTGATTTTACAGAGTGCGGCAATACCTGCAGTCTTAATACATTAAAAGAAAATGATGGAATTATAATGAGTAAATTTAAACAATTGCCATCAGGGGATTATGTAGCTAGTATGAAGAATCCCTGTACAGGAAAAGACATGGAAGCAAATTTCAGGGTTAGGTGATTAGATGAAAAAAGATTTAAAAAAAGAACAAAACATAGGATTTGCTGTTTTGATAGTGATAATCTTAACTCTGATAGTTTTGAATTTTGGAAACATAACTGGCAAAGTTACTGCAACAGGAAGTTCAGAAATACAAGTTAAAGTTGAGTCTGGTTATGGAAGCGGAGTTAATGTTGTAAGCCCGGGGGATTTTATTTATGTAACTATTAATCCAATGGGTAGCAGATATTATTACCAGCCAAAAATATTAGATGAGTTTGAGAGAGATATTGTTGGTCAGGTAGTTGTAACTAACTGTGGTGTTGATTGTAATGCAAAAATTCCAGAACTAGACAGAGGAAGAGAAGCAAAGTATTTACTGCCTGCAACTTTACCTGGAGGAGTTTACAAGGTAAAAGTCTACGACAGGACTGCAGAGGAACATGTATCTGCTTCTTTCATTGTAAGACGAACAACTTAATCCAATATTTTTATTTCTTTTTTTGTTGAATTTTCTACTAATTTTTGAAGAATTATTTCATAATAATCAAATTCTTTTTTTAAAGATTTGTGGTGGTTATAATAAGAAACAGGAACAGGCATTGAATATATCTTTTCTTTTAACCCCTGAATTCTTTCTAAATCATCTTTTATTGCTTCATTGTAATCTAATAATGTTATCTTAGACTCAACAGCCAACTCTGTATAAGAATTTGCTTCTTCAAGAATTTCTTTTGTTTCGTTGAGGATGTTAGCTACACTGTCTAAATAAATAACTTTTTCATTCTGAGGGGCGCCGACTACCGCACCAGTTATAGAAGGTTTAGAACTAAATACAAAAAAAGAAATTGCCAAAATTGATATAAGAGTTATAACTAAGATTACCTTTTTCATTTGTCTCCTCTTATAACATCTGCTAACCTTCTTCCAGAATATCCGTATATGTCTGAAACAGATTCAATCTGATGTTTATAATCTGGGTTACCTAATCTTCTATTGAACTCAATAAAGTTATAGCCAACAAGCCCAACAAGAGCTAATATTGTGAGTGATTTAATCAACTTGTAATTAAATTCAGACCTTTCATATAAAGAATTATACTCCATGACCATATAAAGCGAGGCAAAGTTTTAATTTATAAATGTTATCATTTCATATGCATTTCAACTATGTCCTCGTCTTTTAGAACATGCTTCAAATTAACTACTTGCCCTGGAAACTTTGCTGATGGCCCCCAAATACGGGCAAACTTGAGTTTTTTGACAAAATCTTTATGAATATTACGGGCAAACACTTCTACTTTTGAGTTTTTTTCCAATGCTAAGGGAGGATATTCTTTTTCTTTTCCAGGCTGTTTTGTATATATCTTGATTAATCCTAATTTTTTCCAGATAAGATCTTTTATATTATCTTGATTGTTATAAATTAATTTGGGAATGTTTTTGAATCCATCCAACTCTGAGTCTAACAGTCTTTTTTCATCCGGATTATTAAAAAACACCATCAGTAAATCTGTATTTCTTATTATCCCCAGTAATGCAGGTCCGTTCTTTGTTTCTTCAAAATCTTTTTGTATTGAAGGAATTTCTATTATTTGTATTTTTATTCCATGATAATCTAAAATTCCTTTGTTTAGTTCTTCCTGTTTCATGTTAGTTAGTGAAGACAAAAATTTAGTTTTTCCAGATAGGGGTGTTCCTACAAGACCTATAGTTGCTGCCCCCTCTTTTTTTATTGAGAATTTTGTTTTAGATCCTTTTTTTTGAGACTTTTCTCTTTCTATTAATGCCTTGTATTTTGATATCTTTGTTTTTATTTCCTTTTGCAGTGCTTCGCTAGACTTGTGCTTAGGGACCGTGGCATACATTTTCTGCAATGCTTTTAATTTTTCCTGGATGGTTTCCGCTTTTTGGAATTCTTGCTCTGCTAACTGATAATCTACCCCCGGATTAACTGGCATTTTTAATACTCCACATATATCTTTTTCCTTGTCTTTCTTTATTTATTAACCCTTCCTTATGAAGCCTGTTTAAATGACCAAGAATTACATCTACCCCTATATTAACATAAAACTGTAATTCTGTAGTGTTTGTTGGTCCTAATTTTTTTATTAATAAATATATCTTATTTCTCATAATTCCTATTCTTGATCCCCCTTTGTTTACATAATTTTTTGATCTTTTTATATTAAAGTTTATACATTTATCTTTGTGTTCATCCAATAATGGTCCAGCCAAGCTATAAATCTCTTTTAGTTTTGAAGATTTTATTCTAAAGCAATGCTGGGGGGTTGCTTTTATCCCTCTTTTTATACTATAGTCTACTTTAACATCAGATAAATAGCTCTTTGTAGCCCAGTCATGTTTATTTGCCACTCTAAGCATAAATTCTAAAAAGTCCTTATATTTTTCACTCATAGTCAAATCTAATCTTCCGCATTGTGCTCCCCTACATTCTAAATCAAAACTTATAATAAATGCTCCCGCAGCAAGCAGTTTATTTTTAAAAAGTATATCATATCCACTTTTAGAATCCTGAATTTTTTTAATTTCTTTACTGTTTATACAAAAAATATCTTTTGATTTTTTCCAGTTTTTTATTCTATCATGATAAAGACTATTAGTATGTTTAGATGGGAAGTGCTTAATTTCTCTTAGGATATGGTATGCCCAATTTGGGAGAAAATAAACAAGAAATTGATCTTTTTCTTTATGGGCTTCTTTGAAATAATCTGTGATAAATTTCTGTTTTAATTTTTTTTCCCAGATTCTAGTTATTTTAATCCATTTATCAACAATATCTTTATTCTTCATTTTTAATCTAATAGCTTGGTAACAGAAATAAGTTTTATTATTTTTAATCTGTTTATGTCTTTTAGGCTTACTAAACTCTTCTATAATAGCAATTCCCGACATTAAACAATAAACGGTCCAATCCTTTTCCATAATCTCGTATATTGACATAAACAATATAAATTCTTCTATATTATATATGTTTTGGTCTTTATTATTTAATCATAAAAAGGTTTTTAAAGTTAAAATCGAGAATATTCTTATGGAAATAACACCTTTTTTACAAGGATTGTATGGAAACTATTTTACTAAATTAATTGCTGCTATAGTGATTTTACTTATTGGAGTTTTTGTTGGCAGGTTTGTAGGAAATTTATTAAAAAAACTTTTGAATGAGCTCAATACTGATAAAATTTTAAAAGAAGAAGCTGGAGTAAAGGTTCCAATTGAAGACCTCTTTGGTAACGCTTTGAAATACTTAATTTATTTTGCTGCAATAATCATGGCTTTGAATCAGTTAGGATTGGCAACAACTATTTTGTATATTATTCTGATTGTAATATTAATAGTTATTATTATTTTGATTATTCTTGCATTTAAAGATTTTATTCCCAATGTTACTGCCGGCTTTTTTATTCATCAAAAAAGGAATTTAAAGGAGGGGGATAAGATAAAAGTCGGAGATGTTGAGGGTGAAATTTTACATATAAATTTAGTTGAAACAAAAATAAAGAATAAAAATGGTGATGTTGTTTTTATCCCTAATTCTATGTTAATGAAAGATAAGGTTAAGAAGAAATCAAGAAAGTGATTTAGCTAAAACGAAGGTAGTTTCATTCCATCTATAGTGATTTGTTAATTTTGCTTCCTGTTTATAATTATTAGCTAAATAGAACTCTTTTCCTGGTTCTGTTTCTGCAATTGTTAACTCAATCTTTACTGTTTTTGATTTTTGTTTGATTATTTTTTCTGCTTCTTTCAATAAGGATGAACCAATCTTTTCATTCTCAAAGGCAAAATGGCGGAACTTCCATAATTTATGGCTACCATCAGAACTCTCACCAAATTTTACTAAATATAATGCACCCATTAATCCATTATCATCATAAACAATTAATTCGTTTGTCTTTGATTGCTCTTTTAGGTAAAAAATAATTTTTTCTTTTGGTAACTGGAATTGATTATGGACTGGAAAGAATTTTTTAAATAGTGGAACTAGATTTGCATAATCTGAATCTTTAATGGGTCTTATCATAAATAGAAGAATTGTTAATGAATTTATAAATTTATCTCAAATAATTTAGTCAATAGTAAAGCTTAAAAACCATAAAACATGCTTGGAATTGGGGTGATAGACCCTAATTAGTTCTAGGGAAGTTTAGAGGAAGTAAAATGATAAGACCTTACACTTTTGAGGATTTTAGTGGAATTAAAGATGTTATTGACAGCGTTATTAAAAATGAATGCTGGCCACATTATTACCCAGATGGATGGGATGAAGAGAGAATAAAGCAGGAGTTTAATCCCCTATAAGGTTATAATGATTCAATTTTTTTAGTTTCTGATAGTGAAAACATAACCGGATTAATTGCAGGGCATGATTTGGATTCCTTTATTGATAATGAGATACCCCATTTAAGAGATAAATTTGATGAACTGGGATTATACAGAAGCAAAGTATTTTACCAAAGAGATATCATAATTCATAAGGCTCATCAGAGGGGAGTACTAGGATTAAAATTGTTTAGGAATATGCAAAGACATGCTATAAGAAGAAATTACACTAAATTAGTTACAAGAACTCCATTATTGAATTTCAGAGGAAGAAAGTTTTTTGAAAAGATAGGATACAAAGAAATATTTGAAGATAATAATCCTGAGGGAGTTTATTTTGAAATGGGTTTAGGTCAATAGGAGTTATAATCTTTTAGTATCCAGAAGGACTATACATGATACAGGGAATAATATTTGACTGGATAGGAACATTATATGAAAGAAACAAAGGATTGTTTCCCTATTCAGTGAGAGTTTTGCAGGAACTTAAACCAAAATACCGGTTTGGATTAGTGTCCTTTGCTAGAAACGGCATTGAAGCGAGAAGGAAAGAATTGGAAGAATCTGGAATTTTACATCTGTTTGATTCTGTTATAGTTGATACAACTAAAACCTCAGAACATTATTTAAGATGTATGAAGGAAATGGGAACTACCCCAAAAACAACTGCAATTGTTGATGATAGAACAATAAGAGGAATAACGGCAGGGAATAGGTTGGGATGTGAAACTTTCTGGATTCAGCAGGGAGAGCATACTCATGAGATTCCAAATGAAGAAACAGGAGAGCCGACTTATAGAATTAACTCTATTGAGGATTTATTAAAAATCTTATAATAAACTCAAAAAAATGGCTTATAAAAAATAAAGACGAGAAAATTTTATATATCTATTAATAAATATTTATTACTATGTTAGGAGAAATATTAATTATTTTTGGAGCTATATTGACTATCATACTCCTTTTTATAAAACAAAAATCAAAGCTATATGTTATTGTTTCAATTTTAATAATCCTCATCGGAACAGGCATTACATTATATGATAGATATGAACCAACAAAAGAATTACAAATAACTGTTGCTAAAATATTTTCTTTGGATGAAATCTCATCTTTTTCACTACAAACAGACCATATTTTTTTATTTCAGGGATGTGGTTATAAAACTCTCCATTTTGTACATAACAGAATTACTCCTGATAAATTAAAAGATGAGGAGTTACATTACACATACACATCTACTGAAAGGTATGGATGCGAAAATTGCACTTATTATTATTTTGAAATTCATAACAGAGGAAAAGACATAAATGAACCATTAAATTTTTTAGTTGTGATTTCTGATCAATTTATTTTAGATGAATCAGATTCAAAAATCAACGTACAAAATAGTAGAAATATTCCAGACAGGAATAACTTTATTTACGAGATAGTTGGCGGTATAAAAGGTAATTTTTCTGAAACTCTTGCTTTTAGAGGACACACAAATAAATACTCAAATATTAACATCGACTGTAGTGCCATAAAAAAATCAAAATGCTATATTATCCAATATGATATAGGAGATATGAGAAATGCGAAAGATATAAATCAGTTTTTCTCTGATACGGGAATAAATCCCCCAGAATATAATCCAAATGAAATGGAGGCGTATGAATTAAACGATAACAATGAATTCAAAAGATTGCCTTTAAAATTAGATTATCTTTATTTCACAGAAAGTGTATGTAAAAAAGAATCTCAAGATATTAACCCTTCATTAATCAAGAAGATGATTTAGCTAATTTCCATAATTGATCAAATATTTTTTTCTGAAAATTTGTAACCTCTTTATTTTCAATTATGATTCCTAACTGTTCTCTCTCTGTTGCCATTATGTATGCTATTTTATCCCCATAGATAAAAAATGATGTAGCAGAATCATTCATAACTTTATTTAGAAATCTTGTCTCTCTTAATTCTTCCTTATCTTTTTTTTTCATCTCTTCTGTTATATCTGATTTATTCGTAATAACTTTCACACAAATATTTCTCTCTTTTCTTTTCCTTCTATATTGCATATGAAAATAGGGTAAAAAGTGTAGATTTTTTTCAGCTACAAACGCATAGTATTCTGAAATTTTCTCCTTAAGCATATTATTTGCAACTGTTTTGAATCCTTCAATTCCTTGATAAAACTCTACTCTTGGTCTTTCTATGGCTGTTTTTTGCAATATCTCTAATTCTGGCAGAATTTCTTTTAATTTTTTCTCTTTTTCTTCTAGTTTTTCTAATAATTCTTTAGGATTGACAACGCTAAAATACTTCACACCAGATTTAATAACATAGCTTGCTATGCCTTTTTCTTTTAAAGATTTTAATAAGTCATAAGTTGTAGTCCTTTGTAAATTAGATTCTTCTGCAAAAGAACTTACAGTGGCTAAGCCTAGCTTTAATCCTGAAATATAAACTTTAATCTCCTTTTCACTTAATCCTATATCTTTTAATGCTTGAATATTCATAGATTATTTTAGTTTAATTGAACTTAAATATCTTTCTATTTTGTTGTGGGTTTTAGTCAGCAAATATTTATATAAATACTTTATAAGAGACTACTTATGAATAATAAAAATATAAAGAATCTTTTGGATAATGTAGAAAAATATGCAGAAAACAGAGGCTTCACTAATCGTCACTCTCCTGGTTTGTTAGACCCAAGATTTAATTACCCTTTCTCACCAAGTGCAGGTCACCATATAATTGACGATGTAGTTATTTCTAATCCCAATCCAGAACCTGTTTTCAAATTTTCGGTAATCCCGGATAGAAGTATAAGAATGTATGATGCAGAAAAAATAGGTATAAGTAGCAGACATCTCAGCTTTTTTGAAACTATGCTTCTAGGATATGCTGGTGCTACGGAAGAGCTTCCAAAAGAAGAGGCATGTATAGAGTTATTTAATTTATTTCAATATTTAAATTTGGATCCAAATAAATTAATTGTTACTTGCTTAGATTATGTAGAAGCTGAGGGGAAAAAATTTGATTCCGAAAAAAGTGAATTACTCTATAAGAGTTGGAAAAATTTGCTTGGATCAGAGAAAGTTAAAAAAACAAGAGGCAGAAGAAATTTGTTCTATGCTCATGTTATTGGTAATCCCGGAGGCATTGGATGTGAGTTATATTATCCTATTGGAAAAGAAATTATTGAAATTGGTTCACAGGTTAATTATCAATTTAAATATACAGGAAGTTTAGAAAAAACCAGAAATCAAGCAATCTTGCAAGGATTTGGACTAGAAAGACTTCTTATGGTTTTGGAAGACAAAGAGAAAATTAGTGATGTTAGTTTAGTTGCTCCTATAAAAAAAGTTGTTAGAGATTATCTTAAATCTCACAATGAAGATGATACAACTATTGATTTATATGATGAAAGCTTAACTAAAATTGCTGATAGTATAAGAGCAATAATGTTTATAATGCATGATTGTAGTGAAGATACTAGGCAATTAAGAAATTCTCAAAGAAAGATTTTAAATAAGTTCAAGAATAATTTAAACTCTAAGAAATCAGAATTTAATTATTTGGGCATATATGATCCAAAAATTTACGAAGATTTAGTAGATGTTACAGTTGAAATTTTTAAAGACAGATATCCAAATATGCCTAAAATAAAAGGAAATGTATTGGGGTTTATTAGAACTTGAAAATTATTAAGAGATGATATCACTTTGTAGAACTAATCCTTTTTTTCTGTTTATCAATTTCCTCAATACATTTTTCTCTTAAATTATTCCCAAGAGGCTCAATACTATCAGAATAAAAATCCAATATTACATCTAAGGCAGAATTATAGTTATTGCAATTAACTAATTCCATATCAGCAATTATTGTTCTCAAAACTTTCCTGTAGATTCCTGCCCTTTGCCTATCTTCAGAACCTCCTCCGCCTCTTAACTTGTATGCTCCATCATTAACAAGCCAAGGAAGAGAGTGAAGGTAAGAAGAAATATTCTCAACAATTCTTTCATTTATATCTTCCTGCGTTTTTAACAAATTGCTTCTATACAAACTCATCCTGCTTTTAGAAAACTCTTTTGTTTGTTTTTCAACATCTTCATAATTAACATCTTTAGAGTCATTCATTAATATCTCTTTAACATTCTTTAAAGGTTCAAGTTCATAAACGCTTGTGAGGTTATTTGCAGCCATAGCTATTCTTTCCAATCCAAATCCCCCAGGAACAACTCTTGGCTTTATTTTTAGCAAGAATTTATTGCTTGATAGGCTGTCTTCAAGAGCCTCTTGCGGGATGTTCAATTTCAAAGCAATTGTCTTTTTAATATAAGCTTCATCAAGAAAGACCCCTATTTCATACCATTCTTTTTTACTTCCAATCAAATAATAAGGTTCAGTTCTTACTCCTGCAAAATGTTCTCTGGCATTAAGCAATATTGCATCTCTGTCATCATTAATGCCCCCTGTTTCCCCAACAGGACTCAATTGTTCATCTTTAATTCCCAGTTTCTTCCAGGTATTTATCGCTTCTTCATCTTTTCCAATAAAAATACCTTCATTTTTCATTCTTTCAAATTCATTTCCCCTATTAATTCCTTCAATATCCGCACTAGGATTTATTCCATCACCATAGACCTTTCCTCCCTTCCAATATGTGATTTTTAATCTATTAGAATCAAGACCAAGAACTTCTGTAGCAAACCTGAAATTATCTTCAATAACCTTCTCTCTTGGATACAGATTCCAGGAAGTATCCAGTAACATCCAGAAAAATGGCTGGTGTGTTCTGGTTGGCTCATCAAAATGCCTGAAAACTCTTTGATAGGTGGCATAGGCTTCATTAGAAAAAGGGTTATTAGTAATTTTCCTGTTAAACCAGTCTACTGCCCCACTAATTACAAAGCATGTTGGAAAAGTTGAATCAATTAGCTTTTCAGATTTATGAATAGGCCAATACTTTCCTTTCATATATTCCAAGTACTCCTTTGTTATCTCTTTAGTGTTTATCATTATAGAGTAATCTCAAAATGAAGTATTTATTGTTTTGTTGTAGAAAAAGAACAACAAATAGAAAGATTTTTATACCTAAATTGATATGTAAATATATGGATATTAAAGCTGTATTAAAAGAATTTGGACTTAATGAAAATGATACTCCTCGCCCTAAAGGGCGAGGTATCTCGTGAGGACAAAGTTAGAGTAACTTTGTCTGATGTTCAAAGTTCCAGCCGTATTGGCTTTGTTTGATGTAATGCTGGATTGTATCAGCAGTCAC
>Ga0210057_1002391_pt1 | contig 26881 bp, 26 predicted proteins | sample CryGeyCG2114_010_2_FD_183968 | JGI IMG/M metagenome (GOLD analysis project Ga0210057, IMG submission 183968) | Groundwater microbial communities from aquifer - Crystal Geyser CG10_big_fil_rev_8/21/14_0.10 (SPAdes) (version 2) | ecosystem: Environmental > Aquatic > Deep subsurface > Groundwater ...
AAAGGGGTTATCTGCTTGAAATTTATAATTCCTGTAAATCACATCCCTTAATAGAAATAAAACTGGATTGGATTCTAAAACACTGCGGTATTAGTGAGGTCGAGAAAGTAGGAAGCTAAATCTTTTAAGATTTTAGTGGGTTGGTTTCCAGAGTCGGGGCTACGATGTTCAATCCATCGCCCGCCAAAACTTGCTTCGCAAGAATTAGGCGGGTAAACCTCGGCTTTTTGTTTGTCGTTTGCTTCGCAAACACCGCTGATATAACACTGATAAGTACGCTGATAAACGCTGATCAATACTGATAGTGTTTCCGCGTAAATCAGCGGAGGCGGCTTCATCTAAAAGTTTATTTTCTCAATAATCCTGGCAGCCGCCCCACGAGCGCAAGCGAGCGGATCAGCGTAAATCAGCGTAAAAACTAGAGTGAAATATATATCAAGTGTTGTACTTTGTCATTGTTTTCTCTACCCCTTCCCTTATTGTAATTTCAACTGCTTCAATCGTTTTTTTAATAATTTTTTTTACAACTCTTTCCTCTCCCTTATTAAATTTTTGAAGAACAAATCCGTCAACATTTTCTATGATCGTAGAAAATGTTGACCTTGGCTTAATTCCAAGTCTAAATCTAATAAAGTTTTTTGTTTTCAATTCCTTAATTATTGATTCTACGCCCTTATGACCAGCCGCCCCACGATTTTTAACAATTTTAATTTCACCTAAAGGCAAATCAATGTCGTCGTGAACGACCCAGAGGTTCGTATTTTGTATTTTGTATGCAGTATATAGTATTTTTACTGATTTTCCGGAGAGGTTCATAAAAGTTTGGGGTTTTGCTAAAATAATTTTTTCACCGTCTAATTTCCCCTCGGAAATTAAAGAATTAAATTTTTTCGATAACTTAAAACCGGCAAAATTATTTTCTTTACCAAATTCATCAATCACTCGAAAACCAATATTGTGACGTGTTTTCTCGTATTCTTTACCCGGATTACCTAGACCCACAATTACCTTCATTATTACTCATTTTATCACATCTATTGTAAAATAAAAAAATTTATGGTATCATAAGAAAAATCTTATGAAAAATTTTCTTTCCTTTATTTGGGAAACCCTAAAAATCGTCATCATTGCCCTGGTGATAGTTGTGCCTATCAGATATTTTTTATTTCAGCCCTTCTTTATCAAAGGAGCTTCAATGGAGCCAAATTTTGATGATGGTCAATATTTAATCATTGATGAATTGTCCTATAGGTTCAGAGAACCCCAGCGGGGAGAGGTGGTTGTTTTTAAATATCCCCATGATCTTTCTCAGCGCTATATCAAAAGAATTATTGGCTTGCCGGGCGAGACAATAGAAATAAAAGAGAGGAAAGTTTTAATTTCTGGAGAAATTTTGGATGAATCAAGTTATCTACCAGAAGGAATCACTACCCCTGATTTAGCAAAAATTACTTTAGGAGAAGAAGAGTATTTCGTTTTGGGTGATAATCGATTAGCTTCTTCTGACTCCCGACGCTGGGGAGCCTTACCCAAAGAAAACATCGTTGGCCGGGCTTATTTGCGAGCCTGGCCCTTTGCTACCCTGGCCAAATTCGAAGCACCCGCTTATTAAAATATGCCACAAGTAGGCCGTCCAAGAAAAATCTATCAGACCTCAACTGGCATGCATGACATTTTGCCAGAAGACTGGGTTTATTTTCAGAAAATTTTTCAAGTGGTTAAAAATATTGCCAATTTTTATGGTTTTTCTCGGATTGAAACTCCAATTATTGAAAATAATGAACTTTTTGAAAAGGGGATAGGACTAACAACTGATATTATTGAAAAACAAATGTATAGTTTTCGGACTAAAGGTGGAGACTATGTTTCCTTGAGACCCGAGGGGACCGCCCCTATTGCCCGCGCTTATATCCAACATGGAATGTTTAACCTTCCTCAACCAGTAAAACTCTGGCATTTTGGTCCCTTTTTCCGTTATGAGCATCCTCAAGCCGGCAGATATCGTCAATTCTGGCAATTTGGTTTTGAAGTTATTGGAGAAGGCAGCCCGATTATTGATGTCCAGGTAATTCAGATAATGTATAACATCTTAAAAGAACTAAAATTTAAAAATTTAATTATTGACATCAACAGTATTGGCTGCCCTTCCTGCCGAGCTTATTACAAAAAACTTTTAGTTAGTTATTTTAAAGACAGAGAAGCTTCTCTATGTGCCGATTGCCGCAGAAGATTAAGAGAAAATCCCTTGAGAATTTTGGACTGTGAAGAAGAAAAATGTCAGCCAGTAAAAGCCCAAGCCCCCCAAATCATTGATCATTTGTGCGAGGAATGCCATAATCATTTTAAGGAAGTTCTGGAATTTTTAGACGAGTTGGAGCTACCCTATCACTTAAATCCCTATTTGGTTAGAGGACTGGATTATTACACTAAAACCGTTTTTGAGATAGTTAATGACTCAGGAGAGGGGAGGAAAGTTGGGACATTGGCAGCTGGTGGTCGCTATGATAATTTAGTGAAAATTTTAAGCGGAAAACCTACTCCAGCTTGTGGAGGAGCTGGCGGGATTGAGAGAATTATTGAATTAATAAAACAGCAACAAATTAAATTCCGAATGATTTCTCCTCAACCAAAGGTCTTTCTGGCTCAATTAGGTGTTTTAGCTAAAAGAAAAAGCTTAAAACTCTTTGAAGAATTTCGAGAAGCCGGAATTTCCGTTACCGAATCCTTTAGTCGGGATTCCTTAAAGGCTCAACTCAGAATTGCTGATAGATTGGGAGTGAGATATTCTTTAATTTTAGGGCAGAAAGAGGCTTTAGAAGGAACAATCATTGTTAGGGAAATGACCACTGGCAAACAAGAGGTTGCTAAATTAGATAAAATAGTAAAAGAAATGAAAAAGAAGCTTAAGAAATAATATGGAGTGTATTTTTTGTAAAATTGTAAATAAAGAGATACCGTCAGACATTGTTTATGAAGGCGATAAGGTCATCGCTTTTAAAGATATCCATCCCCTGGCTCCAGTTCATATTTTACTCATTCCCAAAAAGCATATCCCTAGTATAGTTGATATAAAAAAAGAAGATGTCGGATTGATGGGAGAAATGATTTTTGTCGCAAAAAAGATAGCCGACGATTTCGGTATATCAGAGAACGGATATAAACTTTTATTTAGAGTTCATCATCACGGTGGTCAGGTGGTTGATCACATTCATTTACATTTGATTGGCGGAGCCCCTCTTTCCGAGGATATCCACGCAATTAAATAAAGAAGAAATATGGCGTTAGAAGTTCGTAAAAAAGAACGGGAAACAGCCCAAAGTTTAGTTCGCCGCTTTACTCAGAGAATTCAAAAAAGCGGGATTTTGCTTCGGGCAAGAAAAACCCGGTTTAAAGAAAGAGAAAAATCAGAAAAAATGAAAAAAAGAGCAGCTTTAAGAAGGGAAGAGATGAAAAGAAAATACGAAAAACTTCAAAAACTTGGCCTAACAAAATAATAATGCTAATTTGCGAATTTCATACCAATAATGCGAACTTCGGATATTAAACAGTATTAGCAGTTCGTAAATTAGCATATCATTTGTAGATTTGCATTATGTCGTTGAAGGAGAAAATTCAAGAAAATCTTAAAGAAGCTCTAAAAAAAGATGATAAAGCCTTAATTTCGGTTTTACGTCTTCTAACTTCTGCTTTACATAACAAAGAAATTGAAAAAAGAACGAAGTTATCAAAATCTGAGCCAGTTGCCGCCTTTCAGGCGAGCCTCTCGCCTCGCTCGATGCAAGGCGAAGCGGGCGCTCCTTCGGAGCGGGAAAAATTAGAGGAATTATCAAAACTTACAGAAGAGGAAGTCATTGAAGTAATCTCATCAGAAGCTAAAAAAAGAAAAGAGGCAATTTTGCTTGTCCGCCGAAGCCTTGGCGAAGGCGGAGAAAAAGAAAAAATAGAGAACTTTATAAAAAAAGAGAAAAAAGAACTAGAAGTTTTAGAAAAATATTTACCAGAACAGTTATCAGAGGAAGAAATTAAAAAATTAGCCAAAGAAGCGATTGAGAAAACTGGAGCTAAAGAACTAAAAGATATGGGTAAAGTAATGTCAGAATTAATGCCAAAAGTTAAGGGTAAAACCGATGGTGGTTTAGTAAGTAGAATAGTTAAAGAATTATTAGAGCTCAATGAATCTTCGATTTATTTCGATCTTCAATAAATTTTCAATTTATTTCGATGATTGAAGTTAATAATTTGACTACTAATTTGGTTGATGAAGAATTTTTAAAGAAAGTTGCTGAAAAAGTTTTGGAAGGGGAATCCGCCAGCTGGCGGAATAAAAAAACAGAACTATCCATTGCCGTAGTTGGACAAGGCAGGATAAGAGAATTAAATAAAAAATACCGTAAAAAAAACAGAGCAACTGATGTTCTGGCTTTTTTGTACGATGATTCGGGACTCGCCTCGCTCGACGCAAGGCGAAGCGGGGAGATAGTGATTTGTTTAAGAGAAGTTAAAAAAAATGCCAAAAGATTCAGTTTAATATTTGAAAAAGAATTAGCTCGAGTTTTAATTCATGGAATTTTACATCTTTTAGGTTATAATCATGAAAAGAGTGAAAAAGAAGCTGAAAAAATGAGAAAAAAAGAAGAATACTATCTTAAATTACTATTCACTAATCACTAACCACTAATCACTAAATTATGAAAGGTGAAATTATAACTGGTTTAGATATTGGCACTAGTCAGATTAAAACTCTGGTGGCTTTGAAAAAACCTGAGCAGTCAAAATTAGAAATTTTGGCTCAAGTTTCCACACCTTCTTCAGGAGTTCGCAAAGGAGTAGTTTTTAATATTGAAGATGTCTCAAAGGGAATCAAAAAGTCGATTAGGGAGGTAGAAAGAATATCGCGTCAGAAAATTAAAGAAGCTTATTGCGGCTTGGGCGGAAGCCATATTTTTGTTGCTCCTAACCAGGGAGTAGTGGCTGTTTCTCGGGCCGACCAGACCATCTCTCAAGAAGATATTGACCGAGCAATGTTGGCTGCTCAGGCTTTCTCTTTGCCTCAGAATAAAGAAATCTTACACATTTTACCAAAAGAATTCATTATTGATGGAGAAGGTGGAATAAAAAATGCCTTGGGAATGAAAGGAATAAGATTAGAAGTGCAAACTTTAATTCTCGGTGGTTTCACTCCCTATATTAAAAATTTGACCCAGGCAATTCTAAGAACGGATATTGAAATTGAAGATTTGGTTCTCTCGCCCTTAGCTTCAGCCAGAGCAGTTCTAACACCTCGTCAAAAAGAACTGGGAGTGGCAGTGGTTGATATTGGAGCGGGAACTACTGAATTAGCGGTTTTTGAGGAAGGAGAATTATTACACTTAGCAATAATCCCAGTTGGTTCCGCCCACATCACCAATGATATTGCTATTGGTTTGAAAACTGATGTTGATGTGGCTGAAAGAATAAAATTAGAATTTGGCATTACCCTACCCCAGGGTACAGAAAAAAAGGAGATGATTGATTTATCCGAAAGCTTAGGTGAGCCATTAACTTTTCCGAGAAAGGAATTGGCTGATATTATCGAAGCCAGGTTATCAGAAATTTTTGATTTAATAAATAAAGAATTAAAAAACATTTCCCGGGCCCAATTGCTGCCAGCTGGTATTGTTTTAACTGGGGGAGGGGCCAAGTTGCCAAAAATTAAAGAACTTGCTAAAAAGGAATTGAGGTTGCCTACTCGGATAGGTAGTCCAGAAGAATTTACTAGCACAATTGAAAATCCTTCTTTTTCAGTTTGTGCTGGGCTGGTTTTATGGGGTCAGGATTTAGAAACCGAAAAACCTTCTTCCTTTTTCAAAAAAGGCCTCATTTCTAAATTCAAAAAAATCTTTAAAGCTTTTATACCTTAAATAGTATGCCCCGTAGGAAATCGAAGGGATTTTCGTGGATAATAAAAATAGTTAAAATATTTTCCACCCAAAATCCCGGATTATCTACGAGGCCATGAATTATATAATCTTCAAAGGTCAAAACATAATAACCACGGAAAATATTTAATTTCCTACGGGGTATGCCAAAAAATAAACAAAATGAATCATTTGCCAAAATTAAGGTGATTGGAGTTGGAGGTTCTGGTTCCAGCGCTGTTTCCCGGATGATGAGGTGTAAACTCCAGGGTGTTGATTTGATTGCCATAAACACCGATGCCCAAGACCTCCATCACAAAAAAGCAAATCTAAAACTCCAAATTGGTAAAACTGTTACCGGTGGTCTTGGGGCAGGAATGAATCCTGAACTTGGTAGAGCAGCAGCTGAAGAAAACCGAGGAGAAATTTCCGAAATCTTAAATGGTGCTGATATGATTTTTATTACTTGCGGACTAGGTGGTGGAACGGGAAGCGGGGCTTCGCCGATTGTCGCTGAAGAAGCAAAAAAACAAGGAGCATTAACAATTGCTGTTGTTACTAAACCTTTTTCTTTTGAAGGCACTCAAAGAACCCAGATTGCTGAAGATGGGCTATTTTCTTTAAAAGACAGAGTCGATACTTTATTAATCATTCCTAATGATAAACTTTTGGGAATTATTGATAGTAAAACTTCACTCTTGTCGGCTTTTTGGATTTGCGATGAAGTTTTGCGCCAGGCTGTTCAGGGAATTTCTGATTTAATTGTTTTACCAGGAATTATTAATGTTGACTTTGCTGACATCAAATCAATTATGGAAAATTCAGGTTCGGCTTTAATGGGAGTAGGTAGAGCCAGAGGAAAAAATCGAGCAGTAGAGGCGGCTCAAGCAGCAATTAATTCACCCTTACTCGACATTTCCATCGAAGGAGCCAGAGGAGTATTATTTAATGTTTCCGGAAGAGAAGATATGACTTTAGCCGAAATTAATGAAGCCGCTAAAGTAATTACTGAAGTCGTTGACCCCGATGCCAAGGTAATTTTTGGAGCAGTTCAGGATGAAAGATTAAGAAAAAGGGAGCTAAAGGTGACGGTCATTGCCACTGGCTTTGAGAAACCTGCCCCCAAAAATCTGAAAATTTTTGAAGGACCTAAAAAAATACCAGTTGCGGAAAAAAAACCAGAAATTGCTCCCGCAGCCGAGGAAGAAGAATGGGAAGTACCAGCTTTTTTAAGGAAAAAAGCCAAAAAATAGCCACTTTTTGACCCCGGCCCAGGGTTGGGCCGAGATTCTCGCTGCGCTCGAAGTTATCCACAGGTGACCCGATTTGACGGGTCTTTTTTATTTTCATAAAATTAAGTAATCGCATGCGAAAAGCGCTCACTCAGCCTCGTTTCGCTCGGCTTCGTGAAATGCGAATGCGCCCATGCGAATTTTTATTCGTATATTCGTAAAAATTCGCCCGCCTGCCATCTGCCTGCCAATGTGGGTTAGAAGGTACATCAATAATTTATTGAATCGTTGACGAGCTTTTTATAAAGCTATAACAGGCTTATGGCGGGCAGGTAATTTCGTAAGAGTTATGGAAAACAAAATTACAAAAGTTGAAAAGCGAGACGGTCGAATTGTTGATTTTGAGCAAGAGAAAATTACTAATGCTATTTTCAAAGCCCTAACAGCAACTAGAGAAGGTGATGGTAAAAAGTCTAAACGACTTTCTAATAAAGTTGTTTCTTTTTTGAATCGCCGTTTCAAAAAAGAGGAGATTCCTAAAGTCGAGGAAATTCAAGATATTGTTGAAGAAGTTTTAATTTTAGAAGGGTTAGTTGCAACGGCCAAGGCTTATATTTTGTATCGTGAACAAAGGAGAAGAATTAGAGAAGCAGTAAAATTTAGCGAAGAGGCAGTAGAGAGAGTTGATCAGTATTTGGAAAAATTGGACTGGGAAGTTCAAGAAAATGCTAACATGACTTTTTCCCTACAGGGACTTAATCATTATGCAACCGCTTATGTCATCAGACAATATTGGTTAAACAAAATCTATCCAAAAGAAATTAGGGAAGCGAATGAAGACGGAGACTTGCACATTCATAATTTAGATACTTTAGGCCCTTACTGCGTTGGCTGGGATCTGTATGATTTATTACTTAAAGGTTTTGGTGGAGTTCCGGGAAAAGTTGAAACTAAACCAGCAAAGCATTTCCGGGTTGCTTTGGGTCAGGTAGTAAATTTTATGTATACGCTTCAGGGTGAAGCCGCAGGAGCTGTCGCTTTTTCAAATTTTGATACTCTTTTAGCTCCTTTTATAAGATATGATAATTTGAACTATCAGCAAGTAAAACAGGCTCTGCAGGAATTTTTATTTAATATGTCCGTACCGACAAGAGTAGGGTTCCAATGTCCTTTTTCTAATATTACTTTGGACTTAAAGCCTTCTTCGGCTTTTGCCAAGCAGCCGGTTATTATCGGAGGAAAGCCTCAAAATGAAACTTACGAAGAGTTTGAAGAAGAAATGAAAATATTTGATAAGGCTCTTTATGAAACAATGCTTGAAGGAGATAAATCAGGAAGGCCCTTTTCTTTTCCAATCCCCACTATTAATATTACCAAAGATTTCCCCTGGCAAGATCCGGCTTTTGATTCAATCTTTGAGGCTTCGGCCAAATACGGAACAAATTACTTCGCTAATTATATAAATTCAGAAATGAAGCCGGAAGATGTGCGTTCGATGTGTTTTACAGCTGATACTCGATTAATTTATAAGGAGGGAAAGCACAGTCGATATCAAAGGACAACAATTAGAAATTTGGTAAATAATTGGAATCCCAAAAAGGAATTTTATCTTCTAATAAATGGGAAATGTGTAAAAATTACCGATGCATTCAAATTAAAAAATAATTCAGGGAAGATTATCAAAGTTGAGTTAAGGAATGGAGAAATAGTTAAAATGACACCTGACCATCCAGCAATGATAATTGAAAATGGAAAATTGAAACAAGTTTTAGTGAAAAATTTAAAGGTGGGAGATTTTATTCCGATAGCGAAAAATGCTTATAAAGGTGGATTGGGAGATTTTGAACTGGGAAGGTGGTTAGGGTTATATGTTTCCGAAGGAGGAATTGATAAAAATGAGGTCTATTTTTCCTTTAATAAAAATGAAAAGGAATTACAAGAATTTGTAAAAAAAATAGCTGAAGAGAGATTTGCTTTTCCAGTGAGAGTTACGAAAGATCCAAGATGGGATACAATTCAGGTTTGGGTAAAAAGCAAATCGGCAGTTGAATGGGTAAGAAAATTCTGTTCTGGAGAAAAAGCTCCACGAAAAAGATTGTTAGCTTCTTTATATGGAATGTCAAAAGATTTTAGATTAGGAGTTTTAGTTGGAATATACCAAGGCGATGGCTATGAAAGGGATGTAGAATTTCATACCACAAATAGAAAATTGAGAGATGATATAGCAGATTTGGCTAGAAGTGTAAGAATTAACTACACGAAAAGAATTAATCCGAATAACACTAAAGGTGAAAAAGTTTACACTTCTTATGTATTAAGACTTTGCCGAGATAGCCTAAAAGAATTAGCACCGCATTTTAAAAATATAAAAATATCAAATTCTTCAATTTTCAGAAATTTTGGTGATTTTTATGGAATAAAAATTAAATCTATTACAGTCCAAAATTACCATGCCTCTGTTTATGACTTTGGGGTGGACTCAAAAGAGCACCTTTTTCAACTATCTAATGGGGTTATTACTCATAATTGTTGCCGTCTCCGCTTAAATCTTACCGACCTTTACAATCGAGGGGGAGGAGGATTATTTGGGAGCGGGTCCTTAACTGGCAGTATTGGCGTGGCTACAATAAATCTTCCCCGAATCGGCTATCTTTCAAAAACAAAAAAAGATTTCTTTGAAAGACTGGAGAAAATAATGGATCTAGCCAAAGAAAGTTTAGAAATTAAAAGAAAGACAGTTGAGAGTTTTATTGAAAAAGGTTTGTATCCCTATTCCAGATTCTATTTATCAGGAATTAAAAAAATGAGAGATAATTATTGGGGCAATCACTTTTCAACTATTGGCCTGGTTGGAATGAATGAGGCTCTTTTAAATTTCATTGGAGAAAATATTGGCTCAAAAAGAGGGAGAAGGTTTGGCATTGAAGTTTTAGATTTTATGAGAAAAAAATTAGTAAAATATCAAAAAGAGACTGAAAATATTTACAATTTAGAACAAACGCCAGCTGAGAGTACTGCTTATCGCTTAGCTTTAAAAGATAAAGAAAAATATCCAGAGATAACCACAGCTGGGACAAAGAAAGTTCCTTATTATACAAATAGTACTCAGTTGCCGGTTAACTATACTGATGATATCTTTGAAGCTCTTAAACTCCAGGATGAAATCCAATGTAAATACACAGGAGGTAGTGTTCTCCATCTCTTTTTAGGAGAAAGGGTTTCTGATATTCAAGCGGTTAAAAACTTGATAAAGAAAATTTTTGCAAACTTTAAACTTCCTTACATTACTTTAACGCCCACCTTTAGTATCTGCCCCAACCATGGTTATTTAGAAGGCGAACACTTTTTCTGCCCAAAATGCACGATCAAGCAACCCTGCGAGGTTTATACCAGGGTGGTCGGATATCTTAGACCCGTGAATCAGTTCAATCTTGGGAAACAACAGGAGTTTAAAGAGCGAAAAGAATTTAAAATTAGAAAGCTTGAATTAACCAAAGTTTAATGAAAATTGGCGGGCTTCAAAAATTAACATTGATAGATTATCCGGGCAGAATATCTTGCACGGTTTTTTGTCTTGGCTGTCCTTTTCGCTGCCCTTGGTGTTATAATCCAGAATTAGTTTTACCAGAAAAAATAAAAAAACAGCCTCAGATTTCAGAAAAAGAATTTTTTTTCTTTCTCAAAGAAAGGGAAAATTTTTTAGAAGGAATCTGTCTTGGGGGGGGCGAACCAACAATTTATCAAGATTTACCAGATTTTATTAAAAAAATTAAAGATTTAGGATATTTAGTCAAACTTGATACTAATGGTTCTAATCCAGAAATGTTAGAAAATCTAATAAGAGACAATTTAGTCAATTATGTGGCTATGGATATTAAGGCGCCTTTCGGCGCCAAATCTCAAATCTCAAAATTCAAATCTCAAAGCTACGAAAAAGCGACGGGGGTAAAAATTAATTTGGAAAAAATAAAAAAAAGTGTTGAAATAATTAAAAATTCGGGGATTGATTATGAATTTCGCACGACGGTGGTGCCTGGAATCCATATAAAAGAAGATATTTTACAAATTGCCAGAGAAATATCTCCCGCAAAGAGATACTATTTACAGAATTTTCGACCAGAAAAAACTATTGACCCTGATTTTGAAGAAATCAACCCATATCCTCAAGAATGTTTAGTGGAAATTCAAAACGCCATCGCTCCCTTTTTCGAAATCTGCCAGATAAGGTAGAATTAGATAATGACCGCCTCGAAAATATTTCTTTATCTCTGCCTTTCTTTTATCGGAGGAATTTTTTTAAGTTCGATGCTGGGACCAGAGCCCATAAATTATTATGGGCTCGGCCGAGCACAAATTTTTGTGCTCGGGTTTTTAATTTCAGGATTAATTTTAATCTCGGTTCTTTGGAAGTATAAAAAAATAGTAGTGATTGGATTTTGTATTTTATTTTTAGTGGCAGGAATCTGGCGACACCAACAGGCGGAATTACGAAGTATGAAGTCAGAATTAAGAAGCTTTGACGATTCAGATGTAATTATTGCCATAGTGGGAGTTATATCAACAGAGCCTGATATAAAAGAAAAAAGTCAAAAATTAATCATAGAGATCAACGAGACCCGGCCTCGTAGTATTAAAGAAAAAGTTTTAATCACTACTAATCGGTATCCCGAATATCAGTACGGTGATGAATTAAAAATTACTGGAAAATTAAAAACTCCTCAAATTTTTGAGGAATTTAATTATAAAGATTATCTTAACAAAGAGGGGATTTATTCTGTAATGGATTGGCCCAAGATTGAGCTGATTGCGAAAAACCAAGGTAATATAATTTATTCAAAAATTTTATCTCTTAAAGAAAAATTAAGAGAAAGTATTTATCAAAATTTATCTTCGCCCCAAAGTTCAATTTTGGGAGCAGTAATTTTAGGAGACAAAAGAAAAATTTCTGACGAATGGAAAGAAAAGTTAAATATTACTGGTGTCAGACATATTACAGCAATTTCTGGCATGCATATTACTATCTTAGCCGGCATTCTTGTCTTTTTGGGAATTGCTTTAGGATTATGGCGAGGGCAAGTTTTTTATTTTGCCATTACTTTTTTAACATTTTATATTGTCATGATAGGCCTTCAGCCCTCAGCTATTAGAGCAGGAATTATGGCTAGCCTTTTTCTTTTAGCTCAAAAACTCGGTAGATTAGCTTTTGCCCAAAGAACAATTGTTTTTGCTGCCGCTTTTATGTTATTTCTAAATCCTTTACTTTTAAAATCTGATGTTGGTTTTCAATTATCTTTTTTGGCTCTAATGGGAATTATTTATTTAATGCCGACTTTCCAAAATTGGTTAAAATTTTTCCCCAACCCAGAAATTTTTCCTCTTCGTTCGCTCCTTTCAATGACCATATCCGCCCAAGTTTTTACTTTACCAATTTTAATTTATAACTTCGGCTACATTTCTTTAGTTGCTCCCTTTACCAATGTTTTAATTGTTCCTTTACTTCCTTTCCTGATGATAGTTGGATTTATTTTTGGAATAACCGGAATAATCTTTCAAACTTTAGCCCAGATTCTTGCTTGGCCAGCCTGGTTACTCTTAACTTATTTAACAAAAATAGTGGACTGGTTTTCTCAAATTCCCTGGGCTTACAAAACTATAGAAATCCACTGGATTTTTCTTGTAATTTCCTATTTGATTTTGGGTTATTTTGCTTATAGATTAAATAAAAGAAGAGGATTGGTTATTTCCCGAATTTAAAATGACTCCTAAAATTTTCAAATTCATTTTAGTCACTTTTTTGGCAATTTTGATTTTTTCTTTTATAAGCCACAAAATCCCTGTACTAAAATGGCAAAAAACTCAAATACTAAAATCTGATTTAGCTCCCGAAGAAAAGATTTTAGAGAACCTTACCTTAGAGCAAAAAGTTGGCCAATTATTTTTAATCGGTTTTGAAGGTAAAATTTTAACATCTCAACTGGAAAATTTAATTAAGACAATTCATCCCGGAGGAGTGCTTTTATTACAAAGAAATATCGAAAATAAAGAGCAATTAACGAAACTTATCAAAGAACTTCAGAAAATTTCTTTTGAGGATAATGGTCTGCCTCTTTTTATTGTTGTTGACCAAGAAGGAGAACCAATGTCTCGGATTAAATTTTTAAATGAAAAAACTCCTCAGTCAGAAATTAAAAATGTTGAGCAGGCTTTTGAAGTTGGATTCTCGCGAGGGCAAGAATTAAAAAATTTAGGTATTAATCTTAATTTAGCGCCGGTTTTGGACATTATTGAGCCGGGGGATTTTCTCTACAGCCGTTCTTTTCAAAAAAATCCAGAGGAAACCGGGAAATTAGCTAAAGCCTTAATTTCTGGCCAGAAACAAGCCAGAATTTTTACTGCCATTAAACATTTCCCTGGTTATAGCGGTATTGCTTTTAATCCTGAAAGAGTCAAATTACCAATTTTATCAAAAATTCCTGAAATTGCTCAGTTTATTAAAGCCCTTGAGTCTCAACCAGAAATGGTGATGACCTCAAACGTTGTTTATACAGAAATTGATAATAATTTTCCTTTTACTCTTTCCCCCAAAGGCATTCAATTTTTTAAAAACGAACTTAAAAATGATTTTTTAATTATCTCTGATGACCTTTCCAGTCCGGTTTTGAAAAAGGAATTTTCCTTAAAAAACACCGTGATTTTAGCATTTCAAGCCGGAGTTGATATTTTAATCGTCGCCGGTTTCGATGAACCCGAAGATCCTTCCCAAGCCTTCAATTTTCTTCTCGAAGCAGCCAAAAATGGCGAAATTTCTGAAAAAAGAATTGAGCAGTCGGTTTTAAAAATTATCAGATTAAAAGAAAATTTGTTAGAATAAAAACATGAATCAAGAGGCGTGGATTATTTCAGTCAATATGGGTTATGGCCACCAGAGGACGGCCTATCCTTTAAAAAGTTTGGCTTTTGATGGAAAAATTATTAATGCTAATAATTATCCAGGAATTCCAGAAAAAGATAGAAGTACCTGGGAAACTTCTCGGAAATTTTACGAATTTATTTCAAATTTTTATCGTGTGCCCTTCATTGGTAAGGCGATTTTTGCTATTTTTGATAGATTTCAAAAAATTTTAGGTTTTTATCCAAAAAGAAATTTATCAAAACCCAATTTGCAACTAAAACTAACTTATTCTTCAATCAAAAAAGGCTGGGGGAGAGACCTAATTGAAAAACTCAAAACTCAAAACTCAAAACTCAAAACAAACTTACCAATTGTTACTACATTTTTCACACCGGCTTTTATGGCCGAATTTTTTAATTATTCTGGCCAAATCTTTTTAATTGTCTGCGATGCTGACATTTCTCGAACCTGGGCTTCTTTAAATCCAAAAATAAGTAAAATCAAATATTTTGCTCCAACAGAAAGAGTAGTTGAAAGATTGAAACTTTATGGTGTAAGACCAGAAAATATTTTTTTAACTGGTTACCCATTACCCTTGGAAAATATTGGTCAAGAAACAATGGAAGTTTTGAAAGAAGATTTAAGATATAGAATTTTAAATTTAGACCCTCAAAAAAAATATTTTGAAAAATATAAGATATTAATTGAAGAACATTTAGGGAATTTACCTAAAAAATCTGACCACCCTTTAACAATAATGTTTGCGGTGGGCGGGGCCGGCGCTCAAAAAGAAATTGGAATAAAAATTGTTAAAAGTTTAGTTGAAAAAATAAAAAAAGGCGAAATTAAACTAATTTTATCAGCCGGAATTAGAGAAAAAGTTAAAGAATATTTTGAGAAAGAAATTTCCAGAGGCCCCTCCTCTGAATATTTGAGTGAAAATATCGAGATTTTATATCAAAAAACTATCAAAGATTATTTTAAAGAATTTAATCAAAAATTAAGGGAAACTGATATTTTATGGACAAAACCATCAGAACTTTCTTTTTATTCTGCTTTAGGATTACCAATTATTATTGCTCCGCCTGTTGGCTCTCAAGAGGAATTTAACAAAAGATGGCTTTTAAAATCAGGTTTTGGATTACTGCAGGAAAATCCGAATTATACCGAACAATGGCTTTTTGACTGGCTGAAACAGGGGTATTTAGCTGAAGCTGCCATGCAAGGTTTTGTCGAAGGCGAACAATTAGGAACTTTAAAGATCAAAGAAATAATTTCAAAATATGAATAAAATTTTAAAATTTCCTCCAGGATTTCTCTGGGGATCATCTACCTCATCTTATCAAGTTGAAGGCGGAATTGAAAATTGTGATTGGTCAAAAGATTTCCCGGCTGGCAAAGCTTGCGACCATTATAATCGCTACGAGGAAGATTTTGATTTATTAAAAAAACTTAATCAAAATACTTATCGTTTTTCAATTGAATGGTCGCGAGTTGAACCAGAAGAAGGGAAATTCGACGAAAAAGAAATTAAACATTATCGACAGGTAACTTCGGCCTTAAAGAAACTGGACATTGAACCATTTGTTGGGCTTTGGCACTGGACTAATCCCTTATGGATAAAAAATAAAGGCGGGTGGGAATCAAAGAAAATTGCTTATTATTTTTCAAGATATGCGAAGAAAATCGTCTCTTCTCTGAAAAATAATGTAAAATTTTGGATTACTATTAACGAGCCAGAAATATATACCAGTTCATCTTATGTATCAGGAATCTGGCCCCCTTATAAGAAAAGCATATTTTCTTTTATTTCTGTTATAAATAATTTAATTAAAACTCACAAAGAGGCGTATAAAACAATTAAAAAGATACAACCGGATGCGCAAGTGGGAATTGCCACAAACAATACTTATTATGAAGCTCTTGATGATCCGATAAGCCATCTCGTTAAAAATATCGTAGAACGGTTAGATCATTTTTATATCTTAAATAAAATTAAAAATTATCAAGAATTTATCGGATTGAATTATTATTTTCATAACCGGATAAAAGGTTTTAAATTCAACCAAAATGAAAATAAAATAGTTTCAGATTTAGGATGGGAAGTTTATCCAGAAGGCATCTATCACGTATTAAAAAATTTAAGAAAATACAAAAAACCAATTTACATCACCGAAAACGGCTTAGCTGATGCCAAAGATAAATTAAGGAAGGATTTTATAAGAGATCATTTATTTTGGATACATAAAGCAATGGAAGAAGGAATAGATGTTAAAGGTTACTTCCACTGGTCGTTGATGGATAATTTGGAATGGCACAAGGGATTTGAGCCAGAATTTGGGCTTATTGGAATCGATTATAAAACGCTAGAGAGAAAACCCCGCCCCTCGGCTTTTTACTACGCCGAAATTTGCAAAAATAATAGTTTAACAATATAACAATTTAACAATAGAATATTTTTTATGTTGTGGTTAATCGTTATAGTTTCTGCTTATTTTCTTTTTTCTATTAATGCTTTAGGTGATAAATATCTTCTATCAGGCCCTCCCAATCCCAAAAGCTATTCATTTTATGTTGGCACATTGGGAATTTTAGCTATCTTTTTAATTCCCTTTGTCGGTTTTTCAATTCCTGATACACCACAAATCCTCCTTTCTCTTTTAGCTGGTTCAATTTTTATTTTTGCTCTTTTTTATCTTTATACTGGTTTAGAAAATTTCGAAGCCTCAAGAATAGTGCCGGCTATTGGCGGACTTTTACCTTTATTTACTTTTGGGCTAGTTTATCTTTTTTCTAGTGAGGAAGAAATTTTAAATTCTGGAGAATTGATAGCCTTTATTTTACTCATTTTAGGAAGTGTTTTTATTATCTTTGAAAAACAAAAAATAATCTCTTTTAAAAGTTTGAAAATTTCAGCCATTACTGCCTTTTTATTTGCCTTATCTTTCGTTTTGGCTAAATTTATTTATTTAGCCCAACCATTTTGGTCAGGTTTTATATGGATGAGAATTGGAGGGTTTTTCACTGCCATTTGTTTTTTATTCACTAAAGAAGTAAAAAGAGAAATTTTTGAAAGAAAACCCACTTTCCAAAAAAAGACAGGAGTTATCTTCATTTTAAATCAAGCTGTCGGAGGCGGAGCTTTTATTTTACAGAATTGGGCAATCGCTTTAGTTCCCTTGGCTTTTCTTCCTTTTATTAATGCCTTAGAGGGAACTAAATATATCTTTTTATTAATTTTAGTTACTTTATTTTCTCTCAAATTTCCTCAAATTCTAAGAGAAAAAATTTCAAAAGAAATTCTTTTCCAAAAAATTATCGCTATTTCGTTAATAATAATAGGGCTTACTCTTTTAGCTTTTAAATAAATTCTAACTTTTATGCGATCGCATAAAACGTAGAATTTTGAAAATCAGTTTTATGAAGAAAATTTTTAAAATAAGTTTAATAATCTTTCTATTTTTACTTCTAATTTTTGCTGGATATCTCCTTATTGGCAAAACCGAGCCGGCGAAAGAAATTACTTGGGGAGTGAATTTTTCCCAAAAACACGCCCAAAATTTAGGACTTGACTGGAAAGAAACTTATTTAGCCTTGCTTAATGACTTAGGAACAGAAAATTTAAAAGTAGCCGCTCAATGGGATTTAATTGAACCAAAAGAAGGGGAGTATTATTTTGAGGACTTGGATTGGCAAATAAAAGAAGCAGAAAACAGAGGAGCAAAAATTCTTTTAGTTATTGGTATGAAAACGCCCCGCTGGCCGGAATGCCACATTCCAGAATGGGCACAAAATTTAAACAAAGAAGAACAACAAGAGAGAATTTTGAAATTAGTTGAAGAAATTGTTTTAAGGTATCGTGATTTAGAAGCAATTTGGGCTTGGCAGGTGGAAAATGAACCCTTTTTCCCTTTTGGCGATTGTCCCTGGGTTGATAAAGAATTTTTGAAAAAAGAAATTAACTTAGTAAAGGCACTGGATCTTCGGGGCAGGCCAGCAATCATTACAGAAAGCGGAGAATTCCCTCTTTGGATTATGGCGGCTCGTTTTGGCGATATGGTTGGGGTAACAATGTATAAAAAAGTTTGGGTTCATCAGATTGAGATTTACTTTACTTATCCTTTCCCTCCGGTTTTTTATCATAGAAAAGCCGAGGTTGTCAGAAAATTATTTGGAAAAGAAGTAATTTGTGTTGAGCTTCAGGCCGAACCCTGGGGACCAAAGCTTCTATATGATTCATCGCTTGAAGAGCAAGCAAAAACAATGAATTTAGAACAATTTAGAAAAAACATTGAATTTGCTAAAAAAACCGGTCTAAAAGAATTTTATTTATGGGGAGGGGAATGGTGGTATTGGATGAAAGAGAAACAAAATAAACCTGAAATCTGGCAAGAAGCCCAGAAATTATTTTAACCACGCTAATTATCGTTGAATTATCAGCGTAAATCAGCTAATAATCAGCCTTAATCAGCGATTTCACGAAGTGAAATTAAGTATAATTATTCCAACTTTTAATGAAGAAGATTATTTACCTTTACTGCTGGAATCAATAAAAAAACAGACCCACCAAAATTTTTCTTCGAAAAACTTAAGCGGGCAAGATTTTAAGGATTACGAGATAATTGTTGCTGATAATAATTCAGAAGATAAGACAGTGGAAATTGCTAAAAGTTATGGCTGTAAAGTTGTTGAAGGGGGTCTGCCGCCAAAAGGGAGAAATGAGGGAGCAAAAATAGCCAAAGGTGATTTATTTTTATTTTTAGATGCTGATGTTATTTTACCCAATGGTTCACTTAAAAAATTTTTAAAAGAGCTCCAAGAAAGAAAATTAGATATTGCCTCTTGCTTTGTTAAACCAATAACACAAAATTTTATTTTGGTAATTTTATATAATATTTTTTACAATTTCTCCATTTTATTCTTAGAAAAAATCCGTCCCTCAGCGATGGACTTTATATTGATTAAAAGAAATCTCCACGAAAAAATAGGGGGTTTTAACGAATTGATAAAGTTTGGCGAAGACATCGATTATTTAGTAAGATCTTCAAAATCCGGCAAATTTTCTCTTTTAAAATCTGCAAAAATATTGGTTTCATTAAGAAGATTTCAACAAGATGGCTGGCTAAGAACCTTTTTAAAATATATTTTTGCTCATTTTCACCTAATTTTTATTGGCAAGATCAAATCAGATATTCTAAAATATAAATTTGGCCACTATTCCCAAAATAAGAAAAATTAAGTATAATATCTTCTATGGCAAAGCGCATTTACCTTGATTACGCTTCAACCACCCCAATTGATCCTAAAGTTTTTCGGACCCTTTTACCTTTTTTGAAAGATAATTTTGGCAATCCTTCTTCAGTTCATTATTTTGGCCAGAAAGCCCAGGTGGCAATGGATATAGCCCGAGAGAAAATTGCCAAATTTTTAGGTTGCTCTTCAGAAGAAATTGTCTTTACTGGTTCAGCTACTGAAGCCAATAATTTGATAATTAAAGGCCTAACTTCTTACTTCCTACCTCAGACTTCAAACTTTAGGCCTCATATTATTACTTCCCAAATTGAGCACAAGGCGGTTTTAGAACCCTGTAAAGCTCTGGGGGAAAAAGGAGTAGAAATTACTTATTTACCAGTTAATGATCAGGGGTTAATTCAAATTTCCCGTCTGGCAAAAAAAATTAAAGAAAATACGGTTTTAGTTTCCACAATGTATGCTAATAACGAAATCGGGGTGATTCAGCCAATTGTTGAAATCGGGAAATTATTAAAAAATATCAATCGAATTAAAGAAAAATCAAAAGTTCAAAAAACTTATTTTCATACCGATGCTGTCCAGGCAATCAATTGGTTAGATTGTAAGGTCGAGAGATTGGGTGTTGACCTTTTGACTTTATCAGGCCATAAAATTTATGGACCAAAAGGAATTGGTGCTCTTTATATTAAAAAAGGCACCCCAATTGAAGCTCAAATTAGAGGTGGCGGTCAGGAACAGGGATTGAGATCAGGAACGGAGAATGTCAGCGCAATAGTCGGTCTAGGGGCCGCTATTGCTAAAGTCAAAAGTCAAAAGTCAAAAGTCAAAAGTATTAGACGATTACGAAATAAATTGATTAAAGAAACTCTTAGAAATATTCCAGATGTGAAATTGAATACTCCTTTACAGAATTCTTTACCAAATATTGTTAATTTTTCTTTTAAAGGAGCAGAGGGTGAGGCAATTGTTATTGCTTTAGACCAAGAAGGGATTTGTGTTTCCACTGGATCAGCTTGCGCGGCAAAATCCCTTGAGCCTTCCCATGTCCTTTTGGCTTTGGGTTTGAGTGAAGAAGAAGCGCACACTTCAGTCAGATTTTCTCTAGGAAGATATACCACTGAAAAAGAAATAAATTATGTCTTAAAGGTTTTACCAGAAGTTATTGCAAAATTAAGAAAAATATCGGGTTATTTATGATTTATTCAAAAAAAGTTTTAAAACATTTTCTTCATCCAAAATTTTTTGGTAAAATAAAAAATGCTGACGGTATTGGAAAAGCTGGAAATCCTCTTTGCGGAGATTTAATGGAGCTTTATTTAAAGATTGATAAAAAAACCAAAAAAATTAAAGACATAAAGTTTCAGACAACGGGCTGCTGCGCCGCCATTGCTTCTTCTGATATGATTTGCGAAGTGGTTAAGGGAAAAACGATAAAAGGGGCCTTGAAAGTAAAATTCGAAGATATTATAAAAAAATTAGGAAAGTTGCCGCCGGTTAAAGTTCATTGCTCGATTTTAGCCACCCAGGCCTTAAAATCAGCAATCGAAAATTACAAGAAAAAACTATAAATTATAAATATGAAACTACCAAATCTTCCCAAAATCAATTTTCCTCAACTTCGACCGGCGAAATTTCAAATCCCAAAATTTTGGCGAGCCAAACTTTTTATTGTAATTTGTCTTATTTTCATTTCTTTAATTTTGGGATTTTCGGCCGGAATTTTTTCTAGTAGCTACTATTACGGCCAAGTTAAAGATTTTCTTTCAAAGATAAAAATTGAGTTGCCAAAAATTCCCTCCCAGACGATTGAAAAAGAAAAGGTTATTGAAAAAGAATATATTCCCCAAACTTCTCAAGAAGAAGCGATTATTAAGGTAGTCAAAGAAGTTTCACCCTCAGTTGTCAGCATTATTATTACTAAAGACCTGCCAATTTTTGAAGAATATTATATTTCACCATTTGAGGAATTTTTTGGGCCAGGTTCTCCCTTTGAATTTAAAATTCCTCAGTTTCGCCAAAAAGGAACTCAAAAACAAGAAGTGGGCGGAGGAACCGGCTTTGTTGTTTCTGAAGATGGGATGATTTTAACCAACAAACACATGGTTTTAGACAAAGAAGCCGATTACACTGTTTTAACCAATGATGGTCGGAAATTTCCAGCTAAAGTTTTAGCTTTAGATCCAACTCAGGATTTGGCTATAATTAAAATTGATTTTGAAAAAACAATAAGTAGAGAAGGGCAAATTGTTTCCAGGTTTTTCTCTCCCTTAAAACTCGGCGATTCCGATAAGCTTCAAATTGGCCAAACTGTTATTGCTATTGGTAATGTTCTGGGTGAATTTCGGAATTCAGTTTCAGTTGGAGTAATTTCTGGACTGGGCCGGACCATTACAGCTGAAGGTGGCGGCTTGGTCGAGACAATTGAGGATGTCATTCAGACCGATGCCGCAATTAACAAAGGGAATTCTGGTGGGCCGCTTTTAAACCTCCGAGGCGAGGTAATTGGAATAAATACTGCCACTGTTTTAGGAGCTCAAAACATTGGCTTTGCCATCCCTATTAATAAAGCCAAAAAAGCCATTGAGCAGGTTAGAACTAAGGGAAAAATCACTATTCCCTTTTTGGGAATTTACTACACTTTAATTACTCCTGAACTTAAAGAGAAATTTAATTTACCGGTTGATTATGGTGCCTGGGTAGGCAGAGACAGAAACGGCAATCCAAGTAAAGAAGTACTTTTTGCAAATTCTCCAGCCGAAAAAATTCAACTTCAAAAAGATGACATAATTTTAGAATTTAATACTGAAAAAATCACTACTGATAATTCATTAGCTAAAATCATTATGAAATATAATCCTGGAGATAGAGTTATTTTAAAAGTTCTCCGTGGGGGAAAAGAAAAATTCTTCCAGTTGAATCTTGCCGAAAGAAGCGAGTAGCCCCGCACTAATTTTACCCTACCATCAACATTTTTTTATCTAAAATAATAAATGTAAAACTCTCGCAGTCCGCGTGCCCCGAACCCCGCACAACACCTCGCTTCTGTTCGGTGTATGTGGGGCAAGTAGGGAGCGTCTTATTTTTATTGGGCGCTTGCCCCGTAGTTCCGCCGACCTGCCCCGTAGCTCGCCGAAGGCGATGGTATACGGGGAGGCGGATACTATCGGGGAAGCGGACTGCCGAAGTTATATCTTCGTAAAATTTAGTGCTGGGGTGAATAAAATTTCTTGGAGAAAAGCGGCGGCTAAAAGCCGCCTTTTTATTTATACTTGACATTTGATTTTTTTAAAATTTTATGTTAAATTTTAAGTGTATGCCAAACGGCGGACAATTTACCCATAAGGCACAAGATGCCATATTGAGTGCTCAATCTTTTGCCCAGGAAAAAGGCCAGCAACAAATTGACGCCCTCCATCTTTTATCTGCGCTGCTATCGCAAGAAGAAAGCGTGCTTTTGACTATTCTAAAGAAAATGGGGCTTGATATTGAAAAATTAAAAGAGAAAATTGAAAAAGAGTTATCTCACATTCCAGTGATTATTGGCGGCGGACCAGCTTTTGGCCAATTTTATCTAACTCAGGATTTAGCTAGGGTTTTGGAACGAGCCAGAAAGGAATCTCTGAAAATGGGAGATGAGTTTATCAGTGTTGAACATTTATTTTTAGCCCTAATCGATACCCCCTGCCGGGCCAAAGAAATTTTGGACTCTGCTTTTTTGGAGAAATTGGATTACGATGGGTTTCTCAAAGAATTAGCTCAAATTCGAGGAGGACAAAGAATTACTGATCCAGAACCGGAATCAAAATACCAGGTGGTTGAGAAATATGCCAGAAATTTAACTTCTTTAGCTCGTCAGGAGAAATTAGACCCAGTTATTGGCCGGGAAAATGAAATTCGAAGATTAATGCAAGTTTTAAGCCGAAGAACCAAAAATAACCCAGTTTTAATTGGTGAAGCCGGAGTAGGGAAAACGGCTATCGTTGAGGGTTTAGCCCAAAAGATTGTTAAAGGCCAAGTTCCCGAAAGTTTAAAAGATAAAGAAATTATTGCTTTAGACTTGGGAGCTTTGGTAGCCGGAACAAAATATCGCGGAGAATTTGAAGACCGAGTTAAAGCTCTACTCCGAGAAATCAATCGAGTAGCTGGTCATTATATTTTATTTATTGATGAATTACATACTTTAATTGGGGCAGGAGCAGCTGAGGGAGCAATTGATGCTTCAAATTTACTAAAGCCGGCCCTTTCTCGAGGCGAACTTCGAGCAATTGGGGCAACCACTTTAAAAGAATATCAAAGATATATTGAAAGAGATCCAGCTTTAGAAAGAAGATTCCAACCGATTTATGTTTCAGAATCCTCAATTGAAGATACCATTTCTATTTTGCGAGGAATTAAAGAAAAATATGAATTGCATCACGGAGTAAAAATCAAAGATTCTGCTCTAATAGCCTGCGCTCAATTAGCCGCCAGATATATTACTGACCGATTTTTACCCGATAAAGCTGTTGATTTAATGGATGAAGCGATGAGCTCTTTGAGATTGGAAATTGAGTCAGAGCCAGTTGAATTATATAACGACAAACAAGAAATTACCAAATTAGAAACTGAAAGAGAGGCCTTAAAAAAGGAAAAGGACTGGGATTCCCAAAAAAGATTAAGAGTGATTTCCCGAACTTTAGCTGATTTAAAAGAGAAAGCCAAGGCCATTGAAGCTCAATGGAAAGTTGAAAAAGAGGTAATTTTCAAAATCAAAAATCTCAAAAAAGAAATTAATGAACTGACTTCCCAAGCTCAAATTGCCCAAAGAGAAGCTAATTTACAAAAAGTGGCTGAGATAAAATACGGCAAAATTCCCGCCCTTTTAAAAGAATTAAAAACCACTGAAAAGAAATTAGTCAGGCTTCAAAAAACTCACCGCTTTTTAAAAGAAGAAGTGACCGAAGAAGATATTGCCAGAGTTGTTTCTCGTTGGACAGGAATCCCAGTCACCAGATTAATTGAAGAAGAGGCCAAAAAGTTAGAGAAAATGGAAGAAATTTTAGAAAAAAGAATCATTGGTCAAAAAGAGGCAATTTTAGCAATTTCCAATGCCATTCGGAGGTCGCGGGCCGGAATTTCTGAAGAAAATCGACCTTTAGGCTCTTTTATGTTTTTGGGACCAACCGGAGTAGGTAAAACCGAAACTGCCAGGGCTTTAGCTGAATTCCTTTTTAATGACGAAAATGCCTTAATCAAATTAGATATGTCAGAGTATATGGAAAAGCACACCGTTTCTAAAATGATAGGTTCACCCCCAGGTTATGTTGGCTATGAAGAAGGAGGTCAGTTAACTGAAAAGATTCGCCGACGTCCTTACAGCGTTGTTTTACTTGATGAAATTGAAAAAGCCCATCCTGAAGTTTCCAATATCTTACTTCAGATTTTAGAAGATGGCAGATTAACTGATGCCAAGGGCAGAGTGGCTTCTTTCAAAAATGCCATTTTAATTATGACCTCAAACATTGGTTCTGAGCATATTGCCAAATTAGGAACTTTGGGTTTTGTTTCCAAAGAAGAGGCCTTGTCCAAAAAAGAGGCATTGAAAGAAAAAGTGATGGAAGCTCTTAAGGAGAACTTTCGACCAGAATTTTTAAACAGAGTTGATGAAATTGTTATTTTCAACTATCTTGGCAAAGGAGAAATTAAAAAGATTGTTGATATTCAATTGGAAAAAGTAGATAGGCGTCTGGAGGAAAAGAAAATCGGAATTAAAGTTACTGAAAACGCTAAAGACCTTTTAGCTGAGCGGGGTTTCGATCCAAATTTAGGAGCCAGACCCTTAAAAAGAGTTGTTCAGCAATTAATTTTGGATCCTTTAGCAAAAAAGATTGTGGCCGGCGAAATTAAAGAAGGTGAAAGGGTGATTGTTGATATTAGCGAGGGAGAAATTTTATTTCAAACAAGTGCTACTTTAATGAAAGTAACACCAGGTCGTAAATTAGAAAAAATCTTAACTAAATGAAAAATCTACTTAAATTCATTGCTATTTTAATTTTTGGTGCGGTTGGCGGAATTTTATCTACCCAAATTCTCTGGCCTTATTTTGTTGAAAGGCCGCTTTTTGAAAAATATAAAATTAAAGAAGCCCCAACTTATGTCATTCAAAAAGAAGAAATTTTTATTCAAGAAAACGCTGCCCTAACTCAGGCAATTGAAAAAATTGAGAAATCGGTTGTGGGCATTGGCCTTACCACCGACGGTCAAAAATTTCTCAAAGGTTCTGGTTTCATCCTCACTAACGATGGTTTGGTTTTAACTTTGGCAAGCTTAGCCTCGCCAGACGTCTTAATTTTCTTCGACGGCGAAACAATCCCGGCAAAAATTATAAAAAAAGATTTTCAAAATAATTTAGCTTTGTTAAAAATTGAGAAAGGGAATTTATCAGCTTGCAGATTCGCCAATTTAGAAAAAATAAAAATAGGGGAGAGGGTATTTTTGGTTGGCGAAAAATATAATATAAATACCGATGCCTTTGTTAAATTTACCAATGAAGGCATTATCAAAAATTTTGACCAAAATTTGATTGAAACAAATATTTCTGAGGGCAAATTCGCCCATGGAACCACCCTGTTCAATATCGAAGGCGAAGTAGTTGGCTTAAATTATCTTTCTTCAGACGGCGAAATCTTAGCCATTCCCATTCCCAAAATCAAACAATTCACCGGCTTTTAAAAATTCATTAATAATAAAAATTGACGCAGGGGCTTGACAAGAAAATAGGAACATGATATCTATATAGTATAGGGGATAACTCAAACAAACATTATCGTAAGTCGTTTGAGTTTTTTGTTTGGGATAGATATATCCGGAGTGAGAACGAAAGTGATTTTCCGCTAAAATATTGACAGAGAAATAATAAAGGTCGTTAATCAGAAAATTTAATATTTGCTGCAGGGTTGCTAAATTCTGTGGCTAAAATAATCATGAACTTTTATATGCAAGGCGAAGAGCCAACCACACCCGAAACTCCAGCTGAGACTCCAACCGAGACTCCCGTTGAAACTCCAGCCGAAGAAGAAACAAAGACCGAGGGAGAATAAAGGTGTTCTATAAAACAAAAACAATCCCATTCGGGGTTGTTTTTGTTTTTTAAACATGTAACGAGGCAAGGCCTCGTTACATTATTCTAACAGTATCTGGGAAAACCTAATTATAGATTTCTTGAATTTTTTATTTCTTGCAAAAGTGGGGATTTCTGTACTTGACGTTATGCTGGGGAAACTTGTAAAATTAAGAAAGTGTCGAAGTTTTTAATAAATTAATTTCGGTTTTTTTATATGTTTCAAAATGTTTCTTTTAAAAAATATCTTTTGACTTCGGCTATCGGGTTTGGTTTAGGCGGGGCGCTATGGGGATGGAGTTTTTCCTTATGGGCGACAAGGGCAACTGATTTTCCCTTAACTATTCCCGGCGCTGTTTTACTTACGATTTTTGGCGGGATAGGGCTAAGTATTTGGTCTAAAAATATTAAAACAATCTTAAAAACCGTGGGATTGGGATTAATGGGCGGCATATTAGGCTTTTTTATAGCGTTTTTAGGAATTTATCATTTATTTTTAGCGGGAACC
>Ga0210057_1002393_pt1 | contig 26873 bp, 38 predicted proteins | sample CryGeyCG2114_010_2_FD_183968 | JGI IMG/M metagenome (GOLD analysis project Ga0210057, IMG submission 183968) | Groundwater microbial communities from aquifer - Crystal Geyser CG10_big_fil_rev_8/21/14_0.10 (SPAdes) (version 2) | ecosystem: Environmental > Aquatic > Deep subsurface > Groundwater ...
ATATTACAAAAATTAATTTATTTATAATAAAGATTTTGTTTGGTATTAGGGTGGGACTCAATTTGGGTGGGCAAGTAAATTACAAACAAAATCTCACAAAAAAATTTAATTTGGGATGAAGCCGCCATAAAACAATATATTTATAAAATAACACCTTACAAATATAACAAAATGGAAAGTAAAGGGGGTTTTATGAGTGTTTTGAATAGTAAACCTTTTACGCATTTATGATTTTTCTTATTCTTGGAATAGGCATGGTTCTTGCAGGAGATGTTATCTTTCAGCAAGGAAATTTTATCTATGGAGGGAATATAAGTCTAAATGATAATTATATTCATAATTCAAATGATATCAACAGCAATCAGGATTTAGATATATATCCGAATAATCAGTTTACAACTGGTCTTAGGATAGGAAATGATAGCGCAGGTAATTTATTGTTGACCGCACTTGGCACTTCTAGAATAAATTTCTCGGATGCGATAAATATAAAATTAGATGATTCAAATTCATTTTTAGTAGAACAGGCTGATGGAGATGATATATTTAGAATAGATACGTCCTCAGATACTATTTATACCGGATTTATTCGTCCAAGAATCGATGATTCATCAAATGTTAGACAATACGATCGTCGATATAAACGTGGATACTTTTCTTCAGATATTTATTCGAATGGTAGCATTCATGCAAATTATTTATATGCTAATACTAGTGTGGGAATCGGAACCAATTCTCCATTAGGGACATTACAAGTTTCTGGGTTGAATAATGGGGCAATTGACAGTGTTTTTTTTGATGATGATTATGGCACCTCTACATTCTTCAATAGAAGAACACAGCCAACAACTAGCGGACAGAGATTAGGATATATCATTTTCTCGGCTTATGATGGGGTTGATACAGATTCTGGCGCTCCACAAATTCAAGCTTTAACCGAGGGAGCATGGAGCGATACGAGTCATCCTTCTTACTTAGACTTTAGGACTGTTCCGTATAACAGTGTTACTCCACAAAGTAGATTGTTAATTTCTTCAGATGGTAATATAACTATAGACACTTCTACTTTATTTATTGATGCGGTAAATAATAGAATTGGAATTGGAACAAAAACTCCAAAGCACCCTTTGCATGTTTCTGGAGATGCGAATGTTACAGGAACTATTTATTATGGAGCATTGGTTGCAAATTCTCCCCATATGTTTGGAGCTGATGAGCAAGGATATACAAGAATTTGTGTTTATGATAAATTAGGATTTTGGAATATGGTTTATTGGGAAGACGGCATCCAAAAAGTTGATAAGAACAATAAGGAATGCAAAGATAAAGAGGCTCGCTTGGAACAAGTAAAAATAGCAAGAGAAAATTGCGAGACTCAAAATAAAATATTCAACGAGAATGATCAAAGCTGTTCTCAAAAAGTTATAGACTAAATAATTTCAATACAAAAATATGGTGAGAGTTCTACATTCAACAGAATACAAAAATTTAAATAGATTTTATTTGTAGTTATAACATGAGATATATTTGTCAAAATTGCAACTATCGGTTTGAGTCTCAACAGCCTGATAGAAAGCAGAGAGGATGCCCGTATTGCGGAAAGAAACAGGTGAGAGATGAGCCTAGTGCAAATGAGTTATTACTAGATGATTAATTACTTCTTTTAAGTTTCTTGAATTTGAAATAATCGTATATTAGCGACAGCTTGTCGATTCGGTCATGGTAAGATGGTTGATAAATTATGTCAAGAATCATATGAAACGAAAACCCTATAAGAATGAATAGAAAGATAGAATTTAGATACGCTAGCAAATAGAGAAGGAGTAAAATTTCTATTCCATGAAATATACATAAATGGGCGTAGCGTTTATTTCTTTCTTGTCGTGATAAAGATAATGATTCTTTTGATTCTTTAAAATGCCATTTAACTGCATTCATTGGATTCAAGTCTTTTTTTAAATATACATAACCTAAATAATGGTCTATGTCGATTAAAAAACTGGAGAGAAAAATTATAGATGATGCAAATAAATTAAATTGGGGGAAGAAAAAATATAATGTTAATGTAAAAATAAAACCTAGAATTATGTGATATTTAGGATACATATTCACTTTTTCTCTTCGATTAGATTTACAATATCAGTGAATGCTGGACGGGTAATCAATATACCTGCAGTAATTCCGATTATTGTAGTGAAGACGAATCCTTTAAGTAAACCTGCGCCAGCCCACCAAAGAGGAATCAGTGATGCAATTCCTGTGAAGAATGCGCCGAGTATTATTGTCAATGCTCTTTTCATTTTTTGTTTCAGAGATAAAGTCGACTTTTGTCTTGACTCATCTAAAATAATGATCTGCTGATCTATTCCCGTTCCAATTGTTGCAAGGATACCTGCAATTGAAAGCAAATCAAGATTCCATGAAATTAGAGATGCTATTCCTAAGATGATAATGACTTCTGAGAAACTTGTAATCAATAATGCAAGAGAAAGTTTTAATTTTCTATATCTAATGAAAACTATTATAGCTACAGAAGTCAAAGATGCTAAACCTGCAAGTAAAATAATTCTTATAAATTCTTTTCCAAGCAATGGAGAAACGGTATCGAGTTTGACGATTTCCAGTTGATAAGGTAAACTTCCGGTTTTTAGAACAGTCTGTAATTGCTTCATGTTGTTTTGAGCGTCGACAAATGCGTCTTGTCTATTTGTTCCTTGACCAGATCCGCTGATTTGAATTTGAGTTGTTGCACTTCCTTTAAGACCTTCGCTTATCAATAAAGAATCGACTAATTTTCCGTCTAAGTATAGGTCTAATGGTTTATCGAGATATCTTCCCTGACTGCTTGATGCAGTTTGATTAAAACCAAGTTTGCTTGTAATATCCGCGTGTCTTTGCGCTGACTCTTCGCTCAAATAAATAACAAATTCGAAATTACAGAAATGCGCAGTCGTGGATGTTGAGTCACATGAACTTATTCTCGAACAACTTGGAGAAGAGCAGACACTTGTGATGTCTTTATCTCCGCCGACAAATACGGTTTCGTTCCCTATTTTCGCTTCGAATTTACCCTGCTGTGAAATTAAATTTTCAAGATCTTTTGGAGTTGCTCCAGCAACTTCTACAAGCATATAACTATCACCAGATAAATCTGAAACTGGAACGACTTTAACATCAGAGATACCATAAATGTTAATTCTATTTCTAGTGATATCGACTAGATCGCTAAGTTCTTCTTTTGTTAATTGCGCGTCTTTTGCTTTAACAAGCGCCCTTGAACCTCCAGTTATATCAAGCCCGGTTTTTATATTTGATTTTGGGGCATTTGAAACTGCGATTTTTGGCGCATCGGTATCATATAAGATTGCCTGAAATTCTTTTGTGGTTATAGTCAAACGAACTTTATCTTCAGCAGGAAATTTTTTTAATATGATCGCTTCAAAATCATCAACATTATTAACGGGTGTTCCATCCATAGATGTTATCACTTGGCCTTTTCTTAGTCCTTCAGTAAACGCAGAGGAGTTGGAATTTACGTCAGTGATTAAAACTCCTTTCTCTAAAAACTTTGGAGGTAAACTAAAAATAGCTAGAAGCGAGAAGATCAATACTATAATCAGTATCCATATCCTCCAAGTTAATTTTGGTAAGAATTTCATTTTTTATTCTCCTTAGAAATTACATACCATTTAATAATTGAAACGTTAGTTGCCCACGTGTTAAGTAAATCAAAGATCAAACCGATGAAAATTATTGTGAAAATTTGAGACAATACTTCCGAAAAAGATCTTATCACTAACAAAGCGGAAAGTACAGAGATGAGAGCGACCACAGTCATTGTTATTCCTGTTTTGAATGATCCGAATATTTTTTTGTTGAGTGATTCTTCTCCACCCTTTAAAACTCTGTTTGTAAGTAAAATGTCGGTATCAACGCTATAACCGATCAACATCAAAAATGCAACAATGCCTGCACTTGAAACTTCCATTCCGAGTAAATTGACAGTCACTAAAGCCATTATTATATCTGCAAAACAAGAAAAAATTACTGCTGCTGAAGGTACAAAAGATCTGAAGATAACAAAGACTACTAATGACATCAAGATAAATGCTATTAATACTGCGATGATTAATTGATTGTAAAATCCCCCACTTAATGTTGAACCAGTAAATTCGATGCTAGAATTTTGATCATTTAATTCGTATCCTAAATATTCTTCAAGAACTTTTTTTGCTGTGGTTGAGTCGGTAGATGTTTCAATAATTACTGCTTTTTGTTGTTTTGAAATAATATCATAGATCTGTCTAGTGTCGAGTGATTCTAGTTGGGAAGAAAGATCGTTTTTAATCGCAGTGGAATCAACTTCAGCATCATTTATTGTTACGGTTGTTCCGCCCGTAAGAGAAATATCTTTTTTTATAAAATCGTCATGAATAGAATGAAAGTAAAACATGTAACCTATTGAAAAAACTAAAAGGATCAATGGAATTGCTAATAGGTGTTTATAGTTTTTGTCATGAAATTTCTCAAACTTCTCAGAGAACTTTTGTTTGTTATCTGTCATAGAAGAATGTGATTCATTTTTTGATTCATCCATTATACGATATAAAAAAGAGGTTTTTTAAAGTTATTTATAGGTGAAATGCGAGGGCCGGGAATCGGCGTCGCAAACAAGTTGCTCGCTACATTTTGAACTGAAATCAAAACGTAAACCCCAAGGAGTTCGATTCAATGCGAGGGCCGGGAATCGAACCCGGATCAACTGGGTGGAAGCCAGATATTCTAACCGTTTAACTACCCACGCGCAAAGACAACCTACGGTTTTCTTTTCAATATTTTCCCTTAAGTTAGTATTGAGATAAGGGTTTTAAACTTTATTGTAGCGAGAGCGTGTTGTGCTTAACCATAATTATGTTACCATGACAACAAAAGGTTTTGGTGTATAAAAATATACGCAATCATGGCATACAGCAAAAAATTTAAGTTGAAGGCGATCAAGCACGCAGAGATGAATATCTCGTCGGTGTCAGTCGTTGCAGAGCTTAAGAAGATTCCAAAACAGACGCTTTACAGATGGATTAAACGTTTTAAGAGATTTGGAGAAAATTCTTTAGAAAATAAAAGACCTGGAACAAAACCAATGCGAATTAATGAGAAATTTGATGTATTGGTTTTAGAGAAATGGAAAGAAAGAAAAAGAAGTTCTCATAAACTTTGGATAGATTTTAAGATTAAAGGATATGGAGTTTCACAAAGACAGATTCAAAAAATTTATCAGAAACATGGACTTACAATGAATAAAAGATCAAGACCAGTTCAAATAAAATTTGTAAAATATGAATGACCAAAACCAAATATGCTTTGGCACACAGACTGGACTATTTGTCCTTTTACAGGAAAATATTTGATTGCATTCATTGATGATCACTCACGATTTATTGTTCATGCAGAATATTTCAATAATGCCTCGACGGAGAATACAATCCTTGCGTTTGCTTTAGCCATGAAAAAATATGGAAAGCCCGAAGCAATTCTAACAGACAATGGAACTCAATTTACTCCCGCAAGAGGTGAGAAAGGATTGTTCACCGCTTTTTGTGAACATAATGGAATCGGGCATATTTTAGGAAGAATCCATCATCCACAAACCAACGGCAAAATAGAAAGGTGGTTTGGAACATATAAACAAGAGTTCAAAGAGGGCGAAGACACACTTGATTCATTTGTAAAGTTTTATAATGAAGAGAGACTTCATCAAGGAATAAACTACTCAACACCATTACAAAGATACAAAAGTAACATTAACTCGGTTTAGTAGAATAAGTTTATGTAACTGATTTATACGCGCTCGATAGGATTTGAACCTACGACCCTCTCCTTAGGACGGAGATGCTCTAATCCAGGCTGAGCTACGAGCGCATTAAAAACATGCGGGAAACAGGATGCTCGCAATCTCGCCCATCAACTACCCCTTACCCCTTATCACGAAATCGCTCGTCGAACCGTCGGTTCTCATCCGCATTAAATCTAACGCAATCTACGATTGCATATGCGGGAAACAGGATGCTCGCAATCTCGCCCATCAACTACCCCTTACCCCTTATCACGAAATCGCTCGTCGAACCGTCGGTTCTCATCCGCATTAAATCTAACGCAATCTACGATTGCATATGCGGGAAACAGGATTCGAACCTGTGTAAGCACTAAGCTACAAGAGCCTTAATCTTGCCCATTTGACCACTCTGGCATTCCCGCTTGATTAAATCATCAAAAGGGTGTATAAAAAGTTTTAGAAAATAAATCCCCTGAAATCAGGGGAACAGAACGAGCCGATGAGAATCCACAATGGATTCAACAGTTACCGAAATAACCAACATCGAATGCTCCTGTAAAAATTTTATTTGATGTGAGTATATAACATTTGATAACTATTTTGCAGAAGTGAAGGAAGATGAAATCGGAAAATTTGGAGGGGGGAAAGTTTAAAAACCCGTACGACGCAGGAATATTGAAGACGGTCATAGTAGGTTGGAAACACCTGTTCCCTTTCCGAACACAGAAGTTAAGCTTCCTACGTTGATGGTAGTAGTGTCCGACAAGATGCAAACCCATCAAGTTGTCTTCATCTATTTTTTAAAGATTGTTTTACTATTAGTTTTATGAAAAATAAAATTTCAAAAACAGAAGCTAAAGAAAAGATGGATGAATTCTTTTCTAACATTAAAAATAAAAGTCCTATGGAGATAAATAAAATAAAAAAACTCGCGATGAGTTTTAATATTAAATTAGGAAACAAAAAAAAAGAATTTTGTCCAAATTGTTTTACGGTTTATAATAAATGTAAACTTAGAATTAAGGGGGATTTCAAGACGATTCAATGCAATGAATGTGGAAAGATTGTCAGAATCAAATTAAAGAAAACTTGAATTATTAGGACTTTTTGAATCTACCTACGACTTCAATTAAATCTGTTTGTCCTAAAAAAATTGCTCTGCAACAATATCTTTCGATACCGAGATCATCTAAGACTTTTCGCATTTCTTCGCCGTCGCTTGATCGTTTTTTGAATTCTTCCCAAAGGTGACCGATCGGCTTTCCGCAAGAAAAACATCTAACTGGAATTATCATTTTAACAAAGATATACTGAAGAAGTGGTTTTTAAAACTTTGTGAAAGAGGATAAATTTAAAAGTTGTATAGATAATGGAGGGATATGGCACATAAAGAAAAACAAAACGTCATAATTGAATTGTCTAATGTCGGAAGACATTATCAAATGGGCGATAATGTTGTCAAAGCACTCGATGGGATAAATATAAAGGTAGAGAAAGGGGATTTTGTGGCTATAATGGGGCCGAGCGGGAGCGGAAAATCGACTGGAATGAATCTCGTTGGAAGTCTTGACTTACCGACATTCGGGGAGATTTATTTAGATTCTCAAAATATTTCACATTTGACTGAATCAGAACTCGCAGAAGTTAGAGGGAAAAAAATTGGTTTTATTTTTCAGCAATTTAATTTAATCCCTAATCTTACAACTAAAGAAAATGTGATGCTTCCGATGTTGTTCCAAGATACGACGAAAGAGGAAAGAGAAGAAAAAGCTGAGCAACTACTGAAGCTTGTTGATTTGGGAGATAGGATGGACCATTATCCTAATCAGCTTTCTGGGGGGCAACAGCAAAGAGTTGCAATAGCAAGATCACTTGCTAATGATCCAGAAGTCATTCTTGCAGATGAGCCGACGGGAAATCTTGATTCTAAAACTGGAGAGAAAGTCATGGATTTTTTAGAAGACCTCAATAAAAAAGGGACAACTATAGTCATGGTTACGCATGATATGGAACTAGGGAAAAAACATGCGAGGACAATTTATATGATAAAAGATGGAAAGCTTGATTATACAATGAAGAGGAATAAAGAGAAGTGGGCGAAAGAATGAATGGATTCTAATCTGTTTTAACTACTTAATGGTAACAATATCGAAAGATTTATAAATTAGGGATTCTGTGAGGATTGAGTGAAAAATGGAAACTGTTGTTAAAGAAAAAAGTAAACTAGAATATGGAACTCCAAGAATAGAGAGAGGAATGATAAAAACTATTATTCCTTACGAAAACGGAGAAGTTGCTTTTGTTCATCCCTCATACAAAGGAGATTATATTTCAGTTGGAAAACAAATCTTAGAAAATGGATTAAGAATCTCTACAGGAGAAGAAGTTGCAACTTTACTTTATACAGCTTACTGTATTCCAGAAGTTCATGATGAAAAAGAATTTGAAAACGTAAGAGATATTATAAAAAACAGATGGCTTTGGAATTTCAATAGAAATTTGTGGACTGAAAACGGAGTTTATGTTATTTCAGATCCAAGAGTTTTAGGATTAAGTAAGCTATTAAATGTTAATCAGCTTGAAAAATCTTTGGAGGGGGGGAGAGAATTGAGTTGGGGCGGAATAAGATTCAGTACTGACGGAAGTGTTAGATACGCACCAAAAGGAAGTTATGTTCTTGGAGATCACACTTCTGAATCTTTAGCTAAAGATGGACAAGTTGTTGCAAGTCATGGAGAGATTGGTGCAGAAAAACTTGGAGAAGTTTCTATCAAATTTAGAAATAACCCAAGAACTTGGGGTATTAATGTTTCTGAAGGACAAACTCCTGAATTAAGAGTGTCTGCTTTGATCGGCTACTTCTGCGGCAGGCTTGGCGTTGGTGGCCGCAGCTTCGGTGATGGCGAAGGAAACTGTGGTTTCGGGGTTTGAAATGAAACAAAAAATATTTTCAATAACAGTTCTGAGCATATTTATTTTAGTCTTAACCTTAAACATTATTTCATCTGTCAATGTTCAGAGTGTTTCTGTTGATAAATTATATCCTGGAAAAGCGGGAAAGGTAATAATCGATGTTGAAAATAATATTGGAGATGATGTTGAAGATGTGTCTTTTACTCTAAATATTAATCAGCAAGCAACTCCGGGATTTTCAACTCAAGGGACATCTGAAAAAAGCCAAGATTCTATTAATGACGGAGATCAAGAATCATTTTCTTTTGCATTGAAAGTCGGCAATGATGTTAAACCGGGAGATTATAATATTCCATATACAATTAAATACAAAAATACAGATACGGAAGAGATAGTCACAAAAACAGGAAGTTTTGGAGTGAGTGTTGGGGCGCAGACTGAACTTGATTTTTCTGTTGAAACAAAAGATGCAATTGTTGGAAAACAAGGCAAGGTAACTCTTGAAATTATAAATAGCGGACTTGGAGAAATAAAATCCGTTTCGGTCGATATTAATCCTGAAGGTTTTGAAGTCTTATCCAAGGAAAAAGTTTTTGTTGGAACTGTCAACGCTGAAGATTCTGATATTGTTACATGGGATGTATTATTCGAGGATGATAATCCAACTTTAAACGCAGTCATTACTTACAAAGATTTTGATAATAGTGATCAAACTAAATCAATAAGTCTTCCAGTAAAAGTTTATACTCAAGAAGAAGCATTGAAAGCGGGATTAATAAAAAAAAGTAAAGTTGGAATTTATTTTGGAATCTTTATTGCTTTGATCTTAATTTGGATAATTTACAGGCAACTTAAAAAAAGAAATAGGAAGAAAAGAAATTCAGAGAATGGGAGGTAACTCCAATGATTTCTGATTATTTTAAATTAGCTTTCGGAAACTTAAAACACCGTGGCTTGCGTTCATGGCTAACTATTCTCGGAGTTGTTATAGGCATTGCTGCAGTTGTGGCGTTGATCTCTTTAGGAAATGCACTTGAGACTGCAGTTCTTGGACAATTTGGATCTTTATCTGTTGATACTTTAACAATTCAAAATAAGGGGACAGGTTTTGGACCTCCAGGTTCGACAGTGGTTGAAAAATTAAACAGTCATGATGTAACGGTTATTGAAAGTGTGAATGGAGTCGATAAAGTAATAACCCGCTTACTAAGAGTAGGAAGTTTAGAATATAATGAGATTTCTGGTTTTGGTTATGCCGTCGATATACCTAAAGAGAATGATGCGCTAAATTTAATCTACACAAGTTTCAATCTCCATGCAGAGCAAGGACGATTACTCCGCGCAGATGATAAAGGAAAAATAATGTTAGGAAATGATTTTTTAACAACCGATGAATTTGGAAAAGATTTTGTTGTAGGGAAAAAAGTGAAACTTAAGGGAGAGGTAGAAAAGGAATATGAGATTGTGGGAATTTTGGAGAAAGGAAATTCTTTCCAAGCCAATTCAGTTGTTTTTATGACAAACGAGGATATGGAAGAACTTTTTAACGTAAATGATGAGATTGATTTAATTGTAGTAAAAGTAGAAGATAAAGACAAGATAGAAGATGTGGCTCTTGAGATCCAAAGAAAACTTAGAAATGATAGAAATGAAAAATTGGGTGAAGAAAGTTTTAGTGTTCAAACTCCGCTTCAAGCACTTGGGGCAGTAAATACTGTTTTGTCGATAATAAATTTGATTGTAATCGGAATGGCCGCGATTTCACTTTTAGTCGGAGGAATTGGAATTGCGAATGTTATGTATACTTCGGTTCTTGAAAGAAGAAAAGAGATTGGAGTTATGAAATCGATCGGAGCAAAAAATAAAGACGTTCTCGCAATTTTTATTATAGAGTCTGGGCTTCTTGGTCTTGTTGGGGGAATCATGGGCGCGTTTTTGGGTTTGGTAATTGCAATTGGCGCGTCGGGAGCAGCTTCGAGCGCACTCGGAATTGATTTTAACGTCATGATCTCTTGGCCTTTGATTTTGGGAGCAATCGCGTTTTCATTTTTTATAGGAGTTGTAAGCGGGGTACTTCCTGCAATGCAAGCAAGTAAATTAAAAGTTGTTGAGGCGATACGGGGATAAGATGTTAAGAGACTTTTTCAAACTCGCTGTGAAAAATCTTCGTCGAAGAGGACTTCGTAGTTGGTTGACTATGCTCGGAATTTTTATTTCTATTGCGACAATTTTTACACTTGTGAGTTTGTCTCTTGGACTTCAAGGTGCTGTAAAAGAACAATTTAGAATTTTGGGAACAGACAAGTTTTTTATTCAACCCTCGACGGGGTTTTTAGGACCGCCAGGAAGTGTTGGAGGGACTATCTTGACTAAAGAAGATGTTGAAACTATTGGAAAAGTGAGAGGTGTAAAAGATTATTCCTATTTTGTTGCAGGAAACGCGAAAGTTGAATTTAATGGAAAGACAAAGTACATGCTCGTTTGGGGAATTCCCCTTGAACATTCTGAAGTTTATACGGAGATAGAATCTTTTAAAATTGAAGAAGGAAAATTCTTGGAAGAGGGAGATAAAGGGGTCGTTCAATTAGGAAATTTACACAAAACAGGAAATATTTTTGGAAAGTCAATTAGAAATGGAGATAAAATTTTGATAAATGATAGAGAGTTTAAAGTTAAAGGGATTATGAAATTAATTGGAAATCCCGACGATGATAGAAGTATTTACATGAGTGAAGAAGATTTTAGAATTTTATTTAATGAACCTGAAAAAGTGGATTTTATTATGGTTCAGATAGATGAGGGAGAGGATATTAATGAAGTGGCAGATAGAGTGGAGAAAAAACTTCGGAGTGAGAGAGGACTTACGGAAGAGACGCAAGATTTTGCAATATCTACTCCAGAAGATCTATTAGAAAGTTTTCAAACGATTCTTTTGATCATAACGGGCTTTTTGGGGGCGATAGCGGCAATATCACTTTTAGTTGGAGCGATTGGAATTGCTAATACGATGTATACGTCCGTTTTGGAAAGAACAGGAGAGATTGGAGTTATGAAAGCTGTGGGTGCGAAAAATAAAGATGTGTTTTCTATATTTTTTATAGAGTCTGGGCTGTTGGGATTTGTGGGGGCCTTGATTGGAGTTATTCTCGGATTCGGTATAAGTAAAACGATAGAGTATATCTCAGAAAATCAACTTCATACAAATCTTTTGCAGGCGGCCGCGCCACCATATTTAATCATCGGATGTTTAGCATTTGGTTTTATTGTTGGAGCGGTAAGCGGAACTCTTCCTGCAATGCAAGCGTCAAAAATTAATGTCGTCGATGCTTTGAGGTATGAATAATTCGTATTTTTTGACAACATAAAAATTTAAAAACACGTTATTCATGGATAATTTAGTTTAAAGAAAGAGGGAAAAATGCCAAAGAAATGTATTTATTGTAGTACTCCGGTTAAGGACGATAGTGTAATTGATTTCTGTGAGAGATGTGGTGTTGGAGTTTGGGGTAAAAAGATGTTTGATACAATTGTAGCAAATATGGAAAGTGCGAGGGATAATGATGACCTTGTGAACAACTTCCAGGCGAGCGCGACTCCACCAAAAAATTTGAGAAGTGGGTAGAATCTACGAGGAGGGCTATAATTATAGTGCCGAAGATGAGTAAGAGTGATGGATACGCAGATAGATTTTTAAACCGATTAATTCTGAATGATTTATGGGTAAACGTAAAAGTCTAAGGGAGAGAGGAAAGATAAAACATAGTGAATACTTCAAGAGTTTAAACGAGGGAGATATTGTTTCTGTAGTCAGAGAGGACGCACTTCAACCAAGATTCCCTAAGAGACTTCAGGGCAGAACTGGTGTTGTTGAAGGGAAGCGAGGCAGATCATTAATGGTTAAGATTAAGGATATAGACAAAGTGAAGAGATACATCATAGAGCCAATACATTTAAAAAAAATAAAGAGTTCTAAATAACAACATGATATTGAATGATTCCCCCCTAAGTATGGCAGAGTCAATGACTCACATCAAAGAGAAAGAGAATGAAACTCGCAATACAGAGTTAGTCGGATTCATAAAAAAATTTACATCACTCAAACCAAAAGATGGAAAAGAGATGAGAGAGAAGATTACCGCGCTCAACATAATCAAATTAAAAACCGATCAAATCTCAAAGATAATCGATTTACTTCCGGATAATAAAGAAGATTTAAACAAAATTTTCACTGAAATTAATTTAGACGAAGATGAAGCAAACAAAATACTTGACATCGTTAAACAATACAAATAAGAACGAACATGGAAAAGGAAGAATATGCAATCATACTAGAATACTTACCAAATGGATATCCGCTGGAAGGTAAGATGATGCCAATAGCTCAAGCTGTGGGCGAAACAAATATGATTCTTCTTGAACTTGCCCCACGAAAGGGAGTCAATCTTGATGTCGGAGAGCAAGTATATATTGGGGAGGGGAAGAGAGATAAGATATATTACATTCTTGGAAGATTAAAAAAAGAAAAATTGACGGAAACTGCAAAAGATAGGCTTGAAGAGTTTATAGAAAAAACAGTTACTCTTAATGAGCAAAAGTATATTGAATTCTTTAATAAATCGGATGCGATAAATAAAAGAGTTCATCAGATTGAATTACTTCCGGGATTCGGAAAGAAACATATGCAAGAAATAATCAGTTCACGAAAAGAAAAATCATTTGAATCATTTGCAGATATGAAAATGAGAATTCAAAATTTGCCCGACCCTGAAAAAGCGATTGCTAAAAGGATAATGCAAGAATTAATAGGTTTTGAAAGATATCGTCTTTTTGTGTAAACGAAAGATTTAAAACTCTTAAACGAAGATTAGAAAAATGGAAAATGCTCTACCGGAGAAACATGATAGGAACAAAGCAGTTTTGCAGGAAAAGTTAATTAGAATTGTATCAACAGACATTCCCGGAAGTAAAAAGCTTTACGCTGGACTTACTAGAATTAAGGGCGTTTCTTGGAGTATTTCTAATGCAACATGCCTCATTCTGAACATTGATAAAAATAAAAAAATAGAAAATCTTTCGCAAGAGGAAATAAAACGAATCAATGAGTTTTTAAAAAATCCTCAGCTTAAGGGTTACTTGACTAATAGAAGAAAGGATTTTGACGACGGGAAGGATAAGCATCTTGTTACAAACGATCTTGATTTAAGAAATGATTTTGATATAAAGAGACTTAGAAAGATCAAATCGAGAAGGGGTATAAGACACGCGGCTAAACTTCCATTAAGAGGACAAAGAACTAAAGCACACTTCAGGAAGAACAGAGGAAAATCTGGAGGAATAAAGAAAGGAAAGTAAAATGTTAAGAAAGCATAAAGTATATTCAAGACCTAAGAAAAGATTCGATAAAGCTAGAATCATAGAAGAAGGAGATATGGTGAATAAATACGGACTAAAAAATAAGAAAGAAATTTGGAGAGTTGAAGCAAAAGTAAAATCGATTCGAGAAAAAGCTAAAAAATTAATTGGCAAGGGTCCTGAAGAGCAAGAGCTGTTATTTAATCAACTAAGAAAAATGGGAATAAAGGTGAATTCGATTCCAGATGTTTTGGGATTAAATAAAGAAGACATCCTTAAAAGAAGACTTCAATCAGTGATGGTCCAGAACCATATTTCAACGACTCCAAAAGGGGCCAGACAACTCATAACTCATAAAAAAGTTTTAGTTGATGATAAAATCATTAATTCCCCATCGTATATAGTTCCAGTAAATTTAGAAAAAAAAATCACACTTAAACCTACTAAAGTAAAGAAAGTTAAGACTGAATCAGCGGAGATAGAAAATGCCTAAGAAAAATGATGAAGAAACCGCAGAGATTAAAGAAGAGATAGTTATCAAAGAGGATACAAAAAAGGTGGAAGAAAGTGTGGAGGATAAAGAAGTACGAAAAGAAAAGAGAGAGAGAGATATTGAAGCTAAAATAAATATTTACACTTCATTCAATAATACTTTAGTCCATGCTACGGATATGTCAGGAAGAACGATTTCAAAAATTACTGGCGGAATGACTACAAAGCAAGCTAGATTGAGAGCAAATCCTACCGTAGCGATGTTCATCGCTAAAAGAATTGCAGAAGCGCTAAAGGAAAATAAAGTTACAAATTTATATGTAATGATAAGAGCTAAAACAGGAAATCCTGCGCCGGGACCTGGAGCTTCAGCGATTATAAAAAGTCTAACGAGAGAGGGATTTAGAATTGTAAGCATCACAGATACAACAAGAGTTGCACGTGGTGGGCCTAAGAAACAGGGCGGAAGAAGAGGAAGAAGAGTTTAAATAATCAAATTGAATAAAGATAAAATGGAATTTATGGATGAAAAGGAAAACAAACTGACATTCTCAGTTGAGATTAGCGAAAGTTTAGCTAATGCTATAAGACGATATGTGAACGAAGTCCCCGCTCTAGCTATAGAAGACGTTGAGATAATAAAAAATGATTCTCCTTTATATGATGAAACTGTTGCGCATAGAATCGGGCTTATCCCACTAAAAACGGAGAAAGTCAAGGAAGGGGATGTGGTTCAATTCAAGCTTGCAGTATCGAAGGCAGGGCCAGTGTATTCCGGAGAACTTAAGGGAAATGCAGAGGTAGCTTATGGGAAAATACCAATTACAATCATACAGGAAGATCAAGAAATGGAAATACTTGCGAGCGCAAGACTTGGAAAGGGAAAAGAACATGCTAAATTCACTCCTGGCGTCATTTTCTATAGAAATATGAAAGAGATAAAAACAGGAAATAGGGGAAGCGATGTTTCGAGAATTCTTTCTTCATGTCCAAATAAATGCGGAAACAAAAAGAAAGATTATGAAAATAATAAAACTTATGAACTTGATGTTTGTGATGCATGCGAGGATGAATTAAGTCAAATCAAAGTTGAAATGACTGAATCACCTGAACTTGTTGTGACTATTGAAAGCTTCGGGCAGTTGCCGATTAAAGAAATATTTTTGGGTTCTATCAAAGAGATGAAGAAAGATTTGGTAGAAGTCTCAAAAAAACTATAATTCTAGATTAATTGTTCACAGAGAATTCTTATAAAAGTTTTTATAATGTTGATTTCTGGATAAATTATACGCAGGGATAGCGAAGTGGTCAAACGCGCGAGACTCAAAATCTCGTCTCTTAGTGAGTTCGGAGGTCCGAATCCTCCTCCCTGCATAGCTGGAGAACCTATTGTTCTCCTTTGCAAAACCTCTCCTAATCATCCTCGCTGATGCGAGTAATAAAAACTGAGGAAAGGTTTAAATAAATATTTTGATTGAGACAATAATGAATCAAGTTATCATCGGGCTCTTAAATGTAATCTTAGGAGTAGTTCTTATAGTGTTTAGGAATTTTTTTATAAACCTATTTATGGTTACTGCAGGGGGTAAAGGAAATTATGTATACGCTTTATTTCATAGAGAAAAATATTCAGCTAAAAATTTTTTAGGAGAAAAATGGGCTATAAGAATTGTCACTCTTTTAGGAATTTTGATGATTATAATTGGAGCAATATTAATACTTCTTTTCTATCTGGGTATAAATGTAAAATCAACAAGTTTATAAACCGATTTCTTCTTGAAAATTTATCTGCGAGTGATAAGCGTATAGCGGAAACTTATGTTTCTAATAAACTTGCAATATCAAAATGATATCAAAAACACAATTATCAAAACGAACGGACAGAAAAAATAATACTGAATTAGTTGAAACAATAAATCTTTGTAAAAAAACAAATAATGAAACGTGGAATGAAGTTGCGAAAATTTTGAGCGGTCCGACAAGACTGAGACTGAATGTCAATCTAGATGAATTGAATTCTGTTGAGGGCGAACTTATTGTTATTCCTGGCAAGGTTTTGAGTTCTGGAAATTTGACTAAAAAAAAGAAAATTGTTGCGTTATCTTTTTCAGGAAATGCAAAAGAAAAATTAAATAAAGATAAGATTGAGTACGGTTATATTAAAGATGAAGTTAAAAAAAATCAGAAGGGAGAGAAGATTGTAATCTTTAAGCGAAAATGAAAGCAAATAAATTGAAATTTATTTCCATTCACCTTCGAAAGGAGTATCGAAAATGAAGGTAATTGATGGGACAAATGCGATAATGGGAAGACTTGCTAGTTATACTGCAAAGCAACTTCTGAAGGGAGAAGAAATAGCAATTGTAAATGTTGAGAAAGTCATAATCACGGGAAATAAGGCGAATATAGAAAAAGAATTTCAAGAAACTAAGGAGAAAGTTGGAAGCACGCAAAAGGGTCCAAAGGTTTCAAGAAGTCCAGAGCGAATTGTAAAACGATGTATAAGAGGAATGCTACCAAACCACAGAGAAGGGCGAGGGAAAGCAGCGCTTTCAAGAGTTAAGTGCTATAAAGGAGTTCCTAAACAATTCGAAAAAGAAAAAATGATTAAAGCAGGTAAAGAAAAAGGCGACAAGTATATCTATGTTGAGCAACTTGGGAAAAAATAAATGGCAACAAAAATTGTAACATCTGGAAAAAGGAAAACGTCTGTAGCTAGAGCAGTTCTTACGGATAATAAAAATGGATTATTAGTATTGGTAAATGGTCGTGATCACCACAATTTATTATTATTCGATAAATTAAAGATTGATGAGCCGGTTAGAATCGCAGAGCAAATTGTAGGAAAAGATAAACTTAATTTTGTAGTAAACATCTCGGTTTTAGGCGGTGGCGAGAAAGGACAAATTGATGCGTGTAGACTTGCCCTTGCCAGAGCACTTGTAAAAGTTGCTGGAAATAAATCAAGTGAACTTGAAGATGCCTATTTTGATTATGATAGAAGCTTGCTTGTAGCGGATGTTAGAAGAAAAGAAACGAGAAAGCCGGGAGATAGTAAAGCTCGTGCGAAAAGACAGACGAGTTATAGATGATTATAATAGTAATTCTACTAAATGTGAATTCTCTGCTATTTTTTGAGGGGTTAACTTACTAAAAATATAATGCGCTATACCGTCAGCGATATTTACTAAAGGATAGGTTCTATCGAAATCTGGGCCAGATTTTAAAGTTATTCTTGATTTAGGGGCCTGTATAATATTTGCAATATTTCTTTTGAGATCGTCTACTTCTTTTCCTTGCAGATTTTTTAATTCTCCGTCAACAAATATATGGCTGGTGTTAAATTGAGATATTTTCCCATAAAGTAGACTCCCTATAATGTTTGCCATGAGGTCAGAGTAATTTAGACGTTCTCTGTCTGATGATTTGAGTAATAAAAAAGAATAATCGCATTCGAGAGTTTCTAAGAAGGTTGATTTATGGATTCTTTGTTTTGGAATTGTCCTCTCTTGAATCGTAAAGGGATCTTGAGAAAAAGATGCGACGATTATTTCGGGATATTTTCCATGATTTGATTCATCCACCCCAATATAAAGGTCAACCTCTTCCCTTGAGTCCATAACTCTTGAGAGAATTAGGGTATAAAAAAACTATTATTCTTTAGAATCATTATTTTTTGACTTTAAAACTAATTTTAATTTGTTTTGAACATGATTAAAAATTGTTGTTGAGACTAAAGGTTGATGAGATCCTTGATGTATCTCTCCGTCAAATTTAATTTTTCCGATGTAAGTAAAATTTGAGAGGATTTTTTTTAGCCCATTTACAGATAAGTTATGATTCATTGAAATTTTTCTTAAAGATAAATTTGAGTTTAAAAATTCGCTGAATATATCCTCAACTTCTCGGTAGTTTTGAGAGGGGATTAATTTTCCTTGGATTAAATCGTAGCCGAAAGGTGGACGAGTCACAATATTTCCAGATCTTGCTTTTTGCATCATCCCCTCTTTTTGATTTTTTGCTCTAAGTTTTTTGTATGCCTCTATTATTTGTGATTCATTTTCCATTTTATTCTTTAGCCTCTTTATATGCATCGTAGATGAATGCGATAAAATAAATTAACGATCCGATCCAAAAGAGAGGAGTTTTTGGAGATATTTGAATTGAGGGAGTAAAGAACAGGGCTATATTGTAAACTATTATTGAAGCTAATAATAAAATTGCAAAAACCTTTCTTTTTCCCAAATAAAGATATCCAAGTCCAGAAATAATATTTAGGAAAGCAGCAATCCAAGGATTTTTCTTTTTGAGATTTTTAGTAGTTTTATCTCCATTTAACTTTTTTGTTTCAAAATATGCATCATACATGAAACCAATAATAAACAAGACTAGGCTAGCAATTAATAGTGGGGGAAAAGACACGTCTTGAGAAGGATTATACATGAGATCAATTTGGAATACAATATCAACAAATAAAAGTAAAATTGCAAAAATTATCCGTTTACTTAAATAAAGATATCCAAGTCCGGGAATGATATTCAAAAATGCAGCAATCCAGGGATTTTTCTTTTTCAAGTTTTTATTAAAGAGGGTTTTTTTCTTTTCCATTTTGAAATTTCAACTTATCATCTCTATAATTAATGACGATGATAAGGATATAATTAAAAATAAAATAGATAATAGCTGATATAGTCTTATCTTAAATACAATCTTTCTCGCTTGAGGATTTTCATACCTGCTAAACCAAACGTATTTCAAAATAATGATGGGGTGGGGGAGGATGAAACCTGGAATACTATAATCCCACAAAAAGATAATGTCGTAAAATCTTGGAGATTTATTTCCAAGAGATTTTCTAAGTAGAAAGATGTAATGTCCTTGAAGATTTGCACACACTACAAATGCAGTTCCAAACGTAAAAAATGAGATCCATACTAAAATAATGTAATTTATTATCATTTTATATTATAACCTAATTGATTTAAATCATCAAAAATTTTATCTCGTGAAAGTGACCAAATTACGATAAATGGAGGAATTCTTTTTTTCACATGATTAATTTTTATCCATTTACTTAAAAATCCTAAACTCCGTTGATATTTTTCTATAGATTCAATCTCATTTTTATTTAATTTTAGATTCGTGCCACTAAATTTAATTTCTATTTTATTTGAAAAAAGACCAATACCTGCCATTAATCCTCCGTAGTGTGTTGCATTCCAATGACTTTCACCAATACTTAAACCTACATTTTTTTATTTAATATTTTATTTTTTTCTTCCATTTTATTTTTCTATTAATGAATCTATAGGAGATTTTATCTTTTTTAATTCCTCTTTTTTATCGATTATTGCTTTATTAATTACGTTTATGCAATTTTTAATATTATTCTTAATATCGACTTCGTAGAATCTTAATATTTTCCATCCTTTTTTTGTTAAATAAATGTCTTTAAAACGATCTCGCTTAAGATTCTTTTTCTGTTGATAGGAAAGTTTATCTGAGTTATAGAACTTTGGATTTGCATGCCAAAAATCCCCATCACATTCAATAATTATATTATAAGAAGGAATTGCAAAGTCGCAAACAAATTTATTGTCAATTTTAAATTGTTTGATAAATGGAATTTTTTGTTTAAGTAATTCATTAGCTAACTTTATTTCTATTTTAGTGTCGAAATACGGAAATTCATTATTTTCTAACCTTCTTATTGATAATTTCCTAAATCTCTCTGAGTGAATTTTTTTCCTTTTTGAAGCATTATCTTTTCCAGATATTTCTTCCCAACTTTTGCCATATAGTGCATGTTTTTCTCCTTTTAAGGAAGAGATATATGTGTATTTTGGACGTTTTGGAATTTTGTATTCATTCATTAAATCTATGATAATTTTTCTATCATAACCGATTTCTTTAGATATTTGTTCCTGAGATAAATTCGATGTCCAGTAAAGGTCCGTTAAAACATCTTTTAATGACTTACCATATTTGCCCTCGATATATTTAATCCTTTCTAAACGTTTTTTGTCGTAAGCTATTTTAATATTATTCGATAGTCTTTTAACTCTAAAATCTTTTTCTTTTGTTAACCCCTTTATCCAATTGGTATCTTTAGCGTGAAGTTTACCTGCTTGAGATATTGTCCGTCGAGAAATGTTATATTTTTTAAAATAATATTCGATAGTTGTTTTTCCTACTCCCAGGTCATGAGCTATTTTTCTAATAGATTTTTTATCTTCATAGTATAGCTTATGTAAATATTTCTTTGTTAGTTTGTTCATAAAATAATAGGACACTTTGATTTATAAACTTTTGTTACAACTCATCAATTGGACTCTTAATAGTTTTGATTTGTTCTTTTGATACATGGGCATATAACTCTGTAGTGGATATGGAGCTATGTCCCAAAAGGACTTGTATATTTCTAATATCAACCCCATTTTCAAGAAGATGAGTTGCGAAAGAATGTCTTAATGTGTGGGGATGGACGTCTTTTTGAATTCCCGCTTTATGAGATGCACGACTAACTATTTTTTGAAGATTTCTTGAAGAAAGTTTTCCATTTGGTCCAGAAAAAAGATATTCTTGATGATTCTCTTTCTGAATATTTGCGAGTTTGATTAAATCCTTTGAAAGAAAATTTGGAATGTTGAATATTCTGTCTTTCTTTCCCTTTGCTTGGCGCACATGACCTATCTTTTCATCGAAAGAAAAATCGTTAACTTTGAGAGAAGTTAATTCTGAAACTCTTAGACCGCAAGCATACATTAAAGAGATCATGAGTTTTGATTTTTTAGATTCTAATGCATCAAAAAGTTTTCGTATTTCGTCTTTTGAAAGAACGGTAGGGAGGCGTTTTTCTCGTTTTGGACGTTTAAGTTTAATTGTTGGATCGACCTCTAAAATATTGGTATAAGCATATCTTATCGCAGATAAAAAAAGAATTGTTGAGGAAGATGCCTTATCCGATAATTTCTCGGAAAGATAAAGTTTTATGTCTTCTTCATTTATACTTGAAGGGTCTTTTTTTGAGAAATTTAAAAGAGAGGAATTTATTTGGAGATAATTTCTTAATGTGTATGGAGAATTTTTTGCTATCTTTAATTCAACTTCAAGTTTTTTAAGGAATTCTTCTTTTTTCATAAAACAGATTGTGCGAACTTGTTTATAATCCTTACTTTATTATTTTGAGAGGGGTTTTATGAATGATTCTATCTCTTCTATTGATTTTAATTTCATAACGTCGTTTCTTATCGAAGAAGCATGATCGATTTCTCTTATAAAATTACTTCCGAGATATTTTATTCTTGTTAAATCGATTAGATCATATCTTTTTGAAAGAGAAAGATAATCATTAAATTGTTTTATGTTTTCTTTGAACGAAAATTCTTTTTCTTTACCTGTTTTAAGATAATAAAGCGCGTTTTTGAAAATCAGAGGGTTTCCGATAGCTGCACGAGCAATCATTGCTCCATCGGCAATATCCAACATCTCTTCAACTTTTTTTGGAGAGTTTATATCACCATTACCAATGACTGGGATTCCAATATTCTTTTTTGCTTTTTTAATTATACTCCAATCTGCAGGAATCGATCTGCCTTGATTTGCGAGGCGTCCATGAATAGTTATTGCATCTGCGCCCGCTCTTTCAATTATTTTTGAAACCTTAAGAGGATTATCTTTATCGTATCCCTTCCTTATTTTTGCTGTTACAATAAAATTTTCATCTTTAAGGAAAGAGATTATTTCAGAGATTATTTTTGGGTTGTTTAAGAGGTAAGCACCTGATTGATTATCCAAAGTTAAATGACTTGGACAGCCACAATTTATGTCTATTAAATTAAATTTTTTTGGAACGAGTTGATGAAGAATTTTGGACGCCTGTTTAAACTCCACGACACTTCGTCCTGTGGTTTGAATTCCCACTGGAAATTCTTTTTTTGTGGTTTTAATTTTATCTATCAGTCTTATAGATTTAGGGTTATTATTTTGAATTTGAATCAATGATTCTATGTGAAGCATTTCAGTGTAAGATAATGCGGCGCCGTTTTTTTTGCATATTAATCTGTAAGGTAGATCAGTTACGTCTACCATTGGCGAAAGAAGCACGGGATTTTTTAGTTTGATATTGCCAATTGAAAAAGTTTTCATTTTACTGTGATTTTAGATATTCTTTAATTGAAAAAATTTTATTGGCATAGTAATTTTCAATTTGCGAGACAATAAAAGCGAATATAAAACCAAAAACTGTCGCTAAGATTAAATTGAATGAAGAAAACATTGCGAATTGTGGTGTGCTTTGAATAATATTTCCAGTCAAGTAATTTGAAAATAGAGCGGTGTCGGAGTTATCTAAGAATAAATTCAGACTTAAACCTAAAACAAATCCAAAAAATATCCCTATAAATCCACCGATTAAAATTCCTTTATGGCCCATATATTCTTGAAGAAGAAGACTTATTTAGAGTTATCGCCGAATAAGAATTTAAAATAATTCTTTAGGAAAGTAAATATATTTGTATTCTTCGTAGGCGATTAGAGTTTCATAATGATTAATTTGAGCGGGAAATAAGCCTCGGAGTTTGATGAGTGTTTCTTGCAATTCGTCAACATTTTTTACTAGGAGATAAATTAAAACATTATATTTCCCTATGGTTTTTGTCGCCCACAAAGTATTTTTATCTATTTGTAAAAAATCCTTTAGAATCTTTTCTTTTTTTTCATCGAAGGACGAGATGTTTAAAAGAAGGGTGTGGAGATTGTAATTTAAAGAAGTATAATTAATGACTGGAACAAATTTTATTATCGTTCCAGACTTAATCATATTTTTTATCCTATATGAAATCGCATCTGCAGATAATTTAACTTTTGTCTCTAATTCATGAAGGGGAGTTTTCGCGCTGTCACCAAGTATTTTTAAAATCTCTATATCTTTTTTATCGATTTTTTGGTTGGAACTATATTGGGAAGATTTATTTTGAATGTGGCCGGGAAAATTTGGGGGGAAGGTTTCAGCGATATATGTTTTTGGAAGTAAAAGCAGATCAGATTCGTGTAGAGAGGAGGAACAATCTTCAATTATTTTGGAGATTATTTTGTCTAACTCTTGAATATCTTTTGCTACAATCGCTAATTCATAATCGTAATTTCCACTGAATTTTATAACTGCCCGAGTAAATGGATAAGAAACGAATTTTTTTCTTAATTTTTCTTCTATGGAAGAAGAGGGATTGTTTAACTTCAAAAATAGATGATATTTATCGTATCCGAATTTTTTAATATCGACGACTGTCCTATACCCTTGGATGATTCCGCGCTTTTCGTATTGATCTATTCTATATTTGACTGCATCGCGGGATAATTTTACTTTTTTGGCAATACGAGTGAGGGGGATTCTCGCATCTGAAGAGAGTATACCAATTATGCTCATATCTTTAGAGTCTGACTTGTATTTCTCGACGTTATTGTTCTCCTGAAGATATCTCATATTAGGTTATACCTTAAATTATTTAAATATTTTACGGTAAATACGTATTTTTGGTTAATAACTTACTTATATTCTAAATGATTCCAGTAATCATGAAACAAGAATATGAAAACAACATCAATTTTTTCAGAAGAGTCGTTGAAGTTCTGATGCCTAAACTCCCTTATCATAATTTTATGCATGCAGACGGAGTTTATGAATCTGCAAAAATGTATGCTGAATTGAATGGACTATCTGAACACGAAAGTTATTTACTTGAGACTGCAGGATTGGGACATGATTTGGGTTACACTTTGGGTAGGGGGGATAATGAAGAAAATACTTCTAGAGAACTTTTTGATTTGCTTCCTACGATAGGATATGATTTGAGAGATGCAATCGATATTGGAAAAATGGTTTTGCCGACAAAACTTCCGCAAAGACCGACCAACTTATTGGAGGCAATTTTGTGTGATTCAGATTTGGATAGTTTAGGACGAGAAGATTTCTTTTTATGGGGAGATAGATTGAGAAAGGAATGGAAAAAAGAAGACAACATAGAATGGTATGGCAAGCAACTTGAATTTTTAGAGGAACATGAATATCATACAAAAGTTGCAAGAGATCTTAGGAAAGAAGGAAAAGAAAAAAACATGAGAAAACTTAAAGAGAAAATGGATTCTATGACGATAAAACCTTTTGAAGAGGAAAAAGAACTTGAACTCATTTACGAAACAAGAGCTTGGCCTGTGGGGTATAGATAAAATAAATATTTATATAATTGTGATATAACTCTAATGAATGGAGGTTAAGGACAAAGAGGTCTTGGTAACGGGGGATACGAAGTTATTTTATTTGAAGCAAAATAAGGGAAAGGTCAGGAAGATTGTTGTTTCGACAATTCCATTAACTGGGGAAATGGAATAGGATTGAGGGGTTGATTGTATTAAGAGAGGGGAGAGTTATTTAGGGGGATTTGAAAAATGATTGTTGAAAGGGAGGGGTTGGAGGCATAATTGTTTGAGAGATTATTAGTTTCTTTCAAAATCTAACTTCAAGTCTATGGGCAAATCGTATCCTTTTTCTTTAAGGGAGTCTCTCATTTCTTTTCTATATCTAAAATCGTGCAGCATTTTATGATGATTTGGGCAAAGACCCAGGAGGTTTTTTGGATCGTTATTTTTTTTATTTTCGTCTAAATGATGTAAATCAACAACTTTGTTAAAATTACAAACTACGCAGTTTTCTGTGATTTTTTTGTAAACTTCATAATCGAGGCCATAATTCTTTTTTTGATTCCATGCCTTATTTTTTTCAAGATGGAATACAGAATTGTAACAGCTGACGCAAAGTCCTCTCGCATGAACTGGCTTTTCAACTTTACATCGTGTGCACTTAGCTAACCTTAGTTTCCACATTATTTTCTTATAACAATTTGTGCATAAATCTTTCGAATGCATTTCCTTTTCTTTTCCACAATTATTACATATTTTCCACACCATTAGAGAAGGAAAAACCAAATATTTTAAAAGAATTGTAAACACTAAAAAATGACGTTCGGTAAATGAATAATGCGAATTACCGACAAGATATATTGTGCGAACCTTTTATGGTTTTATGATCCACCAATCCGGTTGATCTATAAATACTATTAGATTGTTCTCATTAGCAAATTCATAAACAGCCTTTAATACACCTCTTGATTTAATAGGTAAGTTTTTAACATCATGTCCGCACAATACACCGCCATGAACTATTAAAGGGTAATACGCCTTTATTTCCTTAATTGTTGTTTCATAGTCGTGTGAAGAATCAATATAAACAAAATCCACTTCTTCCTCAATATCTTTGACTGCGTCTAAAGATAATTTGTTTATGATCTGGACTTTTTTATTTACGCTAAAGTAATTATAAACATATTCTTTGATTTTGTTAAACTCATCTTGTGTTCTTTTCTTTCCTTCATTAGTTATTGATCTATCCCAATAATCAATCAAGTATAACTTTCTCATATTAAAATGGCTTAATATATTCTTAGCGTTTTTACCTTTCCATACTCCAACTTCCACACCGACTAATTCTTTATATCCCCATCGTTCTCGACAAAATTGAAGTGAAGGTCTATCGAGATAAATTTTTGATAGTTTTTTCCCAGTTCTTTTAAATCCAAAAAAGTTTAATGTTCTATCTAAAGAACCAACCAAACTAAAATAAATTTCTTTCTTATTCATATAAATCGTGCATTTCGGATACCCAATCCTTTTAAGGTTGGGAGGAGAAAAACTTCCTCGTTGTATTTAGTTATAGACATTATAAGCACTCCTGACAAAGTCTTTTGTTTGCTATCTTAACATAATCGGAATTAATATCGCTACAAATAAACTTTCTACCTAATTGTTTACAAGCTACTGCTGTTGTGCCTGAACCCACAAAACAATCAAGGACTAAATCTCCTTCGTTTGAACTTGCAGTAATTATTCTCTTAAATAATTTAACTGGTTTTTGTGTTGGATGCCCTAATCTTTTTTTCTCTGATTTTATGTCTAACCAAACATCATTACAATTATCAACTTTATTAAAGAAAACATTAAACATCTTTTTGTCTATCTCTTCAACCTTTACTTTATATTGTTCTGGGAGTTTCAATAACTCGTTAAGTTTTATCATCTCCTGTAAAGATGGCTGTTTCTTCCCACTCGGTGATGGGTGCCTCTACCTTCGAGGTTGAGGGGGTAAAGCATTTATTTCTATAAAAAGATAAAACAATGAGCTTAGCACAGCTCATTGTAGTTAAAATTAACAATGAAAAATAGCTGAGCT
>Ga0210057_1002394_pt1 | contig 26860 bp, 31 predicted proteins | sample CryGeyCG2114_010_2_FD_183968 | JGI IMG/M metagenome (GOLD analysis project Ga0210057, IMG submission 183968) | Groundwater microbial communities from aquifer - Crystal Geyser CG10_big_fil_rev_8/21/14_0.10 (SPAdes) (version 2) | ecosystem: Environmental > Aquatic > Deep subsurface > Groundwater ...
CATTTTTAACTCTTTTATCTATATTTATCGACGTCAAAGTATATATATTTTTCGGTTTCTCGTCGACAAATTGAAGTTATTTTTCTCTAATTTAAGTTAGAATTAAGCTATTTTTGCAAACTTCTCTATACAAGTGACCAACTAAAATACAAACATTTAAGAGAAAAACGCATCAGAGAGAAAAGAGTTTATTTTCTAGTTTATGATGATTTGCAATCCGTTCTTATTGTTGCTATTGGAGGCAAGAAAGACCAGCAGGCAACAATTGACCATATTGTAAAATACTTTGATGAGTACAGATTATATTTAGAAAAAGAACTAAAATCTTAGGCTACTCTTCTTATTCTGCCTGCTTTTACATCTTCCAAACCGGCTTTAAATTGTCTTACTAAATCAAAATCTATTTTCTCCAATTGTCTAAGCATAGCTATCTGGGCTCTCATTCTTTCATATTCCTCTCTTGGTATGCTTATCATTTCCATAATTAATATGATGAAGCTAAGTTTTTAAGCTTTCTGGAAGTCACTTTTTTCTGCTTTTCAGCCAGAAAAAACCTACAATTAAACCAATAGCAAATAAACTTGTTCCAATAAAAGAACTATTTTTAACCAATAAAACAGCAATTTTATTGCCGGTTATATTTGATGATAAAAATAAAGCAGAAGCAAGAAAACTGCCGAGTGCGATAATTGAAGTAACTCGCTGCTTCAAAGATTTATTATTTTGACTTTCTCTTACCCCTTTCTTTTTGCAATAGCTTTTTAAGAGAATTATTAAGATCATATGACTTTAAAACTTCATAAATTATTCGCTTTTTCGTTTCGTCTGTTCCCTCAATAATCAAAATCTCAAAAACTGAAAGTTTTTGCTGCATGTTTTCTGAAAGAAAACCAATCGTGCTTTTTCCGTCGGGTGGGGGATTGGTAAATAAGAGATTTAAATTTTAGCCGAAGAAAAAATTTCGTTGAACCTCGCGATTAAACGACCTGAAAGACTCGAGGTGTAGAAATTTTTCTCTCTTGAAACAGAGCTGAAGAAAAAATTTGGGTAGAGAAGTCTGCAAGACTTCGGAATCTCTTAATCGCAGTTATATTCCCAGCAGGACTAAAATTTAGTGCAACAATGCCGAAGGGAAAATTTTAAAGTTTTTGGATTACTGATAAATTCGACCGCGAGGAAGGTATATGTCCGAAGGACGAGAGAGGGGCGTCTTGTTTTGGTTCTTTTTTGAAAAGAACATTAGGGGTGTCGTTTATTATTCTTTGGGCAACCAAAAGTTTTATATAGTGATTGTATTATTAATCATACATATGTATAAAAAGATAAAATTCACCGAGAATACATTACAAGTATTATCTCTATTTACAAATGATTTTAACAGAGAATATTATATTAGGGAAGTTGAAAAATTATTGAAAATAAGTCCAAGAACAGCACAGCTTATTCTTGAGGATTTAGAGGACAAGGGGATTCTTGAATCAAAAACTAAAGGCAAGATTAAAACATTTAAATTAAATCCAAGCGAATTTACTAAAAGATATCTTGTTTTTGTAGAACAATATAAGGCAATAGCCTTTTTAGAGAAGAAACTTTTAATCAAAGAAATTATAGAAAAGATAACGCCTAATATTAAAGGAATAGGTATTTTATTTGGAAGTTATGTTAAAGAATTAGAAAAAGAGGGTTCTGATTTAGATATTTTTGTTGCCGGAAGCTATAATAATGATGAGATAAAAAGAGTTTCAAAAAATTTAGGCATAGAAATAAGTATTAAATGTTATCCTCTGAAAACATTTGAAAAAAATCTGACAAAGGATATTCTTCTGAAAGAAGTTTTAAAAAACCATATAGTTTTTTTAAATGTAGAACAATTTATACAGGTGGTCTTCAAAGATGGATAAACTAAAATGGTGTGCTGGAAAGAAAGAAGGATTAAGCTTAATTGAGCCAAATTTAGATTTAGCAAATGCTTATATCAAAAAAGCCGAAGAAGCTCTTGAATCAATGCGGGTAAATATTATCAAAGATTGGAAAATTTCAACTGCTTATTATACAATTTACTTCTCATTGTATGGTGTCTTAATGAAATTGGGTGTAAAGTGTGAGATTCATTCCTGCACTATCGAATTTGCAAAAAGATTCCTAAAAGAGTTTTTTGAAGAAAATGAATTAGATTTTACTGAAGACTCTTTGAAGGCAAGGGTTGATTCTCAATATTATATTGATAGAACTGTTCCAGATGAACAATATAATAAAATGATTCAGAAAGCTCCTGAATTTCTGGTTAAGTGCAAATCAGTTATTATAAAATTAAACGAGAAGAAAATCAATGAGATAAGAGATAAATTTCAAAAGGAGATAAATAAGAGAGGCAAATGAATGGATACTAAACAGATAATCGATAAAAAAGCTGAATGTTGGAAGAACAAGTTAATTCCCTTCGGGCAATTCCACTAGGATTATCTTTGCATTTCTAACCAAATGGACAGCTTATTTTTGTCTGGAGGCTTATCTCCTTCAAAATAATAAATAAATCCCATTTTCTCATGACATTTTAGACAATAACCAACTCTTCCATCTGAGTTTTTAACAAGACTTAAATGAGATTATTGCTGAAAAAGCTGCAGAAATATCATAGGGAAAAAACTCGGAACTATAGATGCAATAATAGATAATCCATCATTAAAAATAATTCAGAGCGATTAACATTAGACAACGATTTTAGGAGCTTACCTAATGTAAATATGTTATAAATCACCACTCAATCTTTTTCACAGGCTTTCTAATATACATAATCTCTCGTAATTCGTAAACTTCAATAGTTCTCTCAACTTGATCATCAAAATATCTTATCTGATAATCTTTATCATTCTTATCAAAAACATCTAAAGCCATTTCCTTTGTAGCTCCATGGTCCATTAACATAGAATGCTCATCAACTTCACATTCATTTCCATCAATCCTTATTTTATCTCCCCTCTTCAACTGAGCTATTGGCTTGGAATCTTTAATCTTAATCTCTCCAAAATCTACTGAACTGCTACCTCTTTCAACTTCATTTCCAGAATCATCTTCATCTAAATCTTCCTCCTTCTTTTTCTTAACTTTTTTAGGTTTAGACTCTGCATAGGTTACATCTTCATCATCACCAAAAGCATCATCTAAATCCATTCCACCTTCTTCAGCTTTAACTATCTTTTTCTTCTTAACTTCTTTCTTTACTTTGCCTTTTTCTTTCTTCTTAACTACCATTTTTTCTTCTCCGCTAAAACACAATCTCCTTCAATAGAAGGAGCATTTGCAAACATTCTTTTCCTAAAATATTCATCTCCGGAAAGTGTTTCTTCTTCATTTCTAAAACCGCCAACCTCATTTTTAAATCCTTCCTTGCTCAATTTTACATTCTTTAAAGAAGATCCAAACTTATCAAGAATACATCTAGATTCATTCCTAATCTTCTCTTTATCCTTGTCAGAAATCATAAATTTAAATAGAGATTGTAATTTATAAAGTTTTATCTGGTAGATTTAATTCATTTCTAAAAAAGAAATTGTCACAAAAATCTTCAGGTTTTTAACATTAATCTGAACCTCAAGGGTTTGCCAATTCTTAAGGGTGCTCAAGAATCCGAGGATTCTTAATATCACTGAAAGCTTACGGAAATTAAAACTATTTTCTATAAAATAATATTAGGAGATTACTTTCACAGAGTTATCATGGTCTTTTATTTATTTCATACTGAATTTTGGACATTATAATAGAATAGATAGTGCTGTGTTAATTATTGGGAATCATGCAACACAGCATTTCTTTGAATACATTTATAAACAATTTCAAGTAAATTAGGATTATGATTCCACCAAAACTAAAAGCAGGTGATGGAGTAAGAATAATTACTCCCGCAAGAAGTTTGGCTATGTCTTGGATCAATGAAGAATTGAAAGAAAAAGCCATTCAACGCTTCAAAGAACTTGGGTTAAATTTGAGCTTTGCAGAACACGTCAACGAAATTGATGATTTCAATTCTTCATCTATTCAGAGTCGCGTGTCCGATTTGCACGAAGCGTTTGCCGATAAATCAATCCAATTGATCATAACAGTCATTGGCGGATTTAACTCTAACCAACTATTGCGTTATTTGGATTACGATTTGATTAAAGCTAATCCTAAAATCCTGTGTGGTTATTCTGACATCACAGCTCTCGCTAATGCAATTTATGCAAAAACAGGTTTGATTACTTATTCAGGCCCACACTTTTTCTCTTTCGGAGATAAGCAGGGCTTTGATTACACACTTGAAAATTTCAAAAAATGTCTGATTGAAGAACAGCCGTTTGAAATCAAACCATCTCCGAAATGGAGTGATGATAAATGGGCTAACGACCAAGAAAATCGCAAATTCACTAAAAATGATGGCTTCTGGATTATCAATGAGGGCGAAGCAGAGGGTAAAATCATAGGTGGTAACCAGTGCACCCTAAACCTTTTGCAAGGCACAGAATATATGCCAAATGTTCAAGACAGCATCCTATTCCTCGAGGATGACGATGAGGCACACGTTGCAACCATAGACAGAGATTTACAATCGATAATCCATCAACCTGGGTTCGAAAAAGTGCTAGCTATAGTTTTCGGCAGATTTCAACCTACAACCAAAATGACGCGAGAGCTGTTAACGCAAATCGTTAAATCAAAGAAAGAGTTAAATCCGCTTCCTATAATTGGTAATGTTGATTTTGGACACACGACTCCAATTATTACATTCCCAATCGGAGGAACCGCCAAACTTCTTGCTCTCAATAATGAAGTGAAACTTGAAATTGTTAAACACTAATCGGAAAGGGGCTCTTAAAGTAAATAAAAATTGCTTTTTCTCCCACCCTAAATTTGTGTATGCATTCCAGAATTATTTTCTATACACCATCACTATATCTTCGTCTGTCCCTTCTGCTTTTCTTGCCTCATCTAAAGTTTTTCTTGGAACAGACATAAATTCTTGAGAATCATTTAATCCTGGATTATGTATGTAAACATTTTGTTCATCATAACCAACAATGGGGACAAAATGTCCTTGATAACCTTTTTCTTTTCTCTCTTTTACAATATTCCAATCCAGAAGGATAATTGGAACACTATCTTTTGTCACAAATCCTAAAAGTTTTTCTAACGATAGTGTTCTTTCTTGAATATTTACTCCTGCTACTTTTGCATCTTCTACCAATTTTTTTGATTGCTCCAAATGCATATCGCCATATTTTTGATAAAATTCATGCTTCAGATTTTCTTCATTAAATAGGATATGTTTTGAATAAAAATCTGTGCGATATCCAGAAGATGCAGCGGCGGTCGCTATCTGAATTGTAGAAATTCCTTTTCCTTCTTTTATTCCTGTTCTTGCCTCTAAAACTTCTACTTCTACATATTTTCCAAAATAGGCAAGAACCATTCTTAATGTAGTTGGTCCGCAATTCAGCAGACTTGTCTGTTTGTAAAAGGGAATTTCTAATCTCATAATAAAACGAAAAAGGTGAAATCTTATAAACTTATCGCTCACGTATTATAATAATCTTCCACTCCTAAAAATCAATTTTTACTCTTCGGAATTTTTTCCTTCGGCAAAACCACTTGCAGTTATTCCTCGTCATACGCTTCTCTCCGAACTTAAACGACTTCGCATAATTCCGATGTTAAGTGAAATAAAGTTTGTTTCGGGATAAATTTATAAGGTTTAACCAATTATAATAATCATATGCCAATTATTCGTATAGACTGGGATGATGAAAAGCTCAAAAAAGATGAGATTTTGACTTTGTCTAATGCTATTCAAAAAATCGTTTCTGAAACAACCGGTATTGAAGATGTTTTTGTATATGCAAATAGTTCTCAAGTCAAAATCAAAATCGCTCCGATAGAAATTTTTATAGAAATGAGTGCTCATAAAATCAAAAATGAAGATGAACTTATCGGAGCTTTCAAGACAAAGTTAGCTGACTGGAAAAAGAAGAACGTTTTTCATCATCCAATAAATCTAACTCTTATTCCAATGAATTGGAAAATTGAAATTGGCATTTAAAACAGCCGAAACCTTACTCTCGCCAGCCCTTTGGACATTGCACTCTGGCTCGGTGCTAACACACTCGCTTAACAAGGGCGACTGTCCCACAATCAAATTAATTTCAAAATAGAATTCCACAAAAATTACAAAATCCAGATTTTTTCCAATTAAATTCCTACTTTCTATCAAAATCTTCTCTCTTTCCTTCAACCTACTCCAAATTTTCTTCAAATTATGAAGATAAAACTCCTTGAAAATCTCCTACAACTAATAAATTCATAGATAAACCAAAGAAAATTAATATAAAAATTTAATGCCCATTAGAACTATAAAAAACTTCTGCCCTATCTAACAATTTAGGCACTAAAGAACCACGTAAATAAGACCAATGAAGATTAGAAACAGATTGATTATTTATTCTAACCATTGCTTTTTCAAATTCCCTTAAAAGAGCATTCTCTTGTCTAGTTCTTTCAACTGACTGATGATCTCCTCCATTACGAGCTCCTGGAAAAATATAATTTTCCAAAGTTTCAGGACATTTAATAAATTCTTCGGCTACGCCTAAAACATTCTCTCGCTTATTTTCTGGTAAAAGAGACACAAGAACACCAAATGCAGACCTATAAAATCCTACTGCTTCCTGAGAAAAATTATTTATTTCCACTTTAAAACATAACAAAAAAAGGAAATATTTAAAACTTTGCCTAATCTCAGAAATTTTTTCCAAAAAAGATTTCAACATAATTTCTATCTAAAATCTCTCCAGCAAATTCTGAAAAACCGCGAACCGCTCTTAATTCGTTTTCTAATAAATCCCCTCTCAATTGAACCTTTTCTGGAAGCTTGAAAATATAAAAAAGTCTAAATTCCGACCCTATTCCCAATTTAGTAAAATCTTGTTCTTTTTCTTTAGAACTAGGAATATGATTTAAACGTTTTCCTAAAAAGTGAACCTCCCCACCCCAAGGGTTTGCCTGCGGGCAAATCCGCCTCGGCGGAGTGGGGCATCTAAAAATTAATGAGTTTCAACTGTTCCCCCTTTCTTCCTTGACTCTGTATATATTTTCTGATTACATCTGCATTGACCCCTTCTCCAACGGTACCCACGTATCCTCCATCACTCCAGAATTCTCCGTGATAGAGTTCTTCTGCAATTCTGGGATGTCTCTTAAATAATTCTCGTGCAGTTATACTTTTCACAATCTGAAATATTTTTGCAGGAGAATAAGTAGTTGTTAATGATTCAATCAAGAAATGAACGTGATCTTCATCAAATCCAGTTGTTTCAAAAGTTACATTAAATCTCTTTTCTATATCTCGGCAGACTTCTTTGAGGGTTGTAACATACGCATCTTCCAAAAACAAATCTTTCCTATACTTTATACAACAAACAATATGATGCTTAATTTTGAATACTTTATGTGAGGAACGAACAAGCTCAGTCATCTACACTAAAGCGAGAGGCGATTTAACTGCTTTTCTTTTAAACCCCACAGCAAGCTGTGGCGGTATTCTCATGAATAAAATTCTGTATTCAACCATCCTATCTGTAATTTAGCAAAATGTTCACCAAATCTAGTAACGAATGAATGTCCTAAATCATACCTAACTTTTTGGTTGAAATTGCGAACCAAAGAAATAATTGGAATATCCTCTGGAGAGTTCTTTAATAATTCCAAATGACTAGAGTTAAGATTAAACCCTCTTCGATAATCATCCCTATTTCTAATATCTTGGATTAATCCAATATCCATCTCCTGCACACTCATTAAGAAAGTAATTAAAGATGATTTAAAACTTTATACACATTACAACATATATCTCAATATATTATCTAAGGAGTCAATCTGTCTCTATCTCTTGGAAACATAGTTACTTCTCTTATATTTTCTTGTTTAGTCAAAATTCCAGTCAATCTTTCTAAACCAATACTCCAACCAGAATGAGGTGGAGCACCATATCTAAAGCTATTGATATAATCTTCAAAATTCTTAGGATTTAAGCCCTTAGATTTCAATCTCTCTATCAACAAATCAGGTAAATGGATTCTCTGCCCCCCAGAACAAATCTCAATACCTCCATATATAGCATCAAAACCTTCTGAATATTCTGCATCCGGTTTTCCATCTTTAGTCATAATATAAAAAGGTTTAATTTCAGAAGGCCATGAATGGACAAATACAATTGTATTGGGATAAATCTCTGCAAGTTTTTTCTCAGATTCAGGAGACAAATCATCTCCTTTATTTATCTTAACTTTATGCTTTTGCAATACTTCAATACATTCATCATAATGCAAATATTTTGCATCTGGAACTTTCAAATTTATTTCTAATAAAGTCAAATCATCTTTATTTCTAGCTAAAACTTCTGAAACTACATATCTAACAACATCTTCCATTAATTTCATAATTGCGAACTGATCATAAAAAGCACACTCTATATCCATCTGTCTTATTTCATTAATATGTCTAATAGTATTGTGTTTTTCAGCCCTCCATACAGGAGTAATCATAAATGCGCTCTCTATAGAACAAGCCAACATTTGTTTATACAGTTGTGGGCTCTGAGCCAAATAAGCTTTTTTCTCAAAATACTTAACTTCAAATAAATCAGTTCCCCCTTCTGAAGCAGCACTGATGACACAAGGAGCTTGCATTTCTATAAAATTTTTATTATAAAAGAATTGTCTAAACGAATTAGCAATTGTATTCTGTATCTTAAAAATCGCTTGCGTCTTTCTCCTATGAAAATCTAAGAACCTATAATCCAATCTTTTAGGTAATTCAGTTTTAGAAAAATCACTTACATCAATAGGTAATGGATTTTCAGCCTTAGCCAAAACTTCAAAACTTTCAGGAGCAATTTCTCTTCCACCTGGAGCCTTATCACTTTTCTTAACAATTCCAGAAATAACAACTACACTTTCTCTAGAAGTCTTCCCCAGCTTATCAAAAACCTCTTCAGGAGTCTCACCTTTAAATCCTGTAATTTGAATTTCTCCAGAAATATCTCTAACAACTAAAAATCTTAACTTCCCTAAAGCCCTATCATCATATAACCAACCAGCTATTGTAACTTTTTTACCATAGTAATTAGAACCCACTTCTCCAATAGGAACTCTATCCTTATTTAAAGATTTTAAATCAATCATACTAACACTAAAAAACAGGTATTTTTAACCTTTCCCATTCTTAGGACATAGATCAGGATTGCCTCCCCGAGGATCCTTCCAATCATCTTCATGTTCAACCAACTTGGAAATAGGAGTTACATTCATAATTGAAGTACCATTACAAGAAACCAAAACATCTAAACATTTATTATTATTTCCACATAATGCAGTAGTCCATGAATAGGATATAGGTAATAATTCGTCATCTATTCCTTGTATAGCTAAACCAGTACTCTTAATATTAACTCCGGTTAAACTAGCTAAATCTTTAAAAAAGTAGCCTATTCCAAATGAAATCATAACTAATGCTAATATTAAAATCCAAACTGACTTATTCATATATTTCTCTATGAAAAAACATTAATAAAACTTACTTCTAAAAAATAAGCAATATAATTAATCTCAATTAACGAATATATTTTAATTATTCTTAGAAATAATATTTTCCCTCCTAAAAAAATCAACTACTTACGACTCTATTAAGAATTTCCATTGCTTTCCGAGCATCTAATTTACCTTTAAACTTAGCCATGACTAAGCCCATATAAGCATTAGCTCTCAATCCAGGCTTTTCTTTTACAATTTTAGAAATCTCCTCTTCCAATAAATTATTATCTACTTTTTCAACTTTTAAAGCACTTTCAACATCTTCACCACTAACAATCTTACTCAAAATAGTTTTAACATCATTTTCATCTATTTTTCCACTACTCGCTTCTTCCAAAATTTTCTCAAAAACTCTTTCACTTAAAATATTCTTAATTTCCTCAAAATCTTTTTTTAGTTTAACTGCAAATTCATTTCTCCAAAGAGTAACCATTTTAGCAACAAGATTAGCATCTTTGTCATAAACTCTTAACAATATTTCAAATTCATCCAAATTTCCATCCAAAACTAAGCTTATTAACTCCTCATTTAATCCTTTCTTTTTCAACTCATCTCTAATTTCATGTCTCAACTTAGGTAATTTCTTCTTAGACTCATTTATTCTATCTCTCCCAATCTTCAATAAAGGTAAATCTGTTTCAGGATACATTCTAGCCTTCCCAGGCATGGGTCTCAAAAACTCGCTCTTTCCAGATGGTAAAGCATTTCTTACATTTCCTTCCTTCTTGCCTTCCTTTAAATCCTCTAATTGCCTAAGAATTTCTAAATCAATAGTCTTAATCATAATTTTAGGATCTTGAAATCCCTTAACTTCCACTCTATCATGTTTTTTAATAGAAATATTTACATCTTGTCTTATAGTGCCAATACCTCTCTTAACTCTGCAAACTCTCAAAATTTCACCTATTTTCAAAGCACATTCTTTAATCTCTTCAGGAGTCTTCATATCCGGAGCAGTAGCAATCTCAATTAATGGGATTCCCAATCTATCCAACTTATAAATACTTTTTTTATCATCTTTACTAACAATTCTAGCCGAATCTTCTTCTAAAACAACAGTATCAATTCTAACTTTTCCAAAACTACATTCAATAAAACCATCATGAGCAAATAAAACTGTTCTCTGAAACCCTCCAGTATTACTTCCATCAATAACTGTCTTCCTCATAACTTGACTAAATGAATAAATCTCGCAATTCAATAGTAATGCAATTTTTAATGATTCACTTAAAGCTTCCTCACTAATAAATTTAGGAGGTTCCTCATCACACTCTATTAAACAAGTGCTATCTTTATATCCTTCATAGAAAAAATCTTTATCAAGTGAAGCTTCATGCTTAACTGCTGCATCTATCTCTCCATTCTCTCCAGCAACAGCATGTAATTTTCTTCTAACAATAAAATCTGATTTATCACTTCTTAAATAAGTAGGACATTCACAAAACAATTTTCTACCAGTATCCAATTGTTGATGTATTTCCAAACCTGCCTTCAATCCTAATTTTTCATAATCTAATTCATTCTCAATTACCATAAAAACTCAAAGAAAAAGCAGTTATTAAATATTACTTACTCTATGCTCCACAGTTCCAAAAGCCCATCTACTCGCCCCAACAACATCTTCCTTTTTCTCAGCCCTAATTTTATAATATGTTCCTTTTTCATTATCGACGCCAACTTCACTAACATTTACTCCAGAAATCCCTTTATCATGATAATGAGCATTCACCAATCTGCAAGCATATCTTCGAACATGTTCTTCAGTCCTAACATCTCCAGCAAAAACCACAAATTCCATAAAATTAAATAACTTTAATGTTTTTAAAAATTTAGGTAGTGAAGCTCCCAATCGCAGCAGAGCTGCGGGGCTTCTAAAAATCACTTAATTTTAACTGGTCGGTAGACCGACCTTGATTACGAATATATTTTCTGATTATCTCCGCGTTCACACCTTCTCCAACTGTTCCAATATAACCTCCATCATTCCAAAACTCTCCACCCCATAAATCTTTTTCAAGCTCAGGAAATTGTTTAAATAATTCCTTAGCTGTAATACTCTTAATTATCTGAACAACATGAGAAGGAGAGTACTTTGGTGCTGATTGCACCAATAAATGCACGTGATTCTCATCAATTCCAATAGTCTCAAAAGTAAAATAATATCTTTCACCTATCTTTTTTAGAGTTTCTTTAAAGTAATCCATAATTTTATTTTCATGAAATAGATTCTTCCTATATTTCACGCAAAACATAAAATGATATTTTATCGAATATACTTTATGACAAGCATGGTGTAATTCGTACATAAATTTAGATAGATAATAACTATATAGTTTTTACCCAGCCACAGCAGAGCTGTGGGGATTTCTTCTCAATTAAATACTGCAAAAACCATATTTAAACCTTTCCATTTGTATCTCCCAGAGAGTTACAACAATATAGACTTAATCTTCTAGTCTAGACAATCTATAATCTAACCGAGTATTTCCTAAAACTTGATTCATAACCCTCTTTAATTTAGCCTGGGCATATCCTCTCGCTAAAAAATAAGCCTCTCCATCATCCAATCCAACATATACAAAATTAATTTTAACTCCCCCATTTCCTCCTTTCGCACTCAAAACACTTCTGGAAGCACTTAAAATTTGGGAAGATTCCATTTCATTTCTAACAGGAAAAACTTCAATCATATATTTCCCTACTATTTCTCTAAACCCTGATTCTTTTCTATGCCAAGCACCATCTCTTCTAATACTTCCAGAGCGATATTGGCCATTAGTAGACATACTTTCAAAGGAAAAACTCTATTTAAAAATTTATAGGGGCTAGAATCACAAAACCCTTCGTGTTTTAACTCCATTTTAAAACTTTGAAAACATTGTTTTCAATAATCATCAAAAACTTTGTTTTTGAGATATAGAGTTTATTTGTGGTTTTGTGATTACGGGAGAAAATCTACAATAAGAAACTCCAATCTAAAGATTGGAGATTTTCAACGAGTATTAACAATAAGCCTTATTAACCTTTAAAACTTAAAAACGATATGTCAAAAGAAGTGAAAAAAGAAATAATTCCGGCTCTTAGTTATCAAAGATCCATATCTCAAAAAGCGGCAGATAATTTGGCAAAAATCATGGGCTCATGGACATTCATACTCATATTCGTATCATTTTTAATAATTTGGATGATTATAAATTCCTATATTCTATTAATCCATGCAACTGATGCTCCTTGGGATCCTTATCCATTCATATTACTAAATCTAGTTTTATCTTGCCTTGCGGCAATACAAGCTCCAATTATATTAATGTCTCAAAATAGACAAGTACAAAAAGATAGAATTCGTGCAGAATATGATTATCAAGTAAATAGAAAAGCTGAAAGAGAAATCGGAATAATTACACGTCAATTAGACCGAATCGAAAGGAAAATGGAAACGAAAAGAAGATAATGCTCTTTAAAAAGACTATAAGTTCTGAATTTAAATGATTAATTTATATGTCACAAAACCCTTAGGGTTTTTAACCTCGGCTTAAACCTCAAAGACTTATGTCTTTGACGACACTCAGAAATCAAAGATTCCTGATGAGCAGAGGATTGTCGTGATTTTGAGACCGCCAGGGAAATCAGTGCTGACAAAACCATGGAATAAATTCCACGGATTTCAACGAGCGTTAACAACTGATCAAGGAGAAACAGAAGAATTATTAGATTTAACCTATCCAATATGGATCCAAAACATAATTATGAAGATTTAGAAATTTCTAAAAGTATCGAACTAAAAAATAGATTAGGATTTATACCTATGAGCAGACAAGTATAGATGAAAATGATTTACCTCTCAAAGATTAAAAAATATTATACCTGGACTAACAACTAAAAAATTGTGTGTAGCAGTTGAAAAAGAAGGATAATTACAAACCATGTTTCCAGGAGACTATAAAATAAGAGAAAAAATAACTCAACTTGCCTACAAAGAAAATCTCCAAATAGCCAATATATTTCGCCTTTAAATTATCTTCTAATGTACTCTAATAATTATAATCGAATCCTGGATTTTCATCCAGATGACCTTAAACCAATTAAAGTACTTATACTTAAATGAACTAATTAAAATTCACAAAACAATTAAACCCTCATTTCTTAAGTTTTTCATGAAAATACTAGAACTAACAAATTACACTTCTGGAACTTGTGGAGTTTTCTCAAGAGTATTGCAAGAATCTAAATTATTATCAAAAAAAGGCCATGAAGTATACATATTTTCTTCAAATAGAATCAAAGGTTCGAAAGGTAAATCAAATTTATATGAACAAATAGACAAAATAAAAATATTTAGATTCCCAACAATTAAACTAGGAGGAGAATCTTTCATGCACTGGGATTTTATAAAAGAAGCCAATATAATCTCTCCAGATCTAATAATTGCTCATTCATATAGACACCCTCATACTATTAAAGCTCTAAAAATAGCCGAATCTCTAAAAATACCTATTTTCCTAGTCACTCATGCGCCATTCCAAACAGGAAATGAAAAACATTCTAAGACGGCTAAACTAGCAATTTACCTACATGATAAATTTGTCGGTAAAAAAAGATTAAAACAATTCACCAAAATATTAACAATTACAAAATGGGAAAATTCATTCTTAAAAAAATTAGAAGTTCCAAATGAAAAAATAGAATATATTCCTAACGGCATTCCTGAAGAGTTCTTTAAAATTAAATATTTGCATAAAGAACAAAATAAAATTTTATTTCTCGGAAGAATTTCTGAAATAAAAAACTTAGAAACTTTAATAAAATCTATCCCTTTAATAAAAGATGAAAAAATTAAAATAGAAATAGTGGGTCCTGCTGAAAAAACATATCTTAAAAAATTAAAAATATTAATCAATTCATTAAAATTAAATAATCGCATCATATTCTCCCCTGCAATATATGATTTAAAAGAAAAGATAAAAAAAATAGACTCATCAAAAATATTTGTATTACCCTCATTAAGAGAAGGAATGCCTCAATCTCTAATCGAAGCAATGGCTCGGAAAAAAATGGTCATTGCTTCGAAAAACCCTGCAACAGAAGAATTAATAGAGAATAATAAATCTGGATTCCTATTTCAAATAAAAAACTCTGAAGAACTTGCTAAATCTATAAATTATTCTTTATCTTTAAACAAAAAACAAACAAATAAAATACAACTGGAAGCACATAATTCAGTAAAGAAATTCTCATGGAAAATAATTTTAAACAAATTAGAAAAAGTCATCAATCAACATTCTTCAAAAAATCGACAAGTTCCCTAACATTATAAATTTCTATTCTATCAAAAAGCATAATTCTCAAAAACAATATCCTTAATTTCATTTCTAAGCTTTTCAGGAATCCCTAAAATGCTGACATATGCTCTACCATTAGCCATAACTATCACTAAATGAATTCCATCCTGGCTGTAATTAAACTGATCATTTTCTTTTATTTCCCCCATATAATAATCATCAATGATATAACTTTCTCCTTCATCAAACAACATCATGGCAATACGTGTCAAAAAATCCCATACTTCTCCAGAAGTACTTACTTGAAAGTATAATCCATTTTCATCATTCTTAAGAGCATATAATTTTTCCATTTTAAGATAAAGCCAGTTTATTATTTAATTCTCCAGTAAAATTCTCCAACATTTTCTCCTTAATATTCTTTTTCCAGCCGAAATGACCAAGAATAAAACCCAATTTAACAAATGCAGTTTCACTTAACATATCTTCCAAAAATATAACTCCTGCATCAACTAATTCTCGACCATTAGAATAAACCCAAGGATCTAGCCTTCCATAAACCGTTTGAGCACTAGCACAAACGACCAATCCGTTCCTTATATGTTTCTTCAATGTAGGAATCCATGAATGAGAAGATTCACTTACTGGTAAATGTCCCAAACCTCCAACTTCTAAAACAATTCCTTTATACTTCAAAGCATAAAAATCTAATATACTCGCATCTTGTCCAGGATAAAATTTAACAAGAGCAACTTTATCACTATATTCTACATCCAAACCTGTTTTCTTACCACTTCGAGGTTTATAATTAGAAACAAACTCAACTTTGTCACTCCAAACTTTAGCAATAGGCTCACAATTAACTGGTTTAAATGCATTCCTCATAGAACTATGTAATTTCTTAACTTTACTTCCTCTCAAAGCAAAACAAAAATCATCATTTACATCTGCATGTCCAACCAACATAACTTCTGCACAATCAGAAATAGCCATTTTAGCAGCACATTGTAAATTTAAATTAGCATCGCTACTTGCTCTATCAATACTTCTCTGACTATATGTTAAAATTACAGGCTTAGACAAATTAGGTAAAAAGAAAGATAATGCTGCAGAAGTATAATGTAAAAAATCAGTCCCATGAGTAACTATCACTCCTTTAATTTCTTCATCATCTAACATTTTCTTAACAGATTCTGCAATTTGTTTCCAGTGTTCAAAGCTCATCGCTTCAGAAGAAATCATAAAAGGCACTTCAATACTTTTAACATCAACCATCTCAAATAATTTAGGATAAAATCTCTTAAATTCACTAACTCCTGTAAGCCAAGAAACTCCTCCTCTTTTAGCATCTAACTTAGCAGCAATAGTTCCTCCAGTCACAACAAGTCCAATCTTATCCTTGACAATTTCTTTCTTGCCCTCTTTCTCCTCATTTACTTCCTTCTTTACTTCCTTAAACTTCTTCAATACTCTTCCTGCGAGAATATTCTCCTTTGGAATTCCAATATTATATCCGGAACTTAATTTTAAGAGAACAATACTAGAATCGAAGCTATCTAAAAAAATACCTTCAACTTCTTCCTGAGCAAGCCTAACCTTAACTTCATCTCCAGAGCTAAAATTCAATTCAACCATGACAATCATAGATAAATAGTGTTTTTAATTCTTACCTAAATCTAACTATGTGTATTCCCTTGGGACATATGTCCTATGCAAAATAAACCTCTGAAGGAGTCCTCTTTTCTAGGCTAGTATGCTTCCTAAAATAGTTATATCTCCTCCGAAAGAGCTCAAGATTACTATTTGAGAAACTTAATTCCTTCTTGATAGTCTGAAACAATCTTTCAATTTTCCCACAAGTTGTAGGACTATGAACTGAGCTTCTAATATGTTGAATTCCTCGACGACGACGCCATCTGTCAAACCTTGAATGTATACTCTTTGATCCATAAGCCGAACCATTATCTGAGAGAATTTGTTTGGGTTTTCCATAATTCTTGATGAGGTCATCAAGTATTTTCGTTACGACCTCAGTCGTAACACTATTTACTGCAACTAACCCTATACTGAAACGAGAATGATCATCAATAATTGAAATTAACCATTTATCTTTTACTTTCTGGTCGCTATGATCAATTTGCCACATAGTGTTCGGGTGTTCTCTTGCAAATCTAACATACTTTACCCTCTTCTTTTTTCGCTCTGGGGGATTTGTCAGTTTGTTTAATCTTAAAATTTTGTTAATTGAGGTATGCCCTATTCCTAACTCGTCAGAAATTCTGTTTTCTCCCCAGCCAGTTTTATTCCTGACTTGAACAATCTTCTCTTTTATCTCGTCGGTGATTTTATAATAAACTGTTTTTGGCTTTCTGGATTTGTCAGTCAAATCCCAATCTTCATTATCCAATTTACTTGTCCATCTTCGCAAGGTTCTAATATTAACTTCATAATTAAACTGTGCTCTCAATATCTTTCTACATTGGTTGTTCGTGTGTCCTTTACTTTTTAACTTGAAGAATTCTTTTCTAATCTCAAATTTTTTCATAAAAAGAACCCAAAATCATCGCAGAACTAATTTTCGGTGGCATAGGACATATGTCCGTGGGGAGCACACCTAAATCTAACTATGTAATTCAGGGGGCTGAGTGATATTTATCCAGACAGGAATAATACCAAAATCCTCCTCTGCTTTCATCTTTGCAAGAGAGCATCTTCTCAACTTCAACTTTTTCTTTTTCTCTTGGATTATGTGTTTTAAGATATTCTTCCCAGTTCTCTTGGAAGATAAATTTGACTGAATAGAAAGGTTTATTTTTCTCTTTTGTTAAAGTCTTTTGTGTTACTTGAATAACAACACAAAGAGGTTAGCACCTAAAAAGGCTAACTCTTTATACTTTATATACTAAGATTTATATACTATGTAAGACATTTCTTACTATGGTGGAGATGGAAATAACGAGAATGAGTTCAAAGGGACAGGTAGTCATACCTTCTAATTTTAGAAAGCACATTAAAGAAGGAGATACATTGATAGTATTAAAAAACAATGATCAAATTATTCTAAAACTTGCTAGTGCTATGGATAAGCAACTTGCAGAAGATATTGAGTTTGCTAAAAGAACTGAGGAATCTTGGAAAGAGATAGAGAAAGGAAGAGGTGTTAGAATGAGTGTGAATGATTTTCTCAAAGAAATGAAAAGCTGGTGAAACATGGTAAAGGAGATCATACGAGCGCCCCGATTCATACATCAAGTCAAGAAAATCGATGGGATCCTCATAGAGAGAATACAAAAACTCATTAAAAAGATTATTGATGATCCTGAAGTCGGAAAACCTATGAGGTTTGATAGAAAAGGTACAAGAGAAGCATATCTTCCACCATTTAGACTCTCTTATAGCTACGATAAGGAGCAAGGTATTTTATACCTTCTTGAAGTTTATCATAAAGACGAGCAGTAGTTCTTGATCGAGTATAAGTATAAAGCGTCATCGTGGAGACTTCCTTAATAGGATAAAAGCAAAAGTGACAAAATTATGTTATCGTCTATAAGAAAAATAAGGTTTTTCACCATTCGTTTTAAAGTCTAAAATCTTCTCATTGCCTCAATCTTGCCTCTCGTCAATAAAAAATAACTAAAAAATACTTATCGTCTATGCTTTATACTTACACTTATTTTTTTCTAACTTAACTTCGCCAATTAAGTTACAATTGTCTCTCAAACACGTGAATTAAATTATCTTTTAGCAGATGATTTTGTCCTATTCAATACATCTCGTGAAATAATAACTGAAAACGATGAATCAGTATACAAAACAAAAGAAAAACCAACTTCTAATTTGAATTTGCAATTCGCCCTTGAAAATAACTAATTCCCTCTAGACCTTAAAAATCTAAATGCTAAAAAAGCAATTATAATTAAACCTACAATAACTCCTGAGATAATAAGTAAATTATTTCCCTTATTAAATCCATTCTTAGCTTCTACATTTCCTTCTAAACTATCTTTAATATCTAAATCTGCATTAACACTCAATGAAATTAGTTTATTCCCTTTAGAATCACTTACTCTAATCTCTCTAGCAGATTCATAATAGGGAAATATTAGTTCAACATAGGAACTATTTAAAAATTCGGTCGTTTCACTAACATTTGGAAAATAAATTTGATTTCCCTGTTCATCAAACCAACTAGAATCTGGCTCAGAATGAGACTCCAAGATAAAATCAAATTTCTGACTATAAAGCACACTATCATCTAAAGAAATAACTTCTAACAAATAACCTTCTTCAGGTTCATTTACTGAATTACTAAAATACCCCTCAGTTTTTAATAAACTAGTGGCACTAATTTCCCCATTATCATATTTTAAGTTTAAAACATAAACCTCTTGACTCTGTGATGCACTAACCAAAACCAAAAACATTAAAACGAAAACAAAATAAATTTTTTTATACATTTTTACCTCGATTAAATTTATCTAACTGATCTTGAATCAACTTCTCATTCCAAGGTCCAAATAAAAATGGAGGTGAATAATGACTCCTCATGATAGAACCAAAAGTAGACCTAAATATTCCAAACTCTGTAAGCAAACATGATTCAAAACAACCAACTTCATTAAAGTTTAGATAATCCTCTCTTTGCTCAGTACAATCTACAATCCCTTCCTCTCCACATCCATCTCCAATATAAGCTTTCCAAGGAGCATTTTCTAAACAATCCTCTTCACTTGAAGGATTTGAAGCATAACAGTTAGAAGGTTGAGACAAAATACTATTCGGATTCCAAGTCGTCCCTCTAATTTCAACATACTCATCTCTTAAATTTCCAAACTGATGACCAAACTCATGAACAAATGCGGCTGCTCTATGAATTTGTACATAAGGTGAATAAGGTAAATAATCAACAGAAACAGGTGAGCTTAATGCAATTACACTTCCAGCATTCGAACGAAATTGCCTCGAAATAACATAAGTAACAAATTTATTAGACATAACACAACTTATAGATAAAGATCTAGCTCGACTCAAGGCAGATTCACAATGAACTGATTCGCCACAATCTGACAAAGAAGCAACTTCATCAATATACCAAAAATTAAATTTCTCTTTATTACTCTTAAAAGGTTCAACTGAAAATAATCCTCGATTATCTCCATTTTGGTCAATATAATATTCTGCAATATCTTTAACAACTTCTCCACTAGAAGTTGGAAGCCCTGTACAATGACTAAATCCTTCAGTATCATAAGTTTGTAACTCTTCTAAAGAAACCATAAAATCTTTTCCTAATCCATAATTATTCTTATTATAACTATTATAACAATTAATCTTCATGATTTTTTCATCTGATATATATTCACTAAAATTATAACCTTGATAACCTTTAGAAACACAATAATTATACTCTGCCTCAGCACACGTAGCATCTACAAAATCTTTATCACTATAACCTAATCCTACAAAAACTACATTTGCCCTATCTTCTTCAATAACATTAAATCCTGGAATTATCTCTTTACACAAATCCCGATTTAAAGTCTTAACTTCAAAAGAAAATTCTTTATCTATATCTAATTGCTCACCCTCCTCATCTTCTTTTTGAAAATAAATAGAGAAAGAAAACTTATTTGGTTCATACAATTTTCCCCCATAATCTTCAATATCTGCTAAACTAATTGGCCAAGAAACACTGCAATATCCTTCTGAAGGACATTCCATTTCATAAGAATTCGAACCTCCTCCACTAAGATCTCCATTCTCATCATATGTATTTAAATAAACCCTTAAATAAATATGCTTAAATTCACTCAAATCAACTCTTCCACCTTTAGAATCTTTCAAATAAACATCTACATCTAAAATCTCTCCATCTGAATAAATTTTACCTTCTTCATAACCTAAAATATCTATATTTGCAACTTCTAAAGAAAATCCTTTTTTTCCATCATCTATAACTTCATCATTATTATTATCTATAACAACTTCACTACCTTCTCCACAAGTTCCATCACTACATCTAATTCCCGAGGGACATCTCTTAACAAAACTTCTTAATTTATCTTCATCACAAAAATATTCTCTAACACTCAATCCTTGTTCTTCACACTTATCAATATAACTTTCACCCCTATAATTTAATACTCCTTTAACACTCAAATCATCTGAGGGTTCTAAATCATTACAAATCTTATCAGTTGTTCCAGTGCTACTAAAAGAACTATCCTCCCCATCTGCCCAAACTCCAACAAAACCAAATATAAAAATTAAAAAGCTCATAAACAAAAATAGCTTATTCATCCTAAAATCTAAGAATTCAAACATTGTGAATAACCCTCGTCCGTTCCACCAAATCCAGGTATATTAGCCATTCTACACCATATCTGCTTCAATAAACCTGCATTCTTAACAACAGTAGTATAAGTATTCACACAATATCCTGCACTACATTCATTACTAAAACACTCATAATTATTTTGGCAAGTGGCATCATCCCCTTTCTGTCTTTTAACATTTCCATCATAATTACAATAAGCATCAAAACCCTCAATAACTGAAATATCTGCATAATTTTCTGAACTTCCAGGAGAAACGAAATTGATATTTTCTATTCTAACAGTCAAAGTATCATCACCTTCGATATTAACATCATAAATTTCCCCATAAGGATAAAGCTTAAATTCTCTAACAAACGCATAATCTTCATAAGAAGTTATATTAACATATACTTGACCATCATTCTCTTCTACAAAGTCGATAGCGTATCCGCTTCCACCCATATATGAACTAGCAAAAATTCGATTATTATCACTTTTCTCAAAACCTAATCTAGTGCTATAAGGAATACAAACATTATCATCATTGTTATATCCCATCCATCTTGGAACAATACATCCTGAACAAATTCCTGGAGAACACTCAATTCTATCGCGTATAACATTTCGACCATCCCAATCGGAACATTTATTCAAATCCCTTATTATAATATTCTGATAACCAGATTCTGGACAAATTGAAGGCTCAACTTTTTGTTCTATATCTGGAAAACAGCTAATATCTTGACTAACATCACTTGAACAAGAATCTAAATATCCATATAGAAAAGTATCTTCAGATTTAGAACCTTTACCAACACCATTAAAATTCTTAAAATTATTATTTCGTAAACTAGTTATAATTTCTTCTGCATCCAACGATTGAGAAGGTCCTGCATTAGATAAAGAACTTAAAACAACAAGAATATTATCCTTATACCAAACATAATATTTGCTACTCGGAGGTTCATAAAACACATAATAATCTTGACTAATTCCATTAGAATCCAACATAGATTTTCTTTCCCAAATAGACCTTTCCTTAATAGGTGCCAAATAATCTTGAATAACTTTATCAGCACCATCACCTTTAATCCTAACAATTGTAGCTCCTAAAACGCTATCATCTCTACTATTTTCGTAACTTGCTTGATAAAATTCGGCATCTGCTCCAAAGAAACGAATATCATTCGAAAACCCCTTCTTTAAATTAGATTCAGAAACTCCCAAATCAGCTAAATTGCCAGGATATTCTCCTCCAGAACTTATAAGCTCAGAGCAAGAATTTTCACTCACTAAATCACAAGCACCATTAGAACATCCAGAAGGACATTTAATTAACTCCGTAGCATCCGAATCTATAAAATTATCTGAACTATCAGTCTTACAATAAGCTTCTTCAACATAACAATTACTTCCAGAGCAACTACTATCGCTATGCCATCCTCCAGCACTTCCATCAGAATCATAGCTATCTACGACAACACAATGATCTTCATTTTTCAAATAAAAATCTCCGAAAGTAAAATCAGTCCAACCACTAACTTTAGAATTAACTCCTCCATCACTATCAACACATAACGCACTATCTCCACTTCCAGAACTAGTAGTATCATCAACCAAATTACCCTTTTCAGAATCATAAATCTCCTTAATCTTACTTGCACTCAAGGCAACATCATAAACCTTAACTTCATCTACAGAGCCATCAAAAAATCTATTAGAAATCCCACAATCCTTCCCAATACAGAACTTACCAATTCCAGATAATTCTCCAGAAATACTTTTACTACCATACAAAACTCCATCCTTATACACTTTAATAGTAGATCCATCATAAGTTCCAACCCAATGAGCCCAAGCTCCTAATTCTATATTATTCATATTTGAACTTGCAGAATACCATCCCAACCCTTTCAAATTAACATACATCTTAATAGTTCTATCTGGCTCAGGATCTAAAATAACTCCCAAATCTCTGCTCGAAATCCAAGTTCCAGTAATGTCGTTGCCTCCTGAACTTAAAGAATCCGTCTTAAACCAACCCATAACTGTTACAGCATTATTGTTTAAAAAAACCGATTCGGTCTCAACATAATCATTAATTCCATCTAAACTAACCGCCCTTCCATCGACACCACTATTAACTATTGAAGCACCATCTTTCAATTTATCATTTGAAGAATCGAAAGAATAAGAAATTAATGGAGAATCACTGGAACTTCCTCCACTAGATGAAGAACTAGAACCTGTTGGCTCACTACTCGAACTTCCAGAACCCCCCGACGATGAACTACTAGATGGACTAGGGACATTTAAAGTAGAACTTAAAGTGATTATTGGACCGTTATTAGGTCCTGACAAAACACTAAGACTACTTGGATGATTATATAAATCATAACCTTCAGCAACAACTCTTAAATTATAAGTTCCAGCAGGAACTTCAAAAGCATACAAATATCGCCCATCCCATATTCCATCATATTCAACATTTGAACTAGAAATCAAAGTAACTTTAGCATTGGTTATAAGAGTTTCTTGAGAATCATACACCATCGCCTTGATAAAACCATTTGTAGAAGGAGTCGTTCCACTTCCACCACTACCCACAACATTTCCAGTAATTCTTTCCCCATTTCCAAAAACATTATTAAACCAATCACTGAAAGAAAAAGCCGACACACTACTTAATAATAAAATAGAAACTGCAAAAACTGAACAAACTAAAAATAAACTATTCTTATCACCCATCACTTAAACAAAACTAACTAGTATTTAAATCTTTTTTTTTAGAGAAACTTAGAAATCTGATTCAATTTTTTTAATTGTTATTCAATTGAAGAAACTGATAATTCTCATACTCTAAAATCCTGCACACGAAAGAAAAAATCATTTCCAATTATCTTCAAATAAATATTTGCACTCTTCACACATCTCTTCCATAAGAATGGTAACACTTAAAATTTAATACTCGATTAATTTTCAGTCAGTAGATAAGAAATTAACTAAACAACCTCTTAAAAAAATCGGCTATTCTTCCAAAAAATCCTCTATCCTCGGCTTCAAAGTCATAAGAACCTGTCTCAGAAGGAGATTCCTGAATTTCATCATCGCCTCTAGATCTTTCTTCTCTAAGTTTAAAAATTGATTCTCCTCTATAAACGCGCTCAATCTCTTTATCACTCAAAGAATTACTATAAATCTTAACTTCATCAACATATCCATCAAAAAACTTATTTTTATAATCATAACCTGAAAAACCACAATCTTCTCCAATACAAAACTTATTTTTTAAAGGAACAACAAAAGTTGAACTATTTGCATTAACAATAACTATATTTTGAATATTGAAAAGAGTTAAATTTGAAGAATTAATAATTGTGACGTTATAGGTATTGAAAAGAGTTAAATTTGAAGAATTAATAATTGTGACATTATAGGTATTGAAAAGAGTTAAATTTGAAGAATTAATAATTGTAGCATAATACGTATTAGTTAAAGATAGATTAGAAGAGTTGGAAACACTAGCATTATAGACATTAACAAAAGTTGCATTATTTACATTTATAAGAGACAAATTAGAAGAGTTAGAAATACTAGATGAGTTTGAGATAGTGGAATTAGAAATATTTCCATAAGAAATTGGAGGAACTATACTCGCAACAGGGTTAATCACTTTATGAGCAACTAGTGTCCCATTACTATATAAACTAAGAGACGAATTAAGAGAATCATAAACGCCAGCCCAATGATTCCAAACTTTAGGACTTGCCTTATGAGGCTCGATATAATAAAATTTAGAAAATACCGAATCTTTAACCAAGTCAACAGAAAACCATTTATCAATAGAATTAAAATAAACTTCAAAACTAACACTTCCATCAGTCTTAGGACTTAATCTAAAGTCCTTACCAGAAACCCAAGAATCATTTATCACATTTCCTTTACCCTTTAAAACATCAGGATTAAACCAACCCATAACAGTCAGGCCACTCTCATAAAAAGAAGATTTATTACTATAATAATAACCATAAGTATAACCATCTGATCCATCTAGCTCCAGAGCCCCATAATCTATTCCACCCTTAACTACCTCCGCACCTGTCTGTAAATATCCTGCATTCATAACAGAATTGTCCTTAAAAGAATAATTAACAACTACTTCAGCAGAAACAAAACTTGCAATTACTAAAAAAATATTCAAGAAAATAAAACCCTGAACAAACAGCTTCATCATCCTCATCGTATTGAATAAAGAAACCAATACTATTTAAATATTTCTTTTTTTAAAAAAAAATCAATAATAATCTGGTAAAGAAGTTTCAACTTTAGACTTTCTCCTATATATCTCTCTATTTAATTTAGATTTCTGATGAACTCTAACTAGAATAATAATCAAAATAATAATAATTAATAAAGCAATAACTCCTAAAACTAGTGCCATTAACCAAAAAATAGATTTTTTATCCTCAATTAAATTTTTCTCAGAAGAATTCAACTTAAAATTAATTTTCAATTTATCATCTAAGATATTATCAAATTTAATCTCTAGAACATCTCCATTATCTAAATTAACTTTTTCATTCTCTCCTAATTTAATGCTGACAGTCTTGAAATCATTAGGCATATCTAAAAAAAAAGCAGCTAAACCAATTCCATCCGAACCACTCAATTTAACATTGTATTTCAGTTTATCAACATTCCAAGCAACTGAATCGCCAACATTCATCGAAACACTATATCCCTTTTGTAAATCGCTAATTAAAACACCATTAGAAGAAACTAAATAACCATTAATAGCTCCAAACTCAATCATCCCCCATAAAAAAAAGAATACTAAAACAACCATACTTAAATATTTATAAGGAAAATATCCTTGTTCATAACTCTCTTTCATAACTATCTATATCATCATTTATATATAAACTTTCCAGAAGTCTAACTAATTGATGAAACAATTCCAAAAGCCAATATAAGACCTAAAACAAAAAACAAGATTCCTCTCTTAAAGAGGCTTAATCCATCATTCATAAAAAAATCACAAATTTATCATTTATAAAGATTTATACACTAAAAATTACAATAAATAAATTACAAAACTAACCTGAAATCAGTCCTACAACAATTTCTCACCATTTGAAATTTCAAATCTTCTTCTCAGGAGAATAATTACTAATAAAAAACTTAACCACTAGATTTGAAAGACTAAGGAACTTCTTCTCATAACTCATCTCTCCAATAGCCTTTTTAGTAAAATTATATTCTTCTACAAGAATCATCTTATCCTCTCCTTCAACAAGACATCTTCCTGGACTTTGACGACATCCAACAATAATTCCAGTCACAAAACCCTTAGGATTTTTAACCTCTGCTTAAACCTCAAAGATTTGCTAATCTTTGATGGCAGTCAAGAATCGGCAGATTCCTGATGAGCAGAGGATTATCATGGTTTTGAGACCGCTGTGGAAATCAGTGCTGACAAAACCATGGAATAAATTCCACAGATTTCAACGAGCGTTAAGAGAAGTTTGCAAAAATAGCTTAATTCTAACTTAAATTAGAGAAAAATAACTTCAATTTGTCGACGAGAAACCGAAAAATATATATACTTTGACGTCGATAAATATAGATAAAAGAGTTAAAAATG
>Ga0210057_1002395_pt1 | contig 26850 bp, 26 predicted proteins | sample CryGeyCG2114_010_2_FD_183968 | JGI IMG/M metagenome (GOLD analysis project Ga0210057, IMG submission 183968) | Groundwater microbial communities from aquifer - Crystal Geyser CG10_big_fil_rev_8/21/14_0.10 (SPAdes) (version 2) | ecosystem: Environmental > Aquatic > Deep subsurface > Groundwater ...
CATAAAACCAGCGTCATTGAAGGACCGGTCCAAATTGAAACCGGGGTTAAAATAATGCCTTACGCAGTCATTAAAGGTCCGGTTTATCTGGGCAAAAAAGTGATTATCGGCGATCATACCTTGGTCAGAAACTCTCTTATCGAAGCCGGCAGCGTGGTCGGTTATAAATCAGAAATTGTCCGCAGCTATGTTGGTCCGAATAATAATTTTCATGCCAATTATGTCGGCGACTCAGTTATTGAAGCCGACTCCAATCTTGGTTCAGGCGCCACTTTGGCCAATCTGCGCTTTGATAAAAAAGAGATTATTCCCGGAAGAAATAAACTGGGTGCGATCATGGCCCAGGGCAGCCAGTTAGGTGTCAATGCTTCCGTTATGCCCGGAGTTAGTTTGGGGGCTAAGGCGATCGTCGGTAGCGGTTTGGTTTTAGCGAAATCTTTGGAGGCAGGTGAATTTAAAAAAAATTAAAACCATTCACTTTACCGGCGTAAAAGGTGTCGGTATGACGGCTTTGGCTTTATGCGCAACGGACATGGGTAAAAAGATTTCCGGCAGCGATATCCCTGATGTTTTTCCTACCAGCCAAATTTTAACCAAAAGAAAGATCAAGATAAAACTTGGTTTTTCTCCGGCCCATTTGCCTAAAAATTGCGATTTAGTGATTTATACCGGCGCTCATGGCGGCGGCGATAACCAAGAAGTGCAGGCGGCGCTAAAACGGCAGATCCCGGTCTTGTCCCACGCTCAGGCCTTAGGTTTTTTTAGTCAAGGGAAACAGACTTTAGCCGTCGCCGGAGTTGGCGGTAAATCCAGCACTGCGGCCATGCTGGCCACCGTGCTCGCTACCGCCGGTTACCCGACTGGTTTTGCTGTCGGGGTGGGCAATATTCCCTGTTTAGGCGCTCCGGGCCGGATGCCAAAGAACGCCCGCTACTTTGTGGTGGAAGCCGATGAGTATGTCACCGATCCGCTGCATAACCTGACGCCCAGATTTCATTACTTAAATCCTTATTTAGCGATTATTACTAACCTGGAACATGATCACCCGGATGTTTATCAGAACCTGGAGCAAATTTTTGCGAGTTTCAGGAAATTCATTAATAAGGCTCAAATGATTATTATTAATTTGGATAATCCGCACAACCGGCAATTTATCAAAACCATTGATAAGCCGGTGACCACGTATGGTTTTTCCCCTCAAGCTGACTGGCGGATCTTGAAAACTTATGTGGCCGAGCAAAAACAGTTCATTTCTCTTCAATATCAAGGCCTTATTTGGCCGAATTTGATCTTATCGCTTCCCGGTGAATACAATGCTTTGAACGCCGTTGCGGCCGTGGCCGGCGCTCATCACCTCGGTATTAGCCAGCCTAAAATTTATCAGGGTTTAACCAAGTTCACCGGCAGCCAGCGCCGTTTTGAACTGATCGCTAAAGTAAAAGGTATTTCTCTTTATGATGACTATGCTCATCACCCAACGGAAATCAAAGCTCTATTAAAAGCCGCTAAAGTCTGGCTGCCCAGCCGCCGGCTGATTATTATTTTTCAGTCCCACACTTATTCCCGGACAAAAAACTTACTTCAGGAATTCAGCCAAAGTTTTACCCAGGCTGATATTGTTCTGGTTAACGATATTTTTGCTTCTGCCCGGGAAACCGATAATTTAGGTTTGACCGGTAAAAGCTTGACTCAAAGTATCAAACAATTTCACCCGCAAACAGTTTATTGCCCGGACAAAATTGCCACCTTGGCTTACTTAAAGGACACCATGGCTAAAGGCGATGTAATTTTTACGGTCGGGGCCGGGAATAACTGGCTTTGGCATCAGGATATTATTAAAATCATAAAACAATCATGAAAATACTTACCAGTCATTCTTTAGCGCCTCACACTACTTTTAAAATCGGCGGCCCGGCCGAGCATTTTTGCGTTGCCAAAACTACTGAGGAATTAATTACTGCAGTTAAGCTGGCTTTGAAAAATCACTGGCAAGTTTATCTTTTAGGCAGCGGTAGTAATGTTTTAATCAGCGATCAGGGGTTGTCAGGTTTGGTGATTAAAAATGAGACTAATAAGATTGAAATTTTGCCCCATCAACAGGTGAAACTGGACAGCGGCGTCTTTTTACCGAAAGCGATTTTTTACCTGATCGATCGCGGCTTAACCGGATTAGAAGTTTTTAGCGGCATTCCGGCCACTGTTGGCGGTGCTACCAGCGTCAAAATGCATGGAGTTGGCGCGCTTTGGGAGGATTTTATCATTAAAGTTAACCAATTTGAAAACATTATTTTATCGGTGATAATCCAGTTGCAATCTGGCGATAAAACTGCCGCTTTGGCTAAAGCCAAAGCCATTCTGGACGATAAAGTTCATCAGCCCCAGCGTTCCTCAGGCTGTATTTTCAGGAATATCAATGGTATTTCCACCGGTTATCTGATCGATAAAAAACTTCATTTGAAAGGTAAGCGTATTGGTCAGGCAATAATCTCTCCCCGGCATGCCAATTTTATTGAAAATCTGGGCGGGGCGACGGCTAAAGATGTACTTCAATTAATTAAATTAGTTCAGAACCAAGCCAAAAAACAATTTGATTTAGATTTGCCGCTGGAAATCGAGGTTTATGGCTAATAGATTAATTATTCAAGGCGGAACTCCTTTAAAAGGCGTTGTTCGTTTAGGCGGCGCTAAAAACTCCTCATATAAATTAATGATTGCCTCACTTTTGTGTTCGCATGAAAATCGGTTATTAAACTTTTCACGAATTGCTGATGTGGAGTTGGTAAAGCAAATCATCCAAAAACTAGGTCCAAAAATATATTCTGCCGGTGAGCGGACCCTGTTTATTAACGCCGCTAAACTTGGTTCTTCGATCATTCCTCAGGATTTGGGTTTAGCTTCGCGCGCTTCCAGTTTATTTATCGCCCCCTTGCTGGCGCGGACGAAAAAAGCGATCGTGCCTTTGCCCGGCGGTGACAAAATTGGTTCTCGGTCTTTGGACCGCCATTTTGCTGGTTTAAAAGCTTTGGGAGTAAAACTGGAAATTAAAAATAACTTAATTCATGCCAGTTGTCCCCAATTAACCGGGGCTTCATACACTTTTTCTAAACCCACTCATACCGGTACGGAGACAATGATTATGGCCGCGGTTTTGGCCAAAGGGGAAACAATTTTGCGCAATGCCGCCCTGGAACCGGAAGTTGATGATTTAATTAACTTTTTAAATCAAATGGGCGCTAAAATTACCCGTTTGGCCAATCGGATCATCGAAATCGAAGGGGTGAAGAAATTAAAACCGGTTATTTATAAAGTCATGCCGGACAGAAACGAAGCTGTCTCTTATGCCATTGCCGCTTTAATTACCCGGGGGGACATTATTGTGGAAAATGCCCGGGAAAAAGACCTAACTGCTTTTTTAGCCAAACTGCAAAAGACCGGCGCCGGGATTGAAAAAGCCGACTATGGCCTGCGTTTTTTCTATCAAAAACCCTTAACCGCTGTCGATATCACTACCGAACCTCACCCGGGCTTTATGACAGATTGGGGACCGCTTTGGTCAGTGTTGGCCACTCAGTGTCAGGGAAGTTCCAGGATTATCGAAACTGTTTTTACCTCCAGATTTCAATTTGTTAAAGACTTGCAATCAATGGGCGCGAAGATTAAATTTTTTCAACCCCAAGCGGCTAATCCGGAAGAATTTTATAACTTTAATCTGGAAGATGACCGACCGGACAATTTTCATGGCATTAAAGTCAGCGGCATCACTCCTTTAATGGGGGAAACCATTACTATTACCGATATCCGGGCCGGGGCTACGCTCGCCTTGGCTGGTTTAGCCGCTCAAGGACAAACTATTTTAACCGGTTTAGAACATATTGACCGCGGCTATGAAAATTTTGCCGGCCGTTTATTGAAACTGGGTGCTAAAATTAGAAGAATCAATTAGTTAGGAGAAACTATGTGCGGCATATTCGGTGTAGTCGGAGCTGACAACAACGCGGCAGCGGTAGTAATGGCCGGTTTAAAAAAACTGGAATATCGCGGTTATGATTCCTGGGGGATTACCGTTAAACAAGATACAAAGCTGGTCCGGGAACGCCATGTGGGTAAAATTGGCACTGCTAAGACCAAACTGCCTGCATCCAACATCGGCCTGGGTCATACCCGCTGGGCGACTCACGGCGGAGTCACGGTCGGCAATGCCCATCCTCATCTTGACTGCACTCAAACTCTTTGTTTGGTTCATAACGGGATAGTGGAAAATTTTCGATCTTTAAAAGAAAAATTAATTCGCGACCATAAATTTTTATCAGAAACCGATACGGAAGTCGCTCTTCATTTAATTGAAGAACAAGCCAAGCATCTGCCCTTACTTTCGGCCGTTAAACAGGCTTTTCAGCAAATTTCCGGCATGAATGCTTTGATTCTTTTATCCGCCAAGGAAAATGAGCTGGTGGCTGTGAAAAACGGCTCGCCTTTAATTATTGGTTTAGGTAAAGATAAAAATTACATTTCTTCTGATGTCTGGGCCCTGCTTGATCATACGAGTCAAATGATTTTTCTTGAAGATAATCAAATCGCTCAGATAACCGGTAAAAAAGTAAACCTTTTTTCCGTCACCACCGGCAAAGCGATTAAGCCGAAAGTCATTACCTTAGACTGGCAGGCCGAACAAAGCCGTTTAGGTAAGTTTCATCATTACATGGAAAAAGAAATCTTTGATCAGCCTAAAGTTTTAACTAATCTAGCCTCGCAAAACCTTAATTCTATAAAAAAATTAATCAAGCCTGACCGGAAAACTTATTTTTTGGGCTGCGGTACGGCTTACTATGCCGCTTTATTCGCAGAATATTGTTTTCGTTTTCACGGTTTCGAAGCCGAGGCGGTCATGGCTTCTGAATATCAAAAACTAATCCGGCTGGTTAAACAAGACCAGCTGTTAATTGTTTTATCGCAAAGCGGGGAAACCATTGATATAATCAACAGCGTTAAAGAATTAACCAAGAAAAAAATTCCTATTGTGGCCCTGACCAATGTTTTAGGCTCATCGCTCTACCGTTTGGCTGACTACAAGGTTCTCTTAGGCGCCGGTCAGGAAGTTGCTGTTGCTTCCACTAAAGCTTTTACTGCTAAACTGGCGATTATTCTTATTTTGCTTGGTTTGGACTCTAACTTGATCAAAGCCGCTGCCGTTATGGCTTTAGATCGGAAAAAAATCAGAACTTTAAGCCAAACCATCAAAGACTGCGAACACATTTTTATCATTGGCCGGGGATTGTCTTACCCGATCGCTTTGGAGGCGGCTTTAAAAATAAAAGAGGTGAGTTATATTCATGCCGAAGCTTATGCTGCCGGTGAACTCAAACACGGCCCGATTGCTTTAATTGATAAAGGTACGCCGGCAATTATCATTGCCCCCAATGACGAGACTTTGACTGATATGATTTCCAGCGCCCATGAAATCAAGGCGCGGGGCGGGTTGATCATTGGTATTTCGCCTCAGGACAATCCGGTGTTTGACATTCATCTTCCGGTGCCTGATCTCAAACAGGCGACCGCTATTCCGCTGACCGTTGTTGCCCAGCTTTTGGCTTATGATCTAGCCATTGCCCGTGGTTTAAATCCTGACAAACCCCGCAACCTCGCCAAATCCGTCACCGTGAAGTAACCTGCAAGGACAGTCCCTGCAGGTTATAAATCAATGTCAAGAGTTATGTCTTTAATCAACGGTAAATCTCTTTCGTCGGTTTCTTCAATAAAGTTTTTGTAAGATTCATGTGAATTAATTTTAGAAAAGTAACTTAGAATGTCAACTTTGTCTATCCAAGTTTGATTAAACAAACCTAAATAATTGGGGTAACTTGAGTATTTAAAGCCTGCAAGGACAGTCCCTGCAGGTAAACTTTCCAGCGGGTTACGGTGGATGTATTTTGAAAGATAAATGAATTGAGTTTCTGTTTTTACCATCACCGCCTTATATCTGCCCTGGAAAACATGACCGACCCGTTTATATTTTTTGTTAAAGTACATGGAGTATTTAGTTGCCAATGACCTGAGAAAATTAGTCATTGAATTTTCTTTTTTTTGAAAAACAAATAAGTGAAAATGGTTGGGCATCAAGCAATAAGCCAGAAGCTTGAGTTCTTGAGTATAGTTTTTTAGCTTTTTTGAAGGAGCAACCTGCAGGGACTGTCCTTGCAGGTTGGCAGGAGTTAGATATAGCTTTAAGTAAGATAGAAATGTTTTATAATCTTGTTGATCTAGGAAGATATTTTGTTTGGCAACTCCACGATTATAAACGTGGTAATAAGAATCCGGAGAATATTCTTTGAGACTATTTTTTGCAGGCATAGGTTTAGTATATACCTGCAGGGACTGTCCTTGCAGTGCCACTAAATCCGTCACTGTGAAATAGTCCCTTGATTTTTGGTACAATATACCCTGTGAAACAAACTGACTGGAAAAAAATCGTGGTGATTGGCGGCGGCACCGGCAGTTTTGTCCTGCTTTCCGGGTTAAAAGAGTATCCGGTGGAATTAACGGCGATTGTGCCGGTGACTGACGACGGCGGCTCTACCGGCCGCTTAAGAGATGAATTTGGCTTTTTACCGGTCGGGGATATGCGCCAGTGTTTAGCGGCCTTGGCTAAAGAAAATGGTTTGCTGCGCAAATTATTACTGCACCGGTTTGCTAAAGGCGAGGGTTTGGAAGGCCACAATGTGGGCAATCTGATTCTTACTGCTTTGGAAGAACTAACCGGCGGTGAACCGGAAGCGATCGCTCAAGCTGCCAAAATTTTTAGGCTCAAAGGTAAGGTCTTGCCGATTTCCAACCAGCTGGTCAAGTTGGCGGCTGAATATTCTGATGGCGAAACGATTATTTCTGAACATAAAATTGAAACTCACCGGCTGGAAAAAAATGAAAAAATTATTAAACTTTATACGATTCCTCAAGCCAAGATTAATCCTGATGCCGCGCAAGCCATTAACGCGGCGGATTTAATTATTTTTGCCCCGGGTGACTTATATAACTCCATCATTGCCGACCTGGTGATTAACGGGGCCAAACAAGCCATTATTAGTTCACCGGCCAAACTTCTCTACATTGTTAACTTGATGACTTTAAACAGCCAGACTAATTATTTTTCTGCCAGAGACCATGTTCAGGAATTAGAAAAATACGCCGGTAGGATCCTAAACTATATTTTAGTTAACAATCAACCGATCCCCAAGAGTATTCAGCAGGCCTATCAGCTGGAAGCCGAGTATCCGGTGGTTGACGATTTAGCCTCTGACCCCAGGGTGATCAGGCAACCGCTTCTTGCCGGAACGAAGTTTCAAAAACCTAAAAGCGATCAGTTGAAAAGAAGTTTATTACGCCATAATCCGGTTACATTAGCCAAAACCATTATCAGTTTAATTAAATAAACTAATGAAAACAATTGTTATTCTTCACGGCTGGGGCAGTGATATCAAACGCTGGCTGCCGGTAAAAAAACTATTGGCCAATAATGGCTTTGAGGTTTATTTGCCGAAGCTGCCCGGCGATCGGGTCAGAAACACGGCTGATTATTCACTTTGGGTGAGTAATTACACCAGAAATTTAAAGACGTTTTGTTTATTGGGTCACTCATTCGGCGGACAAATTGCGATTAACTTCACTGCCAAATATCCAAAAAAGGTTGCTAAGCTGATTTTAATCAACAGCGCCGGCATTAGAAGTAGAGCCAGGCTTAAAAGGTTGATTTTTACCCCTTTAGCCAAGATTGGCAAGCATATTCTTACAGACAAGATGAAACATGTTATTTACCGGTTTTTAAAATCAGTTGATTATTATCAGGCCACTCCGGTTATGAAAGAAACCTTAAAAAATATTCTTAGGGAGGATCAACAAACTAACTTAACTAAAATCTTCCAGCCAACTTTAATTATCTGGGGTGGTCAAGACCAGCTGACGCCTTTAGCCGACGGTCAATTAATTCACCGGTTGATTAAAAATTCTCAGTTTGAAGTTTTTCCCAACGCCAGGCACGGTCTGCCTTTTACTCACTCTCAAGCTTTAGTTTCAATTGTTAAAAATTTTATCAGTTCATGATTTATTTAATTGAAGTAATCTATTGGTTAATTTTACTCACTGCCATTCTCCGCTGTCTTTATTTTTGGCAATTAAAAGAATATCGTCTTGACCGCTTTAAAGATTTTTTGTCCACCTCTCAGCGCTTGCAGTTTTTCTTGCCCAGCAAACATTTTTTCCGGCCTAAACTAACTTTAAAAATTCTTTTACTGGTTTATTTATCGGTTTATTTCTCTATTTTAATTATTAATTTCTTTTCCCAACGGTTATTGTCACCGCTTATTGCTTTTATTTTAACTCCGCTTACCACCAGCTTGTCGGTCTTATTAATTAAACCGATTTCCGATATGCTGACAGACATGATTATTTTCCTGGCCAAGCTCAAGATGAAATTGATGCCCAAAACCCAGATAGTGATCGGCATTACCGGCAGTTTTGGAAAGACTTCCACTAAAGAAATCCTCAGCCATGTTTTAAGCGCTCAGTTTAAGGTTTGTAAGACTTTAGGCACTAACAATACCGCTCTCGGTGTGGCTTTAACGGTTTTAAAACAGCTTAACCGCTCGCACCAATATTTTGTGGTGGAAATGGGAGCCTATAAAAAAGGCGAGATTAAAACCATTTGCCAAATTGTTAAACCTAAAATTGCCATTATTACCGGAATTACCGACCAGCATTTAAGTTTATTCGGCAGTCGGGAAAACTTAATTCAGGCTAAATCAGAACTGCTTTTAGCCCTGCCGCCTAAAAGCCCGGCTTTCTTTAATGGTGAAAATCAAATTACCAAGAAATTAGCTAAGCAGTTTCCCCATCTCAATACGGTGTATTATTATTTTCCTAAAAATAAGTTTACCACCAATCTTCTCGGAGATTACCAACAGCTTAATCTTCAAGCGGCTTATTTAGTCGGCCAAAAACTTCAACTTCCCCCAAAGCTTATCCGAGCCCGCTTCACTAACATTCCTGCCTTTAAGACAATGTTAGTTAAAAAAATTGGTTTAAACCAATCCACGGTCATTGATGATTCTTATAATGCTAATCCTGAAGGGTTTAAAGCGGCGATTAATTATGTTAAAACCTTAAACTATTCGCAAAAAATCTTAATTACTTCCGGGATGATTGAGTTGGGTTCTTCCAGCCAAAAACATCATCAGGAGATGGGCAAATTAGCTCAGGCGATTTTTAATCAAGTGTTTGTGACTAAGCCGGATGTAGCTGAATTTTTTCCCCAGGTTCAAGTCGAACCAGACCCAAATAGAATTCTTAAAAAATTACCACTTAATTCCCGGACTTTAGTTTTACTGGAAGGCCGGCTGCCCCAGAAATTTATTTTATCTTTATGTCCAAACCGATCTTAATCGGCCTCTCGCCGAATACTGACAAAACCGACGTTTGGTTGGCTTTCCAGCTATTGCTGCATCCTTGGCAGTGGCAAAAAGGCGAAGCCTTGGCCAAATTGGCAGCCATTCTCAAGAAATATTTTAATTTACCTCATTGTTATTTAGTCAATGCCGGCCGCAGTGCGCTTTATTTGGGTTTAAAGTCTTTGAATTTGAGTTCAGGCGATGAAGTTTTATATCAGGGATTTACCTGTACTGTCGTGCCGCAGGCAATTGTTAAGGCGGGCGCTAAAGCAGTTGCCGTTGAGCATAATAAAAACGATTTTAATCTCAGTGTTCAGGATTTAGCCCGAAAGATTACTTTCCGGTCCAGGGCGGTCATTATCCAGCACACTTTCGGCCAAGCGGATGATTTAGAAGCAATCGTCAAAATCTGCCGCCGGCACCAGCTCGTTTTAATTGAAGACTGTGCTCATGCTTTAGGTGCGAAATACCAGGGTAAACCTATCGGAAGTTTTGGTGACTTGACGGTTTTAACTTTTGGCCGGGATAAGGTGATTTCTTCAGTTTTCGGCGGCGCGCTTTTAAGCCGGCAACCCTTAACCTTGCCTGAGTTAATTTATCCCGATAAACTTTGGATCGCTAAACAATTGCTCCATCCGCTTATCTTCAGCGTGGCTGTGCCCACCTATTTTTCTCTTGGAAAAATCATTATTGGCTTTTGCCGGGCGTTTAAATTAATTACTTTGCCGCTTCTAGACTTGCCGGTACAACTTTTACCCAATGCTTTAGCCCAGTTAGTTTTACACCAGTGGCAGAAACTGGGCCGGCTGAACCGCCACCGTCAAGCCATCGCCAAACTTTATGCTGCCGCTTTTAAGCAAAAATTTAATCCGCAGTCAATTTATTTAAGATTTCCGCTCGCAGTTGACAACCCGACTGGATTAATCCGTTATGCCAAAACCAAACATGTTTGGCTGGGTGATTGGTATGATAAAAAAATTATTAATCTGCCGACTCATATCAGAATGAATTTAACAGATGCCACCAGAGTAATAAAAATTGTTAAAGCTTATGTTAACCATTAAATTTATTAGTGATAAAAAAATTTGGGAAAAATTCTTAAATGATTCTGACCAAGCTGGTTTTCTTCAATCCTGGAATTGGGGAGAGTTTCATGCGGCCATGGGCCGGCAAATTTTTCGTTTAGGTTTTTTCCAAAACAATCACTTGGTCGGCTTGGCTTTATTAATTAAAATCAAGGCTAAAAGAGCAACCTATTTTGAATGCCCCGGCGGTCCGGTTTTAAATTGGGATGATTTCAGCCTGGTAAAAGCAACAATTCAATTAATTAAATTATTAGCCAAACAAGAATTAGTCAGTTTTGTCCGTATCCGTCCTAATATTTTAAAAACTAATGACCGGCTGAAGCAAGTTAAAGATTTAGGATTTATTAAGGCCCCGATGCATCTGCATGCCGAAACTACCTGGGTATTAAATTTAAACCAATCAGAAGCAGAGATATTAAAAGCCATGCGTAAAAACACCCGCTATAGTATTAAGCAAGCCTCTAAACTGGGGGTAGCAGTGATTAAATCTTTAGATGAGGCAGACATTGACACTTTATATGATTTACAGTTGGAAGTGGTCCGGCGCCGCAATTTTATCCCCTTTTCGAAACAGCATTTACTGCAACAGTTTCAGGCCTTTGCGGTTGACAATCAAATTCAATTATTTAAAGCAGTCTATCAGGGGCAGGTTTTAGCCATCGCCTTTATTATCTTTTACGGTCAAGAAGCAATTTATCATTATTCCGGGTCCAGCAGTCAACAGCGCCAGATTCCGGCTTCTTACGCCTTGCAGTGGGCGGCGATTTTAGAAGCCAAAAAAAGAGGAATGGTTCGCTACAACTTCTGGGGTATTGCCCCGACCGATAATCCCAGGCATAGATTTAGCGGAGTGACGTTATTTAAAAAAGGCTTTGGCGGCCAGCGGGTTGACTACTTGCCGGCTCATGACTTAATTATCCGGCCCAGTTATTGGTTTAATTATATAATTGAATCTTGGCGGAGATATTCCCGTCATCTATAATCATCCTATGGCCTTACTTTTAGGTTTACTGATTTTCTCATTCGTGATTACTTCTCTTGGTCTGGTCCCCTTTATTAACCTTTTATATCACCTTAAATTTACCCGTCAGGCTCAACATACCAAAGATGCCTTTAACCGGCCGACGCCGATTTTTGACAAATTTCATCGCCATAAAAAAGGGACGCCGGTTGGCGGCGGATTTTTAGTTATCACGGTTGTGACTTTGCTGTTTTTTCTGCTCTTCCCTTTAGCTAAATATCTGGGTGTTTTTGTTACCAATGTCTATCCGATTAAAGAGGAAATCCACGTTATTTTCTTTACCTTGGTCTCTTTTGGGATTCTCGGGCTTTACGATGATATTATGAAATTTTTTAACTTTAAACACACTGGATTTTTCGGTTTAAGGCTGCACCATAAATTTATTATTCAATGGGTTTTGGCTTTAATTATCGCTTTGCTTTTATATATCAATTTGGGCATTGATATTTTATACATTCCTTTTTTCGGCACCTTAAATCTTAGTTGGCTCTATGTTCCCTTTGCGGCGTTGGTGATCGTCGCTTTTGCCAATGCCGTCAATATTACTGACGGTTTAGACGGCTTAGCCAGCGGCGTTTTAATGGTTGCTTTATTTGCTTTTTGGGTTTTATCGGCGGCGATTTTAGACACGCCTTTATCTTTCTTCCTCGCCCTCTGGCTGGGATCGTTAATTTCCTTTTTATACTTTAATGTTTACCCGGCCAGAATTTGGTTAGGAGATGTCGGCGCCTTGGCTTTCGGGGCCACCTTTGCGGTCGTCGGTTTACTGCTGGGCAAAGTCATGGCTTTGTTAATTATCGGCGCCATTTTTATCCTCGAAATTCTTTCCAGTTTCCTTCAACTTCTGTCTAAAAAATTTACCCATAAAAAACTTTTCCCGGTCTCCCCCTTCCATCTTTGGCTGCAACTGATCGGCTGGGAAGAACCGAAAATTGTCACCCGGGCAATCCTTGCTGGTATTATGCTGGCCATCTTTGGAGTTTGGCTAGCGGTGATTTAACATGGATAATCGGCCTCTGGCAATTATTGATTCCGGTTTAGGCGGCTTGGCTATTGCTCAGGTAATTTGGCGGCAGCTGCCTTACCAATCGACTCTCTATTTAGCTGATCATGCCCACTTCCCTTATGGTCAAAAAACCACGGAAGTGATTAACCGCCGTTTAGTCTTAATTTTTAACTGGCTGCTGCAAAAAAACTGTAAAGCCGTCGTCATTGCCTGTAATACGATTACCGCCAGTTCGATTAAGTTTTTGCGGCAGCTCTACTCCCTGCCGATTATTGGTACTGAACCGGCGATTAAACCAGCCCTTCAAGCCAATTTAAAAGAAAACATTGTTGTTTGGGCCACACCGGCAACTTTAAATTTAAAATCCTATGCTCAAGTCAAAACCATCGGCTGTCACGCTTTAGCCTCAGCAATTGAGTCCTATGCGGATCAGCCGAAAAAATTAGATAAAGTCATTAAAAAATATTTAGCCAAAAATCCTAAAACTTACAGCGCTTTAGTTTTAGGTTGTACTCATTATATCTTGATCAAAGACCGGCTAAAAAAACTGCTGCCTCCGCACGTTATTATTATTGAACCCAGCCAGGCGATTGCCAAACAAACAGCCAAAATCTTATCTGACCACAATCTTCTGCCTGAAGCTAAAACCAGTCAACATTCCTTTTTTACCACGGCTAAGCCTGAAAGAGCCAGTCAAGTAGCCTCCTTATATCTTAAAAGACGTATAATATTCACATCATGCAGTTTTTAAATCAAAAAATCGCCATTTTAGGCATGGGTGAAGAAGGCCGGGATTTACTGGCTTGGTTAAAAAAAAATACTCAAAATTGCCGGAGTAAAGTTTTTGACAAAATTAAAACTGTTAATTTAACCGGCTTTGACATTATTTTCCGTTCCCCTGGTTTTTGGCGCTTAAGCCCAATGTTTAAAAAAGCAGAAGCAAAGGGAACAATCATTTCCAGCGCCACTAAATTATTTTTTGATCTTTGCCCCTGTCCGATTATTGGCGTTACCGGCACTAAAGGTAAAGGCACCACTGCCAGTTTAATTACCCGGATTTTAAAAAGATCCGGCCGGTCAGTTTACTTGGCCGGAAATATCGGCAAGCCGATGCTGAGGCTTTTGCCAAAACTTAAAGCAACCGACTGGGTCTGTCTGGAACTGTCCAGCTTTCAGCTTCAGGATTTAAACAAAAGCCCGCACATCGCCGCAGTTTTAAACATTACCAGTGATCATTTAGATATCCATCAGGATGTTAATGAATATCGGTTGGCAAAAACTAATATTTTAAGATATCAGAAGCCTGACGATTATGCCGTAATAAATAGGGACTATCAGACAACCAAGTCGATGGCCGCTTTAACCAAAGCGAAAGTTAGTTTCTTTTCCCGCCATGATTTAAGCCTGGATCATCGCCGGATCCAGCTGCGCGGTGAGCACAACTTGGAAAATATTGCTGCCGCCATGACTGCCGGCCGATTAATCGGCGTCCCAGTTAATATTATTAAATCGGCTGTTTATAGTTTTAAGGGTCTGGAGCATCGCTTAGAATTAGTTAAAGAGGTTAAAGGGGTTAAATACTACAACGACTCTTTTTCTACTACTCCGGAAACCGCTATCGCCGCCATCAAAGCTTTTACTGAGCCGCTGATCATAATTTTAGGCGGTTCGGATAAGGGTTCTGACTACGCCCCATTGGGCCAAACGATCAGTTCCCGCCGTAATCTGAAAGCAATTATTTTAATTGGTAAAATGGCACCAACAATTCGTCACTCTATTCATAATTTTTCCGGCCAGATCCTTTCCGGTGGAAAAACCATGATTCAAATAATTAAACAAGCTGAGCTATTAGCTAAGCCAGGCGATGTCGTGGTTTTGTCTCCGGCTTGCGCCAGCTTTGACATGTTTTTAAATTATAAAGACCGGGGGAATCAATTTAAGGCCTATGTTAAAAAACTTCACTAAACCTAAAAAACCGAACTTTTCTCTTTTTATTTTAGTGCTGGTTTTAACCCTTTTCGGCATTGTTATGGTTTACAGCGCCTCGGTTTTTGAGGCTTGGCAGATTTACGCCGACAAATATCATTTTTTAACCGCGCAGCTGCTTTGGTTTGGGATTGGTTTACTTAGTCTGTTGCTAACGACTTTTATCCCCTTAAATTTAATCAAAAAAACTGCCGGTATCTTTTTTAGCCTGACTTTAGTTTTGCTTGTTTTGGTTTTAATTCCCGGCATCGGCAACACAGCTTTAGGCGCCCGCCGCTGGATTAATATCGGCGGCTTTGGCTTGCAGCCCACGGAATTGGCTAAGCTGTCTTTAAGTATTTACTTATCGGCTTGGCTGATCAAGCATCGTTCCTTTTGGTCCTACCTGCTTATTTTGGGTTTAGTCTTAGGTTTGATCATGCTTCAGCCTGATCTGGGCACCGCCATTATCATAATTTTCACCAGCGTCATGGTTTACTATGTTTCCGGAGCCAACTGGTTCTATTTATTCGCCGTCGGCATTTTCGGCTCTCTTTCCGGGCTGGCTTTAATTTTGACTTCCTCCTACCGCAAAGCCAGACTGTTAACCTTTTTAAATCCGACCTTAGATCCTTTAGGCAGTTCTTACCATATTCGCCAGGCTTTGATCACCATTGGCTCCGGGGGATTATTTGGTTTGGGTTTAGGCCAATCGCGCCAAAAATACCAGTTTTTGCCCCAAGTCACCACTGATTCTATTTTCGCGGTGATTGCCGAAGAACTGGGTTTTATCGGCGCCGCTTTGTTAATTATTCTTTTCTTGGTGTTGGTTTTTAAAGCCTTTAAAATTGCCCGATCGGCCGTCGATGATTTTTCCAAGCTTTTGGCCACGGCCATTGCCAGCTGGCTGGCTATCCAGATTACCGTTAATTTAGCGGCGATGCTCGCCCTGATTCCTTTAACCGGCGTGCCCTTGCCGTTTATTTCCTATGGCGGTTCCTCGCTCATTGTTAACTTAACCGCCGTTGGTCTGCTTTTAAATATTTCCCGTTATCAGCTAAATCCCAAGAAAAAATGATTCTCAAAAAAATTGTTTTAACCGGCAGCCATTTAACTCCGGCCTTGGCTTTAAAAGCCAAGCTGCAAGCACACGGCTGGCAAATTATCGAGCTGAAAATACCCTCTCCCAAGTTTAGCCGGCATCAGCCGATTCTTGCCTCACTTTCATTAATTAAACTGCCTCTCAGTTTTTTCCATGCCTGTCAAAAATTGTCCGGAATTAAACCCCGGCTGGTGGTCAGTTTTGGCGGTCATGCTGCCTTTCCGGCCTGCCTGGCCGCTAAATTCCTTAATCTGCCCTTAATTATTCATGAACAAACTTTTGGCGCTGGTTTAACTTCTAGATTAACAGCTTTAATGGCGGATAAGGTGGCAATTTCCTGGCCTTCCAGCCGGCCATACTTTCCTCAAAAAAAAGTTGTTTTAACCGGCAACCCTATCCGCCGGGAACTGTTGGCTGTAAAACCAAACAAACGAAAGTCTATCTATATTACCGGCGGCCATCAGGGTTCTAGAATTATTAATGCTACCGTGGCGGAAATTATACCCCAGCTATTGAAAAACTTTACTGTTTATCATCAATTTGGCCTACTCCAATCCTCGCTGGCTTTTAAAAAACAGCGGCAATTTACCCATCCGCGCTATATTCTTAAACGCTGGTTTGGCGCTCCTGAATTAGCAAAAATTCTTGCCGGCGCTGATTTAGTCATCAGCCGCAGCGGTGTCAATACGATTACCGAACTGGCTTATTTACAGCTTCCGGCAGTGCTGATTCCTTTAACTACCGCTCAAAAAAACGAACAGATCACCAACGCCAAATTCTTAGAATCTTTGGGTTTGGCAATTATTCTGCCGCAATCCGAACTTAATTCCGCGCGTTTGCTTCAATCAATTGTCACAGCTTTAAAACGATTACCGCGCCAAACCTCTTTAGCTTTTGATCGTGGTTTAATCCGCTCTGCCGCTGACAATCTTTATCAATTGATTGAGTCGGTAATTCATGAAACTAACCAACATTAAGAAAGTTTTGCTGGCTTTTTTACCTCCCCTGGTTTTGGTTATTTTAAGTTTAAGCTTAAGCCGGCTTTCTGTATTCTCTTTAAAAAAAATTACCTGTCAATTAGATCAATACCCCTGCCCTTTAAACTACGAACCGGTTTTGGTAAATTTTTATCAGAGGAATATTTTTACTCTTAAGAAACAGTCAGTCGTCAACACGGTGACCGCATTTGATGCTGATTTAGCCGAAGTTGAGGTGGTTAAAAAACTTCCCAATCAACTGTTAATTACTCTCAAAAAACGCCAGCCGCTCGCCCAGCTGGTTCCTTTTTTAAATTTAGACTTTATTGGGCTTGATAGTACTGCTTCCGCCACTATTTCCGGTGAAATGACTAATCAGTTTTTTCAATTGGATCAGTCCGGGGAAATTTTTATGACTAACCATCAGCCGATTTCTCTTTTTCCGCTCGTGGCCGTTCCCGAAACTTTTAACTTTGAATTAAAGATTTCTCCGGCCACCCAGCAAATCAGCCAGGTGATTCTGTCCCTCCGGGAGCATTACGTCAGCTTTAATTTACTGGCTTGGCTGAATCAGTCATTGGCGGTAATTAAAACCAGCCTTGGCTCTTATGCTATTATTAATCCCAGCCAATCTATCAAGCCACAAATTGCGTCTTTACAATTCATTTTATCAGGCTTTAAAATAGGGGAGAGCCTGCCTAAAAAAATAGACTTAAGATTTGATAAACCTGTCTTAACATTTTAAACATGACTAAAAACCAAATTATCTCCGCCATTGACATCGGCACGACCAAGATTACCACTTTAATCGCTACTCTGGGGGTGGAGACGGACAAGGTCAGTGTCATCGGCGTTGCCACTGAGCCGGCGAAAGGTTTACGGAAAAGCCAGATAGTGGATATTGATGAAACAATTGAATCGATTACTCAAAGTGTGGAATCGGCCGAAAGGATGGCCGGCTACACCATTTCTTCCAGTCTGGTTTCTATTTCCGGCGCCCACATTGAATCTTTAAATTCTAAAGGCGTGGTAGCCGTGGCCGAACCGGAAGGGGAAATCTCCGGTAATGATGTTCTCAGGGTGATTGAAGCCGCCCGGGCAGTCTCCCTGCCTTCTTCCCGGGAGATCCTCCATGTGATTCCTAGGGATTTCAAAGTTGATTCCCAGGAAGGGGTTAAAGATCCGGTCGGTATGAGCGGCGTCCGCTTGGAAGCGGAAGCGCACATTATTACCAGCGCTTCCACAGCCATGCGCAATATCAATAAATGTGTTTCCGAAATTGGGGTGGAAGTTGACAGTTTGGTTTTTTCCGGACTGGCCAGCGCCGAAGCGGTTTTAACCCCGACGGAAAAAGAATTAGGCGTGGTTTTAGTTGATTTAGGCGGCGGGAGCACTTCAGTTGCGGTCTTTGTCGAAGGAGCTTTATCGTTTTCTTCAGTCCTGCCGGTCGGGGCAAAAAACATTACCAATGACCTGGCGATTGGTTTAAGAGTTAGTTTAGAAACCGCTGAAAAAATTAAATTGGCCTTATCAAAAATTGATAAAAATGAAGCGGAAGATAATGATGAACTGGACTTTAAAAAATTAAACTTAAATGAAGATGTCGGTAAGCTTTCCAAAAAAACCTTAATTGAAGGAATTATCCGCCCCCGCTTAAACGAAATTTTTGGTCTTGTCGGTGAGGAATTGAAAAAATCCGGTTTTGGCGGGATGACTCCGGCCGGAGTCGTCGTTAGCGGCGGCGGCGCTTTAACCGCTGGTTTAACTACTTCCTGTAAGCGCTCTTTATCTTTGCCGGTCAGAATCGGTTACCCCAAAGGTTTGAGCGGTTTAATTGATGAAATTAAATCACCGGCCTTTGCTGCGGCTTGGGGATTGATTGACTATGGCGTCAAGAATTTTAAAGGCGTTAAGTCTGATTCCTCTTTTAAAAACATCGGAAAAATTTTCCAAAAACTGCCGATTAAAGGCGCTTTTAATAAAGTTTTTAAACTAATAAAATCGTTTTTACCATAATACTTGTTTTAATTAAAAAAATAAGTTATCTTAGTGTAAGAGAATCTTCTGCCCGGATTTAATTAATTAAACTATGACCCTGGTCAAACCTGATTTAAATACGTTTGCCAAGATAAAAGTTCTTGGGATTGGTGGTGGTGGTGGCAATGTTATTACTAACATGGTTACCTCCGGGCAAATCAAAGGAGTGGAGTTTGTTTCCATTAATACCGACGCTCAGGCATTACTGTCCACTCAAGCGGAGACCAAGATTCAAATCGGAGAAAAATTGACGGGTGGTTTGGGTTCGGGCGCTGATCCGAAAATCGGCCGGGAAGCCGCTGAAGAAACTAAAGATAAAATTAGAGAATTTCTTTTCGGAGCCGATATGGTCTTTTTAACTGCCGGGATGGGCGGCGGCACTGGTACCGGGGCCAGTCCGATTATTGCCGAAATTGCCAAAGAAGCCGGCGCTTTAACGGTAGCCGTAGTGACTAAGCCTTTTCTTTTTGAAGGCACCAGAAGAATGGTCACTGCTGAAGAAGGCATTGAAGCTTTAAAGACAAAAGTTGACACTTTAATCGTGGTGCCTAACCAAAGATTAATGGATGTCATTGATAAAAACTTAACCCTGATTGAAGCCTTTAAAATGGCCGACGGCGTTTTATCCCAGGGGGTGCAGGGGATTTCTGATTTAATTACCACTTCCGGTTTGATCAATGTTGATTTTGCTGATGTAAAAACGGTAATGAGAGATGCCGGCACGGCTTTGATGGGCATGGGTTCGGGCGTCGGGGAAAACCGGGCCCAAAATGCTGCCCGGTCAGCGATTGCTTCTCCTTTATTGGAAACTTCCATTGAAGGTGCCAAAGGCATGCTCTTTAACATTATCGGCGGCACTGACTTAACCATGAGCGAGGTTAATCAGGCGGCGGAAATTATTGCCAAGACGACTGATGCCGATGCCAATGTGATTTTTGGCGCGACCATTGACCCGAACTTAGTTGATCAGATTAAGATTACCGTCATTGCCACCGGCTTTGACGAAACCCGCCAGCGTTTAAAAGATTTATCTTCCCGCACCGACGATAAATCTAAAACTCCCCAATCTGACGAGGAGAAAAAGGAGTTATCGGAAGTAACCGAGGAAGAATCCGACGAGTTCGACATCCCGGCGTTTCTGCGCCAGGGGAGATAAGTAAGCCTGCAGGGACTGTCCTTGCAGGTATATTTAATAATCGCCACGAGGCGATTTTTTTGTTAAGATAACAATATGGCCAAACCTTATTTTAAAGACGAACCAGCCGTACCGGATTTTGTCGCCATGGAAGAACAGCTTTTAAAAGATTGGGAAAAACAGGGGATTGTTAAGAAATATTTAAGAAAGAACGCCAAGTCCAAAAAGAAATTTTCCTTTTTAGACGGTCCGATTACTGCCAACAACCCCATGGGCGTCCACCACGCCCGCGGCCGGACTTACAAGGATTTGTGGCAGAGATACTTCACCATGAAAGGCTATCGGCAGCGCTTTCAGAACGGTTTTGATTGCCAGGGGTTGTGGGTGGAAGTCGAAGTCGAAAAAGAATTAGGCTTTAAAAGTAAGAAAGATATTGCCAAATACGGGGTAGAAAAATTTGTCAATAAATGTAAAGAGAGAGTAAAAAAATATGCCGCAGTGCAAACCGAACAGAGCCAACGCTTAGGCATGTGGATGGATTGGGCTAATTCTTACTTTACCATGTCTGACGAGAATAACTATGCCATCTGGAATTTTTTGAAAGTCTGCCACCAGCGCGGCTGGCTGTATAAAGGCCACGATTCCGTGCCCTGGTGCCCGCGCTGTGAAACCGCGATTTCCCAACACGAAATGTTAACTGAAGACTACAAACAAGTTACTCATCAGGCAATTTACTTTACCTTGCCTGTAAAAGGCAAACCTAATCAATTCTTATTAGTGTGGACCACTACTCCCTGGACTTTGCCGGCTAATATTTGTGTGGCCGTCGCTGCCGACCTTGATTATAGTTTAGCCCAAACCCAGTCTGGTCAACAGTATTGGCTGTTAAAAGAGTTAGCAAAAACTGTTTTAGGGGATGATCTCGATAAAGTCATTAAGACTGTTAAAGGTAAAGCTTTAGTGGGTTTAAAATATTCCGGTCCGTTTGACAGCCTGCCGGCGGTTTTAAAAGTTATCACTCACCCTAAATTTCACACCGTTATTGCCACTGACCCCTTAATTATGCCGATCACTGCTGTTGAAGGTACGGGTTTAGTCCACACGGCCGTTTCTGCCGGTAGCGAAGACTATCAGTTAGGTAAAAAGTTGGGTTTGCCGCTGATTCCGGTGATCCAGGACAATGCCGACTATCTGGCTGATTTTGGCGAACTGTCCGGAAAAAATGCTAAAAAGCATCCGGAACTGATCTTTAATTATTTAAAGAGCCAGGGGGAACAATGGATTTATAAGCTTCATCATTATTCCCACCGCTATCCGGCCTGCTGGCGTTGTAAAACCGAATTAGTCTGGAAAGTGACTGATGAATGGTACATCAGCATGGAAAAATTGCGGCCGCAAATAATTAACGTGGCTAAGAAAATTCACTGGATTCCGGAATTCTGCTTAGAGCGGGAGTTGGACTGGCTGAACAACATGCACGACTGGCTGATTTCCAAAAAAAACCGCTATTGGGGTTTAGCCTTGCCAATTTATGAATGTAAAAAATGCCATCATTTTGAAGTGATCGGCTCAAAAGAAGAGTTAAAGCAAAGAGCCGTGCAGGGTTGGGATAAATTTATCGGGCATACGCCCCACAAGCCTTGGATTGATGAAGTGAAAATTTCCTGTTCTCAGTGCCACGCGGTGTTGAGCCGGATTGAACCGGTCGGGAATCCCTGGCTGGATGCCGGCATTGTCCCCTTTTCTACCTTGCCTGAAGCTTGGTTTCCGGCTGATTTTATTACCGAAGCTTTCCCCGGTCAGTTTAAAAACTGGTTTTATGCCATGCTGGTGATGTCCACGGTTTTGAAAGAAACTAATCCTTTCCAAACAGTGTTAGGTTATGAATCCGTAGTCGGCGAAGATGGCCGGCCGATGCATAAATCCTGGGGCAATGCCCTTGAGTTTAATGAAGGAGCGAAAAAAATCGGAGTGGATGTGATGCGCTGGATGTATGCCAAAGTCCTGCCGACCGCGGTCCTGCCTTTCGGCTACACCGCCGCCAATGAAATCAAGCGCCGGTTTTTCCTCATGCTCTGGAACTCTTACCGCTTCTTTACCACTAATGCCAACACTGAAAATTGGCAGAAAAAAACCACGCCGAATATTTTAGACAAATGGATCTTATCCCGTCTCCAGCACACCATTGGCATTGTCACCCGGTCTTTAGACCGGTATTATTCTGCTCCGGCCGCCGAGGCTTTGGAAAAATTTGTCAGCGACTTTTCCACCTGGTATATCCGCCGCTCCCGCAACCGCCAAGAATCATTGCCGGCCATGCATCACTGCTTAGTCATCTTGTCTCAATTATTGGCCCCGTTTATTCCTTATTTATCTGATTATCTTTTCTGTCAGTTAACTTCTCAACCGTCTGTTCATTTATCCGCTTGGCCTAAAGCCGACCCTGATTTAATTAATCAAAGTTTAGAAAAGGACATGGTTAGAGCCCGGGAATTAGTGGAAAAAATCCATTCACAACGAAAAACCTTAAATCTAAAAGTCCGCCAGCCCTTAGCCTTGGTCACGATTAAAGCCGGGCAACTTAATTCCCAGCTGGTAGATTTGATTCTTGCCGAAACCAACATCAAAAAAATTAAATTTGACGAAAATATTAAAGAGGAAATTATTTTAGACACAAAATTAACTTCGGCGCTTAAAGCCGAAGGTTTAGCCCGCGACTTAATCCGCACCATTCAGGAGGCCAGAAAACAGGCCAAGACCGATTTGACCGAACTGATTAATCTGGAGCTGCCGGCTTGGCCCAAAGAATTTGCTGCCGAAATCAAACAAAAAACTTATGTCAAAAAAATAATCAAAGGCCCGCAGCTTAAAGTAATCAGGTTATAATTAATTAATGAAACGCATCTTTATTGATTGGCAATTGCTCCTGCCGGCCATTATTATCTTGATTCTCGGCTTAGCCGCCATTTTTTCAATTTCTGTCCCTTTGGGATTTAATCAGTTAATTTTTGCCTTATTAGGCTTAATTGCTTTTTTAATTTTTGCCTCATTTCCTTATACTTCCCATCACTATTTAGTTTGGATTTATGGGGTTTCCTCAATATTATTACTGATTTTACCGTTTTTATTCGGCACATTTACCCGGGGAACTGTCCGCTGGCTGCAGCTTGGTTCGCTCACTTTACAGCCGTCAGAAATTATTAAGCCATTTTTAATCATTATCTTCAGCCATTTCCTCTCTTTAAAAACAAACTTATTCCGCTATTGTTTACTCTTAATTTTGCCGGCATTACTGATTTTTAAACAACCGGACTTAGGCAGTACTTTAGTGATTATCGCAATTTGGTTAGGAATCTTAATTATTGCCAAACTTTCAACATCTAGCCTTATCATTATGGCTTTTTTAATTTTACTCGCCTTGCCTTTATCTTGGCATCAGCTTCAACCTTATCAGCAGCAGCGGATTATTAGCTTCATAAATCCTTACGCTGACCCGAAAACCAGCGGCTATCATTCAATTCAATCAATCATTGCCGTTGGCTCCGGCGGACTGCTGGGAAAGGGCTTAGGTTATGGTTCTCAATCTCAGCTTAATTTTTTACCCGAGCGACACACTGATTTTATCTTTGCTTCTTTGGCTGAGTCACTGGGGTTTTTAGGTTCAATCAGCTTGCTTTTAGCCTTCTTTTTTCTTCTTAAACGGTTATTACTGATTAGCCTTAAAGCCCCGGATCAATTCGGCCGGCTTTTAGGCACCGGTGTTTTTACGCTGATTTTTTTCCAAGTTATTGTTAACGTCGGCATGAACATCGGTCTTTTGCCGATTACCGGTATCACCCTGCCTTTAGTTTCTTCCGGCGGCAGTTCCTTATTAGCTACGGCCATCGCTTTAGGTTTAGCGTACAATTTAAGCCAGCATACCCGTTCAAAATCAGCTATAATACTCTCATGACTTACGCGATTATTAAAACCGGCGGAAAACAATACCAGGTGGCTGAAGGCGAAACTCTTAAGTTAGAAAAATTACCCGGCAAACAAAAAGAGAAGATTACTTTTAAAGAAGTTTTACTGCTGGTTGATGAGAAGAAAGTTTATTTAGGCCGGCCAATAGTTAAGAACGCTGTCGTCACCGGCGAGATTGTCGCGCAGGCAAAAGACAAAAAGATCCGCGTCGCCGTCTATAAAGCTAAGTCCAGATATCGCAAAGTCAAAGGCCATCGGCAACAAATCACCCGGGTTAAAATTGTGAAAATTGGTCTTGCATCTCGTGAAAAAAAATTATAAGATTTAATTATGTCCAAGAAAAAAGCCTCCGGTTCCACCAGGCAACATCCTCCCCGCGCCGGTAAACGCCGGGGCGTTAAATTATCCGGCGGCCAGAAAGCTAAAACAGGAATGATAATTGTCCGGCAAAAGGGGACTAAGTTCCATGCCGGTGCCAATGTGGGCATGGGCCGCGACTTTACTCTTTTTGCCCTCTGTGACGGAGTGGTCACTTTTCTTAAAAAACAAGGGAGAAAATTAGTTACTATTAAAGCCTAACTTATGTCTGACAAAGATAACGTCCATCAGTTGGAAATCAGCCAGCTTCAAGCTAATCCCTTACAGCCCCGCGGCATGATCACTCCGGATTCTTTAATGGATTTAGTTGATTCCATCCGCGAACACGGCATCATTGAGCCTTTGATCGTCGCCCATACTCCGGCCGGTTATCAAATGATCGCCGGTGAGCGGCGCTGGCGGGCGGCTAAACTAGCCGGTTTGACTCACGTTCCCTGCATTATTAAAGAAACTTCTCCTCAGGGTATGCTGGAAATGGCTTTGGTAGAAAATGTCCAAAGAACCGACCTTAACGCGATTGAACGGGCCAAAGCTTTTGAACGCTTGCTGGAAGAGTTTGATTTATCGAACGCCGAGATTGCCCGGCGGATTGGCAAAAGTCCGGCCTATATCTCCAACACCCTGAAACTGTTAACCCTGCCGGATGCTTTAACTGACGGTTTGATTTCCGGTTTGATTACTGAAGGCCACGCCCGGGCTTTAGCCTCGATCGAAGACAAAGCCGCCATGATCGACGCCTATAAAATCATCTTAAAAGAATCCGGCTCAGTTCGGCGGGCGGAAGATTTATCCCGGCGGATGAAAGCCAAAACCGGCCAAAAAGTAACCGCCCAATCCACCCGGCCGGCCCACCTTGTCAGCCAGGCCGGCGACGAGATGGCTCAGAAAATGACTGAATCTCTGGGTAAAAATGCACAGGTAAAATTAATCCGGACTCAGCGTGAAACAAGATTATTATTAGTTCTCCAAGGCACTCCCGAATCCACCGACCAAATTTTAGAGCGTTTAGTCAAGGCTGTCTGTAAACTCTAATCTTTAGGATATTTGTCAACCACGCCGATTTGATTCAGCGGCCAGTACCTGACCCAGGCTTTACCGACAATATTGGCTATGGGTACCGGCCCCCAATCCCGGGAATCGCTGGAATTATTCCGGTTATCTCCCATCACAAAATAATTATCAGCCGGAACAACAACCGTTAACCCCTCTTTGGCATAATAGCCGGGCCGGGTGCTTAAACCCGGTACCAAGTAGCCGCTTTCATCTAAACCCATGTCATTAATAACCACTTTGCCTGACTCAATCTTCACCTTGTCTCCGGGCAGACCGATTACCCGTTTGATGTAATCATAATCCTCGTTTTTGGGCGCTTTAAATACTACCACGTCTCCCCGGGTGGGCAAATGAAAGCGGTAGCTGACTTTATCGGTCAGTAAATATTCCCCGTCAAAAAAGTTGTCATACATGGAACTGCCGCTGACCTGATGGGGTTGGAATAAAAACCGATACATCACCACGAAAATCGCTAAGGCAATGACGATTGTTTCTATAAAATCCAAAAACCACAGCCATATTTTTCGCAACAAACTGTCATTTTCCATATCTTCCATGCTATGCCTTTTGTTATAATAGGTCAAATGCTATACAATCTTTCCCCAACTGCCTCCGATCAGTTAAAAGAGACAACGGCTCATGTCAACCGCTTACTAAATGAAAATAGCATTGCTCCAAAAGTAGCCCAGGAATTAATTGATGCAGCTCGGTTAACGGAGGGGTTGAGTCGTTACTTTGGCTTGCCTTTGGAAGATGGCAGCGCCCAAACTCCCCAACTTGAAGCCAGAAGAATGGGATTACTGAGCCGGCGTTAAAAGGACAGCGGCTGCCTGTTGATCAATTAAAATTTTGACTTTTTCTCCAACAAGACGCAGGGCAGAAGCAGGATATTGAACATTGGTTGGTTCAAACAGAGCGGGTTTTAAATATTTTCCTTTGTTCGAACCATAAGCGATCAGTAGAATTCTTTCAGCAGCTAAAATATTGGCAATACCTTGAGTAATGGCATAAATTGGGGTATTTTGCCCGCGTTCTTCTCGGTCGCGGTAGATTGTTCTCTGAGAAAGAATAACTAAGTGAGTTTGACTATCAAAAGGTGTGCCTTGTTCGTTAAAGGCAATATGACTACCCGGCCCGATGCCTAAAATTGCCAAATCAACCTGTTGTTGAGATAGAAGCAGATTATAGCGAGTGGCTTCTGCATCCGGATCTTGAGCTGTTCCATTAATAGCGAAACATTTTTCCGGCGGAATTTGAAATGGGCGGAAAACATAATGTAGAAGAAATCTTTGGAAACCATGTGTTTCATCTGGAAAACATGGGTAATATTCGTCTAAATGGAAAGCGGCAGTTTTTGAAAAATCAGCGGTTCCGCCTTCGATTTTATTTCTAATGGCTTTGTAGACGGGAATCATGGTATCGCCGGTAGCATAAGTAATCACCGCTGTGGGATTATTAGCAACAACCTAGCAAATAATTATTGCTCCGGCCTCAGCCGTTTCTTCTACAGTGGGAAAAACTTCTATCAGCTTTATTTCCGGATGTTTAATTTCGGTTGGAGACAGTACACTAAAAACTTTCTCGAGCATAAGTCCTGTAGTATATAACGATATAATATGACTTACAAGCTAAAAAAGTTATAATAGGTCAATCGGACTCTTAGCGCAGTTGGTAGCGCGCTTCATTCACATTGA
>Ga0210057_1002398_pt1 | contig 26816 bp, 27 predicted proteins | sample CryGeyCG2114_010_2_FD_183968 | JGI IMG/M metagenome (GOLD analysis project Ga0210057, IMG submission 183968) | Groundwater microbial communities from aquifer - Crystal Geyser CG10_big_fil_rev_8/21/14_0.10 (SPAdes) (version 2) | ecosystem: Environmental > Aquatic > Deep subsurface > Groundwater ...
GGGATTTGTGCGCGAACGGGAGGGTGGGTCAAGCACATACAGATTTGTTTGTGCCTAGCACAATCCATATTCTTTGAGTTACCACGACCAGTGAACGAAGTCACGAAGATTAGAGCTACCACCGAACGCGGAGAGGAAGCGCCTCGTCTCGCCGCAAGGACGGAGAAATGAGCAAACAAAAATGTTAAAAAGGATTGCTTTTTTAGTAGTCTGAAGCGGCGAAGCAAAACCAAAAATTTCCTTTCCATTTTTTGTCGGCTCCCCCCACACCCCCCGCCGAAAATCTAAAATTAAGGAAGGAAAATTTTTGGTTTTTGCCCGCGACCGAAGGGAGCGGACGAGGCGCGCAGATTGTAGCGTATGATTTAGTTTCAAGCCACCACGTACGCGGAGCGTGCGACATCATTTGTTTTGAAAGTAGGTTCGAGCTTGGTACAATAAATACACCAATACAGAACTCAACGGCTTTTTCAAAGCCAGAAGGTGGGACGCGCGAAGCGCGTCCCACTGATTTCCCCCCATTTTTCCAAACGAATTCAGACTTTTTGGCGCGCTGGCGCGCACTGATTTTTCGCCGAGGAGGAGGTTCGAAATCAGAAGCAATTTTGACTTATAGTATTTGCTTAATACAAAAAGAATTTTTATTACTATGATAAATAATATGGAAAATAAAAAATTCTTTTTGTATGCTCGCAAGTCCACTGATGTCGAGGATAAGCAGGTTTTGAGTATTGAAGCACAGCTTACTGAATTGCGAGACTATGCCAAGAGAGAGAATCTGAACATCGCCCTTGAATTTGTGGAAAAACAATCTGCTAAAGTTCCAGGTCGTCCTATTTTTAACGAAATGATGAAGTGTATTGAAAAGGGCGATGCAGATTCTATCCTCTCTTGGCATCCAGATCGTCTCGCAAGAAATAATATTGATGGTGGAAAGATAATCTACCTCCTCGACACAGGGAAACTTGCGGGCTTAAAGTTTCCAACTTTTTGGTGTGATTCTACATCACAAGGTAAATTTATGTTGAACATGGCTTTCGGGCAAAGCAAATACTATGTGGATTCTCTTTCCGAAAATACGAAGCGTGGACTTCGCCAAAAAGTTAGAAATGGTGATTATCCAACGCTTGCCCCTGTGGGATATATCAACGACTCGCGAACAAAAACTGTGGTCGTTGATAGAAAGAAAGCCAAAGTTATCAAGCAAGCGTTTGAGTTCTATGTAAAAGGTGGCAATAGACTGGAAGATGTATCAAACTTTTTGGCGAAGCACAATCTCTTTTCAAAAACCGGAAAGAAAATCCACAAATCCCGTGCGACTTCTATTCTCTCAAATTCTTTTTATACCGGACTATTTCGCTATGGTGGCGAACTCCACGAAGGAAAGTACGAGCCAATCATTTCAAAGAAACTCAATCGTCTTGCTCTGCAAGACCACAAAAACTCCGCCCAGTCTTTGACTGCTTGTGTGAAAGAGAAACAAGAGAAGATTTCTTCTATCTCAATCAGACTGGAGCGACTTCTTAACGGCTACCTTGACCAAGATATTGAAAAAGAAATTTATCGTGCTGAAAAAGGAAAACTACTTTTACAAAAGAAGTCGCTCGAGGAAGAAATCTACAATCTTTCACACAAGCAAAATGATTGGCTCGAACCTTTCCAAAACTGGTTAGAAGTCGCACAAAACATAGACAAAATTGCTTCTGATTTCGAACCTCCTCCTCGGCGAAAAATCAGTGCGCGCCAGCGCGCCAAAAAGTCTGAATTCGTTTGGAAAAATGGGGGGAAATCAGTGGGACGCGCTTCGCGCGTCCCACCTTCTGGCTTTGAAAAAGCCGTTGAGTTCTGTATTGGTGCCCCCGGCAAGAATCGAACTTGCATCAAGGATTCCGCAAACCCTCATTCTATCCGTTGAACTACGGGGGCCCGGGGCTATTATACCTCATTCAATTATGCTCACAAACTAGCCTGAGCGCTTACGGCTGGCTGTTTGGGGTCTCGTCCCGTGGGGGCTCGGGCCGGGAGGAGGCTGCGTGTTGGTTGTAGTCCGGCATCTGGCGGCTGGCCCAGGAGGCGGCGCGGTCAAAAAAAGTTGCCGGAGCCTCCTCGTGGAGGAGGTATTTCTCCAGCTCTTCAACCATTTTGGACTTTTTAGCGGTGTCGATGACCAGCTCCATCCTACCCGGAACCGTAAAGGTCTCAAGTACCAAAAGGTCGCTTCCAAATCTGTGGGTAAACCAGAAACGGGCCATGTTTTCCCAGTAGGTTTTCTTGCCTCCGACATGTATGCCTTCGGTTGTAATTTTGTACTCCATGTCCTCCGGCTCGACAGTGCTTTGAACGTAAAACAAAAACACCAAGGCAATGAGTAAAAGAACGGGCATGACGCCCTCTATCACAAAAAGTATCGCTCCCATAATGAGCGCGGCCGAGACGACAGTTACATACACCTCGCGACTCCTTGTCTTAAAAGGACGGCTAGGGGCGGTCCAGGAAATCAAGACAACCTCTTTTGTGGGCTGCTTAACCCTTGGAGGCTCTACTTGGGGAGCCTGTTGTGGCTCTTGGCTTTGTGGTGGCTGCTCGGGGACGGTTTGGTGGGTGTGCCCAGTGCCGGTGGGAGGGCTATCTTGGGGCCGGGTGGGGCTTTGATTTTCCATGGCAAATTCAGTATAAACTTTTCTTGCCTGAGTTGGCAACTATCGCAGGGAGTCTTGGACCGAAAATACCCTTTTTAATTGTGAATCGGGGGATTTCAGGCGTTGCGCAGCTTTTGGTATAATGCACGAGCCAGGTGAGGTGCCAGAGTTGGTCAAATGGGGCGGATTGCTAATCCGCTGAGGCGCAAGTCTCGCGCAGGTTCGAATCCTGTCCTCACCGCATGCCGGCAAGGTGGGTTGGCGGAGCGGACAAACGCGCTGGTCTTGAAAACCAGAAGCCTCGTGCTTACACAGGTTCGAATCCTGTACCCACCGCCACCACTGGTGTTTGTCACTGCCGTGTTTGCATGGCATATTTGACAGGATGCTTGGGCTTTCGACTCTCCAGATATAGACGGCCGGTGCCAGTGCGAGAGTAGGTAGGTACGGAGCTGTTGGGGCTGGGGCAGAAGGGCATCTGCCAGGGTTAAATAGCGTTGTGGCGGAGAAATTGCGAGATGAGCTGGTGGCCCGCGCCGGAGCAGGGCGCTGGCAAAGGGCCTGAACAGGTGGAGCTGTGTTATACTTCAGCCATGACAAAAAAAGATAAAGTTGTCCTCGTATCCGTTCCCGTGCTCTTTCGTAAAAAGAGTAAAAAACTGCAGTGGTTTGTCGTGTGTCAAGGGGAGGAGGAGCGGGAGTGGGTGTTGCCGAGGACTTTTGTGAGAAGGGGCGAGAGCTCGGTTCGCGCGGCCATTCGCCTTATGGCGGAAGACGGAGGGATGAAGGTACGCGTATTGGAGGAAGTTGGCAGAACAGGCGGGGCTACAAAGGTCAATGGAGAGGCGGTAAGCCAGAGATACTTGTATTATCTGGCGGAGCACCAGGAAAATGAAGAGGTCTTGGCGTTTGAGGAGACTGCGTGGCTTGAGTATAAAAGGGCTACTCAAAAGCTTTCGCAAAAACGGGATAAGCAAATGCTTAAAAGTGCTCGTGAAGTTTTGAAAACTCTCGATCTCGAGGACTTTGTCCACTAAGGTAGTTTTCAATTTTTAGGCTGGTTTTTTAGTGTACTGATGCATTAATTTTGGACTAGCTAGCCCTGGTGGGGTGGCCGAGCGGTTTAAGGCGCACCGTTGGAAACGGTGTGGGAGAAATCCCTCGCAGGTTCGAATCCTGTCCCCACCGCCAAATTTCACTTTTTGTGAAATCATAGTAAGTTGTCTCAGCATGGTATTTTTCCGCTATAATCCAAGCATTTTTGATGGGGAACGAAAACGTCCGCTTGGCAATGCGGAAGTTCGAACCGATTATTGCTCTTTCGCCCAAAAGCGTTCAATTTGTCTTTCAAAACTTGTTTTTGATTGACGAGGTTGTTTTTCGCCTCTTGATATTCTCGGACACTTAAGACGCTTTCAAGATATGCGTTCATGAGCTTGTCTAACTTCTCATCAAGTTTTGAAATGGCCGCCTTGGTTTTTTGAGCAAAAAAGCTTGACGATTGCGCTTCCGCTGATTTAGAACTTACGAGGCTAAATATTTTACCAAGATTTGATATAATGAAAAGGTCGATTATAAACTTCCCACGACCTTACAGCGTCGGTTTTGTCATTTCAAGCCTGCAGCTTGCCTCACTCCGCTTGGGAAAGATTCATCTCTCGCGACGCCTCGCGGGGTTTTAAGCTTGGAAATGATAAAATTAAACTGAAAGGAGGTGAAAAAATATAGCATTATTTCTTGGAGTCCATGATCTGAAAAAGAATATGGGCAGTGGCTGGGAGGGTTATAAAATGGCCTGTGCCGAGGTTGGCTGTCGTGCCATCCACGCGTACTCAAACGATGTAAAAAAGGTTGGGTATTGCGTGACGGAAGCGTCCTCTGTGGATGAAGTGCGCAAAGCGCACGATAATGCCAATATGTCCCTGGAAGACGTTTTCGAAGTCAATCGTTCGGAATAATGAAGATATGAAAACTATTATAAGAAGAGTTTTACGTCCCCGGACGAGGTCTACAATCCAAAAGAAACGATGAAGCTTGAAATTCTTGACGTTGCGGAGGGTCTTAAATTGCAGAGGAATACGGCACAGCCGGAGTATCATGGAGCGGATTGTCCATATGACCACGTGCTATACGTAGTTTCAGGTTACGGGTTACAAGCAGTGAACCCGCAGTCTGGTTGGAAATCAAGCGCTAAAATCTTATTGCTGCCAAAGAGTAAAATCAGTCATAATTTTATTCCTTAGCGGATTTTTCCGAATTTGACAGAGGGACATTTGAACTATGAATAAAATCATTACAATTTTAGAAGCAAGAGTTGATGAACAAAAATGGGACACTTTGCGAACTGCGTATCGGGCCATAAAAGAAAGCCAGCCCGCACCGATGCCTTTATGGTCATTTCTCGTGCAAATGAAAGAAGAGCCAACGATCTGGAGGATTATATCTGTTTGGGAAAGTATGGAAGTTTTGCAGAAGATGAAAAGTTCGGGTGAGACACCCACCGGAGTATTGGTATTTCGTCAAGCTGACGGCGAGCCTACGCTCAATATATTTGAAGCGAAGGAAGAAATTTAAATTTTAATAAAGCCGCCAGGGAAAAACTTGAAATTGTCCTTTCTGCTCCGGTTCCCGTCTTACGAACATCCGTACGAGGGCTAACTGCCCCGCCTCAAGCGTGCCCTGCAGAAAAGTGTTCTTCGCTCTTTCCTATAGGGATTGAAGTCAAAGAATTTGGTATGATACCATTATGAAGTCAGGGAAGACGGGTTTAGGAAAGAGCGTGGGGTAATTAGTAAAGAGTATGTTACCATCCCATACGGCCGGATACAAAATGTGGATATACATCGCGGCGTATTTGCGCGACTGCCCGGGCTTTCTGACTTAAGTATCCGGACGGCCGGCGCAAGTGGGACAGTCCTTTCGGAGGGCAAGCTTCCGGGGCTTTCTGTGCAGATTGCCGAGAGCCTTCGGGATGAGCGCGTCGGGCGCGCACGCCAGTCCGGAAGCCAAGGATTGTGACAGCTTGGTCGCTGGCTCCCCAGATAGTCAAGATAGAGAAAATGAAGAAGAGGTCGGACTCGTGGTATTTTAAGAATGTGGGAAAACTCGTTAGTTACGCAAAATGGTTGAAGCACGTAGTTTTTGCCTTGGTCTTCCTGGTATTTTTCACTAGAGCACTCTTTCTATTGGACTCGGACTTTGGCTGGCACATCCGCATGGGAGAAATAATAGCCAAGAGTGGCATTCCCCAAGTAGACCCCTTCTCCTACACAATGCCCAGCTACCCGGTTGTCTCCCACGAGTGGCTCTTGGACGTTGTTATGACTTTTCTTTATTCGAAACTTGGTGACGGGGGGTTGGCGCTCCTGTTTACGGCTGTGGCCGTGGGATCCGTTTATATTTCACTTAAAGTTGTTCGTTCTAGAAATACATATCTGAATGTTGGCCTGTTTTTACTGGGTGCGGGGGTACTCCTCCGTTTTTCTGGAGTCCGTCCCCAGGCTTTTTCATGGCTTATGATGTCGGCCCTCATTTACGTTATTTATCACCGGAAGTTGGCAAAATATCTGCCCGCTATTTTTTTGTTGTGGTCAAACATACATGGGAGCTTTGTGGCAGGAATCGTCGCCCTTTTTGTCTATACGGCGGCGCGTGTGTGGAGAGAGCGAAGAATTGCAAAGAAGGAAGTATTACTCCTTGTGGCAAGCACTGGTGCCACATTTGTTAACCCTTACGGATGGAGAGCCTGGTGGGAGGTGTGGATGTCGGTTACGGACACGGGTCTTCGCTTTACCATCCAGGAGTGGATGCCTTCGGTATTGACTTTTGACTTCCCCTATATATTTTTAGCCACCCTATCCGCAGTTCTAGTTGTAAAATACAGAAGAAAGCTCCGGCTCGAAGAGCATGCCATTTATTGGGGGTTTTTAAGCCAGGCTATATTGAGCGTCCGCCACGTCCCCCTCTGGGCAATAGTCGCCCTGCCGTTGACTGCCAAGGGTGTATCCTTTTTAAAAAAGGAAGCTGTGGTTGACGAAGTATCCGCCGAGCGGTTTCAAAAGGTGGCAAAAGCTTTTTTTGGCGTGCTGGTCGCCATTTTTGGCCTGCAAGTATTGCTCCATTTTATTTTTGCCCACGGCTTTTCGGAAGAAAACTACCCGGAAAATGCAGTTAACTATTTGCGCGCACGCGCCCCTGAGGGGGAGATATTTACGGTTTACAATTGGGGCGGATACTTTACATGGAAGTATCCGGAAAAGAGAGTCTTTATCGACGGCAGAATGCCGAGCTGGCGGGGCCACAATGTGCCTGGCGAGAGCGATTACGCTTTTCGAGATTATCAGGACATAATTTTCGGATCTGTCGATCCTGAAGAAGCCTTTAGCCAGTACGGCGTTGACACAGTGGTGCTGCCGACCGAGGGGAGTGCGCAGAGCGATATTGTTGCTTTACTGGCAGACTATATAGGTGGAAAACTGGGACTCGTGCCCGAGACCCAAGAGTCGTTCGTGTCTCGCTTGGTTGGCAATGGGTGGGGAGTTGTTTACGAAGACGAGGCTGCTATTATTTATCAAAGAGACTGACCTACACACCTTCTGTTTGTTTGCATAAAGTATAATCACCCTAAATGGCAAACGACGCCCTGGAGGTGAAAGCGCGGGTCGACATAGTGGACCTCGTGCGTGAGTATGTCCCCCTCAAACAAGCCGGCAGGCACTTTAAGGCTCGTTGCCCGTTTCACAATGAAAAGACACCTTCTTTCGTTGTTTCTCAGGAAATTCAAATGTACAAGTGTTTTGGCTGCGGCAGGAGCGGAGACGTCTATGAATTTTTGAAGGAGCACGAGGGGATGGAGTTTCGCGAAGCCCTTGTTTTTTTGGCGGATCGTGTGAATTATGAGCTGACACCACTTGGTCGGGGGTCTTCTGAAGACACAAACGTAAGAAAGCAAGTTGAGGAAGCGCACCAGCAGGCATTAAAACTTTTTAATTATATTCTGACAAAGCACACGGAGGGGAGGGAAGCCCTCAGTTATTTGACGAAGGAGAGGGGGCTCAAACTCGAGACAATTGGGCAGTTCCAGCTTGGATTTGCTCCAGATAAAAATATTTTAGAAGCCCAGCTAAGAAAAAAAGGATTCTCCAAAAGCCAGCTAATTGCTTCAGGGCTTATGGTGGAAACCCGACGGGGAGCAATGGACCGTTTTGCCGGGCGGATTATATTCCCCATATTCGACTACCGGGGAAAGCCGGTTGCCTTTTCCGGTCGGGCAACAAAGGCACTTGAGGAAAAAGGTCTGGCCAAGTACATTAACTCCCCGGAAACGGTACTTTATCATAAAAGCAATTCAGTCTATGGCTTACCACAGGCAAAGGACGCGATTAGAAGAAGCAAAGTGGTTGTGCTTGTAGAAGGGGAGTTTGATGCGATTTCTCCTTATCAGGCGGGTATCCAGAACGTGGTTGCCATAAAAGGCACCTCGCTTACGCCCGGACAAGTGAGGCTTTTGAGCCGCCTGGCAGACGAGTTTATTTTTGCTTTTGATGCCGACCGTGCGGGAACCGAGGCAATCCTAAGAAGCATTGATACCGTCCAAGAGTTTGGGGTTGTCATGAAAGTGGCAAGCCTTGGGAACCACAAAGACCCTGACGAATTTGCAAGAAAAGACATAGACAGGTTTAGAAGGGCTCTTTCCGTGGCGACCGACGTGTGGCAGTTTGCCATAGACAACGTATTTTCCCGGTACGATCGAGAAACGGGGGGGGGAGCGGCGAAAATTAGCCGCGCGGTTACGCCAATACTTGGTCGCATAGCTGATGAGATTGTGCGTGCTCACTACGCCTCCCGCGTGGCCCAGCGCCTTGGCGTCCCCGTCGAGGCAGTTTTAAGCCAAATTAGCCCCCAAAAAAGGGCTGTCCTGGCGGAAAACGGACAAGTTCCCCGCCACAACAAGCCTAGGCGGGAACTCCTGGAGGAGCAGCTGTTTTCCCTTTTAATTACGACCGACCCACCCGCGGTTAAGGACATCGAAATAACTTTTGAGTCTCAGTTTATAAAAAAAGTCCACGAGCACTACCTGGAATTTGTAGGATCAGGCGAATTTGACCTGGCAAGCTTTGTCCGCAGCCTTCCGCCCGAGCTGTCGGTGCGCTTTGGGGAGCTTGTAATAGAGCGCGAGTCCTTGGAGGTATCAAGCGTTGAGCTTCGGGAAACGCGCGAGGAGCTTGAAAAATTGATTTTGAAAGATGAGCTTTCAGCTATTGCTGCCAAAATTGCAAAACTGGAGGAGGCCGGTGACCGTGAGAAGCTTGAAGAAGCCCAGACTCAATTTGCCAGGATCTCCAGAAAAGTTGCCGAATATCAAGCCACTTGACGCTTCGGGAAAGTTGTGTATACTTGGGCATACCCTTTAGAAAGGCGAGAGTTAAACCTCGCCCGTTTTTATATGCAGAGAAAAATAATTGTTGAGCTCATAAAGCGTGGCCGTGGACAGGGCTTTCTCACACAGGATGAGATCCTTGAAGCCTTTCCTGATGCTGAAAACAGACTTCTCGAGCTTGATGACCTCTACGACAAACTCTTCTCGGAGGGCGTGGATGTATTTGAGTCCGTGAGTGGAGACGAGGACGAGGAGAGCGTACAGGAGACTCTCGACAGGGAGATCTTGCTTCTTACTAAAATTGAAGGCAGCGAGTCTACGGACCCCGTCAGGCAGTACTTGCGTGAGATTGGCCGCTATCCCTTGCTTGACGCAGAAGAGGAGATCGAGCTGGCGAAGCAGTTTGAAAAAGGGAGTAAGCGTGCAAAAGACAAGCTGACGGAAAGCAACCTCCGTCTCGTTGTTTCTATTGCCAAAAAATATATCGGCCGCGGGCTTTCCCTTTTGGACCTCATCCAAGAAGGAAATCAGGGGCTTATTAGGGCCGTCGAGAAGTACGACTGGCGGCGTGGGTTTAAATTTTCAACGTATGCGACATGGTGGATAAGGCAGGCTATTACCCGAGCCATAGCCGACCAGGCGAGGACGATTAGGATTCCGGTCCACATGGTTGAGACTATCAATAAGCTTTATAGAACAAGCCAGAAGCTCATGCAAACGCTTGGCCGTGAAGCAACTCCCGAGGAAATTGGCAAGGAAATTGGCCTTCCTGCCGAGCGTGTTCGTGAAATTTTTAAAATTAGTCAGGAGACCTCCTCGCTTGACACTAAAGTGGGGGAGGATGAAGACAGCACGTTTGGGGATTTTATTCCGGACGAGAATACCGTTGCTCCGGAAGACGCAGCAGGGAAGCAGCTCCTTAAGGACCACTTGGAGGATGTCCTCCACACCTTGAGCGAGCGGGAGGCGAAGGTGTTGACTCTTCGCTTTGGCCTTGACGGAGGACAGGCAAAAACTTTGGAAGAGGTTGGAAAAATTTTCAATGTCACGCGTGAGCGCATCCGGCAAATTGAGGCAAAGGCCTTGAGAAAGCTCAAGCACCCAAGTCGCCGCAAAAAGCTACAAGACTATCTGGACTAGCCACCACGAGCCTCGTTAATCCTTTTCGAAACGAGCTGTTTGAGCTCGTCCACGTCTTTGGGCTTTTTCATCTCGTCCGAAGAGACGAGGACTTTAAGTCGCTTCCCCTCTTTTTCAAATAGTGCCGGGAGTCTCTCTTTTATTTCAGGGTAGCTTTTCAGAAACTCATCGCGGTGCAGAAACTCGACCTCGTGGTCATGGCTAAGCCCGTTGACAAAGCTCTTCCAGTCCCTTTTCATTCCCGTCAGGCCGTAGGTTACTTTACAAAGATTGCACTCATAGGTATCTGGAGAGATGATTTTATGGGCAAAGTCAAGCAAACCACTGGCAACGCCCGAGTCGGCATTATAAACAAAAAGCAGCCTCTTCATGGGGTAAGGGCGCCAAGTGGAGCAATCATTAACCGGCTTTTTCCTGGCGTCCGGCCTTGAGAGTTTTAGTCCACCACATCAGCTGGTCGAGCATCCGGTTGACGTGCCCGCTGTGATCTTCTTTGGCCACCCCGTTTTCGTCAAAAGCCTCGTGTGCGCTGCCAAAGGCGACTGACTCGCGAATGGAGGCCATCTGAAGCTCGGCGACTACCAGCCGAAGCTGCTCGACCACGCGCAAGCCCATGAAAGGCCCCATCGAGTAGCTCACAAAGGCCACAGGCTTATTGTTCCAGCCCATATAAGTATAGTCCAGGTGGTTTTTGAGTATTGCAGGGTATCCGTGGTTGTACTCGGGGGTTACTATCACAAACCCGTCCGCAGCTGCAATTTTCTCTGCCCACTCATTGGCTTTTTGGTTTTCAAACGCCACCCCTTTCATCTGGAGCATCATCGGGGAGCCGGGCTCGTTGTAGTAGGGGAGGTTCCATTCGGCCAGGTCTATGAGCTCGTAGTTTGCGTCATCGCGCTTCGAGGCGGTCTCGAGTATATACTTGGCCACACGCGCGCCGATTCGCCCTTTTCTGCTGGAGCCGAGAATTATGTAAATTAGAGGTTTATCCATACCTTGCCTATCTTAACAAATCTGTCAAGCTTTGTCGTCGGCTAGATTGCAAATTGCTAACTTTGCCACAAGAATGTAAAATTGGCGCGTACATTAAAGGATAACATTCCCCTGTAGCTCAATGGTAGAGCGCCCGGCTGTTAACCGGTAGGTTGTTGGTTCGAGTCCAACCGGGGGAGCATTTAAACTCGTAAAAGCGAGAGACAAATGATACAATAGAGTATATGAAACAGGACGACGACAATAACGATAACTTGAGAGGCGAAGAAAATACTTACCAAGAGGACAAAAATGAAGACATAGAAGACTGGCGCAATGAGCACGGCAATCCCAGCAATAAATACCTTCAAGCCCTTGCCAGGGACGGTAATGTGGAAAAACTAAGGGCAATAGCCGAAGATTTAGACGCAGAATTTGGCCCAAATTACTCAGCTGAGCAGTTAATTGGCGCAATAAGAAGCGCAACTGGAGATGACCCCAACACTACAACTTGACTGTCAAATACCCTTCTTTGTTTGAATGTGACTAAATTTTCTCGCACATTTTAGTTTGAGCCTATTAAGCCCTATTCCCTTACCTTGATTTGCTACAGGAGTCTTGCCTCAGATTCTTCACTTCAGCTAAAATTTTCCAATTCCATCGGCATGTCTAGACATCTGATTCATTGCGTGAATTGTACTTTGAGAGCGACGTTAGAGATCGTTGAACCTGTAGTTGTTTTCGGGTGAATATGGAAGGTGCGTTCCCCAACGGATTGGCAGGTAAGACGTTGAAAATATCTATCAAAGCTTTTATATCCAATCTAACCTATTTACCTTACCCGAAAAAGCCGACGTTCACTTGACATAAAAATGAAACAACTGTAAAATCGATAGTATAGTAAAGACGAGAAAAATATTCCTTTTTAGTTTTTTCTTACTTTTTGCAATTTTTTCCTTCACCCCAAGGGATGTCTCTGGTCAACAACAAAGGGGGACGCCTTCCTATATTATTGTTTTCAGACAAGGAGTGGACGTTGACCAAGCAGCTAAAGCACTGCAAAGTGCACACAACCTTCGCATTAGCCATACCTACCACACTGCAATACAGGGAATGGCTGCCGAGGTCCCAGAAGGCAGGCTTACTGGCCTTCGGCAAGATCCCCGCGTTGCCTATATTGAAAAAGATCAGCCAGTTGAGGCTTTTGCTCAAACCTTGCCAACTGGTATTCAGCGCATTTTTGCCGATGATAATGTCAATATCGCCATTAATAGTTCTGACGACTATCGAATTGATGCAGATGTAGCCGTTCTTGACACGGGCATAGACTATGACCACCCAGATCTTAATGTCTACAAACGGACAAATTGTGCGAAAGGTGGTCCAAACAATAGTAATTGTAAAAACAACGAGGGTGATGATGGAAACGGTCACGGCACACATGTGGCAGGCACTATCGGGGCACTTGATAATAACAGTGGTGTTGTGGGTGTCGCACCAGGTGCCAGGCTCTGGGCAGTAAGAGTACTTGATAACAATGGCTCAGGCTGGATGAGCTGGATTATTGCCGGTGTTGACTATGTGACCGCGCATGCTGATCAGATTGATGTGGCCAATATGAGCCTTGGCTGTGAATGCTCAAGTGACGCTTTGAATACTGCTATTACAAATTCTGTTGCTGCCGGTCTGACGTATGCAGTTGCCGCTGGAAACAGTGATAAAGATGCTGCAACATTTAGCCCGGCCAATCATCCGGATGTAATCACCGTTTCGGCTCTTGCGGATTTTGACGGGCTGGAGGGAGCGCTGGGGTTGCCAACCTGCCGTACAGACGAGGATGATACGCTGGCAAATTTCAGCAACTGGGGAAGCAGCGTTGAGATTACCGCACCGGGAGTCTGTATCCTCTCTACCTGGAAAGATGGCGGCTATGCAACCATTAGTGGTACGAGCATGGCTTCCCCTCACACTGCTGGGGCGGCGGCGCTCTTGGCAGCAAGCGGCTATACTAATCCGGCAACTATTCGTTCAACTTTGATAAATGAAGGCAACTTAAACTGGACTGATGATTCAGGCGATGCTGTCAAAGAGCCACTGCTTGATGTCCGAAACACCACCATTTTTAACCCCGCTGTGGTTATTGGTTCGGGAACCACCGGCAATACTGCTCCAACCGCGGATTTCACCCATGCGGTTTCAGATCTGAGTGTTTCTTTTACTGATCAAAGTACAGACGGTGATGGCACGGTAGTCAGCTGGAGTTGGGATTTTGGTAATGGTGGGACATCCACTACCCAGCATCCGGACTACACCTACGAAGCAGCTGGAACATATGACGTTAGTCTTGTTGTTACGGATAATGAGGGAGCGCCAAATACAGTTATCAAAAGTGTGAGAGTCGGCAGTTTTATAGAAACGATATCCCTGTCTGCGACAGGGCACAAGATCAAAGGAATACAGCATGCTGATCTCACTTGGTCAGACGCAACTACAACCAATGTCGATGTGTATCGAGATGGGTTGATTATTGCGACAACCGCAAATGACGGAACCTACACCGACAATATCGGAAACAGGGGCGGCGGATCATATACCTATAAGGTCTGTGAAGAGGGTACCACAACCTGTTCAAACGAGGCGACTGTTACCTTTTAGTCGGTTGCCGCTTCAGTAATTCTCTTAATCTCACCCCACCTTGTCTTCACGAACTCCGCCTGTACTATATCCTCAAATGAGCCTAGAATCCTGTTAATTAACAACTTTTAATTTCAGGACTAGGGAGCCAAATTGTATGTTGGAAGGAAGCCGCCTCGGGCTTCGTGGGGGACACCAAGACATTTTTGTTGGCAATAAGCGCGACAGAGCTATCTGGCCCAATGCGAGATTTGGTATTGGATATGTAGCGTGCTATACCAAGGTTAGGTTTAGGGGTTGATTTTTTTTGTGAACAAAATTTCTTACATCGTTGAGCTCTCCATTCAAGGTGGTAAGCTGGATGAGTTTAAAGCCAAGGCAGAGGGCTATGTCCCTGCTGTCAAAGACAACGAGCCCGACACTCTGGCCTATGAGTGGTATCTCTCACCCGACGGGAAGAGGTGCCTTATTCGCGAGGCGTTCGCAAGCTCGGACGCACTGCTGACGCACCTGGGCAACGTGGGGCCGTCGCTGCCCGAATTGCTCGCCATCGCACCGATCACGCAGTTTGAAGTGCTTGGTACCGCGAGCGAGGCTGTTGTGAATGCGCTGTCGGATTTTGGCGTTGTTCACTTCTCGCAATTGGGCGGTTTCGAGCGCTAAAACGGTTACTGCTCGGCGGCCACTCCGGCCGACCGGCGGACTTGAAAAAGGTTCGGATTTCGTTCAGAGTTCGGAGCCAGATGGGCAACTTAAGGTTTTTGAAGACTAATTTTTTTTAACTCCTTTTTGACAACTTCGTCGCCGGTTGCAAACCCAAGCATATAATCGATGGTTTCAGAGTAATCTATGTCTTCGAAGTAAGAAAGCTGTTCTCGGAACAGCTTTTCGTTAAACTCACCTTCAAACAACTCTTTTGCTCTTTTGGCGACATCCACAAAAGAAATGCTTTTAAACACAAAATAAAGGTCGACATAGTCTTTCCATTTGGCGCGCCTTCCCAAGCTAAAAGCCTTCATGGCGGCAAGAGTTAACAAATTGGGTGTATTTATATTATCTTTAAAGTTTTCTGTGAACTTAATCTGGAATGGGTATCTCAAGAAAGTTATTTTAACTTCATTAACAACAATGGATAGCTCGTTTGGTTGATCGACCAAGGTTTCTTGTATCAGATGATCTTTTCTAAAAGAGCTTCTAATATCTTCATTATCAAGCTCCTCAAGTGTAAAGAGGTCAAAATCAATCGACCTTCTGTGGCCTAGATGGAGGGCAATAGCCGTTCCACCGACTAGCCCGAATTTGCCAGAAAAGCTGCCAAGAAGAGGTAAAAGTTTTACTTGTTGCCCGGAAAGCACTTCTTCATGCATATTTTTGGAAGTAAAGGTTAAAGTAGTTGATGGTTTGAGGTTTCAAATTGACTCTTCTTTTACTTTTAAGTTTTTGAAATAGGCCGTGTGCTTTTTTTATACCAAGGGAGTCCTCTGCCGTTAAATAGTCTTCCCAGTTTCCATAACTCAGAACATGCTCAAACATGCTCTCCTCAGATAATCTTTGTTTGTCTCGCACATACCATGCAAGGTAAGGTTTTTTTTTAAAGAGCCGTTGAAAGTTGTTCATGGATATCCATATTATATACTCCACCTTTGTTTTTGGAAAACTTGAACTTGTTAAATTAGAGCTCGGGAAATATAATTCAAGCAGATTGATATGAAAAGTGTAGTTTTTTTTGACCATGTTTTAGGCATGCAATCCTAAGCCTTTTTAAATGGCTCATATGCAGATCTACAAGGGCTGGCAGGGACGGGGCAGGCTTTCTCTCACAGCTTTGTCGACTGGTGCCACACGATTGGACCCAATAGGGCTATCCAAGTCCAGTTCCTCCCAGTGGCAGAAAAGGGGATACTTTTGCCTACTTCAAGCTTAGAGTGTGCAGCACTGGAGAAGTCCTCGCCGAACCCCTATACTTACTAAGACATGGATATGGGGCCGGTGATAGTAATACTAATACGACTGCTCGTCCCTTTCTCAATTCTAAAGAGTCCCTTTTGGGGTACGGTGATTTCTGCGCTCACCGACGCGGCTGATGTTATTTTGATTACAGCGATTAATTCGGGAGACTTTGCCAGCTACCACAACACCGACAAAGTTCTGGATCTTTACTACTTGGCTTTCGTTTTTTACGTTTCACTTTCTTGGAAGAATGTGCTTGCAAGGCGCGCAAGCATAGCCTTGTTTGTCTATAGGCTAATCGGGGTCGTTTTGTTTGAGATGAGCGGGGTGAGGGCGTTACTTTTGATATTTCCGAACCTTTTTGAGCACTTCGCGGTATTTTACTTGGGATACTTAAGATTTTTTAAAAAAGACCCGATTAAAAACATTCGGTCTCTGGCCGTAATTCTTCTTGTCCTGCTTCTTCTCAAAATGCCGCAGGAGTATGTACTTCACTATCAACAGGCGCAGCCTTGGAACTGGGTGAAGCAAAACGTTTTGGGATTGTGATAAGTTAGGTGTAATGCAAAAGAAGCAAAAACAGGTTTGGGTTTTACGAGTGGCTGCGGTCATTTTTTTGTTAGCCATTGGCTCTTTGGCCGGAAACTTGTTCGGCAAAAGCTTACTTGGGGATATAGGGCAAAGGCCTTCCATTGGGGCGGCCGATCTTGCCAACTCGGGGAGGATTAGCAGGGAAATAATTGTCGAAAATACCGACTTTACCAGGAAGAACGTGCTCTTTAAAAGCGGAGTGGGCAGCGCCGAGCGCGCACGGATATTGGGGAGTATGGGCGCGGAAGTTGTTGGCGAAACAGGGGGCGGCGGCCTGGTGATAAAGGTTTCGGAGGACGGGTTGTCGGCGGCGGAAAGGGAGCTCTCTCAGTCTGGCGCAGTTGAGGCCTTTGAGACAGACTATGCGGTTTCCCTTTCGTCGGTTGTTGATTGGGGCGTATCGCGAATTGGTGCGGACCAAGTTTGGGAGAGTTCCAGGGGAGCGGGGGTGCGAGTGGCGATAATTGACACTGGAGTTGACAGGGGGCACCCGGACATGTCCAACTATGCGGGTGGATTTGACTTCGTGAATGAGGACCCTGACCCCCAGGACGACCACGGCCACGGGACGGCTGTGGCCGGAATAGCAGCGTCTGCCCGGAACGGGGCTTCCACAATAGGCGTGGGACCTGAGATATCTATCCTTGCCGTTAAAGTGCTCGACAGCGACGGTGTTGGCTTTGTGAGCGACGTGGTCAAGGGAATTGACTGGTCTGTCCAAAACGGGGCAGGGGTGATTAACATGTCTCTGGGGACTACTTTTGACTCGACTTTTTTGAAGTCGGCCGTTGACAGGGCTGCTTCTTCCGGGGTGGTGGTAGTTGCCTCATCTGGCAATACAAACGGTGGAAGCTTAATTTATCCGGCTGCCTACGACTCCGTTATCGCGGTTGGAGCAACCGACAAAAACGACTCCCTGGCAAGCTTTTCCGCGGCTGGGTCCGAGCTGGTTGCCCCCGGAGTTTCGATAACGGCTCCCTGGCCGGGTGGAGGCACGGCGGTCATTTCTGGTACGTCTGCTTCCTCTCCACACGTAGCCGGAGTGGCGGCCCACTTGCTTGCAAATGGTATTCAGAATGTCCGGAGCGCCTTGCGGGACACGGCCGAGGACTTGGGGGAGAGCGGGCAGGACCCTTATTTCGGGCACGGCCTGGTTAATGCGGTTTCTGCTTTGGGGGCCGATGAGGAGGACAACGAAGCTCCCGTAGTGAGCTTTATTTCTCCCACTAACGGGCAAAAGCTTGCCTCCTCCGGCCAAGTAGTGGTCAATATAGATGCCCGCGACAATGACGAGATCTTGAAGGTCGACCTAATTGTCAACGATAGGTTTGTTTATTCTTCCGCAACACCCCCTTACAATTGGCGGTGGGATTTGTCAGCCGGCACTCCGGGCGTGTATGGGCTTACGGCGCGAGCGTTTGACGGCTCCGGGAATATCGCCGAGGCAAGTATAGTTGTAGAAGTACTTGCCGACAAACGAGAAGACTTGCCAACTCCGCCTCCCGAGCAGGTGTCCGTTGACATCCAAAAGGGCCCTCTCGAAGGCGGTCCGCCTGAGCCTGCGATTGAGAAGTCCCCCGTAGGACAAGGACAGCCTACACAAGTACAAAAACCCCCTTCTTCAATCCCAGGTGGAAGACCCTAGTGTTTCGCTTGAGCATCCTTTTGTCAAAAGTCACAAGTGCAAGGCAATTTGGTTTGCCATATAATGGGAGATGCTCGGCAAAAAGCTACAGATAAAATCCCTGAAGTATGACTGGCACGTGCCGGTACTTTTTCTTGTAACCCTGGCGCTTTTGGTGTTTGGGTACGTTTCGTCCACGCAAATTTCAGAGCTTCGGAGTTTGGTTGCCGACATAGCGCAGGAGCGAGACGAAAACTACGACCGTTTGCTCGCCCTAAAGTCGGAGATAGAAGAAGTGAAATCTACAGACCAGGTTAAAAGAAATGACGAACTTGAGAGCCGGATATCAAATATCGAAACAAATTACGAACGGGCAGTCGAGGTTTATGAGGCGCTCCGCGACCTCAAAGACCGTGGGAAGGACACAGAAGAGCTTGACAGGCTTTTTACGGAGGCGTTGGCACTTTTAGCAAATCAAGACTATTCACGAGCTGCGGAATCGCTGGCGAGTTTGAGCTCTGGCATCGCAAGGCAAGAGGCCGAAATTGCTACGGCTTTTGCTGCCGAGCAAGCCCCATCCTCACCAGTTAGCAACGCGCCGCCCAGTAGCGGCTACAGTCGGCAGCAAGTAGAGACTGGCATCGGGACTTACTTGGTGAGCATGGTCGCGGGAGACCTGTCAACTACCCGCGTAATTGTTGATACAGCCGCGGACAGTGATTGTACTGACAACTGCCCCGCACTTTCTCTGGGCGACTACGTGAACAGAAATGGGGCATTTGCAGGTATTAATGGGACTTATTTCTGCCCCGGCACATACCCCACCTGCGCCGGTAAAGCCAACTCCTTTGATCTTTTGGTGATGAACAATAGAAAGACCTACTTTAACTCTGACAATAATGTTTATAGTAGTAACCCCGGAGTTATTTTCGGAGAGGGCTATGTCCGCTTTGTTGGGCAGGTCAGTGAGTGGGGACGGGATACGTCTCCAAACGGGGTGCTATCTAATTTCCCAATGACGGTTAGCGGGGGAAATGTTGTATTTGGCGGAGACGGAGACCCGAAAAAGGGTAGCAAAGCAGGCAGAAGCTTTGTGGCAAACAAGGGGAATACGGCTTATATCGGTGTAGTCCACAACGCGACTGTTGCCGAGGCGGCGATTGTCCTACAGGCCTTGGGCATGGAAAACGCTTTAAACCTGGACTCCGGAGGCTCGACGGCTCTGTGGAGCGGGGGCTACAAGGCAGGCCCGGGCAGAAACATTCCTAACGCAATTTTGTTCGTGAGCAAATAGTGCGATATAATCTTTCTTATCTTGAGTGGAAAAATAAATCCGGTATTGAGCGATTTTCAAAAGTTCGTTATTCGTGGGAACATGGTGGACCTGGCCATCGGCTTCACCGTTGGTGCTGCCTTCAGCACGGTTGCCAAGTCTTTAGTCGAGGACATTATTATGCCGCCGATCTCGGCGCTTCTTGGAAGTGCCGACTTTTCGGACTTGTTTCTTGTTTTGAGGGCTGGCGAGACACCTCCTCCTTATCCCACTCGAGCTATCGCCAAAGAGGCTGGGGCAGTTACATTAAATTATGGCCAGTTTGCGAGCAATATCACCTCCCTGCTCGTCGTGGCTCTTGCCATGTATTTGCTCATAAAAACGTTCAATCGTTTTGAGGCGAGGCTCAGAAAGACTGCTGAATGAGTACTGTTGTGAAGTTAACTTTGCGCAGCCCCGCGTCTTCGCCCATGTTGTCAGCATATCGGAGTTTTTGATGGGTATGGGCAAATTGGTCATACTTCCGAGATATCTCTCGGAGAAAAAAGGTTAATGGTCCACTCGACTGCAACGCTAATGCGCTTTCGCCAGCTCAGGAGCTTTGAGAGGTAAACGGTCCTGTAAATCCACCATACCCAGGGGCCTTTTACTGGTCTGCCAAAAATCTCCCCCACCGCCATCCACCTTCCGAGCGACAAGAGGTACCCTTGGTGTTGGTATCGGTACTCCTTCGGTTCCCCCCCTGTTATAGATATTGCGATATTGTGGGCGACTACACTGGCTTGCCTTGTGGCTACCTGGGCAAGAGCGGGCACTTCCTTTTTACTTTTGCTGTCTATAAATGACGCATTGTCCCCCAAAGCGTAGATGCTTTTGTAGCCTTTCACTTGCAGGTACTCATTCACCTTAATTTTCCCGGAAGCGGCCGTTGGCAAAGGTTTGCTGCAAGACAACTGGTTTGGCTTTACTCCTCCAACCCATACTGCGGTGCGTGCGCGAATGGTTTCGACGTTGTCAAGCTTGACACCTGTTTTAGCAACGGAAACGACACTCCTGCCCAGCTTGGTCTCTACGTGCAAGCTCTCCAAGCTCTTTTTGCTCGTTTCTCGTATGAAGTGTGAAAACTGGGGAAGGAGCTCCCTTTGTTTTTGTACTAGGGTGATGTGGACGCCGTTTGGCTTGGCGTGGCGTTTTGGCATAGTTTTTCTGAAAAACTCGGACATTTCTGTCGCTATTTCTACGCCAGTCGGCCCGCCGCCGACTATGACAAAACTAAGCAGCTCTTTTCTCAAGCTTTCACTTTTAGTCTTGTCTGCTTTTTCAAAAGTTCGAATAAAATGCTTTTTGAGCTTTTGTGCGTCCTCCAGTGTTTTTAGGGAGAAAGCATGCTGCTTTGCACCTTTTATGTTATAGTAATTCGCTTGGGACCCAAGCGCGAGTACCAGATAATCGTAGCTGAGCTTTCCGCGGCTTGTGGTAACGACCCTTTTTCTGGTGTCAACGCTCTTAGCCTCAGCCAAAAAGAAGTCGTTAAGGCAACAGCTGAGTACTTTTCTAATTGGCTCGACTACGTGGTGGGGAAGTACGCCACCGGTTGCGGCTTCGTGCAGGAGGGGAGTGAACAGGAAGTAGTTGGTTTTGTTTACCAGTTTTATTTCCACTTTGCTACTGCCATGGAAATATTTATGCAAAGCTTTAAAAGTGTACGTGCCGCCAAAACCTCCGCCGAGGATCACTATCTTGTTTTTCTTCAAATTACTCTTCTTCTCCTTCTATCTCCTCTGGGGGCTCAACATCTTTTTCAGAAGCTTTTTTATCTTTTTCAAGTGCCGGAAACGCCAACCCAAGTATTACTCCGTACACCAAGTGCCCCACCAAACTGGGGATAGCGGCGGTTGCGCCCTCAAGAGAGAGCATCACGCCCATGCCAAGCGCAAGAGGCATGAAGACCAGAGGCCCCAGAACCCACAGGAGTACCCCGTATATAGCACCATAGCCAACACCTGATGGGTAAGAGGCAATTTTACTCCCGACAACAATTGCGAAAGCAAGCCCAAAGACAACACTGAGGGCGATATGCACCACCATGCCTACCGCCCCGGACTCGCTCCCAACTAACATAGCGATCATGGGGAGCATCCCCATGAAAGCCATCATGGCACCGAAAAGTAAGCCCCCGACAAACCCACCTACGACGCCCGACCTGAGATGTGTACTTGTCATACAACCTACAACGTTAGCTGCAGAAAAGGTCTTTATCTGTCGGCACTGCGACATCATCTAACCCTTGACCATAGAATAATTTGCACTATAGTATTTACCTAGAATAGCTGGCCGCAAACGGAAGCAGTCAAAGAGGGACTCTTTATTTTTAGTCTCAAAAGTAATATATGTTTCCGTTATACAGACCAAAGGTACTGATAGTTGCGCCGCACCCTGATGATGAAATAATAGGTTGTGGGGGGATCATCTCAAGAATAAAGGAGGAAGGTGGAAAGGTTTATGTCCTTTTTCTGACCAACGGTACAACTGTTGACTTTTCCAACGGTGGCAGGTCGACCGTGCGTGAGAGGAGAAAAGAAGTTGAGAGTGTTGCACGCTATATGGGATACGATGACTACGACATTGTCTTTGGAGGGAACGAATACCACCTTAGGCTAGATAATCTGCCCAGAGTAGATTTAATTTCAAAGATAGAGAAGGATTGCGTTGTTTCTTATGAAAGAGTAAAGCCGGATATTGTGTTGTTCCCCCAGGCAACTAGCTATAATCAAGATCACTGGCAGTCGTCGATGGCGGTTTTTACGGCCAGTCGCCCGTCTGATCCGAACCTTAAACATCAGCCAAGGGTGATTGCCACGTATGAGTCGCCGGCCGACCAGTGGAGCATATTCGGGACAAATCCTGGTAACTATTTCGTTGGATTGTCGGAAAATCATCTAGAGAAAAAGATCTCCGGTTTTAAACTGTACAAAAGCCAGACTAGAGACCACCCTAACCTTAGATCGTTTGAATCGTTGCGCTCTCTGGCGGTGATCCGTGGCGGACAGTGTGGCTTTCAATTCGCAGAGGGATTTTGCTGCCACAGAGCGATAGCAGGTCTTTAATGAGGGTTTGTATATACCAGCCTCAGTACTTTCCGAGACTACATTATTTTAACAGAGCGCTTAATTCTGATGTATTTGTTATAATGGACACTGCGCAGTATACAAAGTCTCTTGTGCACAGGGAGGGGGACGAAACAAGGGGTAAACGACATAAGTCCTATCAATCGGACACGGCCATAAAGACATCGGCTGGGGTTTTCGAGCTGACGGTGCCAATAATACACGGGGGATTAAAGCCAATTAATAAGACGAAAATCGACTACACCAAAAACTGGACAGCAAAACACTACCACACTATTGTGAGCGCATATGGTACAAAGGGAGACAATAATAAGTTGTTAGAAGACATCAGGATGATTCTAAACAAAAAACACGATTCTTTGTCAGACCTGAATGTTGAAACGTTTTTGTGGGCTCTTTGTGTTTTACTGGGCACATGTTATAAGGACGGAGAGAGCTTGGAGAGGACAGGCCGTGCACTAAAGAAAAGCGGGAACATTCGTCTGGGTAAAATCGTCAAGCTTTCTGAATTGGGTATAGCGAGACCTGAGGGGCGCCAAAAAGGCACAGAATGGACTCTGAAAATTTGTGAAAAGTTTGCAGCTACCGAGTACTATTGCGGAGGCACTGCACAGCTCGGTTATATGGACGAAAATCTATATGCAGATCGGGGAATAAAGGTGATTCTACAGAATTGGAAGTGTCCGGAGTACAAGCAAAAGTTTCTCGAGACACAGGGCCATGTCAAAAATCTTTCAATTTTGGACCTTCTCCTAAGCGAGGGACAAGAAGAAGGTGTCGATGTTCTTGTTGATAAATGAAGTGGTTAGTTCCCACCCTTCTTGTGTTGGTTGTTGCCGGAGTTTTTACCAGGGTGACAGAATATAAAAAATTTGCCTCACCTCCCCAAATCGGGAGTGCTCAGCCTGACACAGATGGGATAAGCTTTGTTACGTGGCTACCATATTGGGATGAAGAAAACGCCAAAAGATCTTTTTACGAGAATCTTAAATCATTCACTCACATTGCGACGTTTAACCATTGGATAAGCGAAAGTGGTGAAATTAGAAGATACAAGGATTCCTACGACGAGAGAGGAATAATAGAGCTTGCGCATTCTGAAAGTATTGCAGTTCTAGCAAATCTGGCAAATTTGCCGGACTTTTCTGAGGGCGGAGACTGGGATGCCAAGCGTGTAGGGGAGATAATTTTCGATGAAAACAGGAGGAGAGAGCATATAGGGGAAATTGTTGATCTCTTGAATGAGCAGGAGTATAACGGCTTGGTTCTTGATTATGAGGCCCTTGGGGGAGAGATGAGGGATAGTTTTACGGAGTTTGTTCATGAGCTTGCCGAAGCTCTGCACACGGAAGGAATGACATTAGGAGTAGCAGTACATGCCAAGACTTCAGAGTTTGACCCCAATGAGGACAATGGATCACACGCTCAGGATATAGTGGAGCTATCCGCGGCCGCAGACCAGCTATACCTAATGCTCTTCGACCAGCATAACCAACCTGGCACACCTGGGCCTGTTGGATCAATAGAGTGGATGAGGGAGGTACTGGACTATATGGTGGTCGAGCTGCCAGTAGACAGAAGCAGGTTTTTTGTAAGCCTCCCACTTTTTGGTTACAAGTGGAATTCGTGCTCTGGGGCAATAAGGGGCATCGAGTACAATGAAACACAGTCTGTTGTGGATGAACGAAAGTTGCTGCCTAAGTGGTCTATGTCTGACGGGGAATGGAGCTTGTCGTACGTTGACGAATCGGGTTGTCAGCACGAAATTTGGTACAACGACAAACAAAGCATTGGAGAGAAAATCGAAATTTTGAAAGAATATGGGATCAGCAATTATTCATTTTGGCGAATAGGACAGGAGGATGACAGAATATGGCAAAGCCTATCTCCTTTGGGGGGGGCTCCACAGGCCATCCGACCTGGTGAACAGCCCGGTAAGTGAAAGGAACAGGATGGCTGAGTTGATTGGGTAGAAAATAAAAAACCCCAGTCCGTAAATCAGAAGCTTATACTTTTTGGTGACGAGAGCTACTAGCGCTGTGAAAGAGTAATCTATCAGTATAAACAGGACGACTATGTCAGGCAAACTCAAGGGAGCAAGTCCGATTGCGCGATAAAGTGGAAATTGTGCAACGGGCAAAAAGAGGAAAAAAAAGGAAGATATAAAAACTTCTGATAAAAAAAAGCCTTGCGCTAACCAAAAACCGGACGGCCAAATGCCGTATAGCCTTACGGTCTGAAAGTATCCTTTGTTCCACCTGAATACCTGTCTCCAATAATCCGGAAGGTTGTCGGGGTCCTGGTCTTTTGAGGATATGCTTGGATGGTGGCCGATTAAGCCCAATTTGTTTTTTTGTATTTGGAAGGCAAGGTTAAAGTCCTCTATTATCAACCCGGGGGCGTCTATTACCATTTTCTTTAATACCTTTGTTTTATAAATACTACATGAGCCAGGGAGTACCTGTGCTACATTTGTGTACTTCCAAGTTTGGCCATAGGTGATAAACATTTGGTATATTTTGTTCTGCCTAAATCTGTAGCCCTCGTAGAACTTTCTCCTAGACAACCCTTTGTGTTTTCTGAAGGAAGAAATGACATACCCTGCGATTGCGGCAAAGTCCTTTGAAGAATGGAAAAGCTGGAGGGCGTTTTTTAAATAATCTTTTTTCAAGATGGTATCAGCATCCAGAAACAATATATATTTATATTTTCTGAGTAGGCTATGATGTTCGATTATCCTCCTTAGCGCCCTAGCCTTTCCATGTGGTATTTTTAACCTGAGAACATTTACTTTTTGGCCTTTTGCAATTTGGAAAGTCGTATCAGTAGAAGCGTCATCAACGACATAAATTTGCGATCGCGGGACAATGCGCCTGGCCGAGTTTATTGTCTTATCTAACACCTTTTTTTCATTATGGGCAGGGATTATTATCGCAACTGTGGTTAGCTGATCTGAGAGCTCATCTCCTTTTATGAGCACTTTTTGCTTTTGGAAAAGCACTTCCTCTAAGAGTCGAATGGAGCCAATAATCAGCCAGACGATTGCAGAGATTGCGTAGGGGACGAAAAATTTCATATTTACCGAGACATTTGGTGGCCAAATCTGTCAACGTTTTCTGCTGCGACCACATCCATTTCGCGATTATACGAGCTAATTTGTCTTGAAGCTAGTGGGTTAAGGTTCAAATAAGGCTAGCGGCAGTTGAGAGGCAAAGCCACTCAACTTTTGTACCCCGGGAAGTAGTCAGTTTTTATGCCGAGGGCGCCGAGGCTCGTGAGCATCTTTTTATAGGCGTCGACCATAGGCGGCGGCCCGGAGAGGTAAAAGAGGCGGTTTTTGTGATCCGGGGCATACTTTTTGACCATGTCGGCGTTTAGGCGGCCGTCCGTGTCGGAGTTGACGTAGACTGTTTCCCACCCCAGCTTTTTGGCCTTTTCAAACACGTTTTTATAGAAGATGTCTTTTTTGCTTGAGTTTGTGTAAAAAAGGACGACATCGCGCCTGCTTGCGCTCTCAAGTGTATAGCGCGCCATGCTCAGATAGGGGGTGACACCTATTCCCCCGGCAACGAGCGCGAGCTTGACATTTTCATCTTTTGGAAGGGTGAACTCGCCGGTCGTGTCCAGCCCGTGGACTAGGTCTCCAACGTTTAGGTTTTTCAAAGCTTTCTTGAACGAGCTAGTCCGGGGCGGGATTTTGACGATCAACTCAGCGTCCTCGCTTTTTGGGCTTGAGGCCAGGGTAAAGTAGCGCCGTGTCCCACGCGCATCCGGGTTTTTGTGCGGAAGGCTCCAGTGGAGGTATTGTCCGGGGGTGAAGTTTAGCCTTGGAGTTGCGTAAAATATGAAAGAATAAGTATCTGAAGTGAGTTTGCGCTTTTGTTTAAGGGAAAGGGTGTAGCGCGCCGGCTTCTCCAGGACAAAAGAAACGATGTTTCCAAGCAGTAATGCCGTCTCTGGTGCAGTGCCGAGAGATACCACCGAGACAAGTAGGGCGTAAATAATCTGGAAGCGCAGGACAACCGGAGAGGTCAGGGGTTCAGTTAGCATAATGGTTGCGAAAAATACGAGGGGGGATGCCGTCACAAGCGCCGGCACCCTGGCGCCCATAAGTGCGGAAAAGCCCAAAAAAGTGAAGACAAAAGCACCCACGAGGGTGAAGCGTTTTTGCTTGGCCAGGATGAGTGCTCCCCCGATTACTACAAACGGGAACATTGCCCCAGACCCCACCCACCACGAGGCTCCGGGCCCGGCAAATAGCGCAGTGAAGAGCGCCCCTGCAGCAGCGGGGTTAAGGAGGTGGCGGGCGTTTTTGGCAATCACGTATTTTGAGGCCATTGCGGCTGTTGCAAAAGTTGTGAGGGGAACCAGGTTAGAAAGAGGGTCCAAAGGCCCCACAACAAGGCTGAGGATGAGGGACGTGATAATTGCAGACTCGGCGTTTGTCTCGGCCCGGAAAGCCCTGGCCAGGAGCTTGTTTGAAAGC
>Ga0210057_1002399_pt1 | contig 26815 bp, 18 predicted proteins | sample CryGeyCG2114_010_2_FD_183968 | JGI IMG/M metagenome (GOLD analysis project Ga0210057, IMG submission 183968) | Groundwater microbial communities from aquifer - Crystal Geyser CG10_big_fil_rev_8/21/14_0.10 (SPAdes) (version 2) | ecosystem: Environmental > Aquatic > Deep subsurface > Groundwater ...
TTTCTTATACTGCTTATATATCTCCTGAGCTTAAAAAAGTAGATGGCACAGATGCTTTTTCCGGTGTTTTTAGCGATGGATATCAATGGGAGTTTCAGGTGGAACCAAAAATTGACACAACACCTCCAAAATTATTAAGCGTTATACCTTCAAAGGGCATTAATCCAAGAAATACAATCGTTCAATTAAATTTCTCAGAAAGCTTAGATCCAACTTCTGCAAGTGGAGATTTCAGCGCGGGAAGTGGGTTCCAAAATATTACTCTTATGGTAGATGGAGGTATTTTGAGTGGAAGCTATAAGATAGCGAATGCGTATAAGACTGTAGAATTTGTAACTGACGATTTGTGCGGAATGAATTCTTGTGGAGGTAACGTTTATTGTTTACCTGGGAATAAACTTATAAGTGGAAAAGTTTTGGCTGCAACAGTCGGATCCGAACCTCCTCAGTCAATTGGTTTCCCTTATAACGGAATTGTTGATTTGGCTGGCAATTCTTTTGATGGAAATGGCGATGGAATTGCAAGTGGACCAACATCTCAAAGCGGAAATCCTCCGTATAATTGGATTGGCGGGATTGTAGCAAGTCAAGGAGACGATGTTGCTTGGCAGTTTAACACTTCCGACCAAATTGATTTGATTCCGCCAAAGATAACGAAAATTGATCCCGGACTTTCTGCCCAAAACATTGGTTTGGAAATACCAATTGAGGCAACTTTTGATAAAATAATGAGCGTTTTTACTTTAAATAATGAAAACTTAGGGTTAAACCATGATGTTCCAGCACCTTATGAACTTTGGTATAGCATAAGAGCGGAGGTTTTGGATTCTTTGGGTCAGCCGGTTTTACCAGGAGACGATCCTGTAAAAACAAAAGCAATTATAAAGCATGGTTCATTTGCCCCTTCTTTGCTTCCACCTGCAGTGCAATATAATTATTTTCCAATCATAACTTCAAAGATTCAAGATTTGAGACAGAATTGTTTTAATCCGTCAGCCGGACCGAGCTGTGTGCCAACCGCAACTTCACCATATTGTTGCAATGGAGTTTTGAGTGCAATCAAATGTTCATTTATTCCATAATTTAATTTTTTAAAATGAAAAGGGTGAGATACATTTTAATAGCAGTTTTAATTTTAACCGGCATAATAGCTGTCGGTGGTTTTGCGTTGGCGCAAGGAGATTTAGGCCTTAGTGATTTTGGCGCGCAGACAAATTTAGGGACAAAGCCATTAGGTCAGACTATCGCAGAAATTGTACGCATATTTTTAGGACTTTTAGGCATGATTGCGGTTGTATTGATTTTGTACGCCGGATTTTTATGGATGACGGCAGCAGGGAACGTTGAAAAAATTTCTACGGCCAAAAAGATTTTAATAAATGGAGTTATTGGTTTGGCGATTATTTTATCTTCTTTTGCCATTACCCAATTTATAATTAGTTCATTAGAAAATGCAACCGGTACAAATATTAGTGGGACTGGAGTACCGGGAGGATCTGGAGGCGGATTAACCAGCGCATCTTTTGTGGTAAAAGGAATTTCTCCACGAGGTGTTTTATCAATTAGAAACGTTGTTGTAAGAACATCATTTAGTAATATTGTGGATAGTGCGACAGTAAACGGTAATATCCTTGTTTTAAAGAAAAGTGATAATAGTATAGTATCTGGTGATTTTAATGTTATAGGCGACAAAGTTGAGTTTATGCCAAGTGCCGGTTGTCCTGCTCCGAATACTTCTTTAAAATGTTTTGAAGAAAATACAACTTACGAAATAAATATTAAGACAGGGTTAAAAGATATTGGCGGAAAAAATCTTATTTGCGGAGGGCTTGCCCCAAGCTGTAGCGCAGAATTTACCACAGGGGCTTTGATTGACGCTCTACCTCCTCAGGTTTCTATAACTTATCCCGACCCAGGTCAATCAGTTTCAGTAAATGCTCTTATTGATGTTTGGGCGAGAGCAACTGATGATGCAGGCGTTTCTCATATAGAATTTTTTAGAGATGGCGCTTATTTTGATAATGACTATCCGGTTACAGCAAGCCCTCTAGAATTTAATGGAAATGTTCTTTGGGATACAACGGACGTGTCTTTGGGAACTCATAATTTATCGGCAAAGGCATATGATATTGATAGCAATAATTCTTTTTCCGACAATTTAAGTGTTGTTGTACGCGCGGAACATTGTTTTAATGGAGTGCAAGATGCGGATGAGATAGGAATTGATACCGGAGGGGCTGATTGCGCAGTAGCTAGCGGGAGTTTTTGTACTCAAGATTCTGATTGCGCATCTTTTTCATGTGTTAATGGAGTTTGTGTTGATACGCCGATTATTTTAAATGTTAGTCCGACTGACGGTGCACCAGGAACATACGTTTCTATTTTAGGAAAGTATTTCGGAACAACTCCTGGTACGGTTACTTTTTTAGGCGCTCCGGGCGCAGGAGATGATAAGATAGCACAGCTTGCGCCATGTTCGGGCGCTTGGTCTAACTCAATAGTTATTACGGTTCTTCCGCAAGGCGTAGTTTCTGGTCCTATAAAAATTGAAAATTCAATCGGATCAGATACGACGAACGACGTTAGGGGTCCGGTTATCTCTGACTTTTTGGTAAATAATATAGGAAGACCTGGGATTTGCCAACTTAATCCAAATACAGGAAAAAGCGGAACATTATTTAATATTGAAGGTGTGGCTTTTGGCGGAACTCAAGGAACCAGTTATATAAAATTTGGTAATGCTTTTGCTTTACCACAGACTTGGAGTAACACGCTTATTGGCGCTTTAGTTCCAGTGCTTTCTGCAGGTGATAATTCTGTTGTAATAAATAAAGATGGAATGGAGAGCAACGAGGTAATATTTACAATTTTAGAAAAAACAGCTGGTTCCAAACCGAATATAGCATATATTGATCCTGATAAGGGTCCACAAGGAGAATATATCACTCTTTTCGGAAGTAATTTTGGAGATAATGTTGGAACGGTAGAATTTTTAAGAAGCGATGGGACAAAGGCGTTGGGAGATATTAATTTTCCAGCGGTTTGCGGAAAAGTTGATTATTGGCACGATACTTATATAACAGTAAAAATTCCAGCAACTTTTAGTGACGGAAGCTCGACAAAAAATGTCAATGTATCAGCTCAGGTTAGACGTTCGGATAATGAAATAAGCAACGGAGTTCCTTTTGATATAACAAGCGACACTCCGCATCCTGGTATTTGCGGGCTTAATCCGGATAATGGTCCGATTGGCACAACGGTAGAGATATTAGGAGAAAGGTTTGGGACAAGTGGGAGTGTAACGTTTTATAATAATGTAAGCGCAAACGCAGACTTATGGGGGAGCGAGTTGGTAAGAACCAGCGTACCGCAAGGCGCAGTTTCCGGACCTGTTAACTTAACGATTAATTTAGTAAATAGTAATAGTGTTAATTTTTCAGTAGGAGATTGTCAAACAAATCCTACGATTTGTACTATAGACCAGCAGTGTTGTAGCTCTTCATGTATTGCCAAAACAGCTACGTGCGATATAGGACCAAAAGAAGGTGCTTATGCTTGGAAAATTTCAACCGGATTTATACCAAAAGCGCCAAGAGTAGTTGAGGAATGTTCTGCAGGAGTAGATGTAAAAACTCCTAGCCCGTCTCCTTGGGATGCAAGACCGGGTGGAAATTCGGTTTGTGTCAATGCAGCTGTGAATGTGCGTTTTGACAGCAAACTCGATCCCACAAGTGTGATATACAGCGGTTTACAACAAGACACTATTTCTTTATATAAATGTACAAGCCAGTCAGGCGACATCTGCGATCAAGTAGCGAAAACCGCATTAAACTTAAATTATTCAGGTATTTATAGTATTAATAATAATGAAGATGGCGTTCAGCTTTTTCCGAAAAATAGCTTAGAGGCAAACACGCAATATTTAGTCGAGCTTACAACCGGCATACGCGGAGCCGGGATTGGCGGAGGATTTATGGAAGAAAAACCAGAGTGTGGTTCGGGTCGCGCGTATTGCTTTAAATTTAAAACAAAAAATAGCACCGATCCGTGTCAGGTCGGCAGTTTAATTATTTCTCCTGGTGATTATACTTCAGCTGAATTAGAAAATTTAGGTTATTTGGCGACACCAAGAGCAAAATCAGATGTTTGTCTTGTATTAGATGGTTCAACTTACGTTTATTCTTGGGATTCTTCAAAGCCGACAAATGCTACTATATTATCGCAAGGTCAAAAACTTGACGGAACACCTATGCCTCAAGCAGCAATAGTTGGAGCTTTAAGCGAAACACCTCAAAATGATCCGGCAGTAATAACTTCAAAAATAATTAGTGAGAATGCAAGCGGAAAAGGAGTTTTGACAATTGATTTTACAGATCCACAGGTTGTATTATCATGGCCAGGATGCACAACTGCTTGCGTAAATTCAACGATTGGCGCAATCTTTAATACATCAATGAACGCATCTACGCTAAATAATACAAGTATACAAATATTAAGATGTAAGACTGAAAACTGTGCCAGCTCTGATTTGCCGAATGTTTCCGGCAACATTTCTTATGACGCTTTGCAAAAAAAGATGGAGTTTATTCCACTTTCAAATTTAGAAATTTCCCGATATTATTTAGTTCGTCTCAATACTTTAATGATAAAGAGCTCAAGCGGTGTAAATCTTACTGGCGCTAATGAAGGAATTTATGTTTCATGGAAATTTAAAACCAGATCCGATTTTACACCTTGCACAATAAATAAAATAAATGTAAATCCAACTAAAAAAATATTTACTTATATTCCGGAAAGAGCAGAATTGAACGCAGAAGCTATTGGCGCACCCGATGCTTGCAATCCGCAGGGACAGCGTCTAAACCCATACAGCTTTAATTGGGCTTGGACCAGCGGAAGCATCACGATCGCTTCATTATTAAATAATGGTAGTTATAATACCTTACCTTCTGGCAGTAATATTTGTAGTGATAAGTGTTTGAATTTAGGTTCAAAACCAAATGTTTCTGTTTGCGGAAATAGTAAAAAAGAAATAGGCGAGGATTGTGATGACGGTAATGCGCTTGATGGTGATGGATGCTCAAATTTCTGTCAAAATGAGGGTTCGAGCTTAACTTGTGGCAATGGAGTAAAGACTATTGGCGAGGATTGTGATGATGGCAATCAAAGCTCTGGGGATGGCTGTTCCTCGATTTGTCTTAATGAGGGGTCAATAGCAGGTAAATCAATCTGTGGAAATATGGATGTAGGAACAGGCGAGGATTATGATGATGGAAATAACGTTTCTGGTGATGGGTGCTCTAACTTATGTCTAAATGAAGGAACGGAAGCAGGCATTGCGTCCTGTGGAAACGGAAAAAAAGAAGAAGGTGAGGATTGTGATGATGGAAATGTTGTAAATGGCGACAAATGTTCCTCTATTTGTTTTAATGAAGGAACCTCTGCGCCAACTTGCAGTAATGGCGCGATTGATAAAGGCGAGGATTGTGATGACGGCAATCAAAGCTCTGGAGATGGATGTTCTTCGATTTGTCTTAAGGAAGGTTCTGGCTTTGCATATGCAACGCCGTCTATTTGTGGAGACAATAAGTTAGGAACAGGTGAGGAATGCGAATTTCAACCGACTGACAATAATATTGACCCGCGTCAGTATGCTGAAGCTGTTGGTAAGGGAAAGACAAATATACAAGCAAGTGTCGATGCTGTTACAGGAGCTTCTGATGTAGAGGTGCTTTGTATCTTTACAAGCGACAGTCAGTGCCCCTCTGGCTATGGAGTTGGCGCTGATAATTGTTGCTATGAAAAACCCAAGCTCATAAGTTATACACCGTCGGTTAATCAAACGGGCGTTTGTAGAAATACACTCATTGCTTTTACTTTTAATAAATTGATGGATTCCACAAGCGGAGAAATAAGTATAGACCAATTAAAAGACACGAGTGCTTGTCCAGAAGGAAGTGTATTGAATGCAGGTTGGTGCGAAGGAGCGATTAAAGCCACGAGAAGCTCATTTGATGATATGGATTTAAAAACAACAGAATTTATATTTAATATTTCAAGTATTTTAAAACCAAATTTAAAATATAGAGTTTTAGTTAAAGACTTTAAATCAAAAACTGGAGTATCGGCAATAAATGGGGGATGGCAATTTACTACAGCACCCTATGTTTGCACTCTTGATAAAGTCGACATTTCACCAAATCCATTAGTATTTAATAAAAAAATTGAAACAAAGCAGGCGGTTGCAAAAGGCATTTCTCTTGTATTGGGAGAGCAGGAAATTTCTAGTGTGCCGGGTTCTTATTCCTGGACTTGGGAATGGTCAAATACGCCAAATACTTTTATAACGGCAACACAAAATTCTACTTCATCGAATATTTCTGACGTTTCTTCCAAACAAGAAAATGGTGAAGAGGTTTTAACTGCAAAAGCTAAGATTACCAATGATTTGGGGCTGGGAGGCAATACGGATGTTACGGGAAGCACAAGGGTTATTGTATTTTTATGCGAAAATCCATGGGGTATTGATCTTTTGACCGGCCGACTTGCTCCATTTAATGATCCTAATGATTTTTTCCCAGGCGCAGGATTTAATTTTAGCACATATTATTGTCGAGATGACAAAACTCTCCTACCTTTTTTAAACGTTGTTGGCGTTTCTCCTGTTGATCCAGAAATTCTTAGAGAATATCTATTTACGGATTCAGAAACCGGCGATGCTATCGGAATTAGGATTTATCCTAATACAGAGCATAACTCTGCATTGGCCTGGTATAAGAGTAAGAATTTTATCGGCGCTCCAACTTCAATAAAAGTGGATGGCTATAATGGAATCGTTGATAATAGATCAATTTATGTAAATGCCGCAAATCATGTTGAACAAAACTTCACAAATATTTTTGTTATTTCATATAATCAAAATGCAAGCACTGCAATGCAGAATATTTATAAACAATTTATAAAAAATTGGATTTTTAATACTAATTTACTTGAGTTGAATCCTAGAATATGCGCAGTTAACGGTACATCTTGCGTTAGCAGTTTAGATTGTGGGGCTGATGATTTTTGTATTGCGGAAAAAGACAAATTGACCAGAGATGTTTTACGAATGGAGAATTTTAATGAAGTTGCAGAGTTGTTGGAAGGCTATAAAAAACAAAACAATCTTTATCCTCAGCTTTTATCAGGAAGTTTCTTGCGGGGATTTTCTGTAAGTACTTGGCCGTCATGGCAGTCGGTGCTTGGAAATGAGTTAGGTAAAGGTTTACCGCTCGATCCTTTGAATAAACATATGGATTGTGAAATAAACAGAGTTTGCAGTACGAGTAATAAAACATGCTTTATGGATGCGGATTGCAATGTCGGAGAATCTTGTTTGCCGGAAACAAGCCTTTGTTGGAATGGAGAATTGGGAAGATATCAATGTACTTATGGCTCGCATGTTTATTATTATAAAAATATATCACAAGATAATTATCAGATTGCAAGCGATTTTGAGTTTATGGAAGGCAACAATTGGTGGGCTCCTAACGGAGTTTCGGATCCAATAGAGCCAATCGTTGATCCTAACCAAGTAACGGATAATTTTAAAGTTATGGGTTCTTGTATATATGAGACAGTTGGCACATCCATAACTTGTGGTGATGGAATAGTGGGAGAAAGTGAAGAATGTGAAAAAGGACAAGAAAATTATGAACCGTGCGAAATTGCCGGAAAGAGTGGTTTTAGGAAATTAATTTGTGTTTCATCTGATTTGCCTGATGGATGTTCTTGGGACCATAGCGCGGTATGCCAAGTCGGTCAGTGTGGAGACGGCGTTGTTCAGTTGCCGGAGTATTGTGACGATGGCAGTAAAAATGGCGCATATGGATATTGCAATACTACATGTACGGAGCTTGCGGCGTATTGCGGTGATGCTATAAAAAATGGAAGTGAACAATGTGACTTAGGGTCGAAGTTAAATGGCAATTATGCTTCCGGATGCTCATGGGATTGCAAATTGCCAGGACCTATTTGTGGCGACGGTATTGTTGATATTGGAGAAGAAGACTGCGATAAAAATATCCAGACCTCAACAGTTGGATGTATAGCAATAGGTGGTTATCCAACACAAAAAACAAGAACTTGCGATGAAAAGTTTTGCACTTGGAATGATTGGGGAGTTTGTCAGCCGATCGGAGTCTGTGGAAATGGAATAAAAGAGGGCTCTGAGATTTGTGATGACGGAGATAGTTTGAATACAAATTCTTGCATGAATGATTGTAAGCTTGCAATTTGTGGAGATGGATACGTCAGAAGTGGATATGAATTTTGTGATAATGGTTTATCGAACGGCATCGTTTGTAAACCGGGCTATGGATTAACTTGTAATTATTGCGGTTTTAGTTGCAACATAATAACAGTTACCGGTGAATATTGCGGTGATGGAAAAATAAATGGAAATGAAGAATGCGATGGCAGTAGCTTTGGCGGATTAACTTGTGTTAATTTTGGGTTAGATGACATAGAAGAGTGCGGTTATATAAATAGCTCATTAGTTTGCACCACCCAGAATGCATTACAATGTACTTCGGCGTGTAAAATAGACATTGCTCAGTGCAAATGATAAAATTTATTTTATAATTTAATTTTAATTATTAAAAAAAGATAATTATTTTATGCCTAACGATAATATACCAAAAAATTTACCTATAGAAGGGAAAAGTTTATTAGATAATGTAGACCAAGCGCGAGATAACGCGCCTCAGCCGGAAGCACCAAAAGAAGAAACAAAGATAAATAATCCGGAAACGGAAGATATTTTTTTTAATGTTACAGAAGCTCCGCCAATAAGCGCAAAGCCTCAAGAAAATATGGGAGCAGAGGGGCAAGGATCGGGAATACCACAAGAACCGGCTTTTTTAGAAACCCCACATCAGGGTTTTAAGAAGGTTTTGATTACGATTGTTTCATTGATTGTTATGGCAGGTCTTCTGGCAGGAGGCGGATATTGGGTTTATGTTCAATTTTTACGTCCGGCACCACTTAATCCAAATCTAAATATAAATATAAACTCAAATAATTTACCAGCAACGCAAACAAATCAGCAAGTAGAGGAACAGGTTACAATTCCTTTGGATAGCGATAATGACGGATTAACGGATGAGCGAGAAATTACGCTCGGTACAGATCCAAGAAATCCAGATACTGATGGAGATAGATTATTTGATAGAGAAGAGGTTGAGGTTTATAATACCGACCCATTAAACAAAGATACGGATGGTGATACTTATGAAGATGGAGCTGAAGTTCAAGGCGGATATGACCCTAAGGGACCGGGAAAATTGATTAAGATTCCGGCAGGCGAATAAATATAAAAATAATATAATTAAATTTATTATGGAGGAAGCTACGCAACAAAAAAATCAGGAACCTGTTAAACCGGAAGAAAAAAAAGTGCGATTTAATGTTATGCCTCAGGAGTTTCGTGCTATTTCGCCAAAAGCAAAAATACCCAAAAAATTTATTTTTGCAGCAGCGGGAGCCGGTATATTGGTTATTGCCATAATAATCGGAGTTGTTGTATTTAATAGTGGAAAAGAAAATAAGATTATCGTTGAAACGTCGACAGAGCCCACAGAAACGGTCGTAGAAAAACCACAAGAACCGACAGCTAGTACATCGACAGGACTTTTTACGCCCGCAGAAGAACCGGTCCAAGTTTCTCCTACGCCAGAAGAACCAATCGGAACCTTGGTACAGGGAAACGATTCTGATGCTGATGGGCTATCGGATAAAGAAGAAGCTATATTTCAAACAGACACAACCAGACCAGATACTGATTCGGACGGGTTCTTAGATGGAAATGAAGTATTTAATCTTTATAATCCCGCGGCAGTTGCTCCAGTAGGACTTTTAGAATCAGGCATAGCAAAGCTTTATCGAAATGCTACGGAAGGTTATAGTATTTTTTATCCTTCACTTTGGTCTACTTCAAGCACTTCTAATACAAGCATGGTAAGTTTTTTATCAGGCGAATCCGAAAGTATTAATATAACAGTGGTAGAAGCGCCCGAAGCGATTACTCTGCGAAGTTGGTATATAAGTGAATATCCGGATAAAGATATAAATAATCTACAATCATACACAAATAAGCAAGGTTATCGTGGATTGCAGGATACGGATCGGCTTAATACATATATAAAAGAAGGAAATAAGGTTTTTATTATCAATTATTCTTTGGGCGTAACCAATAAGATTTGGTATAGGCGTTTATATGATATGATGCTTAATAGTCTGAAGCTTGAGTAAAGTTCTTAACTTTGTATTTTAATATATGATTAATTTTGAGATGAATGGGGGAGTTGCAGGGCTGAAAGAGGACGTAAAAAAATTAGAAAAAGCCCTTTTTCAAGAATTTAAGAAAGATGGGGACATTTCTATTGCTTTTGTAGATAGTAAAACGAGTAAAAAATTAAATAAGACATATCGTGGCAAAAATAAACCGGCTAATATTTTAACTTTTGTATATAATGACGAGGATTCCTTGGGAGAAATTATTTTGTGTAAAGAAGAGCTAAAGCATTTTGCCAAAGAACAAAATATTTCTATAAAAAAAGCAGCAATTTATTTAATTATTCATGGAATGTGTCATATTTTTGGATTTACTCATAAAATAAATAAAAAGGCAGTTCAAATGGAAAAGAAAGAAATGAAGATAAAAAAAATGATAAAAATATGAAAAATAGAATGTTGCGTAGCATTGGCAGCGCATTAAAAGGTTTTAGTATCATTTTGAAAGAAGAAAGGAATTTCAGAATACAAAATATCGTTGCAATAATCGTTATAGTTTTAATGAATATCTTTCCTTTATCTATCGTAGAGAAGGGAATATTGCTTTTATTAATTGTAATTATCCTTGTTTTGGAAATGTTTAATAGCATTATGGAACGTCTTTTGGATATTTTTAAGCCCAGAATGCATGCTTATGTAAAGGATATAAAGGATATTGCCGCAGGGACTGTTTTGATTTCTGCTGTCGGCGCCATAATAATAGGAGTTATTATTTTTTACCCACATTTAAAATTTTTTTTGACCTTTATTAAAAGATAATCTAAAATACTGATAGATATGCAAGAGAACATAATAGTCGGCCTTGATATCGGATCCCGCTCAATAAAGATGGCAGCAGGTGAGTTGGTGGTCACAGGAGACAAAGAGCAACTCCATATTCTAGGAGCAGTGGAAGTTCCGTCAGAAGGCATTAAAAAAGGAGTAATTTCTAACGTGGAAGATGTAATAAGTAGCATCTCTATTTGTCGTGATCGATTGGAGCGAGTCATGAATATACCGATAGAGCGAATTTATGCATCTGTGAATACGAATCAACTCTTATGCCAGGAATCAAGAGGCCTTGTCGGAGTAGGGAGACCAAATGGGGAGATTGTCGGAGAGGATACCTACCGTGCCTTAGAGCAAGCACAGACGGTCGTACGGCCGTCAAACTACGAAATCCTACATGTAATACCAAAAGGCTATTCTGTTGACGGACAGCCTAATATAAAGGATCCTATTGGAATGACAGGTATTCGGTTGGAAGTTGATGCATTTTTAATACAGATGCCATTAACGCATCTAAAAAATCTAACAAAGTGCATTCATAGAACAACAATGGAAATTGATGATGTTGTTTTAGGAATTTTAGCGAATGCGGAGAGTATGCTAACTCCAAAACAAAAAGATTTTGGTGCGGCGGTTATAGATATTGGCGCTGCGACAACGGGAGTAGCGGTTTATGAAGAGGGAGATTTGATACATCTGGCTATTTTACCGATTGGTTCGGATTATATAACGCAGGATATAAATCTTTGTTTTAAAATTTCTCTTGAGATTGCGGAGAAATTGAAAATTAAGTATGGTTCTGCTTCTCCAAAAAATGTATCCAAAAAAGAAGAGATAAATCTTATTAATGAAGGGTATGGTGAAGAAGAGATTATTTCCCGTAAAGCATTGACGGAAATAATTGAAGCTAGGGTTGAGGAAATATTTTCAAAGGTAAATGCCGAACTTATAAAAGTAGGATTAGCTGGGCTTTTACCGGCAGGAGCCGTTCTTTGTGGCGGTGGAGCAAAATTGGAAGGTATCGTAGAATTGGCGAAGAAAGAATTAAAGCTTCCGGTTTCTATTGGATATCCGTTAGATGTTTCTAGTGTTTCCGAAAAAATTAGCGATCCTTCTTTTTCAACTGCGATAAGTTTGGTAAAGTGGGGGAGTTTGAATCAAGACTTTTCGGTTGATACTGTAAAAAAGATAATGCATAAATTGAAGGGTTTCGCCGGAAAGGGTCTCACTATTTTACGAGGCGGTTTTAAGAGCATTTGGAAATAGGGCATATCATAAAAAATATTGTTAAAATGGCAGAAGCCATTTTTTTTGTTGTAAATATTTTGTTGGATAAAAAATGTGTTCAACCAAGTTGACGCGTTTTTGTATGGTTGGTAAACTATAATAAATAGAGGAAATTATAATTAAATTAAAACAATATGCCAGAAGTAAAACCAGATATAGAAACCTTTGCTAAAATAAAAGTTGTTGGTGTTGGCGGTGGCGGTGGATCTGCTATAAATAGAATGATAAATAGCAAGATAAAAGGAGTAGAATTTTTAGCTGTTAATACCGACGTACAAGCACTTCATTTTTCAAAAGCAAATAAAAAAATAAATATAGGAAAACAAATTACACGAGGACTTGGCGCAGGCATGGATCCTGAACTTGGTAAGAAAGCGGCTGAAGAAAATCAAAATGAAATACGCGAATCATTAAAAGACTCGGATATGGTATTTATTACCTGTGGACTCGGTGGAGGAACTGGTTCAGGTGGAAGTCCTATTGTAGCTCAGATAGCCAGAGATACGGGTGCTCTTACTGTTGCAGTTGTAACCAAGCCTTTTTCATTTGAGGGTGTACAAAGGAAAGAAATTTCAGAAAAAGCATACGATGCACTATCTCAAGTAGTTGATGCAATAATTACTATTCCAAACGACAGGATATTGCAGATAGTTGAAAAAAAGACTTCTTTGATGGATGCGTTTGATATTGTAGACGATGTTCTGCGTCAGGGAGTTCAGGGGATATCGGAACTTATCACTGTTCCAGGGCAGATCAATGTTGATTTCGCCGATGTCAAAAAAATTATGAAAGAAGCAGGCACTGCTCTTATGGGAATTGGAAGAGGAAGTGGAGAGAATAGAGCGATAGAGGCGGCAAAGGCAGCTATCCAATCGCCACTTTTAGAAACTACGATAGATGGCGCAAAAGGAATTTTATTCAGTATCACCGGTAGTAGCGATTTGGGTATGAATGAAGTTTCTGAAGCGGCTAAAATTATTACTCAAAATGCCGATAGTGACGCAAGAGTAATCTGGGGAACGGTTATTGACGAATCGTTGAAAGATGAGGTAAAGATTACAGTGATAGCAACGGGTTTCGGGGGTGTAAAAATTTCGAAGCAAAGTCAAAATGCTTCAGGTTTTTATCCGCAACCGGATTTTATAAAAAAAAGCGAACCGTCATCGCGTCCTATTAAAAAAGAGGAGTCAAAAAAAGAAAACTTTAAAGTCACTGAAATTCGCGACGACGAAGAAAATGAAGAAGATGTAAACGAATTGGATATCCCCGCATTTTTGAGAAAGAAAATGTAAAAAACAGATTCTTGATTTATATTTTTTAGCACCTCGTTGGTTTATCCGACGAGGTGCTTTGTTTTTTAATAAATTTTTACAGATGTGGTATAATGATAAAAAATAAGTTATGCTCGTAATTTTGTAATTTGTATTTGGTTACGTGTTACATATTACGTGCTATATGACATATGCGTACAGACACAACTAAAGATGTCCAATCACTTTTAGAAGAAAATATAAAGCTTTCAAAGGCTATCTTGCATTCAACGGAAAAAACTCGCAAAGCCATGCAGTGGATGAAAATAATGTCTCTTTTACGAGTTATTATTATAATAATACCAATTATTATAGCCTTGATATACGTGCCTCCATTTCTAAGCCAGTTTTCGAAAACATTCGGAAGTTTTTATGGCGGGGAGCAATTTAATATTTTACAGCAATTACAAAATTTTAGTGGAGATACATTAGGTAATATTTTGCAATAATTATGCTAAAGCATTTAAAAAAAGAATATTATAATAAAACAAAAAATTTCAGTATCGTTATTGGAATCATTTTAATATTTTTTGCTAGTTTTATTTTTGGTTTAGCGGGAGGTATTTTAGCGCCACATTTGAATAGCGATTTTTTTGTTTGGCTTGGTGATTCTCTTAGCGGAAAAGAAGACATGGCTCAAACGCAAATAATTGAAAAGAATGTTAAGGCGTTAATTGAGGAAGATAGCGCAACAGTGAAAGCCGTTCAAAATGTTCTTGATTCTACGGTTAGCATAGTAATAAGTAAGGACATAAGTGCTTATTATGATCAAATAGGCTTATATATTTTTCCACTTGATATTTATTCAGAATCAGAACAGGATAGCGAGTCAAGCACTCCGCAAAAAACAGAAATAGGAGGCGGTTCGGGTTTTATTATTTCACAAGACGGATTAATTTTAACAAATAAACATGTTGTTTCTGATGCTAGCGCTGACTACGCTGTTATTCTATCTGACGGATCTAAATATGAAGCGGAGATACTGGCGACAGATCCGCTTATGGATTTGGCGATTTTAAAAATTAACGTAACTGGTCTTCCGGAAGCAACATTGGGTGACTCTGATGCTTTGACTCTCGGACAAGCAGTTATTGCCATTGGATATAGTCTGTCGCAATATCAGAATAGTGTAACCAAGGGTATTGTATCGGGCATTGAGCGACGCATTAGCGCTGAAGGAGAAACAATTGATGGAGCTATACAGACAGACGCAGCGATAAATCTCGGAAATTCCGGTGGGCCACTCATAAATCTGAAAGGAGAAGTTGTCGGAATAAACACAGCTGTAAATTTTGAAGGTCAGCTCATTGGTTTCGCGATCCCTATAAATAGCGCCAAGCAGGTAATAGATAGTATGAAAAGATTCGGAAAAATTGTTCGGCCGTGGTTGGGGGTGCGTTATATATTGTTGAACGAACAGATCAGTGCTTTAAATAATTTTCCGGTGGATTATGGAGCGTTGCTTGTAAAAGGCTCTTCGCTAACTGATTTAGCAATTATATCAAGTTCACCAGCCAATAAAGCGGGACTTGAAGAGGGGGATATTATTTTGGAGGTTGGCGGTAAAAAAGTTACAGAAAATTCTTCTTTGGCCAAAATAATTAGTAAATATGATGTTAACGACACAATAATTTTGAAAGTTTTACGTAAAGGAAAGGAGATAAGTGTAAGCGCAACTTTGGAAGAATTTGAAAAATAATAGTTTAAATTAAAGTTCAAAGTTTTTTTGAAAGATTAATATATCTATGAATAAACGTACAAAAATTATATGTACTATCGGTCCAGCAACTGAAAGTCCGGTTATTTTGAGCGCGCTTATAAAATCCGGTATGAATATTGCTCGGCTTAATTTTTCTCATGGCACGCATGATAATCATAAAAAATTAATAAAAAATATAAGAGCTGTGGCGAAAAAGAATAAAGCCGTTATTGGTATTATTGCGGATTTACAGGGACCAAAAATTCGTTTAGGAGAAATGGAAAAAGAAATAATTTTGAAAAAGAATGAAAGTTTGATTTTAACAACAGAAAAAGTTAAGCAAGAGAAAAACAAGATTTTAAAAATTGGGGTAACTTATAATAAACTACATAAAGATGTAAAAGTAGGTGATAGAATTTTGATAAATGATGGGTTGGTCGAATTGTTGGTTCAAAAAGTTCGTGAAAAACAGATATTTTGTAAAGTAAAAAATGACGGTTCCATTTCTTCGCATAAGGGGATGAATTTTCCTGATAGCAAAATTAGTTCTTCCTCACTTACTGCAAAAGATAAAAAAGATTTATTTTTTGCAATGAGCCAAAAGGTTGACTTTACTGCCATTTCTTTTGTCAGATCGGAAAAAGATATTATCTTGCTAAATAAGTTAATAGAAAAATTTGCTAAAAAATTAAAAGTTAAAAAACCAAGGACAGTTGCTAAAATAGAAAAAGGCGAAGCATTAGAAAATTTTGCAGGCATATTGGATAAAGTAGATGGTATTATGGTTGCAAGGGGAGATTTGGGGATAGAAATATCAGCAGAAGACGTTCCTCTTCGCCAAAAAGAAATAATTGCTCTTTGTCGGCAGAGTGCCAAGCCGGTTATCATTGCTACACAAATGCTGGATTCTATGATTAGAAATCCACGACCTACCAGGGCCGAAGTTTCTGACGTGGCAAATGCGGTAATGGATAACGTAGATGCTGTTATGCTTTCGGGTGAAACAGCCAGTGGCAAGTATCCAAAGGAAGCCGTAGAGATGATGTCAAAAATAATAATAGAAACAGAAGAATCGCCATATGATGATGTAAAAATAGAGGGGGGGTATGGTATGAATAAAGAAGATGGATTGGGAAAGTCGGTTAATATTTTAATTCGAGAAACAGGGATTAAGCAAGTAACGGATTTTTCCAGCACGGATTTATATAGGTATGTCAGTAAATGGCGTCCAGAGGCGGAAATTTTTAGAGTAATAAAAGGAATTGATTTATATCCGCTTTTATTTTGGGGTGTAAATCCGGTCATTACGGAAATAAAGGATATGAAAAAAATTATAAGTCGCCTGAAGGTAACTAAAAAATTAAAAAAGAAATTTATCTTACTCTCGGGTGAGGACAAGATAGAGATTATTGATTAGGTGATAAAATTGAGCTAATTATGAGAAATATCGTTTTTGCGATATTTTTTAATTTTCAGTTGATTTTTTTTCTAAAATATGCTTAAATTAGAACAAGAGGTTCATTGAAAAAGAGGAGGAGTAAGATGAACGGGAACTTATCAAAAATGCGAGCAGCGCTATATATGCTTTTGTTATTTGGTATCTTTGTCACAGTCTATCAATGGTGTTTTTATAAAGAAGAAGTTATAACCGATATTTCTCTTAGTGAATTTAAGACAGCTGTTGAACAGGGCAAAGTTAAGTCTCCGGTTACAACTCAAGGACGCGTTATCACGGGTCAATACAACGACAGTAAAAAATTTAAAAGTTTTAATGAAGCCGATTCTCCTTTGAATGATTTTTTGCGTAAGCATAATGTGCTTCAAATTGTGCAAAAAGAAGAAGGTCCTTCTGTGTTGAGTAGTTTGCTTTATGGTTTTTTGCCGATTATTATTTTAGTTTTGCTTATTGTTTTTTTTATGAAAAAAATGCAAGGTCAGGCCGGACAGGCAATGAACTTTGGCAAAGCCAAGACTTATGAACCGCAAAATAAAGATAAAGTTGTTTTTGCCGATGTTGCCGGAATTGATGAAGCAAAAGAAGAACTTGAAGAAATTATAGAATTCTTGCGTCATCCAAAAAAGCTTTCGCGGTTGGGCGGAAAAGTTCCAAAGGGCGTGCTTTTGATGGGTGCTCCTGGAACAGGTAAAACGCTTTTGGCTAGAGCTATTGCCGGTGAAGCGGATGCAAAATTTTATTCCATTGCAGGTTCAGAGTTTGTGGAGATGTTTGTTGGAGTCGGCGCATCCCGAGTTCGTGATTTGTTTAAAATAGCAAGGCAAAATACCCCGTGTGTGATATTTATTGATGAAATTGATGCGGTTGGCAGGCATAGAGGCACCGGTTATGGCGGAGGCAATGACGAGCGCGAACAGACATTAAATCAAATTTTATCGGAAATGGATGGCTTTGCGCATGATGATGCTATTGTTCTTATTGGTGCTACAAACAGGCCAGATGTTCTTGACCCAGCGCTTTTGCGTCCCGGCAGATTTGATAGGCAGGTCGTGGTTCCAAGGCCCGATTTAAAAGGCAGAGAAGCTATTCTCAAGGTTCATGCTAGGGGTAAAATAATTAGTGAAGATGTCGATTTTTTCAAAATTGCCAGAGGAACACCGGGATTTTCGGGAGCTGATTTGGAAAATCTTTGCAATGAAGCCGCGCTTATTGCTGCCAAGCTGGATAAAAAAGCGGTTCAGCAAGACGATTTTGAATATGCGAGAGAAAAGATTTTGATGGGTAGGGAAAAGCCGACTGTAATTTCTGAAGAGGAAAGAAAAGTAATTGCTGTTCATGAATCAGGGCATGCGCTTTTGGTTCTGAAATGCAAAAAGACAAATACATTGCATAAGGTTTCTATTGTCCCCCGCGGGGTTGGCGCGCTTGGCGTAACTTTTAGCTTGCCTGAAGAAGATAGATTCTTGATGAGCAAACCACAGGCCAAAGAAGAAGTTCTTGTCCTTTTGGGAGGCCGGGCGGCAGAAGATGTTCTTTTGGGAGAGATTACAAGTGGTGCATCCAATGATTTGGAAAGAGCAACAGAATTTATTAAGAATATGATTGGTAAATGGGGGATGGACGAAAAAATTGGCTTGGCATCATTCAGCTCAGGTAATGCAAGCCCGTTTTTAGGGAAGTCCCTTGCTTTGCATGAAGGCATGAGTTCGGGGATGCAGTATAAAATTGAAAAGAGAGTTATAGAACTTCTGGATGAATATTATAAGAAGGCTAAGGAAATCGTCCAAGCTTCAAAGGATGAGTTGGAGGACTTATCGCGAGCACTTCTAGAGCACGAAACTCTGGATGTCTTGCAGATCAAGGCAATTTTGGAAAAATAAACTAATAGTTTACCTCTGGTTAAATCCAGGGGTTTTTGTTGACAAAATCTTTGTTTTATGTTAATATAATATCAGTATTTGTGGACTCGTGGTGTAGCCCGGTTAACACGTCTCCCTGTCACGGAGAAGATCGCCGGTTCGAATCCGGTCGAGTCCGCCATCAAAAAATCCAACCTTGCGTTGGGTTTTTTGATTAGGTACACTATAATAATATGTATATCTCTGACAAAATTTATGGACAATGGGAAATAAGTGAACCCGTTCTTCGTGATCTGATAAATTCTCACGCCATGCAAAGATTGAAGGGAATTGCCCAATTTGGTCCGCCGGAAGAGTTTTATCATAAAAAAGGATTTTCGCGATATGAGCACTCTATCGGAGTATTTTTGTTATTACGAAAATTAGGCGCTACTCTGGAAGAGCAGGTTGCCGGGCTTTTGCACGACGCTTCGCACACTGCTTTTTCGCATGTTATAGACACGGTTTTGGGAGATCCGAGTATTGAGGACTTTCAAGACAAAAAGCATTTGGAAAGATTATTAAAATCCGATATAAAACAAATACTGGAGAAATATGAAATTGATATTTATCGGATTGCCGATTTTGAAAAGTTTGGTCTTTTGGAACGTAACGCTCCCGACCTTTGCGCCGATCGTATAGATTATACATTAAGAGAAATTGCGCTTTCAGATGTTGATTTGGCTAAAAAATTGGTGGATGCACTTTGTATTTTTCATGAACTTATCATTTTTAAAAATGTGGTAAGCGCAAAACAATTTGCTATGATATATTTAAAATTAAATAAAGAACATTGGACAGGGTTTGAAGCCGTAAGCCGTTACTATCAGTTGGCAGGCATCTTAAAAAAGGCTTTACAGAAAGATATAATAAAGAAAGATGATCTATGGAAAACAGACGCTGAAGTAATCAATAAGCTCATAGCATGCAATGAGTCGGAACTGATGGATAAATTAAATTTAATGAAAGAAAAGACCACCAGTATACGCTTCGGTATAAGTCATCGTAAAAAATTTAGATATATTGACCCCCATATTTTAGTGGATGGATCGTGTCTGCCACTTACTCAGTTGGATACAGAATATGGCTCAATGCTAAAAGATGAAAAAAAACTAAGTGCCGAAGGAATAACGATTTAGGGACTTGGCAGTTTTTCAAAATCGTTGTATAATATAATATTAACTATTAATTCTATGAATATATGGAAGAAAAAAAATACTCCATAGGAGAAAACATTCAAGATATGGAGTTTGAAATATTTTATAATAAAGACATAAAGAAAGCACATTTTTCTGATTATAAGGGGAAGTGGCTTATATTATTCTTTTATCCAGCTGATTTCACTTTTGTTTGTCCAACCGAGCTTCGCGAAATGGCAGAGCTTTATCCGCAATTTCAAAATGAAGGAACGGAGATTGTAAGTGTGAGTACCGATACGGCTTTTGTGCATAAAGCATGGCATGACGACTCAGAGGCAATTAAGCAGGTTAATTTTCCGATGGTGGCTGATCCGACAGGAAAGATGTGTCGAGCATTTGGGACGTACATTGAAGATGAGGGATTATCTTTACGTGGAAGCTTTTTAATTGATCCAGACGGTGTGATTAAAGCATGCGAAATACACGATAATAGTATTGGCCGTAATGCAAAAGAATTACTTAGAAAATTACAGGCGGCAAAGTTTGTCCGCGAACATGGCGATAAAGTTTGCCCTGCTAGCTGGCATCCGGGAGGGGATACATTAACCCCGGGAATAGATTTAATTGGGAAAATATAATAATTAATTTTTTAATAAATATGAAATACGAACTATCGCAATTGCCATATGCATATGATGCATTGGAACCATATTTGGATGCGGAAACAATGGAGCTCCATTATGATAAGCACCATAGAGGATATCTAACGAAATTAATGGGTGTTTTGGAAAATTATCCAGCATTAAAAGAATGCCAAGCCGAAGATTTGCTTAAAGAACTTAATAACTTGGAAGTTAGTGATGAGGATAGAACAAAAATTAAAAATTTTTGTGGAGGGTTTGTAAATCATGCTACTTATTGGGAAGAGATGAATCCTGCAAATAAAAGAAATGAAGAGCTAGTACACGATATTGAGCGTGATTTTGGAAGCCTGGAAGAAATGAAAAAACAATTTAGCGATTTAGCCAAAAAACATTTTGGTTCCGGATGGGCGTGGTTAGTTAAGAATAAAGAAGGTAAACTAGAAGTATATTCTTTGCCAAATCAAGATTCTCCGCTTACTTTGGGTCATCAACCAATTTTAACTCTGGATGTTTGGGAACATGCGTATTATTTAAAGTATAAGAATAAAAGAGATGAATTTATAGAAGCTTGGTGGAATACCGTACGGTTGATTTAATAAACAAATTATGCTATATTGTAGGACAGATTTAATCTGTTCCTATTTTTATGAAAAAAATATTATTACACATATGTTGCGGGCCATGCGCTACGCATCCGGCAACAGTTTTGAGCCAAGAATATGAGGTGATTGGTTATTTTTATAATCCAAATATATGGCCATATAAAGAGTGGCGAAGGCGTTATGAGGCATTTTTAAAATTTTGTAAAGAGAACCGAGTAATATCGGATTATTTTCCAAAAAAGCCGTTGATAGAGGAAGAGTATAATATAGGGCACCAAAAATATTTAGATAGCGTGAAAGGTTGCGAGAAAGAACCTGAAGGCGGAAAAAGATGCCCCCTTTGTTTTACTATGAGATTGGATGAAGCGGCTAAGTTTGCCAGCCATAGTTTGATAAGTATCTTTGCCACGACACTTACAATAGGAAGAAATAAACAGCCAAATATTATAAATCCAATAGGTCAAATTTCTGCCGATAAATATGGAATAAACTTTTACGAAGCCAATTGGAAAAAACAAGACGGCGCGTTAAAAGGTAAGAAAATTTCTGACGAACATGGTCTTTATCGTCAGCATTATTGTGGGTGCGAGTTCTCAATTCGCGATTAAACACTTATATGAAGTTAGAACTGTTTAATTATAATTTATCAAAAGAGTCTATTGCTAAAAAGCCGGCAAGCCCGAGAGATTCGGCTAAACTTTTTGTATATAATAGATTGAACAAAAAAAGTATTCATTCACAATTTAATAAAATCGGAAGTTTTTTACAAAAGGGAGATGTATTGGTTTTGAATGATACGCGTGTTATTCCGGCAAGACTTATAGCGAGAATGATTCATACCAACGGAACACGGGGCAGAAAATTTAAAATTTTGCTTTTAGAAAAAAAAGCAACAGATGTTTGGACAGCTCTTATTGATGGGCGAGGTAGGGAAGCGGGCGTGAAATTATTTTTTAGCAAGGATTTACAAGGTGTAATCATTAAAAAATTAAATGATGGAATATGGGAGGTACGTTTTAATAAAAAAGGGAAAACGCTGGAAGATTTTATTTTTAGACTGGGGCAGATGCCACTTCCGCCTTACATTAAACAAGAAAAATATTTACAAAAAAACAAGGATTGGTATCAGACTGTTTATGCAAAAGATGCCGGTTCTGTTGCTGCGCCAACGGCCGGCTTACATTTTACGCGCCGGCTTTTAAAGGAATTAAAGAAAAAGGGTGTGAGCATAGAGTATATAACGCTTCATGTAGGAATGGGCACTTTTATGCCGGTAAAAACGAATAATATAAAAGAACATAAGATGCATGATGAATTGGCAACCGTAACAAAATTAACGGCAAACAGATTAAATAAGGCTAAGCGTGAAGGACGACGAATTATAGCTGTTGGCACCACGTCGGCTCGTACGTTAGAGGCATTTGCTATGCCGTACGGCAAGCAGTACAGCATGAAATATGGCAATAAAAATGTTAATATCTTTATTTATCCTCCCTATAGATTTAAATTTATAGATGCGATTATTACCAATTTTCATCTGCCAAAATCAACTCTTCTTATGATGATGTCGGCATTTATTTCCGAAGGCGACATCAAAGGAATAAAAACCGCCAAAAAGTTGTACCAAGAAGCCATAAAAAAGAAATATACATTTTATTCTTATGGCGATGCGATGTTAATAGAGTAGAATATACGTTTTGTGGGCAAATAAAAAAGCGGGCATATGCTCACTTTATTGATTTTTATATTAAAATTTACATTCGCAGGCAACTTTATTTTCAATAGAGACAACGTTGATTTTATAAATTTCTACTCTGCCATCGGTTCGTATAAATTTTACATTCGGGATATGTTCCTTATTGCATTTTTTTTTGCACATTTCTGCCCTCTTTGCATTATCTGCATTCTGAAGGATTGTCATTGGCATAGCGCAATTTGATATTAGAAAGATTAGAATGTATGAAAGGACTATTCTCATTGCATCCTCCTTATGTAATTTTGCCATAATATCAATAATTCGTCAATAATAATTTTCTATAGCTTGTGGCTTTTTTGTATGTTATAATTATATTGTATTAAAATAAGGGGGCTTAAATAATACCGCCAATGAAAGAAAAGAAAAATAAGCCAAATGTTTTGGAGATAAAGATTGATGGCTCGTTTTATCCTTCTCGTCATACTTTAGATCTAAGACGAAAGAGAGTGGAAAAAAGCGCTAAAAATAATGCGCCGGTTTTTAATGTCATAAAAAATAGAGAAAATATAAGCGCCATAAAAGAACTTTTAATTTTTTCTTTACTAAAAGCAATTTTATTTTTACCGATTAAGATTGCAATATTTTTTAAAAAATTATTTTTGAATATCGGAAAAAAGGCGCTTATCGGTTTATCATATTTACGCACCAAGTCTTTGGGGAAAGTATCTTTTAAAAAAATACAACAGCGCGAATTTGTAAAATTAAACTTTAGCCCTCCGCAATACTGGCAAAAGGGGATAGCAGCTTTTGTGGCGCTTGCTTTTTTGTTCGTTCTTCCGATTAAAGTTTTTAGTTCTTTTGAAGAATTGCAGGAAGACAAAGACAAGGTTATTCAATATGGACTTTCTGCATATGAAAGCTTGAAAAAGAACGATTTTACCTCAGCGAGTATCAGTTTCTCATCTGCTAAAAAAACTATTGATGATTTAGGTATTGCTTTCAAGTATCTAGCTACAGCTATTCCAGGGATAGGCGATAAGCTGGTTTTTGGTAATGCTCTTCTTTTGGTCGGAGAAAATTTTTCAGATGCCGCATCTTTACTTCAGAATGCCATTGAATATTTTGATAATGACGTTGAAATGGTTTTAAAAATAAAATATTTACAATCAAAGGTTGCTGCCGCCACTCCTCATTTGCTGGTTGCTAATAAAATTTTGGAGAATCTCGACAATAATTATTCTATTTTGCCGATTGATATAAATCCGTTAAAGAAGATTCTTGTCGGAGGAACTAGGGCACTCTTAGTTTTTCAGGATTTTTCCGATACCCTTTTAGATATTTTGGGTGATAAATATTTTAAAAGATACTTAGTGGTATTTCAAAATAATAATGAGATAAGACCGACGGGGGGCTTTATAGGTTCTTTTGCGATTATAGATATAGACAGAGGGGAAATCAAAAATATAGAGATACCTGGAGGAGGCTCTTATGACATCCAGGGGCAATTGCGCGAATTGGTTATTTCTCCAGAACCTTTTCATCTTATAAATTCTGCTTGGCAGTTTCAAGATTCAAATTGGTTTCCGGATTTTCCGGCATCAGCAAAAAAAATGATGTGGTTTTATGAAAAAAGCGGAGGTTCGTCAGTTGATGGAGTTGTTGCTATAAACGCTTCTTTGATGGAGGATCTTTTAGAAATTATTGGACCAGTTGAAATGTCAGAATATGGCAAAACAATGACATCGGAAAATTTTATTGATGAAACGCAAAAGCTTGTTGAATTTGATTATGATAAAGAAGAAAATAAGCCAAAACAAGTGATAGCGGATATGGCGCCAAAGGTATTAGAAAATCTTTTGGATATGGATGCCGGTCAATTGTCGTTATTCTCGGAAGTTATGCATAAGGCGATATTGGATAAAGACGTTATGGTTTATTCAAAGAATCCAGATACAGAAGAAAAGCTTGAGAGTTTTGGATTATCCGGAAAATTGCGTGACATTTCCGAATTTTCAGATTATTTAATGGTTGTAGATACTAATATTGCTGGACAAAAAACAGATGGTAAAATTGTAAAAGAAATTACGCATATTTCGGAAATACAAGACGATGGAAGCATCATAAATACGATAAAAATTGTAAGACGCCATATGGGTGTAAAGGGTACGGTTTTTAGCGGAGTGAGAAACGTAAATTATCTCCGTCTTTATGTTCCGTCGGGTAGCACTCTTTTATCGGCCGAGGGCTTTAAGGCTCCGCCTGCCGATCTTTTTGAAAGTCCGATTGATGGTTATGTTCCGGATAAAGATTTGCAGGAAATCCAAGGTGTAGTTTACGTTGATCCAAAAACTGGAACCAGAATTAATAATGAGTTCGGCAGAACTGTTTTTGGGAATTGGATTATGGTAGATCCGGGTCAAGAAGTTACCCTTACGATTAAATATCAGGTTCCAAATAAACGTGTTAATCAACCAAGTGAAGGTTATGCAAGTTCTATAAAAAAATCTTTAGATTTGGATAATAATTTTTTTGGATATAAGATGTTAATAGAAAAACAGTCAGGCGCGAAGAACACATTTTTTAAAAGTTATGTAACGGTAAAAAACAAAAATATTTTAGCCAGCGTTGGTAGTGGAGTTGCCATGAGGCAAGATGGCTGGTATTATGAAGCAGAGCTTAATAGCGACAAATACTACGGAGTAGTATTGGAGGAATAATAAAATTAATCAATAACTAATAACATCTTGTTATGTTAGAAAAAAAACAAAAAAAGATTACAAGTAAAGAAATCAATTCAACTTTAAAAAACATTTATAGTGATGGAAAGGGAAAGATGATTGATATGAAAGTAAAGAGAATGCGAGTAGGAAGGGGTGTTGGCTGGCGAAAATTACTTGTAGGATTAATTGTTTTTTTTGCTCTTATTTTTGCAGTATCTTGGATGGGAATTTTTATTTTTAGCAAATTTAGTGTCCAAAGCGCGGATAATCTTGAGCTGGATATTGCGGGAAATAAAAAAGTAACTGCCGGCGAGTTTGAGGAATATACATTAAAATATAAAAATAAAGAAGATTTTCCTTTGGCTAGTTCGGAAATCGCGATTTATCTTCCAAAAAGTTTTATTTTAGAGGAAGCGATCCCAGTCTTAGATGATAAAAATAAATTAAAAATTGGTACTCTAAAACCTGGAGAGGGCGGTTCAATGAAATTTAAAGGAAAGTTTTTTGCCACCGAGGGGTCTAAAGAAGTTATTCAGGCGGTTCTTACATACAAGCCTTCCAATTTTAATTCTAATTTTCAAAAAGTTTATAATTTGGAAACAGAAATTACCGGTTCTGTTTTTGATGGTTCTCTGGAAGGTCCGGATGTTTCAGTTGTGGGTGATAGCATTTCGTATAGCATGACATACAAGAATAAATCAGAAGAAGATTTGAAATCAATCGCTATTGATGCAATCGTTCCCAAAGATTTTATTATTAGTACTTCAACGCCGACGATTGGAAATAGCAATAGATGGGAGATAGGCGAATTAAAGGCAAAAAGTGACGGAGAGGTCAAGATTACAGGTGCTTATGGCTCTGAGGCAAGCGGAAGCGAAGATATAGTTTTTAGGCTTGGCATCATTGATGAAGAGGGGGCGTTTCTTCCATTGGTTGAAAAGCAAGTTACGACGGATATTGTAGGGAGCGATCTTCTTTCAACTGTAATAATAAATGGCGTAGATAACTTTAGCTCTATAAGATGGGGAGAGGGATTAAATTATACGATAACCTATAAAAATCAAGGAAAAAATATTTTGTACGATGTCACCTTGGAAATGACAATTGAAGGGCTTCCGAAAGAGCAAGGAAGGTCTATTATTGATTGGGCGGGTTTTTCTGATTTGAACGGTGGAAAAAGAAAAGGGGATACCCTCGTTTGGACTAAAGATGAGATAAAGGGTCTTGCAAAAATTAAACCCGGGGACGAAGGGATGATAGATTT
>Ga0210057_1002400_pt1 | contig 26807 bp, 24 predicted proteins | sample CryGeyCG2114_010_2_FD_183968 | JGI IMG/M metagenome (GOLD analysis project Ga0210057, IMG submission 183968) | Groundwater microbial communities from aquifer - Crystal Geyser CG10_big_fil_rev_8/21/14_0.10 (SPAdes) (version 2) | ecosystem: Environmental > Aquatic > Deep subsurface > Groundwater ...
TTGATGATATTGCCTGGGAGATTAATAATAGACCGAGGAAAATACTCAATTATCAAACAGCACAAGAGATGATAGAATCTGAGTATTCAAAATTATCAGTTGTTGCACTTAATTCTTGAATGCAGGAATATGAAATATACTCAAAAAAAAGGAAAAAACAATATTGAAATAGAGTTTCTTGATTCAAAAATTAAGTACTTTATTCAAGATGAAGCATCGTCGGGAACATTTGACATATACCCCGAAACGGTTTTGAAAAACACCATAACGTATATTGAAAAAAACGATGCTTTCAAAAGTTATGCTACCTACCTACTTATAATCGGAACAATCTTCGCATTCATGACCTATGTGATGAAAATTCCAACTCTTTTCTTTGCATTTTTGATCGGATCGGTGGTCATGTTTATCCTCTATCGCCTTTCATTTGTGAAATATACCATCGTCGAATCCTCAGCTAAAAAAATGTACATCATTCATGATAAAAATCACGACATAATCATAAAAACTATCTTCGAATTGAGAAACAAACACTATCGAGATTTGCATTTTAAATACATACCAGAAAATGATCCTGAACATGAAATCAAGAAGTTTGACTGGCTTTTAGAAGAAGAGATGATAACTCGAGAAGAATATAAAGAGATGGTATCTCAGATAGCATTTGAAAAAGAGATAGAGGATACCGCTTCTATCAACTAACATCACCACCACTCAACTTCTTCCTCATCGCCCGACCGAATAAAACGAGATTTCATCGACACATTCCTTCGTCCAAAAATAAATCTCCGTTTGGCATGAGTAATAACTAAGTTTTTCTTTGCACGAGTGACTCCCACATAAAAAAGTCTTCGCTCTTCCTCGAGTTGATAGATATCATCAATTGACCGGGAGTGTGGAAGTAGCCCTTCTTCAAGTCCGGTAATAAAGACATGAGTAAACTCCAAACCTTTTGCTTGATGCAACGTCATGAGTCGTACGCCATCTTTTGATTTTCCTGATTTCTCTCCTTCAAAGTATTCAGATTCAACGAGCGCAACTTGTTCGAGAAAATCCACCAGATTCGGAAAAGTCATAGCTACCGATTTCAGTTCCTTTATATTCTCAAGTCGTTCATAATCTTCAGAAATGTCAGGATCATACAATCCAAGATACTCCGTTTTGTCAAAAATGAGCTCCATAATCTCAGCAGTAGGAGTTTCAAGAACCGAATCTTTTATTTGAAGAAAAAGTTCTTTGAATTTTTGAAATCTTCGTTTACCAAGCTTGAGGATTCGTTCCAAAGCAACACTATCATCAGGATGCAGGAGAAGTCGCACGTAACACAAGATGTCTTTTACTTCCTTTCTATCATAAAAGCGCGTTCCCCCAATAAGTGCGTACGGTATTCCAAAATGTAAAAATAATTCTTCAATTGAGCGTGATTGTGCATTGGTTCGATACAGAACTGCAATTTCAGAATAATCAATTTCATGTGCTACATCTTGGATTCGTTCAGCAATATACGTAGCCTCTTCTTCCTCATCTTCTACCTCGATAATTTCGACATCATCACCGGGCTCTGCATCAGTATACAGATGCAGTATTGGGTGTGTTTGGTTTTCTGAAATTATCTCATACGCAAAGTCAAGAATTTTTTGTGTTGACCGATAATTTTGCTCGAGATTAATGGTTTGAGATCCTTCAAAATCTTCACTAAATTTTTCAAGATTGGCAATGTCAGCTCCCCGCCAGGAATAAATACTCTGAGAAAAATCTCCCACTACTGTTACATTTTTATGAATGTGACTCAATTTTTTTGCAATTATATATTGCGCAACGTTTGTATCTTGGAATTCATCAACGAGAAGATGCTGATACCTATTTTGATATTTTTCTAATATTGGCTTGTGCATTCGAAACAGATCAACGACTTTCATGAGTAAGTCGTCAAAATCTAATGCATCATTTTTTTGTAACTCTTTTTGATATTGATGATACACCTCTGCAACCTGTGCGCTACGGTAAAAAGAAAAAACTTTAATAAATCGCTCCGGACTCACCAGTTGGTTTTTTGCATCTGAAATTTTCGCGGAGAAAAATCGGGAAGAAAATTTGGACTGTTTCTTTTTGAGAATCTGTTTGAGAAGTTGCTGTTGGTCACCATCGTCATATATCGTGTAAGAGTGTGGGATGCCGATATACTCCCCATCTCGACGTAAGATCATCGCACAAAACGAATGAAATGTTCCAATATATCCGAGAGCTGTTTTATTTTCGGTAATTGCCACAATGCGATCCTTCATCTCCCGTGCAGCTTTGTTGGTAAAGGTGATCATCACAATTGATCGTGGATCAACATCATGATTTTCGATAAGATTGAGCACCTTATGCACGAGTACTCTCGTCTTTCCCGATCCTGCCCCTGCCAATACAATTGATGGACCGTTGACATGCTCAATTGCTTTTTTTTGTTGCGGATTTAAACTTTTGAAGATATTGATCATAAGGTATAATGATACCAGAAACGAATCTTTGTTCATCAATTTTTGATTTTAACTACCTGCTTATGAAATATTTAATTGCAAACTGGAAAGCGCAAATGACCTTGATGGATATCATGAGTTGGACATCAACATTTACTAAGGATGTAGAAGGAAATAATCAACTACTTCAACACCTCCAAGATAAAAAACTTCAAATTATTATCTGCCCCCCGTATCCTTTCCTGATGACTATTAATGAAGAACTGAATGATCTTCCAAACATTCTATCAGGGGCACAATCAGTATCTTCAAAAGAAGAGGGAAGATATACTGGAGAGGTTACGGCAAAAGCTTTGACGACTATTACAAAATACACATTAGTAGGACATAGTGAGCGACGACAGTATTTTCATGAAACGGATGAGATTGTAAAACAAAAACTTCTTCAAACAAAGGAGGCACACATCGAACCAATTCTCTGTGTTCGCGGAACTCAAGATGCAGTACACTCAGAAGCACATTTTGTCGCGTATGAGCCATCTGACGCTATTGGAACAGGAAACAATGCAGAAGTCGCCGATGTCCTGAAAATGAAAATTAAGCTGAAGCTACAGTCACATGTTCAGTTTCTTTATGGAGCAAGTGTAGATCTACCGAATATGAAAGGTTATCTCGAAACGGGGGAAATAGCGGGGCTTTTGGTTGGAACTGCTTCACTTGATCCAAGAAGGTTCTGTCAAATAGCTGCGCACATGATATAAAATCATCAAATATATACTAAGCACTATAATATCATTGCAAGAAGAACCAATAATCCTCCACTGATTATTGCAGGGTTAATAAAATCTGATGGACCCGCAACCGGAAGCGCAACAACTGGAGTGGGAGTCATAGTAGTCCCTCCCCCTGTTTCAGGCAACTCTGCTTCTTCAATCGGCGATGAAGAAGGAGTTACACGAGGGGTCATGGTTGGATTTACTCTACCTGAAGGAGCTAAAGTCGGACTGGTGCTCATAAAGCTTATCGTTGGTGTAGGAGAGTTCTCGTCAGGAATTGGATCATTTGAAACATCGCCTGCATTTGCAAGAAGATCAGGGTCGGCAAATTCGTCCTCACTTGATGCACGGGTATTGAAAAGCACCAGCGGATCTTGCCCGTTTGAAATCATATATGCCAGAACTCCTGCCGAGCCAATAAGAACTACGATTATAATCACCAGAACAATCGACTTCACATCTCGCATATAGATTCATTGTAGCAAATTCTACTTTAAAAACGCAATCATCAATCCAAAGAGAGCAAAAATGATTGAGAATACCCAAAACCTCATTACAATTTTTGGCTCTTCCCAACCTTTGTACTGCAAAAATAAATGAAGTGGCGCAACTGGAAAAAACTTTTTACCGATATATTTTTTACTCATGAGCTGTATCAAAGAAGTTGCAATCTCAATAACAAATATCCCACCAATAATGGGAAGTGCAAACGCTTTGCCGAGAATAAGTCCAATCACCGCAAATGCAGCTCCAAACGATAATGCACCCGTGTCTCCAAGGAAAATTCTTGCAGGGTAAATATTAAAATACAAGAATGCTATCATTCCTCCGATCCAAACGGCGATAAATATTGATAAAGGAACATCAATGATACTTCGTGCAACCGTCCAAAAACTAATAAGGGCAATAAGAAGAACACCACTTGCAAGACCATCCAGTCCATCGGTGATATTTACGGCATTTGCAAATGCGACTATCACAAACGTTGCAAAGACAATATAAAAATAGGAAAGATCGAATACTCCAAAAAACGGGATATAAACAATACTTATTTGAAGACCAAAATACAAAGCTGAAGATATTATAACGGCAAGAATAATTTCAAAAATCAGCTTTATTCGCAGGCTCAGTCCGAAAAATTGCTTCTTTTTCCAGATAAAGATCTTATTCAAATCATCAAATACGCCCAAAAGCCCGTAGCTTAAAAAGCTGAAGAGAATAATGATGAGCTCCAAAATTATTGAGGGATAATTAGTGTTGGTATGAATCTCAAAAAATTTAAACCCACCAACAAAAAATAGGGTGAGAAATGATGAAACGAGCAATACCAATATTCCTCCTCCGACCGGAATTCCCGATTTGTGTCTGTGAAAAGAATCATATATAGGAGTGGGTTTATTGAAGGCATCAAGTGTCTTTTGATCTGCCCGTTGAAATTTCTTTTTATAGAGAAAGTTGATAAATGGCACGATCAATACGAAATGGATGATCAGCGAAATAAGTGTAATATAAAAATAGAGCGCCATAAAATAGGTTCTTAGAAAAAAAGATCAATCAACTTTGGAACAAAAATAATACTCGCAACAGCCAATGCTCCAATTGAATATAAAAGCATTGCTGATGCTGAAACATCTTTCGAAATTTTGATATTCTCATTAAAATGAGTATCGATTGCGTCCCCCATCTTTTCAATGGCAGTATTTACTGTTTCGATGATAATTCCTATTAATGCGGTAATCAGTATTGCCATCCATTCTGCATAAGATACCTCAAGAAACCACGCAACAATTACTGAAATCAAAATAAGAGAAAAGTGTACTTTATAGTTTTGCTGCGTTCTGAAAGCCCATATCATACCGTCAACTGCGTGTCCGATTGCATCTGCGTGTCGTTTAATCATTGATTCATTATTTGTACGAGTAATGGGGTAAGCTTTTCGGTATCATGTCGTAAAATACTTCGTGTTAATGTATCAGAAGAATTTTTTTGAATATGTGAACGATTGATAATATCTTCTTTCAGTATAGTACCTTTGAACCCGTTTGTATGAAGATTGTTTTCAACCGGCATCTCTTCATACGACCGATACCATTTGAGGATATCTTCGGGAATGTTTCCCTCATGGGCAACTACATAATCAGGAGCTCTCCCAATGTATTTTTTTAGATCTTCGATAAAATCAAGCGCGTTATAATCACTTGTTTGACCAGCCTTCGTCATCAAATTGAGATTATAAATAATTTTTGCTTTTGAGTTTTGAATATATTTTTTTATGTCATTCACCAGAAGAACCGGAATGATACTTGTATAAAGGTCTCCCGGACCAATAATAATATAGTCCGAATCAAGAATTCTATTAACTGCTTTCTTATTCACTTCTACTTTCGGTTCAAGATATGCATTCACTATTCGAGATCGTTCTGGATTGTCTTCATCAATATTTCCCTCCCCTTTAATCACCGTGCCATCCTCATATTCAACGCATAAATGTGTTTTTTCAAACGTTACAGGGAGAACCAGACCTTTTGTTTTCAAAACATAACTCACTGTATCAATCACCGTATCATAGTCGTCACACACTTTTTCAAGAGCCGACAGAAAAATATTACCGAAATTATGTCCGGCAAGATCTCCTTTGCCAAAACGATATAAAAAAAGCCTTCTCCACAGCTCTGGTGCCTCTGATAGAGCAAGTAAACACTGGCGAAGATCTCCTGGAGGAAGAACACCAAGTTGATCACGAAGTCTACCAGTAGATCCCCCTGAGTCCATCATGGTAACGATTGCAGCAAGGTCAAAATCGTGTTTTTTTAATCCGGAGAGAACGACGAATGTACCAGTTCCACCACCGATTACTGTTATTTTTTTCATAAAAATATTCGAGTAATACTATTGTACACCACTTGAGTTTTAGGATTGTACTGGAATCTGCTTAAAAATAAAAGTACTTGTTACCCTATTCCTGTATAATAGAAGTAAATCTATCGCTATTGTTAGTTATTTGTAGCAATTATGAAGCCTCTTGTTGTGATTTTAGCCGGAGGGATTGGTAAATCCTTTGTCCCACTTTCCATTAACAAAACCCTTATTCCCATCTTGGGAAAACCCATGCTTCAACACGTAATTGAAATGGCTGAGTTTTCAGGATTTCAAGAGGCATTAATTATCACTAACTCAGAGAATGAGGCGTGGCTTTCATCATATCAACCATTTAACATCACCCTGCGTACGCGAAAAGTAAAACCGACCGGTATGGGAGACGCCCTCCTACAGTCTGAAGGCGATATTGGAAATCATCCCATTGTTGTTATGAATGCAGCAGACATGATTGAGCCTATTTTTTTCAAATCAATGATGAGACAAACGAATGATTCATACTCGTATATAACTGGTTTGAAAGTTGATCAATATTTTCCCGGTGGATTTATCAAGATGGAGGGTACGAGAACCGTTGATATTCTTGAAAAACCAGGAATTGGGAAACAGCCAAGTGATTTATTGAATCTTGTATTTCACTATTTTTCTGAGCCTCAAGACTTTCTATCGATTCTCAAAAAAACTCCCACCTCAGACCAACAGTATGAAATTGCCTTGAGTAATCTTATGAAACAACGCCATGTAGATGTGTTGAAGTATCCTGGTCGCTGGCAAAAACTGAAATACGCTCATCATGTCTTGGACATGATGCAGATACTTCTTGATACAAAAGACTCAAATCATCGTGCACGCACCGCATACATATCACCTCATGCTATACTAGAGGGAAATGTTTTTGTTGATGAAGAGGCACATATCGATGCCTATGCGGTGATAAAGGGCCCTGCATATATTGGAAAGGGTACAAAAATCGGCAATCACGTACTGGTTCGTCAATCTTCGATTGAAGCGGGTACGATTGTCGGATTTGGCTCTGAGGTTGCACGAAGCTACATCGGTCCCAACTGCTTGCTTCATCACAACTTTGTCGGCGACTCAGTACTGGAAAGCGACATCAATCCAAGCTGGGGCACCACATTTGCAAACTGGCGTTTGGATAATAAAAATGTCAAAATAAATCTTCAGGAAGAAGAGATTGATTCTGGAAGAAAAAAACTAGGTGCTATCGTTGCTAAAGGAGCATTCTTAGGAGTAAATTGCTCCGTAATGCCGGGAACAACTATCGGATGCGATGCAAAAATATTTCCAAACAAAGTGGTAAAAGGTACCATTAGTGAAGGTGAAATAATCAAATAAGTCCAGAATGCTTATAACATTTTACTTAGATCTCTCGTATCTCTCCGCCTAAGCCCTGTATCTTTTCAACAAAATTCTCATAGCCTCGGCTTATATGATTCACGCCTTTGACATACGATTCGTTCTCTGCAATCAATGCGGCAATCGCAAGTGTTGCTCCGGCACGAAGATCTGAAACAGTTAGAACGCCTCCGTGAAGGTTTTGTGGTCCTGATATTTCAATTGTTTGCGCGTATTGTTTTTTTGTATCATAGTTGAATTGATAGTGATCTTTTGGATTTGCAACGTTTTTTTCAATGTATTCAATTTTTGCACCTAATCTCCGTAGCTCATCGACATAACTAAATCTGTTTTCAAATATTCTCTCATGAATCACCGATTTGCCAAAAGTCTGGCTCATCAGAACCGCAAAAAGTGGCTGCCAATCAGTAAGAAATCCTGGATATGGCGCTGTTTCAACATCAATAGCTTGCATTGGTGTTGTCACAAAATACCTCCATGTCCCATTTCCCAAATTTTCAACATTTGCACCAACACGAGTGATCGCGTCATTAAACGATTTGATGAAGTGTTTTTGAATTGATGAAATAGTAACGCTTCCACCTGATGCAATTCCGGCAACGGCATACGTTGCAGCCTCTACTCGATCTGCAGAAATATGAAATGGCTTTTTTTGAACTAATTTTTCAACTCCTTCAACTTTAATATCAACGCCATCACGTATGATCTTTGCACCGCTTTCGTTGAGCATGTTGATTAAATCATCAATCTCAGGTTCTTGAGCGACATTTTTAAGTGTAATAAGACCCACCCCAAATACCGACATCATGATCATAAGTTCAGTACCCGTATGTGATGGTTTTTCAAATCGATACTCACCTGAGGGAGCATCTTTCATCAAAGCATTGTAATATCCCGTCTGAGAATCATATTCAACATGCACTCCCAGCGCCCTCAATCCATCGATTACTCGGTCAATTGATCGTGCGCCGAGTCGACACCCTCCAGGATTGGGAATTATTGCTGCTCCAAAAGTATGAAGGAGCGGTGCAAACAAAAGGAATGATACTCGAATTTTTGACGCATGCAAAAGATCGACTTTATTTGATGAAATATTTTTAGGATTAATGATAACGGTATTTCCGGTAAAATCAATTTGCACGCCAAGAAGTTCAAGGAGATGGATCAGCTCGTGAATATCCTGTATGCGCGGAATATTGGTAAGAGTGACTTCTGACTCAAACAGTAGTGCGGCAATAATGACCTTAAGAGCAATATTTTTTGCTCCAGATAAAATCACTTCTCCTTCCAATTTTTTACCACCTGTAATGATATATGCATCTTCCATTTTGTTTTTTTGAATTCAAACTATACCACACGGACTTCTTCTTTCAATTCAATGTCAAATTGATCTTTAACTTTTGCTTTGACAACATCAATTAATTCACGGAGATCCTCAGACTTTCCATTTCCCGTGTTGATGATAAAATTTGCATGTTTTTCTGAAACTTGAAATCCACCAATCGTTTTTCCTTTTAGACCTGCGGCATCAATAAGATATCCAGCAGATCCCGTGGGAAGAGAATCTCTTTCCTGCTCTTTCTTTGATATATTTTGGAAAAAACAACCACCAGTTGCAACACCGAAAGGTTGTGTATTTTTTCGATAATCCATAGCCTCTTCTGATCGTTTTTGTAAGTCCACCACATCATGTTTCGTCAGACGAAAAATTCCTTCAAGAAATATTTCACCTGTATTTTGGAGCATGCTGTAATCATAGGCAAACTCAAAATAATCACGAGACTCTTGTCGAACCACCCCTTCAATATCCATAATAGTTGCAATCATTAAGCTGTCGCTTACATAGGAAAGTGGTCGTGTCCATTTAGAGTTCATATATATAGCTCCACCAAGTGTTCCAGGTAAACCATAATGATACTCAAATCCTGAGTATCCCAAATCAACGGTCTCTTTAACCAACATACTCATCGGATATCCTGAACTGATATTAAAATCAACATAATCAACCGTCTCATCTTCTATACTTTTATCGATAAATCTATTTCGAAGAACAATTCCTGAAATTCGTTCCTGAAACACTGCTATATTTGATCCGCCCCCAATGATCAAATAGGGTATATCGTATTCAAATACTATGTTCATAATTTCTTTCCAGTCTTGAATATTTGTTGGTTCAAAGAAGTATTCAGCTACCGAATGCATTTTTAATGCAAAAAAGGGGGCAAGATATTTGTTTTTCTGAATACGTTCTCCCATTTTTTTCTCAAGAATATCGTATTTTATATTTTTTATTTGCATAGATAGATTATTCAATTTCTAAAATATCTTTTCCCAATCGATATACATCTCCCGCACCCATCGTGATTACGAGATCATTATTTTCACTCCGTTTGTCAATAAGCAATAACGCCTCATCTTTAGATCTTACGGGGATAATTTTTACTTTATGCAAAGCATTGGCTATTTCTGCAAGCTTTTCTGAGGTGATTTCATATTTTGTTTCAGTTTCACGAGCTGATGGAAATATCGGAAGAAGCACTACTATATCTGCTTGTGACAGCGCATGTACAAATTCATTTTTTAGTTGTTCTGTTCGTGAAAAAGTATGTGGTTGGAAAAGTAACATAATTCTTTTCTCGGGAAATCGTGCACGCGCAGCGTGAATCGTAGCCAATATTTCTTCTGGATGATGCGCATAGTCATCATACAGCGTAATCTTTTTTGTTTTTCCGATATATTCAAATCTGCGTTTTGCTCCCGTAAACCCTTGTACTGCATCTGAAATTTTACCAATCGAAAATCCAAGATGAAGAAGAATTGTTATCACGGCTGCTGTATTGAGCGCATTTTTTTCACCAAATAGATCACTATGAACAGTTGCTTTCTTCAGATCGAATAAATTGCTCGAAATTTCAATCTTTGACCCCTTTTCAGTGGTTTGAATGTGCGAAATATGCACATCTGCAGTTTCTGACAGCCCATATGTAATGTAAGAATCTTTTGGTAATTCCTCAGAAATTTCACGAATATTTTTATCATCGGCACATAATACGAGCTGTGGCATGATAATATTTTTCTGCAATACTTGATTCATAAACTTTTGAAACGCTTTTTTTGTTTCCACGATAGAGGAATAGACATCGGGATGGTCATGATCAATATTGGTGATAATGGCATAATCAGGATGTAAAAGGTGAAATTTTGGTGTGATATTGTCAGGTGGATCTATGCCATATTCATCTGCCTCAACAACAAAGTACTGAGTGCCATTGTAATCTCCGCCTGGATGCCCATTAAATGAGGGTGTCCCCACCATGTAACTGATTCCTGACGAAAGTTTGATCAACGCATAAGAAAGAAGTGATGAAGTGGTCGTTTTACCATGGCAACCTGCTACTGCAATTGATGTGTCAAACATACTCATCATTTGCCCCAGAAGTTCGGATTGATGAAGAATTTGTACGTTGCGATTCTCTGCCTCGACAACCTGCGCATTACTTTTTCCCCCATGAGAAGCAGCGTATATGACGAGATCGATATCATCTGGAAGATCATCGCTTTCAAATGAGTGAATAACTTTTATCGAACCATTTTCAATTATTTCATCGGTGATAAACGGTGCGTCAACATCTGAGCCTGTCACTTGTTTACCCATTTGAACCATCATATGGGCAAGATTTGCCATCGCAACTCCCTGTATTCCAACGAAAAATATATGTTGTGCATGTGTAAACATGCTTCATTATAACTAATTTGAATGTAAAAAACGGGTAAAACTTTTATGTAAGCATGACGAAATGCACCATTTCTCCAGTGAGTCGATGATCTCGATGAAACGACCAAAATCGCGTATCGTCACACTGGGTACAATTTAAGCGATAATCAATATTTTTTTCGGATATTCCGGACATAAGGAGTAGCTCTCGATTAGCGTGAAGTAAATTGAGATACTGCCTGCTCCCTGATGAAGTGATACTTTTTGCAGTAAATTTATCTTTAAATTTGTCATATCGTGCTCCATAAATCTCATAACAGCAATCAGCAATTGACGGACCAATCACCGTTACAATCTGCTCCTTTTGAGCGCCAATTTCAATCATTTTCTCAATTACTTTTTGAGAAATATTATGAAGCGTTCCACTCCAACCGCCATGTGAAATGGCAATAACAGATCGGTCAATATCTGCGTAGATTATCGGAACACAATCTGCAGTGACAACAGTCAGGAGAATATTTTTTTGATTGGTTATGAGAGCATCCGCTTCGGAAATGCGTATAATCCGTTTCTCAAGAATATGCTTGCTAACTATTTTGACATTTGTTGAATGAGTTTGGTTAGGGATCACGAGATGTTTTGGTACAACAGAACTCAATTGAGCCAATTGTTCAATGGTCTGAATATTTGTTCCATCACCAAGATGTTTCGTTCCAAATCCATGGAAGATCCGATGGTCAAATAATGATGATGTGCCAATCCCGGTTTTAAAACTGTAATCAATCATGAGGAGCGAAGTATGTTTGTGACCTCTTGTTTATCATTCCAATGATACTCTTTCCCATTTCTATTCAAACTCATTTCATGTCCTTTTCCGGTTAATACAATTACATCGTTTTTTTTCACAATTTCGAATGCTTTCATAATTGCTTCTAGTCGATCAATGATGACTACATACTGTTTAGCTTCTTTACCAAACTCATCTAGACCGACTTTTTTGAAACCTTTTTCATTAAGCCCCTTTGCTATTTGACTTGCAATATCGAACGGATCTTTTGTTCGATAATCTTCTTCGGTGAGAATGACAAGATCTGAGTACTTCGCACTCGCTCGTCCCATTGGCGCCCTCTTTTCATCATCGCGAAATGCTGCAGCTCCAAAAATATGTATCAATCTTCCTGTTGATACATAATCACTTCGGATCGAAGATAATACAGAATCTATCGCGTTTGGCGTATGTGCAAAATCTATAATAACCAAAAAATCTTTATTATAAACAACTTCAAGTCTTCCTGAGGGAAGCGCATATGTCTTCATTGCGTTAATTATCTTATCTTCATTGATATGAAGCTCCTTGCAAACCAAATATGCAGCAAGATAATTGTATTTATTAAATTGAGCAAGTTTTTTGTTGATTTTTTTTGAGATGTCTATTGAATGTTCTGCATTGTCATGAAGACCATAGGTCTCAACATGAGCATCTCCAATATGTTTTAAAATAAAATCATACGATTCGTCGTCACTATTTATGAATGTTTTTTTTGAATGATGTGCCAACATTACTTTTGTTTTAGCGTACTGTTCAAATGAACCATGATACAGGAGATGTTCGTGAGTAATATTGGTTATTACTGACACATCATACTGAACCCCAAAAACTCTATTCTGATCAAGCGCATGAGACGTTGTTTCAAGCACGAAGTATTCCGAACCCTCATTAACTGCCTGACGAATATATTTTTGCACATCGAAAGAGGATGGCGTTGTGACATGGAATCCCGTGTCGTGCTCGTGAGTTCCAATCTTTGCAGAAACGGTTGAAATGATAGAAGCTTTTTTATCGCTTGAAGAGAGGATGTGATATATAAGAGTAGCCGTTGTAGTCTTTCCATCGGTCCCCGTGACACCGATTACGTTAATTTCTTTACTCGGAAAACGATAATAAATATTTGCAAGAACTGCAATCATCATGTGTCCAATATTCTTTATCCGTTGTACAAACATGGTTACTAGTATAGCATTATGATCTATCACAAAAACGTGTATTCAGTTGTGGACTCCACAACTTGTGGATCGGTTGTGGGCAAGATATGCATCCACAACTTATATTTTGCATCGCCAAAATGTCATTGCGAGGAGTGAAAACGACGAAGCAATCTCTCTCCGTCATCCAGAGGCGAAGCCGAAGGATCCAGTTTTATGCCGTGCCCTTCCGTAGCTTTAGCGAAGGAGGCTCATTCCCGACCCCGATCGGGAATCCAGCCTATTATCATTCAGAGCTTTTTCATTATAAAAAGATACTTAAATATATCTTGTAGTAAATTGCTTTATATTTTCTTTTACCCAATCGTAGAAATCAATCTCTAAAAACTTCAAAAACTCCTCAAATTTATTTTCTGAAAATTCTATTGTGTTTTTTTCAGAATATTCTTTGAATAATCTTTCTACTTCTGAAATATTGATGATTGTGTTTTGCATAGTTTTGATATTAATTATTTTTCCCAAACAATATGCCCGTTGATATCGTGTTTTTCGTAAGTTTCCAATACATCGGCACAAAACTTTATCAGCTCCTCATTTTTTTCGCTTTTGGCTAATTCGTAAAGACGGATAAACATTTTCTTGCCTGTTTCTGTTTGCTTCAAATTCTTTTTAATAAAGTTGTGTTGTGCGCATAATGTCTGGCCGTTCTCTATTGTTGCTTCACCGCCAAAATCTTTTGGCTTTATGTGATCAGTATGCAATTCAACGCCATCTTTTTTGCCTCTACCGCAGATAACACACTTGTAGCCATCTCTTTTGAGAATTGCTTCTTTTTGTGCGGTTGTAAAATCCTCCAGCTCTCTTTTATACGCTTTAGTCGGGTCATATTTATAAACTCCTTTAGAAATCTTGATCAAAAAGCCGCTTTGAGCTAAATGGCGAATAGCTCTATCAGGGTCACGAAAAACATTTCCAGTCCTTTTCGTGTAAGTTGATACTACCCAATCAACAACTTCCGGGTGTTTTATATCTCGGTTCGGATTTTTCTTAAAGAACTCAATAATGAGGTCTTTTTGGACATTGTTATTTTTCTTGTTGTCTTTTTTCATATTTTTTACATTAAACTTGATTGATTTACTTTTGCTTCACTGCGTAAACGGTCTATCGCTATATTGCAATACTTTTCATCAATATCAACTCCAATTCCTTTTCTGCCATGTAAATAAGAAGCAATCAGCGTTGAACCGCTACCCAAAAATGGATCTAAAACCGTATCGCCAACGAAACTAAATAATTTTATACATCGTCTTGGTAGCTCAATAGGAAATGGCGCAGGGTGTCCGCCCGCCCCTTTTTTACTTTGGCCGCTGAATGTCCAAACTCCATTTGTCCAATCCATAAATTCTTTCTTTGTAATATCATTTACCCTGCTTGCACCAGTTTTTTTCCAACTATCTTTATACAAAACTACAATCAATTCTACCGGAGCAATGACATAAGGGGCGGAGGCGGACATAAACGAACCCCAAGCGGTACGGCGAGATATATTTCCCTCATTCCAAATAATTGTTGCATGATATTTCCAGCCAATATCTTTTGCAATTTTTGTAATATCCGCACCGACTGATTTTTGACCGCCCTTATTTTTATCAAGTGGAATGTTAAGCAATAATCGTCCCTCATTTTTTGACAAATCAAAACATTTTTTAATCCATTTTTGAGTAAATTCCAAATAGTCTTCGTATGTTAAATCGTCAGCGTGAGAATTGTAATGAATATCAACATTGTAAGGTGGCGAGGTAACAATCAAATCAACTGAATTATTTGGAATTGCAGAGATTTTCAAAATGTCATCTTTGTATATCAAAATATTCTTCGCTTCAAAATGCGGATTTTGTTTTTGAACATTATCTCCTATGATTTTATGAGTTGTTGTTTGCATAATATTTCAGATCTCCTTTTCAATTTTAACAGCAACAGGATTTATATCAACAACTATTGATTGCCGTCCTATAACTTTTGATTCAACAAGCGTTGTACCACAACGTTTTATCGGAAAAAGACCACGAGGGATCAATTTTTATGCTTTCAAATCGTTTGATTAGGTTATGTTTTGACGTAGCTTTCATGTACTCCATGATATCATATTTGATAACATTACTTTCCTCTCCAATCGACGTAGAGTTTAAAAAAACACCCTATTTTCCATTACTTTGGGGATACATTAAGATAAATTAATAGATCCTCAGCAATTTCAAAAAAGAGTGGAGCCGCAGTTTCAGATCCCCAGCTAGATGATTCCGGTTCTTGAATAACCACAAGCATAAGAAATGCCGGATCTTCTGCAGGGGCAAATCCAATAAACGATGCGATGGTTTTTGAGACATCGTACGCTCCTTCCACCGCAATTTGCGCAGTACCCGTCTTCCCTCCAAATGTATATCCTTCGGGCATATTCCATTTCGCTTCAGCGTTATTTGCAACCGACACCAACATATTTTTAATGGTGCGAGAAGTTCTTTCACTTAAGACTTTTTTTTGAACCTCAGGCTCACGAATTTTGACATCGTCTCCTTCTATTACTTCTTTGACAACATGCGGTCTCATCAAATTACCCCCATTAATGAGTGAGGCAAATGCCCGTACTAATTGAATTCCCGTTACCGATATACCCTGACCAAACGGCATGGTAGCTTCATCGATTGGATACCAAGTGTTCAATGGTTTAATTCTCCCCGATGATTCTCCTTGAAGATCAATCTGCGTCTTACTCCCAAATCCATATTTGCTAATATATTCATGCATTTTTTCTTTTCCGAGCTTGCTGCCAATGTATACCATTCCTACATTTGAAGATTTTTCTAATATATGAGTGATGGTGATTTTGCCATCGTATTTATCATCCCAATTTCGAATAGTATAATTGCCAATTTTAACCGGTCCTTTTTCGTTGAACAAATCGCTTGGCTTTACTAACCCTTCTTCCAAAGCTGCGGCAACAATGAGAGGTTTAAAAGTAGACCCCGGCTCATAAACGCTTGAGATCGTCCAATTAATAAAATCTCCTTCAGTAAACTCGAAGTAATGCTCGGGATCAAAATCAGGGAGACATACCAATCCAAGAAGCTCCATCGTGGCTGGATCTGCCGCAACCACGCAGCCTGATTTAGCTTTAAATCGCTCAACACCTTTCTTCAAATGTTCTTTAATGATTTGCTGCACTGATTTATCGATCGTGAGTGCGATATCACGGCCATCTTCAGCCTCCACACGCTCCTGATTTCCACTAAAAATGGGTCGACCAAACATATCCCTCTCAGACTTTAACACTCCGGGAAGACCGGTAAGATCTTTATCATAGTATCCTTCAATGCCAAAGTATCCTATAGACTGGCTATCAGTATCTTTTCCTAAAAAACCGACGAGATGCGCGGCAAGTGATGCCTCAGGATAGTACCGTTGTTGTTCTTGCTCAAAGCCAAAATCCTTGAGATTATAGCTTTCCAATTTTTCTTTTGTTTCTTTATCCAAATTACTTTGTATTGCAACCCAGTCTTTGGTCATATCAATTCGTGACTCAAGCGTGGCCTCATCCATGTTAAGTTCGTCCTCAAGAAGTTGAATTAAATACTCTCTGTCTTCTATCTTTTTTGGCTCAACGAACAATCGATATTTCGTCTGATTAAGCGCAATTGGATCATGATTTCGATCAAAAATCTTTCCTCGATTTGGCTCAATTCTACTCGTTCTTGTATAGTCTGCAGAATAATATTCAGGCGAAATAACCTGAATATAAAATAGTCGTATAGTAATCGCAATAAATCCAAAAAGGAAAAAGAAAAAAAGAATTCGAAGTTTATTCATACAGTTGTGTTGTAATTGTAGCTGAAAATTTTTCTATTCAGCGAGAACTGAGTAGGATTATTTATTTCGAGCGTACTTTGGAAGTTGAGAATACATTGGGGCATTATATTTTCCATACTTAAGCTCTGCAGCAAGTGATGCCGTCCAAACATGTGATTCAAGTTTGTAAATTGCTTGTTCCGATTCAATATTTTCTTGATTTAAGGATGCAAGTTCTGTCTCATAAAAACTAATTTCATTTCCCAACTTGATTCCTTGAATAAAAATGGCAATATTTACTCCGATAAGCAGTATTATTATTCCAATAATGATGGTATTTATTGATAATCTCATAGTACATTTAAAACTCGTAACACTGCTGAACGTTCAAACGGTGAAAGTCTTCTATTTTTTTCAACATGAATAACTGATTCTTCTATCAAATCGCTGCTTCTTGCAAAAGATTTCACAATGCGATCCTCAAGTGAATGGAAGGTAATAATGACAATTTTTCCATTCTTTCGGGTTATGTTGAGTGCTCCATGCAATCCCTTTTTGATATTGTTCATTTCATCATTAACGATAATTCTCAATGCCTGAAAGACACGGGCATAACTTTTTTTCTGAGTAGTCATATCAGCTTTTATGACAGAATCAATAATAGAAATCAGGTCTTGAACCTTCTCAATTGGTTGCGACGACCTCATTTTCGTAATTTTTTGAGCTATTTTTGGTGAATAAATATCTTCTGAGTATTTCATAAGTTCATATTTGAGCATTTCAGGATCGGTATGTTGTAAATATTCCGAAACCGTCATGCCGGATTCTTTCAGGCGCATATCGAGTGGGTCATCTCTCTTTTCAAATGAAAATCCCTTTCCCTCTTCGCGCATTTGTCCCATAGACAATCCGAAATCAAACAATACGCCGGAAACCGGGGGAAATGACTGTGACTCTGCAATCTGCTCGATATCAGCAAAGTTGCCATGGACGACGTGAATGGAATCAATACTTTTCTTTACTTGACGAGCATCTGCGTCAATTGCCAAAAGTCGACCTCCACGAGCAATTATTTCTTGTGAGTGTCCTCCTTCTCCATAGGTTGCGTCGATGTATATTCCATTTTTTTGGATTTCTAGGGCATCAATTGCTTCAGTCAAAAATACGGGTGTGTGTTTATTTTTCATATTGTTTCAAGGGTGCTCATATAATCGCTCCATCTTTTTGTATTCCAAATTTCAAAGTGATCTCCAACGCCCACAATGACTGCTTTTGTATCTAAATCTGCAAATTGTAAAAGTCCATTTGGCAAAACTGCTCGACCTTGATCATCAAGTTCGATGTACACGGTCGATGAAAAAAGAGATCGCCGTTTTCCGATTTGGTCCATGTCCAATAGCGAAACATCGAGCAACGTATCTGCTCGCTCTTCCCAATCACGCTTGTCATATCCTGCTAAACATGATCCAAACCCTTTGGTTACTACAAATAAATTATTTGTCAAAAGTTCACGAACTTTCTTGGGAAGCGCAATTCTTCCCCCCGCAGTGATCGAAACTGAGTACTCACCATAAAACACCATATCTAACCATTATGCGCCATATAAAACTGGAAGTCAAGAGGAAGGAGGTGAAAAGTCAACTGTTTTTGCCTAAATGAATGAACTATAATAAAATCTGGTATTTGCAAAATAGATTGTGATAATAGATCAATATGAACAAACTTCTTTCCCGTACAAAAGGTTTTATTTTTAAACAACAAACAAGCATTCTGTCATCCACCATGATTCTTGCGGGAATGATGTTACTTTCACGAATAGCTGGGTTCTTGCGATATAGAATTTTGGGAGGGTATTTCAGTCCAGAAGAACTTGATATTTTTTATGCAGCTTTTCGTATTCCTGATTTGGTTTTTGAGATTCTCATTAATGGCGCACTCAGCACCACATTTATACCATTTTTTATTGAATACCAAAAACGCAAAGGGGAACAGAGTGGTATCATTTCTTCGATCATCAATACAGTAAGTATATTACTCATGGCATTTATTGTAATACTAGTTTTCCTCATGCCACTATTGATCCCACTTATTGCTCCTGGATTTGACAAATCCCAAGTACAACAATTGATTGTCTATTCGCGCATTCTCCTCCTTGGACAGCTTCCCTTCCTTGTTTTGGGAAATTTCCTGACTGCCATAAGTCAAGCTAAAAAATCATTCTTAATCCCCGCTCTCGCACCTATTCTTTACAACATTGCTATCATCGTTTGTATAACATTGTTTTCTGAGACATTAAACCTCCTTGCCCCAATTCTTGGCGTTGTTGCCGGAGCATTTGTATTTTTTGCCATCCAACTTCCCGTCTTTTATATTGCAGAGTTTAACTATAAACCAGTGCTCAAGCATTTTAAAGAATCAATGCGTTTTTTCCGTACTGCAGCGCCTCGAATCCTGACTATAATTGTTGCACAGATTGATGCTACCGTTGATTTGACCCTTGCAACTCTTCTTGGTCCAGGATCATATACAGTTTTTTACCTTGCACAACGACTACAACTTCTTCCTGTTTCTGTTGTGGGAATGGCATTTGGTCAAGCATCCCTTCCGTATCTATCAGACATGTATCAAGAAAAGAAGTATCGAGAATTTAAAGATATTATTGTTACATCTATTCTGAACATCTTTTACTTTACTATTCCTGCTGCTGCCTTTTTGATTATTACTCGTACTCCTATGGTGCGATTATTTTTCGGGGCAGACAAATTTGACTGGAATGCGACGGTGTTGACGGCAGTAACTCTTTCATATTTTGCAATTTCGCTCCCACTTCACGCGATATATTATTTCTTAACTCGTTGTTTCTATTCAATATTTGATACTAAAACGCCATTTTATGTGAGTGCGGTCTCAATTATATTTAGTGCCACGTTGAGTATTCTGTTTACCTTGGTCTTTAAGCTTCCGGTATGGTCACTTGCCCTTTCATTTTCCATTACGATGAGTTTACGATCTCTGGTTCTTATTCTCCTCCTTTACCGGAAGCTTGGTGGATTTAATATTTTGGCACTTACGAAGAGTGCTACTAAAATAAGTATTGCAGTATTTAATACCACCATTTTGACGTATTTTCTTATGAGACTTCTTGACGGATTGATCCTTGACACCACTCGAACGCTTAATGTTTTCATGCTTTTGACCATAGGATTTACATTTTATTCTGTGATTTTCTTATTTCTCAGTTGGCTCTTTGGAATAAAAGAGATGTATATTTTGTCAAAAATGTTTTTTAAGGTACGGGATTATCAGAAAAAAATAGTTGAGGTTTATAAAGGTGTTGAATATGGAAGCGAATAATTATGAATAATAAACAACAACATTTAGTCGCGCTTGGTGCGATTCAAAAAAAACTAAAAGGTCGTACGCTTTCGTATCGTGAGATTTATGCGGTCATGGACCAGATCGCATCTGAAAGACTCGGAGATATTTTGACAACCTACTTTGCGGCAGCGGGATTTAGTGAAGGATTTAGTCCATTGGAGCTCTATCACCTCACGAAAGCAATGGTTGAGACAGGAGAAAAGCTCGATTTTCCCGGGATTGTGGCAGACAAGCATTCTATCGGTGGGATCGCAGGAACACGCGCCACGATGATCATCGTTCCCATTATTGTTGCGGCCGGATTTACGATTCCAAAAACATCTTCGCGCGCTATTACTTCTCCCGCAGGAACAGCTGATGTGATGGAAGTTCTTGCAAACGTTAATTTCTCACCTGAGCAGGTTACAAAGATCGTTCGTGATGTTGGGGGATGTATTATCTGGGGAGGACATTTGGGAATAGCTCCTGCAGATGACGTGATCATTCGAATAGAGGAACCGCTCTCTTTTGAGTCATATGACAAGTTTATTGTGTCGATCATGGCAAAAAAAGTTGCAACCTCGACAAACCATCTGGTTATTGATCTTCCCGTCGGAGCGTCCATGAAAATAAAATCCGAAAAAGATGCACTCATCGTCAAGCGTAAGTTTGAAGAATTGGCTGAGAGATTTGGCATAAAAGTTTTTGTTGATATAAATCATACACAGGAACCTGCCGGTAATGGGGTTGGTCCCACGCTTGAAGCAATTGATGTTTTGAAAGTGCTTGGGCAAGATGCATCTCGACCACTTGAGCTTGAAAAACGTTCGATCCGCCTTGCGGGAATCCTTCTAGACCTCTGTTATAAAACGCAAAGAATCAAGAAAGATGGTACAAAAGAAGCTCAGACACTCCTTGAAAGTGGCAAAGCACTTGAGACATTTAGAAAAATTATCGAAGCTCAATACGGAGATCCAAATGTCACATGGAAATCGTTAAAGACCGCCGAGCATCAAAAAAAAATCTTCGCGGACAAATCTGGTACAATCATTCGTATAAACAACTACCATTTGAATGCAGTTGCAAAAATTTTGGGCGCACCAAAAGATCAAAAAGCAGGAATTGAGTTTTTAGCGAAGCGAAGCGATTATATGTCAGATAAACGACCATTAATGACATTCCATTCGTCAAGTGAACAACGTCTCTCAGAGGCAATTGACACTGTAAAATCGTTTCCCATATTTATTATTCAATAGTCACCTATGAAAAAATTCCTCATCCTTATTATTATTTTTCTCATTGTTGCAATTGGTGGTTATTTGTTTTATCGAGAAGGAACTTTGGCTGTCAACAGTAAATCTGAAAAGTCGCTTATTTTTGTGGTAGATCCGGGAGAAAATCTCGATTCAATTATCAATAATCTTGCAAAAGCGGGTCTTATCCGCAATCGCATAGTATTTTATCTGGTGGTAAAACAGCTCGGTATTGAACGTGAGATCCAGGCAGGCGACTTTCGGCTGTCTCCTTCTATGAATGCATATGAAATTGCGGATGAATTCACTCATGGAACAATTGACATCTGGGTCACGGTTCCTGAGGGATTGAGGAAGGAAGAAATTGCTGAGATTATGTCGAAGACATTTAACATTTCTGAAACAGAATTTAACTCACTTGCCCAAGAAGGGTATCTCTTTCCAGACACCTATCTTGTCCCAAAAAATCCTGAACCAGAACAAATCATTGCATTAATGCGATCAACGTTTGAATCCAAATATACCGAGGAAATGCGCACACAAGCACGTGGAAATGGTCTGACCGATGAAGAGGTACTCATTCTTGCATCAATCGTCGAGCGCGAGGCAAAGTTTGATCAAGATCGAACACAAGTTGCAAGTGTACTTTTAAGAAGGTATCGTGAAGACTATCCACTGCAAGTTGATGCAACCATTCAGTACGCCCTCGGATATCAGACAAATGAAAATCGGTGGTGGAAAAGCTCAATAACGTTTGATGATCTTGAAAACACCTCAAAGTACAATACATATAAAAATGCAGGCTTACCTCCTACACCAATCAGCAACCCGGGTATCTCGTCGATTCAGGCGGTAGTAAACGCAAATGCAGAAACACCGTATATATTTTATGTTTCTGAACCAAATGGAACAACTCACTTTTCAAAAACGTATGAAGAGCACCAAAGGAATATTGAAAAGTACCTGCGATAAATCCTTAATCAACTACCCCGCAGCAGAGTTGCAAGGTGTCCTGCTTGTCATCCCCGACCCCGATCGGGGATCCAGTCTGGATTCCCGTTTTCACGGGAATGACATACGAGCTACCCAGAAGCAGAGCTTCGAGAAATTCCTTTGATTAAATAAGCAGATTTTTAAGCTCTCACTTTCATTGCTGTTCCACTTGCTGAAACCGCTCAGTAATGATCTCACGAGGCTTTGATCCTTGAGCGGGTCCTACATACCCTGCCGCGTGCAGTTCATCAAGAATACGGGCCGCGCGCGCATATCCGACACGAAGTTTTCTTTGAAACATTGATGCCGATGCTTTATCGGCTTGTGAGATAAGTTCAACAGCTTGAGCAAATAGCTCATCTTGACTGCTAGAACCCCCTCCTGATGCACCAGGCATACCGCCCAATCGTGGCTTTTCTTGTTCGGTAATTTCTTCAGTGTACTGGACAATTGGCACTTGAGATTTGAGGAATTTGACCACATCTCCCACTTCCTGCTCGGTCAAATACGGTCCCTGAATACGGCGAGGCTTCGCTTGATCCGGCGGAAGATAAAACATATCACCACGACCCAAAAGCTTCTCAGCTCCCGGCATATCGATAATGACTCGGGAATCAATCATGGACGAGACATTAAATGCAATTCGTGTTGGAATATTTGCTTTCATAAGACCCGTGATGACATCCACTGATGGTCGTTGAGTAGTGAGAATGAGGTGAATCCCAACAGCACGTGCTTTCTGAGCAATGCGCGTGATGAGATCTTCCACGTCATTTGCCGCATACATCATAAGGTCTGCAAGCTCATCAATCACAAAAATAATATATGGTTTTCTCTCAATTCCCTCAAGTTTATTAAAGCCCTCCAAATTTCGTACTCCTGCTTGAGCAAGCTCCTTGTATCGTGCCTCCATCTCCCCTACAGACCATCGTAGCGCCGAAACTACTTTACCTGGATCGGTAATGACATCAGTGAGTAGATGAGGTGAGCCATTGTACTGCACCATCTCAACTTGCTTTGGATCTACAAGAATCATGCGAAGCTCGTCCGGTCGCGTGCGCATCATAAGCGTCGTAATCCACGCATTTAACATGACAGATTTTCCCGAACCGGTGGTTCCGGCAATCAACACATGAGGCATCCCCGCCAAACTTGCTGAACGCTGTTCTCCCGATACATCAAGACCGAGCGGTACAATCAATGGATCGCCACCCTTTTGAGAAAGGGGACCCGAGGTCATAAGCTGTCTGAGGGTGACGAGCTGTGGCTTGATATTTGGAATTTCAATGCCCACAAGGGATCTTCCGGGAATGGGGGCTTCAATACGGACGAGTCCTGTGGGCGCGGCAAGGGCAAGGGCAAGATCATTTGAAAGCGTTGTAATTTTTGAAAGCTTGGTACCCATCGTGATCTCGATAGCATATTGCGTGACTGTTGGACCGAAATTAACCTCAGCCACATGTGTACGAATGCCAAAACTGTCGAGCGTTTTTTCGATGATATGCGCATTTCTTTTCACGTCTCCGCGATCTGCGTCTCCTTGTTTCACATCATTCAATAGAGTATTTGGCGGGTATACCCAAGTGGAAGAGTTGCTTTGCTTTATTGGTTTGATTGATAAATTGCCCTCAAGCATTGCTTTTGCAGCAATTGCTTTGGCAGGTGTCTGCGGTTGAGAGGCTGCAGGTTGTGGTTTGTTGAGAATGGTATGATCACGAATAAAGACATCACTTGATTTGTCTAGTCGTTTACGAGCATCCTTTGGCTTACCTTTATTACTCATAGCAACTTTCATAAGTTTCACAATCGGTGACGTAAATTTTTGAAACGTTACAACCATTACATCAATTGAGGTATCAAGAAAGAGAATGAATCCAATGATAAATGATACGAGTAATATGGAAAGCGCACCAAGTGGGGTAAAATCTAATGATAAATTGTCATAAATTGATTTACCAACAGCACCTGATCGAAATAACCCAAGAAGTGCAATGAGGAGAATGAGTGATCCGATTGTGACATTGAATCGCACAAACTTGAGTTTTTTGGTGTTAAAAAAATGTCCAGAAATAAGAAATATAATAAACGGAATAAATATTGCCAAACCGCCAAACAATTGAAGCATTTGATCGTTTACTTGCTTCAGAATCTGACTCCTACCTGAGGATGCAAGTAATTGTGAAAATGAGGCAAGAATAATGATTCCGATTATAATCAGAAAAAATCCAAGAATATTAAAAAATGTTTTATTGTTTACAGAAAATTTCGAATACCACTTTTTTTTTCGTCTACCCATTACTGTTTACAGAAACAAATAACATACAACATTTAAGGTTTTTAAGACGTATTTCCAAAACCTATTATATGAGGATAATTTCATCTTATCACGCAGAGCTTTGTATGTAAATATGCTCTAAAATCTATGATCAATCTATCCCATCAATCTTTTTCATCACAACATCCGTTTCGTATAGTGTGACGATAATTTTTTGATAATGCTCTATGTCTTGATTTGTGAGAATTCGTCCCTTACGATCTTTGAGCCATTTCTGTGCTGGTTGATAACCACCAATCCAAAACTCCCACGCCAATTTTGGAACATTGCCAAAATACTGTGTCTCATTTATATAAACATTCCCATCCTTAAACTCTAACCGTTCTACTGTGTCAGAGCCTGACTCAGGATAAGTCGTGATAAAGGTGTTTACTTTAGGAGATTCAAGTAAGTGAAGCAATCGAAGCTCTTTTCCAAGACTGACTAATTTTTGAAACGTTTTTTTATCTGATGGGTACGGTATTCTGGGAAAGTCTATTTTTAGGAATTCCTTATATTTTTCTCTATAGCTTGGTGAGTGCAACACTGCATAAATATAGTCAAAAATATCTTCTGGAGTTGTTTTGTCTACAGCTTCTTCGATTTCACTAACTATATCAGGATTGAGATTTGAGGTTTTTTTGCCATCTTCACCATAGAGATAAAGTGGGAAAACATATCCCCATTCCTTAGTTTGCAAAGAAATGGCACCACTTTCTATCATGAACCTTGTTGCTAATACATGCTGAAAGTCAAAAGTGCTTTGTTGTCGTACAGTGACCAATCCTAAATTTTCTTGCAATAAATGTTTTGCTGTTTTGTAACGCGACCTACCTATAAATCCCCCTGATTGTTTTTGTAGAATGCTTTTTCGGAAGTCGAAAGGTCGATATAATATTGTTGCTTTTTCGTAATCCTTTTCCAGACTTTTTTTAGCTTTTTTTACAGTCCAACCAGAAGTGTCCTTGAGACTGTATTTCGCCTTGAGTTCATTAATAGGTTTCAACAAAAAGTCGTCCAACACATTACACAACTCTTTCTCGTCAAACTTAATTGATAACGAATCGTTTTTAGTTTGTATTCCCGAATTGTAATCGATCATTAACTCGTCAATCTTAAATCCCAAAGAATACTGGGCTTCAGATTTATAATCTCTTGGTATAAAAAAGTAATATGGCTTTGAATAGTTCAGCTTTTGCCATCTGAAACTTTTCATGTTATTTGTATTTAATTCGTCAAATTTTAACTCTCTTTTGCCGTACAATTCCGTATGATAAACGGTGCCCAATTCTTCTTTGACTGTGTTTTTGCGTATAAATATATTTATGGATACTCCTTGCTGAATATCAAAAACATTCTCATCTTTCCCTCCGTCTGGTGCTGTTTCTTTCTTTTTAGAATTTCCATGAAGATCCAAGATATAAATGTCATCAAAGGTTTCCAATAAATGCTTTCTCATTTGCCTATGGGTAATGCCATCAATAAAAGAGTTATTTGTTATCATAACAACAATTCCACTTCCATTTTTCTCGATAAAATGTTCAGCAAAACGTATGAACTTTATATAGTCATCGTCAAGATTAATCTTTCTTTCATTCAGACCTTGCTTGTAGACTTTTATTTGATTTTGAATCCACTCACCTTTGTTTGATGAGCTCACACTATATGGAGGATTTCCAACAACAACCATTATTGGCTTTTCGTTTTTAATCTTCGACGCTTGTTTAGCTTCCTCTGCAATACTTGCACCAAAGTCGAATGCTAAAAGCTCAGGTTGTTTATTAACTTCTTCAAGTGAATTAGTCAAATAGATACCAAGCCGTGCCTTGCCGGTGCGGGTTTCATTGAAATACA
>Ga0210057_1002405_pt1 | contig 26789 bp, 27 predicted proteins | sample CryGeyCG2114_010_2_FD_183968 | JGI IMG/M metagenome (GOLD analysis project Ga0210057, IMG submission 183968) | Groundwater microbial communities from aquifer - Crystal Geyser CG10_big_fil_rev_8/21/14_0.10 (SPAdes) (version 2) | ecosystem: Environmental > Aquatic > Deep subsurface > Groundwater ...
GTCAGTAATTTAAATTTTCGGACAGTTTCTTTTGGGAGGATCTCATCCGGTTCATCAAGATTATCTAAAATGAGCTTGATGTACTTACGGAGTAGACGAGAGCTGAGCCCCTTTGTCTCTGGATAGATTGGCACAATGCGACCGGTGTGCAATTGTTCATCACGGATCAGTCCATAAACTGGATTTTGTAACACCAATTCTTCCTTGTATGTTTTGATTTGTCCGCTGAGCATCACTTCAGTGCCGACGGGCAGAGATTTCTCCAAATAAGTTTGGTTGAACCAAGTGACTTGGATAATGCCGGTCTCGTCCTTGACCAGTGCCTTCGTGGTGCGAACACGACGGAAGTAAGGCGAATTTTTGATATCAGCAATCTGGCCGCGGATGGTCACTTCTTGGTCTGGCTGAATCTGATTGATTGAGGTCAGATTGCTTAAATCGCGCCATTTTCTGGGGAAGTGGGTGAGGAGGTCGAGGATGGTCCTGATACCTAGCTTCTCTAGCTTTGGCAAAGTCTTGTCTCCAATACCCGGAATATCCGCTATCTTAGCGGATATAGGGAGCACCTCTTTGTATATGGGCTCTGTGAGCATAAATACTTGATAAATTTCGCTAAATATGATATAATGGAATGATATGCGGATAAAGGCGCCATTCGTATGTCAGCTCTGGGAGGGATTATATAAAATAACTACATTCCTATGTCTTCCCGTTCAGAAATCATTAACTTCGATTTCATGAGTAAAGGGGTACAGGAGGTTAAGGGGGGCGCCAAAGGAGAAAGAAATGTTACGCCGTTGACCAGCGAAGAGCGAGGTTACGTGCGTGAAAACATTCGCAACTTGCTTCACTATATTTTTGAATAAAGGAAGGTACTTAAAAACCCCGTCACTTTAGAGTTTATCGGATGATGAGCCTTAAAGCGACGGGGTTTTTCTTATTTTATAAAAAACCGTCATTCCGGCTTGTCCGGAATCCCACCCCCCTGTCTTTCCAGTCGGTATAATCAAATCATGAAGAAAGGCGGCTTCACTTACATCATGGCCAATGACTACAATCGTCAGCCAACTCTCTACACTGGCGTGACTAGTAATTTGATCAAGAGAGTTTATGAACACAAGAATAAACTAGCTCTCGGCTTCACGGCAAAGTACAACTGCCACAAGTTAGTCTATTTCGAAGGCTTCGATACCATCGAACAAGCCATCATCAGAGAAAAACAAATCAAACACCTCGAACGCAAAGACAAGCTAGACTTGATCAAAAATTTCAACCCAACCATGAAAGATTTGTATAGTGAGATTCTAGACAAGCTAGAATGACGAAGGTGGGGTCTTGCCCAGTTGCCATAGAAACCGTCATCCTGGTCTTTCGACCCCGCACTCAGGGCGTGCGGCAATCGAACAACCACAAAAACCGTCATTCTGGCAAGTCCGTCAGCTGACGGACGCGTCCAGAATCCCACTCGTGTCACTCCAGACTCTAAGCACAGTGAGATTCTAGACAAGCTAGAATGACGACGGGAGGATTAAATGAGCTTAATTTTGAAGAATTGTCTTTTGCCGACTTTGAGCACTTCGCCACCACTCAATCTGACCAAAGCATCTTTATTCTTAATAGTCTCGCCATCAACTTTAATACTGCCTTGGCTGATTAGCCTTTTGATCTCAGAATTAGATTTTAATGTTTTTGTTTTTTGCAGAAGCTTCATAATCGTTGTTTGGGTCGATCCGATTTTGAGAGTAGGAAGTTTATTTGGTGTTCCTTTTTTAGAAAAAGTACGTGTGAATTCTCTCTCAGCACTTTTTGCCTTGGCTTCATTGTGAATCATTTTAACGATTTCAAAGGCCAGTTTCTTTTTGGCGACAAAAGGATCGCTATTCTTGGCGGTTATTTTTTTAATGTCAGCCATCGACATGTCAGTTAAGCTCACAAAGTAGTCTTTCATTAAATCATCACGGACACGCATGATCTTGCCGAACATATTGTTCGGTTCATCTGTGATGTTGATGGTATTGCCAAGTGACTTACTCATCTTTTGCCCGTCGCTACCCATCAGTAGGGGAAGGGTCATCACATATTTTTCGCGTTTGCCAAGATTTTTTTGCAGGGTTCGTCCGGCTAGCATATTAAAAGTCTGATCGGTCCCGCCGATTTCCAGATCAACATCCAGCATAGTCGAGTCATATCCTTGCATCAAAGGGTAGAGAAACTCATGGAGGCCAATCGGTTTACCAGCTTTGATGCGTCGTTGGTACATGTCCCGTTCGATCATTTGTTGGACGGTGAAGTTTTGGGCCAGATTCAAGATATCTTCATAACCCAGCTTTTTAAGCCAAGTGGAGTTGCGGACGATCTTGACCTTTTTTAAATCAATAATTTTGCTGGCCTGTTTTTGCCAAGTCTTGATATTTTCTTTAACCTGTTTCAGGCTCATTTTCGGACGTTCGGACTCTTTGTCAGAGGTGTCGCCGATGAGAGAGGTAAAGTCACCAACCAAAAAAATAACTTCATGACCAAGATCAGCGAATTGTTGAAGCTTCCTTAGGATAGTCGCATGCCCCAGATGTAGATTGGGCGAAGTCGCATCCGCTCCATTATAAAGACGGATCTTACGTTTTTTGAGTAGGCTTTCCAGACCCTTCTTTGAGGGCAAGATGCCGTCAACGCCACGATTCAAGAGATCGTCTAGGGTAGTTTTCTTCATAACTCCTTCATTATAACAGGATTTAATCCCCCCCCTTGGAGCAAGAGGGGGCCAGGGGGAGTTAGATATCAATTATTTATTATTCATAACCCCTCTCTCATCTCCCCTTATCTTAAGGGGAGAAGCTCATCCGTGATTCTGGCCTAGTCTAGAATCTAATTTTTCTTGCGGCCCAAATTTTGGGCCGATAGGTTTTCAGTAGTTTTTGCTCTGACTATTATGCTAGCTAGTATAATAAACTGCTCTGTGAGCGGTTTTCCCCTTGACAACAACTACTTATCTGTTATAGTACTACTTGCTAAAGGATGTACCCTTAAACCATACCCAAGGAGGCTCTGATGAATAACATCGGAACTTTGCCGGGCGATCGCCTGGCTGGTCTGTCTGCAGACTTGTTCCACAAGTTGCAGGCTGGCAGTATCACTTTGGACGAATTTGCGGTCTTTCTGCAGCGTAAAGACAGAGACCCGTTCAAGTTCGAACGTAACGAGCATGATGACCATGTCGTGCTTACGGTCACAGGTCTCGACCTCACGGGCGAGCAGGAAGTCGAGCAGCTCAATGCTGCCGGATTCCGTGTCAGCGATTGGGTGAAGTCGTGCCTGACGAGCAAGAAGGCCGACGGCTACGACAAGAACCATCGGCTGGTCGCCGGGCAGGTCTACAAGATTGCACTCATGCCCACGCGGGAGATCAAGTGCGATTCCGACCGCACGACCGACGCCCTGCGCGAGCGCGGCATCAAGAAGTATGGGTACGAAAAGCCGCTCGCCGGCATCGTCCCGCGGATTCGCGAGGTCGTCTCGGACAAGCAGATGGAAGAGATGGGGTTCCGGTACGTTGTCGCTCCCCACGATGCCATCAAGGATCCCGACGGCAGCCCGAGCGTGCTCCGTGTGAGCCGCAGCGGCAGCGGGCCATGGCTCCACGCGCATCTTGATCATCTGGACCGTCAGTGGGATGACGGCGGGGCGTTTGCGTTCCTTGTCCCCGCAAGTTGAACTTTGCAATTTGATCTTGGTGCTTGTCCTTGATCGCTTTGCTCTTGGCTCCGTACTGCCAGTACGGAGCCAAATTTTTTGCTAAAATAACAAATGGTAATAGGTGAATATGCGGGCGGTTATGGCTTCTCGCTACCGAATCCAGTTTCCATATACGCCAGAGTGTTCTCGGCCACGGCTTAGAACAGTGTGCAATATGCAAACTTCAAAAATGAAGATACTTGGTGCGATACGCTAAGGCATTATAGATGCCGGATTCGATACAGCTCGGAGAGTATTCAATGAGTGGTGGCACGGACGGCGTATCGTACAATTCCGACGGCAACCCGAACGTGCTCAATGTGAACCGCAACGACAACGGGCAATGGCTCAACGCGAATCTTGATCATCTGGACAATCAGTGGAATGACAGCGGGGCGTTTGCGTTCCTTGTCCCCGAAAATCTTTTCATTTCTTGCCCCGCTTCGGCGGGGTTGAGTTTTTGGCAAGCTGCCCATTCCAGCCGCCAAGCATTTTACCAACCTCATCCAATACCTCAGAAAATGCGATATATTTTTTCGTATTAAGCGATTTTGTTTCCCAGAGAATCATGCACAACAGTTTCAAGGTGTCAACTTTTCGTGCTGCGAGCCGTACATACGGCAACTTTTCTGCGCGTGAGAGAAACATGGCGGCAGATACGGCTTCTATAGTTTCAATAAATAAAGTGTCGATTCTTGCACCAAATGAATATCGGTGGAGTTTCGGCAATTCAGCGTGACACGTATACCAAAACAAATAAGCCTGTTTGATGCGCTCCAAGATGGGGAGCAGTTTCCTCGTCTTTCTTATGGGGGGGGGTAACTCGAGATTGTCTTTCATTCATACTTACCAGAGTATCATTTCTGTGGGAAATTTGCTTGTGGCATGGCAGGAATTTCTACGCGGCAAGCGCAAAAAGTATGATGTACAGAAGTTTGGACACAACTTGATGGACAATGTTCTTGCGTTGCATCGCGAGTTGAGAGACAAAACATATAGACATGGTGCATATCACGCATTTAACATCTCCGATCCGAAACAGCGTAGTATCCATAAAGCAAGTGTGCGCGACCGCTTACTGCACCATGCGATACATCGAAAGTTATACCCACTTTTTGATAAGAAGTTTATCAGCGACTCCTATTCCTGTCGTGTCGGAAAGGGGGTGCACAAAGCAACGCAAAGATTTTGCTCGTACGCATATTGCGTGAGTGACAATCATACGCATACGGTCTGGGTTCTGAAGTGTGATATCAGGAAATTCTTTGCGTCGGTTGATCAAAATATTTTGATGGATATTATCGCTCGGCATATTCACGATCAAGATGCTGTGTGGCTTATCAATCAAGTCGTTCGTAGTTTTAATTCTGGTAACATCGGCAAAGGGCTTCCGCTTGGTAATCTTACGAGCCAGTTGCTTGTGAATGTCTATATGAACAAATTTGACCATTTCGCAAAGCACAGACTTAAAGCAAAGTGCTACGTTCGGTATGCTGATGATTTTGTCATATTGTCACGAGATAAGAAATGGCTATTGTCACTCGTTCCTCCAATTGCAGAATTTCTTAATTCGAAACTCGCACTCACGCTTCATCCCAACAAAGTTTGTATGAAACCATTCGCATCTGGCGTTGATTTTCTCGGCTGGGTACATTTTTCTGATCATCGTGTTTTGCGAACCACTACTAAGCGAAGGATGTTGCAGAAAATTGCACTCAAGCATAGCAAGAAAGAAACCGTACAGTCGTATCTTGGGTTGCTTGCACATGGGAATACAGAAAAATTACAAGTTCAGGTGGAACGGGTCATCGGGCAGCAAACCTCGGGTAGGGTATAACAGAGGTTTGCTTTGATTCAGGCCTCGCCAAAGGCTTTGTCCTGAGCTTGCTTAAAGGGTAGAATTAAAGGTATGTTTTTAGTTGAAGAGTTGGGATGATTTTTATTCTAAATTATGATCAAATCGAAAAATCTATTTCCGTATCACTCCAACAACGAGGGGCGGAATTGGGGCAAAAAACGACGCCGAGAGCTTCTTTATAAAAAGCTGACGAAATATGGTATTAATAATATTTGGCGGTTGGCTTTGTCGGTCGGTGTGGCGGTTCTTTTTGTCGGATCTCTTTCTCTGGCTTTTTTCTCTATTGGTTTGCCCAATCCAGGCCGTCTATCACGTGATGCGGGCGTACAATCGACTAAAATTTTAGATCGTGAGGGTCGTGTGCTTTACGATATTCATGGTGAAAAGAAGCGGACGCCGATCTCTTTTGATCAACAGCCAGAGGTGGTGAAACAGGCAACAATCGCCATTGAGGATAAAAACTTTTATCGTCATCATGGCTTTGATATTACTGGATTTGTTCGTGGTGTTATCCTAAAACCTTTGAGTGGTGGGAGGGCTCAAGGTGGGAGTACTATCACCCAGCAGTTGGCCAAGAATGCCTTGCTTTCTTCCAGTCGGACTATCTCGCGTAAAATCCAGGAATTCATTTTGGCCTTGCAGATTGAACAGGTTTATTCTAAGGACAAAATTTTAGAACTGTATCTCAATGAGATACCATATGGTAGCAATGCTTACGGAATCGAATCTGCTTCTCAAACTTTTTTTGCTAAAAGTGCCAGTGAACTAGACTTGGCAGAAGCGGCAACTTTGGTGGCCCTGCCACAGGCCCCGACTTACTACTCTCCTTACGGTTCTCACGCAGACGAATTGATGCAACGCAAAGAATTGGTGCTGGACTCGATGGTGCGCAACGGATTCATTACAGAGAACCAGGCCGAAGAGGCTAAAAAAGAGGAAATTGAGTTTGTGCCGCGACGTGATTCCCTGCGGGCACCACATTTTGTCTTTTATGTCCGTGAGCAACTGGCTGAAGAATATGGTGACAGCTTCTTGGAGGAAGCCGGTTTGAAAATAACTACGACTTTGGATTTGGACTTGCAAGATATCGCTGAGGATGCCATCGATTGGCGAGCCCAAATCAATGAAACGAACAAAGTTGGTAACAATGGTCTGGTTGCCATGGATCCGAAAACTGGTGAGATTTTGGCTATGGTAGGGAGTCGAGATTACTTTGACACAGAGAATGAGGGGAACTTCAATGTGACCACGGCTTCGCGTCAGCCTGGTTCTTCTTTTAAGCCTTTGGTTTATGCTGCAGCTTTCAAGGATGGCTACAGCCCGGCCACGTTACTGATGGATACGTTGACCGATTTCGGTGATTATATTCCGCAAAACTATGACAATGAGTTTTGGGGGCCAATCTCGATGCGTGAAGCTTTGGGAAATTCTCGGAACATTCCGGCTGTTAAGACTTTGGCTTTGGTTGGCGTGCACGAGGCGGTGGATTTGGCGCGGAATTTAGGGATTACGACCTTGACCGATCCTGATCGTTACGGCCTCTCTTTGGTGTTGGGCGGTGGCGAAGTGCGTTTACTCGATATGGTCTATGCTTATTCCGCCTTTGCGAATACTGGTTTTCAAGCCGAGATGAATTCTATTATTAAAGTTGAAGATAAGAACGGCAAGGTTCTTTTCGAGAGAGATGAACCTAAAGCAGAGAAGGTTTTGGATCCACAGGTAGCTTATCTTATCAATGATGTCCTCTCTGATGATTCGGCTCGGGTGGAAACCTTTGGAGCGGGCGGATACTTAACTGTTGGTGGTTATCAGGTCGCGGCCAAGACCGGAACCACGCAAGGGTATCGCGATGGTTGGACGATTGGCTATACACCAACCTTGGCTGTTGGGGTTTGGGGTGGTAATAACGACAACTCAGAAATGGCCGCTGGTGTGGGTGGCTATACGGCGGCAGCTCCGATCTGGAATCGTTTTATGCGTCAGGCTTTGCCAAAATTTGATAAAGAGAACTTTGAGCGACCGCGTGGCATTCAAGAGGTGGAAGTGGATGCACTCTCTGGCAAATTACCAACGGAAGACACGCCAAGTACGAAGAGTGAAGTTTTTGCCTCTTTCGCTTTGCCGCGTGAGAAGGATAATGTTCACAAAAAATTCCGTGTGGTTAAATTTGCTCCACAATTTTTGGCGCCTTCCAATTTTGATGAGAATTTAGTTGAGAATAAAGCTTTCGTAGAGTTACATTCTATAAGAAGAAATAATCCAAAATGGGAACAACCGGTTTTGGAGTGGGCGACTGCCAATGGTTACAATAATTTTCCCACCCAGATTTATACCGGTAGCGCTAGTGGAGAGACGAATGGTCGTTATGTCCGAAATCTGACACCAACCAACGGCCAGGTTTTTGGCGGTAGTTTTACGGTCAATTTTGATATTATCGATATCACACCCAAGCGAGTCGAGCTTTTTTATGACAATGCCAAAGTGAATGTTTTTACGGCTGCGCCGTACAGTTTCACCATCAATCCAACGACGCTGGATGGCAAAACTCATTCGCTTCTGATTCGCGTTTTTGATGAAAGCGGTTTAGTGGATGAGATTGGTCGTTATGTTGTCGTCGGCAGTTCTGGTAATGGCAACAGTGCTGTCACGGCCATTCTGTCCAACCCAGGCACGGTTTCTGTGCCATTTAACTTAACCGTCGATATTTCTCTCAATGACTCCAGCCAATCAATCACCGAGGTAGAATTCATCGTCGGCGGAACCAAGGTCGGTGGCCAAGCCGGTCACGGCTCTGGCCGTTACGAATTAGAAATAGAGGAAATGGACGCTGGCGCCAAGCAGGGTATGGCTAAAATTATTTTATCGAGTGGTTTGGTGATTAACAGTAATTCGGTTAATTTCACGGTTCAATAAACCCGCCCTGTCATCCCGCCCAAGTTTTTATTTTAAAAATTTAGGCGGGTCATCCTGAACTTGATTCAGGGTCTGAGATTTTAATAAAAAATAAACGGCTCACTATGAGCCGTTAAAAATACACCTGTCATCCCAGACTCCGATCTGGGATCCAGCCCTAAAAACAATCTCTGGATTCCAGCCTTCGCTGGAATGACACTGAAATAAATGGCTCATTTTTTGCTTGCCCGCGTAAGACAGCGGGACGCAGCCAGGGAGCCATTTATTTTTAATGGTCTTTATCCTATTTCTATCGGCCCAAATTTTGGGCCGTATCGTCCCGCTGGTATTTATACCTATCGGGGCAAGGTTTTTTATCGCATTTTATGCAGATAAGTTATAGAATAAACGATGTAGGCGAAAGCCTAAGAAATATAAATTAGACAAGTTCAATTGAGTACAAAAATTACACGTGAGGATGTCGATAAGACAAAGATTCTTTTCAAAGTCGAAGTTGATTTTAAGGAATTTGAGAAAGACTTGATCAAGGGGGCGGAGGAAGTCGCCAAAGATTTTAATTACAAAGGTTTTCGACCGGGGAAGTTACCACTGGATATGGTGCGGCAAACAGTTGGAGACAATCCTTTGATTCAGGCAGGGTTAAAATTGGCTATCCCAAAGATTTATCAGGAGATTGTGAATGAGCACAAGATTATCCCAGCGGGCTCACCGGCGGTGAACGTGACACAAGCAAAGTTTGATATGCCGCTGATCTTGGAACTTACGATTGAAATTTTGCCCGAAGTCAAACTGCCTGATCTGTCATCAATCAAGGTCAAGAAGGAGAAGGCGGAAGTTGGGGACGAAGAAATTGATAAAGTGCTCGAAACAGTTCAGCGTCAACATGCAGACTTAAAGCCTAGTGAGGAAGCGATCGTCAAAGGAGATTGGACGGAGATTGATTTTGAAGGATCGCTTGATAACGTGCCATTTGAGGGTGGCAGCTCCAAAAATCATCCGATGGTGGTTGGCGAGGCGAATTTTATCCCCGGTTTTGAAGATCAGTTGATTGGTCTCAAAAAGGGTCAAGAAAAAGAATTCGACATTATTTTTCCGGCGACTTATCACGTGGCGAATTTGGCAGCCAAAAAAGCCAAGTTCAAGGTTAAGGTTCACGAGGTTAAGAAGATTAATCTGCCAAAACTTGATGACGCTTTAGCAAAAAAGATGGGCGCCAAAAATTTGGCGGATTTAAAAGACAAAATCAAGAAAGACCTAGAGCACAGAGCTGGGCAAGAGACAGAGCTGAAGTTCCAGAATGATGTCATCGAAAAAATCATTAAGGAAGTAGATCCAACAGTGCCTGAGAGTCTGGTAGCCCAAGAAGCTGGCAATCTTTTGCATCAGCTGGAGCATCGTGTTGCGGCAAGTGGCGTCCCTTTCGAGAAATATTTGGAAAGTCTTAAGAAGACCAAAGAAGATCTACTGAAAGAGCTCCGACCTCAGGCAGAGATGCGAGCAAAATCTGGCTTGATCATTGGCCAATACGTTAAAGATCATAAACTACAAATAAGTGACAAAGAGGTCGAAGCTGAGATCGAGAGATTGAAAAAGTCTCGACCGACTGAGGCGGATAAAATAGAAGAGTATTACAAGAAGTCAGAAGGGCAAGCCCAGTTAAAAAATATCTTGCTTCACAATAAAGCCGTTAGAGAGATGGTAGATGGGGTGAAACAGGAAAGTTAAACTCTCTCCGTCATTCCGGCTTGTCCGGAATCCCACTCTCTGTCCTTCTGGCAGGTATAATTAAGCCATGAGAAAGGGAGGATTTACTTACATCATGGCCAATGACTACAATCGTCGACCCACTCTTTATACAGGAGTAACCAGCCATTTGATTAAGAGAGTCCATGAACATAAGAATAAGTTGATGCCTAGCTTCACGGCAAAGTACAACTGTAATAAATTAGTTTATTATGAAGTCCTCGACACTATTGAACAGGCCATCATCCGAGAAAAACAAATCAAGCATCTTGGCCGTGAAGATAAGTTGAGGCTCATCAAAGGTTTCAACCCCACCATGAAAGACTTGTATAGTGAGATTCTGTCTTCGACTCTGAGGGATAGAGCCCCTCAGGCTCAGACTCGAACGAGGAGTCATTTCATTCCCCAGAATGACGAAAGGGTATGATTCTTAACATAAAATCCTACGGCCCAAATTCTGGACCGAAACAAAATCGTCATTCTGGCCTTTCGGCACAGCTCAAGGCCTATGGCAAGCGAAGCGCGTCCAGAATCCCACCCCATTTGGTAGTGAGATTCTAGACAAGCTAGAATGACGATTAAAGCCCGGGCGGGTATAATATATGGGTAAAGTTACTAATTTAGAGGGAGGAGTTATGAGCTATTTGGTGCCTATGGTCATCGAAAAAACGGCGTTCGGCGAACGCGCCTATGATATTTATAGTCGTCTTTTGAAAGATCGTATTATTTTTATTGGGACGCCCATTGATGATGCTGTCGCCAATACAGTTATTGCCCAATTGCTTTTCTTGGAAAAAGAAGATGCCAAAAAAGATATCTATCTTTACATCAATAGCCCTGGTGGGCATGTGCATTCCGGCTTAGGGATTTATGACACCATGCAGCACGTGAAGCCAGCGGTAAACACCATCTGTGTGGGGCTGGCGGCCTCAATGGGGGCATTTTTGCTGGCTGGTGGTGCCAAGGGCAAAAGATTCGCTTTGCCGAATGCCAAGATTATGATTCACCAGCCTCTTGGTGGAGCACAGGGACAGGCTAGTGATATTGCTATCCAAGCCGAAGAAATCGTTAAGCTCAAGAATCGACTCAACAAGATCTTGGCCGACAACACAAAGCAGAGCTTGGCTAAGATTGAAAAGGATGTCGATAGGGACTTTTATATGACGGCTGATGAGGCTAAGAAATATGGGCTGATTGACGCTGTCATTTCTGCTAAGCGCTAACCAAAAAACGTCGACGGGGTGCAAACCCAAACTTGAATGGACAAAATCATTTCACGACTAACGAAGATTTTTAAGGCGGGAAAGCCTTCCCATGCCTATCTTTTTTGGGGTCCAAAGTATACGGGCAAGTTTGACACAGCCCTGAAACTCGCAACTTCGCTTTATGGTGAGAAGATGACAGCTGATGAAATTCTAAAAGGTAAGAATCCAGAAGTCAGTGTGCTGAACCAAGGCGAGAGTATCAAGATTGATGAAATCCGTGATTTGACTCAGAAGCTCTCACTATCCTCTTTTGGCGGAGATTTCAAAATAGCCATTATAAATCATGCCGAGAATTTAACCCTAGCGGCAGCTAATGCTCTTTTGAAAACAATTGAGGAACCATCAGACAAGACAGTTGTTCTTTTGATTACCGAGAGAAGAGAAGCTTTGCCAACAACCATCCTGTCACGTTGTCAGCAGGTTTCGTTTAGGCTCAATCAGGAGAGTGTCAAAAGTTTTCTAGATGAACAAGAGAGTCTCGCCGAGAATGACAGGGAAGATATCGTACAATTCGCTTTTGGTCGATTATCATTGGCAAGAAAAATAGTTGATCATCCTGAACTTTTGGAAGAATTACGAGAGAAGGCGGGGACATTCAGGAAGGTTTTTGCAGGTAATCTGGCCGAACGGTTTGCATTGGCAGGAGAGTTGGCAAAGAAAAATGGCGAGGATGTTATTTTTGATGATTTAGACGCATGGTGGCGCAGTTCAAACAAATCGTTAGAGGCAGCTCGGATTCTGGTAGCGGCTGAGGAGACCGAGAATTTTCAAGTTAATCGCCGCTTGATGCTTGAAAGTCTGTTTATTGGTCTCGGGTCTTGATATAATGCCAAGTATTGTCTAAGTAATTAATTTTTATGATTGAGTTAGTACTTCTTTTTGCGCTTGTCCTTCTGCTTGTTTTGGTTTTGGGAAAAATGCCGGAAGCCTACGGTCTTAAAAGCGACGAAAATATTTTGCGTCAACGGGCCGGGAAAGTTTCCAAAAAAAGCATTGTTAAGACCCAGCAAGTCAAAGAAGGTATCGACGAAGCGGAGAAGGAGATTCGTGAGCATGAACGTGATATCTCACGTATTTTGCGAGAAGCAGACCATCTTAAAAAGGACGGCAAATTTAAATCTGCCGAGAATAAACTCGTGAGGCTCATATCTAAATATCCGAACGATGCGGGTATCTACAATAAACTCGGTCTCATCTATCTTGAGCAGAAAAATTATAAAGATGCAGCCAAAACTTTGGAGTACGCATTGTCGCTGGAACCGGAGAATGATTCCATCCATAACAACTTGGGTTTGGTGTATTATGCTCGTGAAGATTATGGAAAAGCGGCCATTTCTTATGAAAAAGCTATTGATCTTAATGATCAGGTGGCTTCACGCTTTGCAAATTTGGGATTAGCTCATTATATGGTTCGTAAATACGGGAAGGCTTCGGATGCTTTTGAGAAAGCTCTGATCTTAGAGCCTCAGAACGAAGAGTATCAAAAGCTTCTTCGGGAGACGGAAGAAAAGAGCAAGTAGTCAGAGGCTAGGGGTTAGAGGCTGGAGATTCGTATTAAAAACCTATCGGCCAGCTTTTCTGGCTGATAAGAAATGGTGCTTTATACTAAATACTAGCTTCTATATACTAAATACTTTAAAATCTTAACGTAGTTAAAGTTTTAAAATGGGTCGGTGGCGGAGCGGTCAATCGCACCAGACTGTAAATCTGGCGGGCGTATGCCCTACGTAGGTTCGAATCCTACCCGGCCCACCATTTTTCTGCCCAGATAGCTCAGCTGGTAGAGCACTCCCATGGTAAGGGAGAGGTCACGGGTTCAAGTCCCGTTCTGGGCTCCATGATGTAGCTAGCCGGCTTAGCTCAGTGGTAGAGCAACTGTTTTGTAAACAGTAGGTCGTCGGTTCAAATCCGTCAGCCGGCTCCAGAAAAGACTTGATTAATCAGTGATTATTTATTATCCTTGTCCTTATGGCTAAAGCATTGCTCACAAAAGTTAAACTACAGATCCAGGGCGGGGCGGCAACGCCAGCGCCTCCGGTTGGCACAGCTCTCGGGCCGCACGGTATTCAGATCCAGGATTTCGTAAGTCAGTTCAATGATCGCACTCAAGATATGCGGGGTACAGTCGTGCCTGTAGAGCTGAGCATTTACGAAGACCGCTCTTTTGATTTTATTTTGAAAAAACCGCCGATGGCGGAACTCATTAAGAAAGCTCTAAAGCTGGACAAAGGTTCCGGTGAACCAAATACGAAAAAAGTTGGTAAATTAAACCAGAAACAGTTGGCTGAAATTGCTGAACAGAAAATGACGGACTTAAACGCTTATGATATTGAAGCGGCCAAGAAAATTGTTGCCGGCACCGCCAAACAGATGGGCATCGAAATTGACCCGAACTAAATATTAATTAATTGGAGGTGGGAGTCTTCTATCGAAGACGTTTGTACCACGCACGATTATGGTTAAGAGAAAACCCACCGATAATACCGCCGATGCGGATAATCAGGCGGGCAGGGAAGGAAAGAAGGAGTCGAAGCCTGTCCGCAATGCTTCGCGCATAGCTGATGCAGGCGGGCCAAAAATTCAGAAATTTGGTCGAGGCAAAAAATATCTCGAAGTTGGAAAGTTGGTTGATAGAGAAAAAGCCTACGGTCTTGATGAGGCTATCGAATTAATTCTCAAAACATCAACAACCAAGTTTGATGCGGCTGTGGAATTGCACGCACGACTTGGCATAGATACCAAGCAATCAGACCAGAATATTCGTTCTGCTTTTATTTTGCCACAGGGCACTGGTCGGCCAAAACGGGTTTTGGTTTTTGCCGAAGGTGAGAAAGCGGACGAAGCCAAAAAAGCTGGGGCTGATCATGTTGGTGACGATGCTTTGATCGAGAAGGTAAACAAGGGCTTAAGCGATTTTGATATTGTGGTGACCACACCAGCGATGATGCCAAGGATCGCCAAGCTTGGAAAGATTTTGGGTACCAAAGGCATGATGCCAAATCCAAAATCCGGCACGGTTACTGAGAATGTTGGCAAAACAGTCGAGGAGCTTAAGGCTGGCTCTAGGATTGAGGTCAAAAATGACAAAGATGGCAATGTCCATTTAGTCGTCGGTCGTGTTTCTTTCGAGCCAGAAAAGATAAAGGCAAACTCGATGGCCGTGATTAAAGAAATCAACTCTCTGAGACCTTCTTCGGTTAAGGGCGTCTATTTGAAGAGCGCATCTCTCGCAACAACCATGGGACCGAGCGTCAAATTGGATTTGGCGAACTTGAAGTAACCCGTTTTAGACTTTTAATGGAAAGTGATAAACTAGACTAAGAATTTAGTCTAGTTTTATTTTTAATAACTTAGGAGGTTGTTATGGAGCAAAAAAACTATCAACGACCAAGTTGGGATGATTATTTTATGGCCATTGCTAGGATCGTAGGGGCTCGCAGTACCTGCGACCGCTTGCGAGCAGGAGCAGTGCTGGTTAAGGATAAAAGAATAATCTCCACTGGATATAACGGCTCGCCTCCGGGGTTGTCTCACTGTGATGATATCGGCCATCTGATGGAAGAGGGTCACTGTGTGCGGACTATTCATGGTGAACATAATGCTATTTTGCAAGCGGCTGTTGTGCCGGGAGCTAGCACAGAAGGGGCGACTCTTTATACAAAGTTTAATCCTTGTATCCATTGTGCTAAATATGTTGTTGCTGCCGGGATTAAAAGAGTTGTGATAGGAGAGCTCTATAGAGGGACCGTTGCTCTCGATTACCTAAAAGAAGCAGGGGTTCAAGTAGACATCTACAAAAGAAATGTTGAGTGGGATAGGCAGGTTCAGGAGCTTTTTTCGAGAGAGATCGAACAGATGGAAGCCAGAGAGGGGAATGTTAAGTTAGAAGTAAAATGATCATTGGCGTAGTTGGCACAAATGCATCTGGCAAAGATACGGCCGCCGAATTTATTTCTAAAAAACTAGTCTGGCCGGCCCTTTCAATGTCAGATGAGTTGAGGGCTATAGCCAGGAACAGGGGGCTTGGTACTGACAGGAGCACTCTTCAGAAACTTGGCAATGAATTAAGAGAAGAGCACGGTGGTGATTATATTTCACGACTGATTTTAGAAAAATATTCAGACAATTTTGTCGTCAGCAGTATTCGTAATCCGCAGGAAATAGACCCTTTTCGCAAGTCTGGGAGATTTGTGCTGGTGATGGTGAATGCTGATGCGAAAGTCCGTTACGATCGTGCCAAATCCAGAATGCGATCCGATGAAGACATGGTGAGCTTTGAGGAGTTTATTGCAACAGAACAATATGAGTTGGATGGTGCAAAAGACGCTCTTCGTCTTAAGCCTGTTTTTGATGCTGCGGATGTCACCTTAGAAAACAACGGGACTTATAATGAATTTGTAACTAAGCTTGAAGAGCTGGTGAGTAAGATAAAAAGACAGGAGGTGGCCTCATGATCGTTGCCATCAAAAGAATCGACAAGTCGTTGCCGATGCCGGAGTATCAGACTTCGGGGGCAGCAGCTTTTGATTTGTATGCAAGGACAGATTTCGAGATTGGGCCGGGAGAGTTGGCTCGCATCCCGTCAAACTTGATTGTCGATACTCCCGCAACTCACTATCTGCAAATTACTTTAAGGAGCGGTACGCCAAAGAAAAAACTTGGTCTGGTGGTGCCACATGGTGTGGGCATTATTGATAGTGATTATAATGGGCCAGAAGACGAGATCTTGGTTCAGGTTCTGAACACTGGTAAAGAAATTATCAAAATTGAGAAGGGCGAACGTTTTGCTCAGGCTGCTTTTGTCCGTATCGATATGGCAGAATTCGAAGAAATTGAAGAGACGGTCACGGCTGAGAGTCGTGGTAATTTTGGTTCTACTGGCTAAAAAAATGGCATGAAAGGAATTTTTATTGTTCTTGATGGGATCGACGGGGCAGGGCGCTCAACTCAGGCAAGAAAGCTGGGTGAATATTTTAAAGGTCTTGGTTATGAAACAGTCTCTATTCATGAACCAACCGAGGATAGTGAAGCTGGTCGAGAGATCCGTCGCTTGCTTCAAAGCAAAGAACCATCAGATCCGATGGAGCTCCAAAAACTTTTTGTAGCTGACCGGGCTGATCATGCGCATTTAATAAATAAATGGCGCGATGAAGGCAAGGCCGTTATTTTCGACCGTTATATTTACAGTACGATTGCTTTTGGGTCTGCCGATGCTGGTAACGAACATTGGAATGAATTGGCAGAAATGAATGCGAGCTTCCCGCGACCCGACATTGCTTTCATTTTTACTCTCTCGGCCGAACAAGCTATGCAGAGAATCGAATCCAGGGGAGAGGACAAAGAGCGTTTTGAGAAGCAAGATTTTTTGGCTCAAGCAATGGCGAACTTTATCCGTATTGCTGGTGAAAGAAGCCTCTATCCGGAGACTTGTCTGCTTTACGCGGTTCCGGATGAAGACAAAGTGTTTGAGTACATCAAATTCGAAGTGGATAGATCGCTAACAAACAAAAAAGAAAAAGTTAGCTAGCAAGCGGTTTTTTTTCTTTAAGCCACGGGGTTTCTAGCCCTAGGTTTTTTAGTTTGGCCTCAAGTTCTGATCTCTCTCGGTTGCGTAGCAATTTTCCAGATTCGTTTCGCTTTAGCAAGCCAAGCTCTTGAAGTTTTTGATTAGCACTTTCACTTTGACCACGAGCCATCAAGGAGATGATTTCTTTATCAATCCTAGTGATGGTCATAGCCTCCAATCTGTAGTCAACAAAGGCTTCCCAAACAGTCGGGCACCAACGTTTAACAATCTCTTGGCCAATAATATCAGCGTAAGCTCTAATTTCCTGTTGAGCATGAGAATCCATGCGCAAAGAGAGGAAGTGCAAAAGATTGTGTAGGTCGATTTTCCAATAAGCTTCAGTATAGGTGGACAGGGGCAAATCTTTGCGAGCTTGTTCGCGAGCGATGCCCATTTCAAGACGTTTTTCATAAACTTCACGTGCTTTGTTTTGGAATTCTTGCTCGGCTTGACTAAGTTCTTTCCCAGCACTCATATCAAGGAAGCCGGCACTGCCTTGTTTCGAATCCTTTGACTGTAAGCGCCACTGATCGAAAGAAGTCGTCTGCATAGTATCGATGGCAATGGAGTAACGTGTGGAATATTCATTGACATTGGCGGTACGATGTCGAATCCACTGTCTCCAAGCGTCCATGGGAATACGAATAAGTAGTTTTATCTCGCACATTTCAAATGGTGTTGTATGGCGGTGACGAAGTAAATAGCGGATAAGACCTCTGTCTTCACTGATTTTTTTCGTTCCATCACCATAGCTAACACGGGCGGCTTGAACGATCGAAGAATCGCCACCCATATAATCAATGACGGCCACAAAACCGTCATCAAGAACTGGAAAATGTTTGCCCAGAATCTCATCCATGGCTGGAATATTGAATCGGGTCAATTTTGTTTCCGCGTTTCCCATGATGTCCTCCTAAGTTGAGTTGTTTTTCATACTTTACCAAAAACTTGTTGACAGTGGCAAATTATTTGTTAAAGTAGTTAACGTACAATTGATGCGTATTCCTTTAAGACCGTTGGCAGGAAAATAAGACCAACCGAGGGGGAGAGCAAGCGAATTATTCGTTTTTGCGATTCTTGTCGGTCTGAGGCAAGAATTTTTTATTAATCAAGCATAGTTATGGCAAAAACAAGAGAACAAAAAGAGGATTTATTGGCAAAATATGAATCCGCCATCAAGGACAACAAGATGTTGGTGGTTTCAGAATTTAACGGTCTAACCATGGCTGAGCTTTCTGATTTACGTAATAAATTGAATGAAGCTGGCGCCAAGTTCGCTGTTATCAAAAATACGATTTTTACCAAGGCGGCCGAGAAGGCTGGTGTCACGGACCTGAATTGCCAGAAACTCGGCAAAAGTTTGGCGATTGTTTATGGACCACAAGACGAAGTAACGGTTCCTAAAGAAATTTATAATTTTGCTAAAACGAATGAAAAGATTAATATTTTTGGCGGAATCATGGACGGGAAATCAGTAGCGGTGGACACGATCAACAAATTAGCGGTTCTACCTTCGTTAGATGAGTTGCGCGCCAAAGTGGTCGGTAGCCTGAACGTTCCAATCAGCGGTTTTGTTCAAGTTATCGCCGGTCCTTTGCAAGGGTTTTATAATGCTGTCAACGCTCTTAAAGAGCAAAGATCATAATAATTAATTAAAGGAATAAAATCATGGCAGATGAGAAGAAAAAAGACGAAGTAACAGAAGAGACTCAAGCCGAAGCTCCAGTTGAAGATCCCGAGCAGAGTCGAGGGGCTGAGGAGGGCAAGGAAGAGACTCCTGCTGAAGAAGCCAAACCCTCCAGTAGCGATGCAGCTGAGGCGGGCAGGGAAGAAGCTCCTGTAAAAGAGGAAGCTCCAGCAGAAGAGGAAAAGAAGGAAGTCGACATGAGTAATCTCGGTGAAGATGCCAAGAAAGTTGTTGAGCTTGTCGAGGGTATGTCTGTTTTGGAACTGGCCGAGCTGGTCAAAGTTCTGGAAGACAAATTCGGTGTCTCGGCCGCTGCGCCCATGGCGATGGCCGTCGCTCCAGCTGCAGGTAGCGGAGCTGCCGCAGGTGAAGAGAAGAGCAGTTTCAATGTCGTTTTGACCGATGCTGGCGCCAGCAAGATCGCCGTCATCAAGGCCGTCCGTGCAGTTGTCGATGGTCTCGGCTTGGCGGAAGCCAAGGAGTTGGTCGAATCTGCGCCAAAAGCAGTCAAGGAAGGTGTTAAGAAAGAAGATGCCGAAGTGATGAAGAAAACGCTCGAAGAGGCTGGTGCCAAAGTTGAGCTTCAATAGCCAAATTTCATAAGGCTTAAAACAAACGCTCCTATCGGGAGCGTTTGTTTTTTAATGGTTTTTGATATATTTTGAAAATAACAAAGGGCATCTCGTCCTTTGAATCTTGATAAGGGAGGGCGAGATGCCCAAAAACTTTTTCGCGGTAGTGTCGCTTCTGGCGGTGCTCATCTTGACGCTTCTTGGTTGCGGTGGCGGGGGTGGCGGTAACGGCCCCTCCGGCGGTACAATCACGACCATCGATCTTGTTGGTGGTACGGGAGATGCCACTCTGCCAAGCGGAGTGTATGTCTTGGTCGAAGGGCCGAGCGGCAGTAAGCTTGAAATCACGGAATCGGCTGCGCCCGATCTGAATCTAAGTGGGGTTCAGGGACTGCGGCAGTTTGATCTCTCGTACAATGGTCTTAGCGGCTCTGTTGCCATTGGTCTGGCGGCACCGAAGGCGTTGGCAACGGGGGATATCAATCCCGAATCACTTTTTTTCTTGGAGCAAGATGGTAGCAGCTGGCGGCTGATGCGCAGCGGGATTTCCGAAAATGGCGGTTTTGCCAAGCAGTTTTATACCAGCACGGGGAGCAATGTGGCGACAGCTTTTTTGCGCTCTGTCAGCTCAACTGACGAACGTGGCACATCAGCTGTTGTCGGTGGCAGACTGGTCTTGGTTGGTGTCAGTGATGAGCTTTTCTCGCTAGATCCAGGCGATCCGAATCCGGGTCGAAGGCCTGGATTGCGAAAGCGGCACAGTGCTGATCAAGTAGCCTTAACGGCTGTCTTTGTCCATGGTCTAAACTCCTATCCGGAAATTTGGGATTCATTTTGTTCGTTTGCTGAGCAAAGCGGATTCTATAGAGACTATGTTGATAGCTGGACCTTTGGTTACAATTCTTATCAACGCATTGCCGTTTCGGCCGAACAACTTAATCAGGTTTTGATTGAGGCTCAGGCTCGTGGTGATTTTGATCGGTTGGTCTTAGTCGGTCACAGCATGGGCGGCCTAGTTGCACGGACGGCTGTCCTGCTGGCAGCCGAAGATGGTGAAGAGTGGCTGAGGGATCTGGAAATGATTTATCTGGTGGGCGCTCCTAACCGGGGCTCACCTCTGGCAGCCTTGTATAGCTTGATTGAAGCTTGGCTGGGTTTAACTTCGACCGGTGAAACTCAGGGTCCTTTGAGGACTTCACCAGCCGCGCCCGGTGTGGCTGATTTGCAGGCTGACAGTGATTTTTTAGAAATCATCAACAGCTATTCAGCCGGTCTCCCGATCACAACGATAGCTGGTACCAACCCAGCTGTCTGGCCGTATTCTTTGGGGGCGCCGTTCTTTGGGGTTGAACCCAATGATGGCCTGGTCTCAGTCCAGAGCGCTCGAGCATCCGATCTATTCAGATCTTTTCTTGAGAAAGAATTCGCCGATAATCATGGTGGGCTCATCCGGCCGTTTGAAACAGGTGGAACCAATGCTGATGTGGTCTTCTTAAAAGATTCCATCGTCGATCGGGTTGATGGATTTTCGTTTAAGGCCACATTGACTTGGGACACAGATGACACAGACGTGGACTTGCACGTCTGGGATCCTTCGGGCCGGCACGTCTATTTTGTCGATATGAAGCAGGGGAGCGCTGAGCTAGACTTTGACGATCTCTTCGGCTATGGGCCGGAGAATATCACGGTTTATAAACCGGCAGTACCGGGGAGGTATGCTATCGCGGTCAATTACTATAACGATCGCGATATCTATAATACTGATGTGGAAGTACGAGTATTGGCTAGTCCTGGCACGGAGCTGGAAACGGCGGGTATTTTCTCACATACTCTGTCATATTCCGATGGTATGGTTTTGCCTGTCAGTGAAGGGCCAAGCTGGTGGAGACCGTGCGATGTTTACGTCGATGCGAACGGTACAGCTGTTATCCGGTCGCCAGATCTTTCGCGACGACTGGAATTTTTCGGTGGTGAGAGGGCCGCTGAAAAATCCTCGGGCGAAGAGGGGCCGACAGATCTTCGCGCTCGCCTCGGTCTTTGAACTTTTTTCTGTCTGGCCTTGGTCAGCTAGGCGCATCAAATGCTCCGCTACGGCGGAGCATTTTTCTATAAGAAGATTATTCATTAATTTTTGCGAATCCTTGAGTGGTGCAACTCATATCTATTCTAATATTCTTAAGAATATTAGAATAGATATGGATTATATGATATGTTGGAATAGATGGATAGAAAGGCTTATAAATATCGTAGTTTGGAAAGGGTGGTAAAGGGATTTGCTAATCATCGCCGTTTGCAAATTTTGAATTTGCTAAGGCGGAAACCGGAGCTTTCGGTTTTTGAAATTTCTGATGAATTGAATGCAAATTTTAAAACCATTGCCGTTCACGTTCAAAGATTGGCAACAGCAGGATTGGTGCTCAAGAGATCGGTTGGTTCATCTGTCAGGCACAAGTTGACACCAAAAGCCATATCTATTCTTAAATTCTTAAGAACATTAGAATAGCGATGTTTGATTTCAAATTAAAGAAAAAGTCTGGCGGGGCAAGGCTGGGGGAGGTGAAGACTTCTCGTGGGGTTATCAAGACCCCGGTTTTTATGCCAGTGGGTACGCTTGGTTCAGTCAAGGGCGTGACGATGGAGGAGCTGGAGGAACTCGGTGCGCAAATTATTCTTGGCAATACTTACCATTTACATTTGCGACCGGGGGAGAAACTGATTAAAAAAGCCGGCGGTCTGCACAAATTTATTCAGTGGTCCGGGCCGATGTTGACCGACAGTGGCGGCTTTCAGGTTTTTTCACTTGGCAAGTCTCGCCATATTGATGAAGACGGGGTAACTTTCAATTCGCACATTGATGGCGAGCGTATTCGCCTGACACCGAAAAAAGCGATGGCGATTCAGGCCGATCTCGGTGCCGAGATCGTGATGTCTTTTGATGATGTCGCCGAATATCCGGCCAGTCGCCGGCGGGTGGAAGCGGCCATGAAAAGAACGCATCATTGGCTGGCGCTTTCAAAAAAATATGCGGGTCGCGGTCAAGCATTCTTCGGCATTATTCAGGGTGGTATGTATCCGGACCTGCGTTTGGCCAGCACCGAAGAAATCGTCGAACAAGATACCGATGGTGTTGCCGTCGGCGGGCTTTCGGTTGGCGAACCGAGAAAGAAAATGATGGAGATGTTGGATTTGATTATGCCAAAAATTCCAGAAAACAAACTGAGATATTTAATGGGCGTTGGTGACCCGATTGGTTTGCTGGAAGCTATTGAGCGGGGTATCGATATGTTTGATTGTGTTTTGCCAACTCGACTGGCACGGCATGGTCTGCTCTATACTCACAAGGGGCCGATTAAGATTTTGCGTAGTCAGTATCGAACGATGTTAAAACCAATCGATCCAAAAATTAGATCAACTAGAGACTATACTGCCAGCTATATTCATCATCTTTTGAAAGAAAAAGAAATTCTTGGGTTACGTTTGGCGACGTTACACAATTTAGAATTCATTCTGAATTTGATGCACGAAGTTCGCGAGGCGATTGCTGAAAATAAATTTGCGGAGTATAAAAAGAAATTCTTACGTTTTTATAAAGAGAGGTAGGTAGGGTCATGAGCTTGCCCATTTTAATAAAAATTGGTGTTCTAATTGAGAGAAGATGGATGCTTCTCTTGATTGAAGAAAAGAAAAACGGGGAATCTCCCTACAAATTCAATATAGTGAAGGGTACTTTTGATGCCAAAGATAAATCTTTTGAGAGAACAGCCGTCCGTGAAAGTTTAGAGGAGGCCGGTGTGGAAATAAAGGTTAAAAAACTTTTTAATTCTTTTGTGGTTAAAAGGAGCGATCAGATTATAGTTCAGCTAAATTTTTTAGCTTCGTTTGTAAAATCTCGACCATTATCTAAGAATAAAGAAATCGAGAATGAGTATATTGGCAAAGCTTCATTCTTCCAAAAGAGGCAGTTGCTAAAAATGCAAGAAAGGGACTTTATCAGCAAGCGAGCCTATGAGTCTGCCCAAAGATGGATAACTGAATGAGTAGCGCTAACTTACCATATGCTTTGGGTCCATTATCGTAAGAATCTTAATTATTGAGCAGGGATAAGTATTTTTTTGTCCAGACATCCTTTGAGTACCTGAGGAACCATGTATGTGGCGGTCTTTCAACTTTTATTTTACGGTAATCCTGTATGGCGCTCCGGAGACTGTCGGGAGAGCCATTTCTAAAGAATCTAGCATTTGGGGCTCCCCTTGCTATCTCTTTAAAGGTTGGGATATCGGATAGTATTGTTCTTGTCCCTGATGCTATTGCCCATTGGGCTGCATAGCCAAAACTCTCGAATCTGCTCGGAATAATAATCAAATTGTGTTTAAGCAAGGATTTATTCATATTGCTCACATGGGCTATTCTGACTTTCTCGCTTATTTTGTTTTTGCTGGATAACTCTTGAAGATACTTTTTCGATTCTTTATATATAGGATTAAAGCCGGTGAGGGTTAATTCAAACGGTAGCTTGACCCTAGAAAGAGCTTTTATAACTAGATCCTGTCCTTTTTGATGCCATTCTAATCGTGAGGGGACTAGTATGCGCAATGAGTTTTTTGGTTGCCCATCGTGTGACGTAGCTGTTGGCGGGGCTTCGGTTAAGGCATGAGGTATGAATTCAACATCGTGCTTAATAGCACGGTTGAGATTTTCGGCATAATATTTCGAGGGGGTGACAAAAGTCGTATTGCCATGAGCAGAGCTTCTTAGGCGTCTGATAATCTTTCGGCTTATAGCTAAGCCAAAATAGTTTTTTAGCTCTTGAGGATTATCATGAATCACTACTATCTTATCGATCCTGAGATCGTAAAGTGGTACTAAGAGTGGCGAATTTATAATTAGACAAGTGTACTTGTGTTTGAGGGTCAGGCTGCGTATGCCGTCTGTTATATTTTGATAGAACCTATCTAGTCCATTATCTTCGATGGATCTACGCAGCATGTATTCACTGCCTATTTTTCCAATGGGCAGATGTCGATGAATCATATCACTGTATCTGGGGACGTTCTGGGCTGGTGATACCAGCTCTACGTTGTGGCCAGCGGTAGAAAGGGCAACGGACAGATCTTTTATGAATTTTTCTGTCCCACCAAAAGCATCTGGCGTAAGTGGCCAAATTGATAAAATGCCTATCTTGTGGTACGCTTTTTCTCCTCGGTTATTCATTCTAAATACACTATATGATTCTCTAGCTGGCATATCAATATAAAGCTGTGTTTATTATCTGATGAAGCTCTATACTTTTTATACCGATACCCATAAAGATTTTTTATGTGATTATTTTTTGCCATCACTCCAGGATAATTTTGAGCTAATTATTGAAAAAAAAGACCAACTGTCTAGGAGTGGTGTCTATATGAAGAGTGGATGGATTGAAACTATGTTTTTTAAGGTAGATACCATACTCAAAGGGATACGTGAGAATATCCGAGATCAATCTTTTTTTGTTCACTCGGATATTGATATACAGTTTTTTGGTTCAGTGGAGCAGGAGATTGCCAAATTTATGAAAGGCCACGATATGGTTTTCCAAAAAGGAGCCAGAAGCATCAATAATGGGTTTTTTGCCTGTAGGGCCAGTCAAAAAAACCTGAAATTTTGGGGAGATGTTAGAAATTTTATGGCAAAAAACAGTGTTCACGATGAAAGGGCTTCAAAAACGTTACTGGGTATACCCTTGGATTACTACGATGATAAGAATACCGCCTTTAAGAAATTCAATAATAAGTACGGTATCAAATGGCGCTATCTTCCAACAGATAAGTTTGTAGGGGGGCAATATTGTGTCGAGTCGTTTGATTCTCAGGAGCTAGTTTCTCCTCCTCTGACCACGATAATGCATCATGCTACCAGTACAGTGGGCTTTGCAGGGAAAATCCGCCAATTGAATTACGTAAAGCAGTTTATCCAAAATGGAGTAGCCGCTACTCTGTCTGCGAATGGACAGAAGAACGGATGATTCCGTTGACCCAATGTGCACAGAACACAAGATAGCCATAGCTCGTCCTTTTGAAGGCAAAAGAATCCCGATTGGGTATAGAAACTTTTTGGAAAGAACGCATTCTCTCTATAAAGATATATCTTCTTCTCAGGGTTCACTGATAAGATATTGGCAGAAGACGACAGAGGTTATTTCTTCTGAAAGTCGTTTTACAATAATTATTCCGGTTCATAATGAAGAGGAGTCTTTAGAAGCTGTTGCGGAGTCATTATGCCGTTCTTTTATCCCTAATGAAGTGGGGGTATATATAGTTTTCATTTTAAATGGGTGCACCGACAAAAGTGAAGACATCATCACGAACTTTTTGGGTTCGATAGGGACAGTAAGAAAGAGGAGAGTCTCTAAAAGAGAGTTTATCTATTACAAAGAGCCAGGCATAAACTCCATATATTTTGAGGTCAGCCGAGGGAACAATGTCTGGCGGGTTTATCAGACTAAAACACTGGGCAAGGCAAATGCTCTTCGGCTCGGGAGCCAGATGGCTTGTTATATGGGGCACAGAATTTTACTGTCTATAGATGCCAATAATTATATTGAACCGAGTACTATAGCATTGATGTTCCGCAGCGCTCATCTTCATTTTGTTAAACATAGAGATGGAACTGTCATTTTGAGCGCACCACACAAATCAGAATATAAGAAAGAACCAAATTATTTGGAACGTCTTTTAAGAGAACATGGAGTCTTCGATGATGCCACCTATACTACGATTTATGGATGCTGCATGGCTGTTGAACCAAACTGGGTGGGCATAAATATTCGGCCCGTTGCCATTGAAGACTATGCCATGGGAGTAGTAGCTCGGGTTCAGGGCGCCAAGGTGCGGGTTCTGAAAGACGCGAGAGTCTGGGGTTATAAAACTGATCTTAGGGATAGCTTTAATCAAACTAGACGCTACATTAGGGGTATCATACAATTGTTGCATTTGTGCCCCGAACTGAAACACGTTATCGTGTCCGATCATTATATTATGCGTCCTATCAATAGTCGCATATCGGCGATAGCTGCGTGGATCAAATCTGACCCGAAAAATATCCTTAGATATTTATGGAGATTTATTTATGGGGAGCTGAATCTGGCTCTAGCCAAATATGATTATTTCATAAACCCCACAAATCAGTCTTGGAAAAGTTTATCATCCACGAAGTAGTTCGTGCTTCTACAAATGAGATGAATCATTAAATGTGTCGAGCATCCAACCATCTTTTTTCGTCAGCTCGCAAATGGATACACCTGTATTAGCTGTCCCAAAATGCTTTTTTATAGCATTCATGATTTGGCTAGAGAGCTTCCTACCGAAAACCATCTTTGCTATAATTGCCTCTATTGTAGTCGCATGGGACACACAGATAAATGAGCTCTTTGCGGGATACGAAATGAACTCTTTCAAGATTTTGGTGACTCGTGAAT
>Ga0210057_1002409_pt1 | contig 26766 bp, 30 predicted proteins | sample CryGeyCG2114_010_2_FD_183968 | JGI IMG/M metagenome (GOLD analysis project Ga0210057, IMG submission 183968) | Groundwater microbial communities from aquifer - Crystal Geyser CG10_big_fil_rev_8/21/14_0.10 (SPAdes) (version 2) | ecosystem: Environmental > Aquatic > Deep subsurface > Groundwater ...
TAAAGGCAAAAAGAAAACATGAGACCGAAAAAGGCGCGCTTGAAGTTGTTGCAAAAGAAGTTGCAAAAAATAGTGGCCACCAAGAAAAACTCGACGCAATAAGAAGATCTCGAAGACCTTCTGAACCTAGAGATATCGGAGTAAAAGGAGTAATTGCAAGCACCGCCGCAGGGGCTGCGATTGGTTCCGCAGCTGGTCCGGTTGGTATGCTTGGTGGTGCGGCAATTGGCGCTGGTGCTGCAATATTTCCAGCAAAAGCCCGCTCTTACATTAAAAACTTCTTCGATGGCTCAAAAGATACAAGGAAGAAACAGCGAGAATACCGATTAATGTTTGACAAAATTATGCGTGAAAAAGGATTGAATGCTCAACAAACTTATGACGCTATTAAAGAGATAGAGAAAAATAAGAAGCAGGAAGATGATGCATTAAAGGCTGTTAGAAAGCTCCTCGATGACAATAAGAAGCCTAAAAAGGATGACGAAGATAAGGAGGATAAATAATAAAATTATGCAAGAAGATATAGACACAACAATAGAAGAATACTTTCAAAATCTTCCACCAGAAGTTCGGAAACGCCTAGAGGGAAACTGGGGAAATGATCTTCTTCAGCAACTAAAAAGAAATAATATCCCCGAACAATACCACGAGGATATAAAAGATGATGTGTTTCTAAACCTGGCAGAAATAAAAACACCCGAGGAAACCTGCCGAGCAATCAAACAACTACTACCACTCGACTCCAGAGCTTTAGACGCTCTCTGTGAAGACCTTAAATACAAAATCTTAGTCGACATCTCACCAGAAGAAGGGGCTCCACAAAATCCAACAGAAAGCCAAGCTGGTGTAGACATCCTGCCAGATGAAAACTTAGACGAAGAATCAACACAACCATCATCGGTTGGTAGAGAATCACTACTTCAAGGTATCGAACATCCAGAAGACTCCGCCAGAATCGAAGATGCTGCTCGAAAAGGTGAGGTCTACAACCCGGTTAGTTCAAAACTGGGCGGTTCAACCCTGGGTACCAGACCACAAGCTCCACAATATAAAGGATCTGATCCATATCGAGAATCTATTAAATAAGCATGCGTTTCCAAGTCCCACAATTCATTGAGTTCGAGGATAAAATCTTTGGACCCCTAACCCTAAAACAGTTTATTTATCTGGCAGGTTCGGCTGGTATTATTGTTGTTTTATTTAGTCTGTTACCGAAATTTATTGCGCTAATCCTTGCCGTGCCAGTTGCTGTCTTTGGTGGCGCTCTGGCTTTTTACAAAATAAATAACAAACCTTTTATCGAAATGGTTGAAGCTTTCTTCAAGTACAGCCTGAGGAAAAAGTTGTATATCTGGCATAAAGAGGCTAAAAAACCCGAGGAAACCAAGTTTGGGGAGAGAGAAAAAACCGAAATATTTGTTCCTAGACTTTCTGACAGCAAACTTCGAGATCTAACTTGGAGCTTAGACGTTAAGGAACAAACCAACCATCCGACTGAGGAGTAGTTTCTTCGCTCTAGAGAGCGGAGTGGGTTATAATATCAAGATATGGCATCAACTGCGCAATCAACACAGGACTTTGTTCCTATCAAAGAAATCCGTGATGGGATTGTAATCCTAAAAGATGGATCTTTGCGGTCCATAATCATGGCCTCATCGGTCAACTTTGCCCTAAAATCAGAGGACGAAAGAACCTCTATTTTATACCAATTCCAAAACTTCTTAAATTCTTTAGATTTTTCTATCCAAATATTCATCCAATCTAGACGCCTTGATATCCGTCCATATATTTCTTTATTGGAGCAAAGACAAAAAGAACAAATAAACGAGCTGATGAAAATCCAAACCACAGAGTATATTGAATTTATCAAGAAATTCACAGACGAAACCAACATTATGACCAAAAACTTCTTCGTGATTGTGCCATATTCAGCCGCTTTTCTACAAAAAGGTGGTTCGGTTCGTGGTTTATTGAAAAAGAAAAATAAAGAAGAGACATCGGAGATGAATGAAACCTCTTTTGAAGAAAGCCGTACCCAATTGGAACAACGTTTAGGTATTGTCGAAGAAGGTTTAGTTCGTTCTGGTGTTCGAGTTGCGAGACTCGGAACCGAGGAAGTCACAGAGTTGTTTTATAAACTATTTAATCCAGGGGAAACCGAGAGACCGGTACAATTAAAATAACATGGGAGTATTTAATTTTCTAAAAAAAGATAAGAAACAAGGTGTAGATATTAGCGCTATCATGCCCCAAAACATTTATGAAGCTAATGTTTTAGATCTGAAAGATATTATTGCGCCAAGCGCTCTCAAGGTCACTCCACGAGAATTACAATTAGGGGATCGAGTGGTTCGAAGTTTCTTTGTTATCTCATATCCAAGATATTTGGCCGAGAGTTGGTTTGCTCCGATTATCAACTTGGATAAGATGTTTGATATTTCGATTTTCGTACACCCAATTGAAACCTCCCAGGTTCTTAGGAAATTCCAAAAAAAAGTAGCTGAAATCCAGAGCCAGATAAACGAGCGGGAAAACAAAGGGATGGTTCGCGACCCTAAACTTGATACGGCCTATCAAGATTTGGAAGATCTCCGAGACAAACTCCAACAAGCTCAGGAGAAAATTTTTGATGTTGGTTTATATATTTCGGTATATGCAGATAATTCGGATGATCTAAATAAAGTAGAGTCTGAAATCAAATCAATTTTGGAATCAAAGTTGGTCTATATCAAACCAGCCCTATTCCAACAAGAAGAAGCTTTCCAGAGTATTATGCCAATTAGTACTGATATTCTAAACATTCACACTAAACTAAATTCTTCACCTCTCTCAAGCCTCTTTCCTTTTATTTCTTTTGACCTAACGTCTGATAAGGGAATTCTATATGGTATCAACAGACACAATGCCAGTTTGGTCTTGTTTGACCGCTTTTCACTAGAAAACTACAACTCTATTATCTTTGCCAAGTCTGGTTCTGGTAAGTCATATGCAACAAAACTGGAAATCCTCCGTTCTTTGATGTTTGATACCGATGTTATTGTAATCGATCCGGAAAATGAATATGAATATATGTCTGAGGCGGTTGGCGGTCGCTTTTTCCAAATTTCTCTAAACTCTACCTACCACATCAATCCTTTTGACCTGCCACAACCCCGAGAAGATGAAGACCCGGCCAATATTCTCCGAACAAATATCATTACGCTAGTTGGCCTTTTCAGAATCATGTTGGGAGGTCTCTCCGCCGAAGAAGATGCTCTGATCGACCGAGCAATTACCGAAACCTACGCTTTGAAAGACATCACTCCTGATTCTGATTTTTCTCAGATTGATGCCCCCCTTCTTTCAGACTTCGAGCTGGTTCTCTCGGGCCTCGAGGGAGGAGAGTCGCTAGCTCAAAGACTAACCAAATACACCAGAGGTACTTGGTCTGGTTTTATTAACAAACCAACCAATATTGACTTGGATAAAAAGTTGATTGTCTTCTCAATCCGAGACATGGAGGACGACTTGAAACCAGTAGCTATGTATATCGTGACCCATTTCATTTGGAATATCATTCGTAAAGAATTAAAGAAAAGGCTTTTGGTTATTGACGAGGCCTGGTGGATGATGAAGTCGGAAGATACTGCCTCTTTTCTTTTGGGACTGGCCAAAAGAGGCCGCAAGTACTACTTGGGTCTTGCTACCATTACCCAAGATGTGGGGGACTTTTTAAACTCTCCATATGGTCTGCCAATTATTACCAACTCCTCAATGCAATTACTCTTGAAACAGGCTCCAACCACGGTTGACAAGCTACAGGAAGTATTCAACCTGACGGATGAGGAAAAGTATCTGCTTTTGGAATCAGAAGTCGGCGAGGGTATCTTTTTTGCTGGCCTAAAACATGTCGCAGTTAAGATTATCGCTTCTTACACCGAAGACCAGATTATTACCTCTGATCCATCACAACTTCTGTCTATCAAGAAAGCCAAGCAGGAGCTTGAGCAACAGGGATAAATATGACTGATAAAAGTGCGAGAAAAGGTGGTGATTTTAAAACAAATAAGTCTGCTGGAAAAGCCGGCCAAGAACAAAAATTAGCCCCTAAGAAGTTGGTTGGCTTAACCTTCTATATCATGCTTATGATCGCGATTATTAAAGATGTCTTGGATGCCTTAGCAAACTTGACTCTCATTTTATCTTTATTATCTATTGTTTTCTCCTTTTTGGCCGTTCTTATCTTTGGAGTTTATTACTATATTAACAAGGTAAAACCAACCACGCGAAAGGTTGTTACTTGGGCAGTCGCGATTCTGCTTGACTCAATACCTTTCATTTCGTTTTTACCCTTATTTGCAATTGGTTTTATTTTGACCAGAATTTTTGAAAATAGTAAGTTGGCTAGGACTGTGGTTTCCAAAGTCCCCTCGGCTCCCGGTTATAAGAAATGATGCCCTTGTGGGAAAAGTTAGAGTAAAAGCCGTTTATCAATGTATAATATAGAGTAAGATGAAAAAGCCGTTTCTTCTTCCGTTTATAGCAATTCTTTTAATTCTAACACCTCAAGTGTCTTTTGCAGAAGACTTAAGTGCTAGAACCATCCAACAACGAATAGACGCTTCCGTTTCCCCTCAATATCCGGGACCAAATGAGACTGTTACTATCAAGCTACAAAACTATTCGGAGGATGTTTCCTCAATCAGATTTAATTGGTCTCTGGATGGAGTTTCAAAACTGAGTGGCCCGGGAGAAAACATTTTCAGTTTCACTACCGGACCAGATGGCTCTAGACATCGAATTTATGTTTCTCTAAATGGATCTCTTGTTTCCACTTCCAAAACTTTTGATTTTGGCATTGGCAGTGTCGATTTAATACCGGAACCTTTCTCATACACCCACCCTTTCTATGAAGGAAAATCTTTCCCTTCATATGATAGTGATGTTTCGGTTGTGGCCATACCAAACATCTCTGGAGTTTCTCGAGATAATCTGCACTATACATGGAAACAAGATGGTGTAGTTTTGGGATCAGTTTCCGGGGTAGGCCGATCTTCTCTTTTGGTACCGAGCTCATATTTGATAAAAACAAAAAACATTGAGGTTTTAGTTGGAGAATCAGCCAATAGTGTGGTTGCTAAAGGCAATGTTTCCATAACACCTCAAGAGGGTCAGGTTTTAATTTATGAGGATAGTCCTTTGTACGGGGTGCTCTATAACCAAGCTATCCGTGAGCTAAATTTACCAGAAAAAGAATTGTCTATCGTAGCTGAACCATATTTCTTCTCATCAGTTGGTTCGTATCCTATTCTAGAATTTGTTTGGAAAATGAATAACAGCTTAATTTCAAACCCCGGAAATACCTTGACCCTGAGAAATGAAGACAACTCTACCGGAACTTCGGAGGTTAGCGTTGAAGCTAAGAATTCTTTATCAATTCTAGAATCAGCTAGAACCAGTTCTTTACTTAATTTCTAAGATGTTTAATTTATTTCATTCAATTAAAGTTTTAGCGGAAGCGGGGTACCACCCGCTTCAGGCTCTGCCGGGTATAGTTGTTGCCGAAGAAGGTGTTACTGGTGTAGACTACATAATCGGTATTTTTACCCTTTTGGTTGGCGCAACCACGATTTTAGCCGTCATCTGGATCGTTTTGGGTGGCATCCAATATATGTCAACTGACGCCTGGTCTGGTAAAAGTGGGGGGAAAGAAAAAATCAAAAATGCTCTTTTAGGTTTACTCCTAGCCGGCGCTTCTTGGTTAATTCTTAACACCATCAACCCTGATATTCTTAAGATCAGACTAACATCAAATAATTCTTCAATGGTAATAAAACATCTGGCTTAATATGATCAAAAAAATCCTCATCTTCACAATTATAATTCTAGTCCTAATCGCCGTAGCTTTGGGTATTCAAATTTATCTTGATAATAATCAGAACCCCAGTATCGCCCGAGATCAGACTCAAAAACCAGGGGGTATTTTTGGTTTTCTAGGATTTGGTAGTGATTTCACAACCATTCCTGATGTTGCTGAGCTTCCGAACCAAACAGATCAAGACCGTCCAACATTCATCCCAACTCTTAGAAAGATCACCGAAGATCCAGTGGCCGGGGTCACTTTTGTTGGAACCAGCACTCTCAGGTATGTAGATCGGGGAACCGGTCATATCTACGAAGAATCAGTCAACGCTTATGACCTATCGAAAATATCAAACACCACTATCCCCAAAATTTACGAAGCAACTTGGTTGGTTAGTGGCAAAAGTGTTATCTATCAACAATTAGAAAATGGGGTTGTTAAGAGCAAGTTAATCAAAATCCTAGACACAAACATCGGAACCTCAACTGACAGTCTCCGAGAAATTTCCATTGAATTTTTGCCAGACAATATTAAAGGACTAAAAGTTGCGCCAAGTACTAACGAATTTGCTTATCTACAAGATAACAGCAACACTCAAAGTTTGGTAACTATAAACGGGAGTGGACCTTTCTTTGTGCCGGGCAGGGGATGGGTTCTTGATTGGCCAAGTACCAACACCTTATCTCTAACGACTAAAGCTAGTTACCAGAGTTCAGGCTATAACTATGATGTAACCCGAGCAGGTGGATTATCAAAAAAACTAGGTAATATTTCTGGCCTGACAACCAAATCTAATTCCAGCTGGATACTTTATTCAGATTTTGTGGGGACCCTTGGTTTTAACTCACTCAATAGGAAAACCAGTACCACCACACCACTAACCCCGGCTACTTTGCCCGAAAAATGTGTCTTTCTTGCAGAAAATACTGCTCTTTGCGGCTCACCAAGCAATCTTGGCGGCAGCCAATATCCAGATGTTTGGTACCAAGGTTTGGTTTCTTTTGATGATAATATTGTTTTATACAATCTAGAGATGGGGGAGTCAGAGATAATTTACACACCGCAAGAACCAGTTGATATTGTAGATCCGGTTATCAGTTCTGACGGACAATACTTAATGTTTATAAACAAAAAAGACCTCTCTCTATGGGTCTTAAACATTACAGAGACCGGAAAATCAACTTCAACCTTCTAGTCTCCAGTATAGGTTAGAACCACTCTTCTCTGACTACCAACCCCGGTAGAGTGAGTTTTAATATCTCCACCCTCCGGAAACATAGAGTGGACAATTAGTCTCTCAAAGGAGTTCATTGGTTCCATTTCAATATCTACTTTATATGAACGTGCCCGGTCAGCTGCAAAACGTGCTTTTTGTTTTATCTTCTCTAGAGATTCTTTGTAATAGCCGTTTACATCAACAGTGACTCTTTTAACTTCGGGATCTTTAGACTGAACCACCTTTGAAATCACGTAGTTTAGGGCTTGGAATCCTTCACCATCACGTCCAATGATCTTAGCGGCTTCCGGGGTTTGAACTGCAAAAATTCGAGCACCATCGGTCCCATCTAAAACCTCTTCTGTAATAGAGGTTGTTTCTAAACCCAACTTATCAAAAACCTCTTGGATAATCTTTTTAATGTCTTCATTACTCATATTTACTCTTAACGGTTCGGCGGATAACCAACTCCTGTCCGATCATGAAAAGGTTACTAGTTGTCCAGTATAAAGCAATAGCTCCTGAAATACTGTAAGCAATGAACAAAACAACTACTGGGAAAACATATCTCATCTGAACGTTCATGCTTTTAGCCAGATCTTCCTTGAAAGAGGGTCCCTTACCATCTTTTCTTTCTTTAGGTACATATTTAGGTACGGAGAATCTGATTTGGAAAAAGTTTGTTATGGCTGCCGCAAAAGCTAGAATCCAACTCTTACTAGTAATGTCCACTAAACCAAGAAACATAACACTAATATTTTCCGGTTTTGAAATAAAAGAGTAGAGCAATTCTGTATTAACATTTGGAAAGTCGGATTTTAGAAATACATAGTACAAAGAAAGAATAATCGGTAGTTGAATAAAAATCAAAAAAATACTAGCGAATGGATTTATTTTATTTTCTTTATATAACTCTAGTGTTTTTTTGGCTTGCTCTTGTTTATCTTCTTTATTTTTTTCTTTTATCTCTTCTAGTTTTGGTGCCAGCTGTCGCATTTTAAATTGGGTACTAATTGCTGATTTTGAAAGGGGAAAGATAATCAATTTAACCAAAATGGTAAATAAGATAACAGCGATACCAGCGTCGATAAAGGGGAGTATGTCCATTAAAAAAATCAGGCCATTGTAGAGTGGTAGATAGAGAATTATCTTAAAAAACGAAATCATTTGCCTATTCTAGACTACATCCTGGCTATTATCAAGAAACTTTTCTTCAATAATTATTTGTAATTCTTTTTTTATTTCTTCCTCCAGAAAACCTTTTTGTGGATAAACGATATATATCGCCGGCCGAAGGTTTTTTTTATATTTCTCTAAAAAACCGAAAATTTTTCTCTTAAGAGAATTTCTAGCAACCGCTGTTTTTAGAACCTTTTTAGAGATAATAACCACAATTCTTAATTTTGGCCCATTTTTATACACCCTTAAAGCAACAGAAGGGAGTCTATAGAAAAAATCTGGCTTTCTACTTTTGGTAAAAAACCAGGCTCCAACTCTGCTTTCTCGAGAAAACATAGTTTTTAGGTAATTAGCTTGCTTCGACCCTTTCGGCGTCTAGATTTAATAACATTCCGGCCACCCGGAGTTCTTTGCCTTTTCAAAAAACCATGCGCTCTGGCTCTTTTTTTTCTTTTTGGTTGGTATGTTTTGGACATAATGAATTTGCTGATTATATATTGATTTTAAAAAAAATCAATCCTAAGTAATCAACAAGTTATAAACAATTTATTAACATACATCTAGTTTTTATTCAAGTGTCCAGGCTAGTTTAAAAGGCTATAATACCTGATATCTTTATGGACACCAAAGAACTCTGGGATAAGGTCTTAGTTGAGGTTGAGCTCAATATTTCAAAACCAAATTTTAACACTTGGTTCAAAGATACTTTTATTTCAAGAGTTGTTGATGGAACTATTTATATTGGGGTACCAAACGCTTTCGTTCGAGAATGGCTTTCCAACAAATACCACCCTTTGGTTTTAAAAAACCTTAGACAATTGAAACCAGATGTTCGTGGTGTTGAATATCAAGTTAGCAAAAACAACAAAAAGCTTGCTGAAATTGAGACCCAAATAAAAACAGCCAACACCCTTCCTTTGGAAGAACATTATATAAACAAAGAAAACAATTTAAACCCAAAGTATACTTTTGAGTCTTTTGTGGTTGGTCCTTTTAACGAGTTAGCACATGCCGCCGCGCAAGCGGTAATCGAAAGGCCGGGTATTGTTTACAACCCATTTTTTGTTTATGGAAACACCGGGCATGGAAAAACTCATTTAATTCAAGCCATTGGTAACCAAATAAAGAGTCGCCATGAATCAAAGCGGGTTTATTACCTAACTTCTGAAAAATTTGCCCAAGATTATATTAATTCTGTTCACCAAGGAAAAGTAAATCACTTCAAGGAGTGTTACCGAAAATATGATGTTTTGATTATGGATGATATCCAGTTTTTTGCTGGAAAAGATAAATCCCAAGAAGAATTATTCCATTTGTTTAACTATTTGTATGACAATAACAAACAAATTGTTTTTTCTTCTGATAAACACCCCAACTACATAACCAACCTCGAAGAACGTCTTAAGTCGCGTTTTGGCGCTGGAATGATAGTGGACATCCCGAAACCAGATTTTGAGTCTAGAATGGCCATTTTGAAGACAAAAATAAGCCAAACAAGCCTACCGGTGAGCGAGGAAGGATTAAATTACTTAGCAACTAATATTACTGGTAATATTCGTGAACTTGAGGGTGTTTTAAACACCTTGGGGTGCCATTTTGAATTAAAACAAAAAGATCTAACCCTTAATGATATAAAAAATTTGATCCGAGATACCTCACAAAGACCAAAAATGAAGTCTCCACAAGAGGTTATTAAGATTGTTTCTGACTATTACAACATTGATGAAAAAAACATCTACGAAAAAACCAGGAGAAAGGAGATTATTAAACCTCGACAGGTAATTATGTATCTTCTTCGAAAAGATTTTAATATTTCATACCCTTCCATTGGACAAAAAATGGGAGGTCGGGATCACACAACCGTTATTCATTCTTGTGAAAAAATTACTCTGGCAGTTGAGAAGGATGATGTGTTAGCACAAGAAATACACCAGATTCGGTCGATGTTAGTATAGTGTGGAAAAGTTATGTTTTTTATGTGGATAAAAAACAACAAACTAAACAGGGAGATAAAAGTTATACCCATTTAAAAAAATTATCAACATGCAATTAAAAATAAAAATCAAAAACAACCCAGGTAATACAATTTTTTTTGGTTTTTTCCACAAACACACAGGTATAGTAATAGATATAGATTTAAATAAGAAAATATGAAAATAGAATGTGTAAAAGAAAAATTACAAGAAGCTGTTTCTAAAGCTGAAAAAGTAACTGGTAAAAACTTAACTTTACCAATTCTTTCTAATGTTTATTTAGAAGTAAAAAAGGATAATTTATTAATCCGGGCAACCAATTTGGATGTTGGGGTTGAGTTGTCTGTTCCTGGAAAAGTCTTTAAAACTGGTTCAGTGGTTGTTTCTGGACAAGTTTTACACTCCCTTATCCAAAATATTTCGGATTCAAAAATTAGATTGGAAAAAAACCAAGAAACACTCTTGGTCTCCTCAGAGAACACCTCTACAACAATCAAAACTGTTCCAGGTGAAGATTTTCCTTCTATTCCAAATGTTTCCATGAGAGAGTCTTTTTCTTTAGAAACTAAAGAGTTTTTGGAGGGGGTTCATTCGGTTTGGTATGCAGCCTCAATTTCTAGTATGAAACCAGAACTCTCTAGTGTTTTTATAACCAATCAAGATGAACAGGTTGTTTTTGTGGCCACCGACTCGTTTCGTTTAGCCGAGAAAAAAATTAGAGCCAGTAAAATAAAAAAATTCTCAGATATTTTGGTGCCAGTTAAAAACATTATTGATATTAGTAAGGTTCTGGAGGGTTTAGAGGGAGATTTACTGGTTCAAATTGCCGAAGGTCAAATTTCTTTTCAAACACAAAGTGTTTACATAACCTCTAGGTTGATTGAAGGAAATTTCCCGGATTATAAACAAATTATTCCTAAGGAAACAAAAACAACCACAACTCTTTTGAAGCAAGATCTTTTAGGTGGTTTAAAAACGGCCAATATTTTTTCCGATAAATTCAACAAAATAACTTTTAACATCGAACCCAAAAATAAAAAGTTTTATTTAGAAACCAAAAACACAGAAGTGGGGGAAAACACCACCATGATTCAAGCTAGCTTATCTGGAGAGGGGGTTAAACTAAATTTCAACAACAAGTATGTTGTTGATAGTCTCCAATCAATTCCAACTGATAGTTTAAAACTTTCTTTTTCTGGTGAAGGAAAACCAATGGTTATCCAAGGTGTTGGTGAAAAAACCTTTTTGTACTTAGCAATGCCAATGAGTGGTTAATTGTATGCAAGACGTTTCTGGTTTTTTAAATAGATTTAAACATCTTCTGCAAAAGAAAGAAGATAATCGAAAACTAATTATTGAAGTGATAAAAGAATCCACTGGAGTTGAGTTGGAGGAAGATGAATTGAAAGTAAAAAACAATATTTTAATAACCAATACTTCCGGTGGTTTAAAAGGGCAACTTTTTATTTCTAAACATAAAATTATTGACGAAATAAATCGCCGAGCCCAAAAAGTTTTGCTTACAGATTTACATTGAAACTACTAGAGGATTCAGTTTTGTTTTGAACACTGTCATATACCACCACACGGAGAGTGTTTTTTGAAGAAATATTATCTATATTATTTGGAACGAAAGTTATTGAAAATGGTTTTTGCACCGAATCTCCTAAATAAATACTATTTAAATAATATTCAACTTTCTTAATAGAGAAAAAACTTTGGATGCTTGGAGTTATGGTTATTGAGGAAGACCCTCGAATGTTTTTTGGGATAGAAACACTCACCTTGGGTTTTTTATCGGTTGAATGACTATCACTAATATCAGTTGGCACATCGTTTTCGTCAAGCAAACTAATGTTTTGGGTAGCGACCCATTTTTGGACAGGATATTCCCAAAGGAGGTACTGCGGATCTTGTTCTGGGTTTGTTGGAATTGGACCCCGAGGATTGTTTTTATCAACCCAGTGTAGAATCGAGTGAACACCACCCGTGGTAATTTCACCTAAAACATCTGTTGGCGTGTCTGGAGAGGCAAGTTTGCCGGTTGTAGTGTCAATTAGGTGGGAGATGCCCCCAAGCCAAACACTGCGCAAGGTTGGTTTTAATTCAACCAAAGTGTTTTCAAAAGTTTCAGGGTTTGGGAAAGATTCAACTGGTCGTGTCGCCAAGGCTTTATTCATAAATTCATGCCAAAGCGGGGCCACAATAGCACTGGCGGACAAGTTTTTCATTGAATGATTGTCGTTATTTCCAGCCCAAGCGCCGGCAACCAAGTTTGGAGTATAACCTATTACCCAACCATCACGATAATCATTGGTAGTACCGGTTTTAACTGCCACATCTTGGTTTGGGAAATATAAAGAAGATTGGGCTCCGAAGACGGGTGTTCGGGCTGCATTGTCAGATAAAATATCAGAAATTTGGAGAGCCACATTTTGATCCAAAATTCTCTTACCAACTGATTCATGTTTTTCCAAAATATTTCCATTTTTATCCTTAACTTCTAGGATTGCCGTGTTTTCATTACGAATCCCTTCGTTAGCGAAAACTCCATAAGCACTAACCATGTCGAGAAGGCGAACCTCACCACCTCCAATAACAAGTGTTAAGCCGTAACGGCCTGGGTCTGTTAGGGTTTCAATCCCTAAATCCTTAGCAAAATTTAAAGTATCTTCAAGTCCGGCTAAATACAAAGTTTTAATTGCTGGGACGTTAACAGATTGTGCCAAGGCCTCACGCATCGTTATCGGGCCTCGGAAGGTACCTGTGTAGTTTGTTGGTGAATAACAACTTCCCTCACTTGTTAAGTTGTTAGGGGGACAAGTTGATGAAAATTGGGTTTTCAAATCAAACAAAACTGTTTCGGGAGTATATCCTTTTGTGAAAGCTTCGGCGTAAGCGAAAGGTTTGAAAGAAGAACCCGGTTGTCTGCTAGCCAAGGCAATATTAAAATTACCATCAATTTGATCATCAAAATAATCACGAGAACCAACCATTACCAAAATTTCCCCTGTTTTAGGATCAATAGCTAGCAAAGAAGCGTTTTCAGCATCAAACTTCTGCTTATTCTCTAGGGCTCCCTTTTTAACAATCTCTTCGGCCACTTGTTGTAAATCCCAATCCAAAGTTGTTGTTACTGACAAACCACCATTTTCTATCAAATCCTCACCATATTTTTGGGTTAATAATTCTCGAACATAAATAACAAAGTGTGGTGCTTTTATTCCTTGGTTAGATTGCGGAGCAAACTCAATTTTTTCTACCAAAGCTTTTTCATAAGTATTTTGGTCGATAAAACCCTCTTGGAGCATTCTAGAGAGGACAAAATTCTTTCGGTTTTCTAAAGATTCCAAATGATTTCCGTACGGAGAATAATAAGTTGGAGCCTGTGGTAGAGCTGCCAAATAGGCGGCCTCAGCAATATTCAAATCTTTGGCTTTTTTACCAAGAAAATATTGGCTAGCCTCCTCAATCCCGTAAACACTTCCACCATAAGGAGTTTCGTTTAAATAAATACCCAAAATTTGATCTTTACTCAAGACTTGCTCAAGCCGAACAGCCAAAACCCACTCCTTCAGTTTTCTGGAGATGGTTTTTTCTTGAGTCAAAACAGAATTCTTAACAACCTGTTGGGTAATAGTTGAACCGCCTTGTCCGTATGGATTGAAAGTAATTAGGTTGGTTATAGCGGCTCGTAAAAAAGCAACTGGTCTGACCCCAAGATGGTTATAGAATTCCGTATCCTCAGTTGCGATCGTGGCATTTTTTATGTTAATCGAAATTTCTTCAAAAGGCACAACTGTTCTTTTAATGTCCTTAAAAACGTCATACAACAAAACTTCACCAGTTCGGTCATATATTTTAGTTGATTGCGTAACCTTTCTTTCGGCAAAAGATTCTAAGGTTGGTATTTTAAAGGTTGAAATCCACAACAAAATCAAACTTAAACCAAAAATTGAAACAACTAAGCCAAACAGGAACAAGGTTTTTATCAGCTTTTTGTGTTTTTTGTAAAAACGCACGATTCTTCTAGTTTACAACAAAAAATGCTAAAGTAGCACTATATGTTTAATTTGAGAAGACGCGGCTTAAGGCCAATTAATACAAATAAAGAGAAAATACAAGAAATCTTGACCCGTGGAGTTGAGGATGTTTTTGTGAAAGCTTCTTTAGAAAAAAAACTCAGTTCTGGTCAAAGTCTGAGAATCAAACTCGGTTTTGATCCGACCGGAGACAAAATTCATATTGGACGAGCGGTGGTGCTACGTAAATTGAAGGCTTTTCAAGATTTGGGGCACCAAATTGTTTTTATCATTGGTGACTTTACTGCTATGATCGGGGATCCGTCTGATAAATTAGAAAAAAGACCAATGTTAGACAGTGCCAAAATCCAAGAAAATCTTAAAAATTACAAAAAACAAGTTGGTAAAATAATTGATCTTTCCAAAGCCGAATTTCATTTCAATAGTGACTGGCTTTCAAAGCTTAGATTTAAAGAAATAACTGAATTAGCCGAAAGCTTCTCGGTTCAGCAAATGTCTAACCGTCGGAATTTTAAAGATCGGTTAGAAAAAGGACAAGACGTTTCTCTAAGAGAATTTCTATATCCACTGATGCAAGGCTATGATTCTGTTAAGGTGAAAGCTGATATCGAGATTGGTGGTTTTGATCAACTCTTTAATCTTAAGGCTGGTAGGGTTATCCAAAAACATTATGGCCAAGCCGAGCAGGATGTTTTAACCACTAAAATGTTAGAAGGTACAGATGGACGAAAGATGTCTACCAGTTGGGGTAACGTTATTAACATTACTGATGAAGTTAATAATATGTATGGGAAAATTATGTCGATGAAAGACGAACTTTTGCCACAATACTTTCTTCTGTGTACAGATTTATCAGTAGCGGAGATTCATCAGGCACTTAACAATGTGCATCCTAAAGAAGCTAAGATGAAATTAGCCAGAGAAATTGTTTCCCTATACCACAACAAAGAGCTAGCCCAAAAAGCGGAAAAGAATTTTGTGGAAACTTTTAGTAAGAGAAATATCCCAGAAGAAATTTTAGAATTAAAAGCAAAGGTCGGAGAGAAGCTGTTGGTTTTTCTAGTTGAAAATAAAACCATTGAATCTGCCTCAGAAGTCAAGAGATTAATTGCCAGTGGTGCCATTAGAGATCTACAAACTGGTGAAGTAATTAAGGATTCAAACCAACGAATACAAAAAGACCAAGTTTTGCGCCTTGGTAAAAAGAAATTTATAAAAATTAAAACTACCTAAATTAAAAACCGAGGGACAAACCTCGGTTTTTAATCACCGTCCTCATCCAGATCATAATCGTCTGGGTCAAAGACCGTGTCGTCTTCGTCTGTTTCGTTTTCATCTAGAAATAATTCATCAGCATTCATAATTTCTTATATTTGTAACAGAATATCATTCTTTTGCAAATACCCACCTTATCCACAACTAAAAGCTATATTTTAAGCTCTAGAAATGTAAATAAAAGATTTAGCTCCGTGGTGGACATTAAAGGTCCCAACCTTTTGGGCCTTAATCGACGACAACATTTTTTGTGAATTTATTAAATTCTCACCAACAATAATCTTTACTTCAACAATTCCAACTTTTTTTAAAGATCCAACACACAGATTAAAAAGCTCCGTGCCGATTCCCATTCTTTGGTATTTGTGAGTAACGGCAATACTTAAAATTTCTGCCAGGGGTAAATTTTGAGGTATTTTCTTGGGGTATAACAACGTTTCCAAAATCTTGCGAATGTTTTTTGGTTGCAAAAGTTTTGGTGCTAGGGTAATTAGAAAAAGGGGAAGTTTTTTATAAACTAATTTTAGATACACACGGTTTAAACTGGTTGTGCCACAAACAAAACCAATTGTCTCTCCTTGTTTTTGAGCGATTAAAGTAAAACTGTTTGAGTCTTCAATTAAAAAAGAATACAAAACTTCTAGAAAGTTAAGGCCCAGTGATGACAGGAAACCTTGGTTAATTTCAGTTAAGTGAATTTGGGCGATCCTTCGGGCATCAGCCGTCTGAGCTTTTCTAATACTTATTTCCATTTTTTTGTGGCCTCACAAGTTATACCAACGGCAATTGCATCAAACTCATCATCAAATTTAATTTTTTTCTTGATCTCAATAATTTTTGGAACCATTTCCATAATTTGTTCTTTGGTACTGCGACCATAACCAGTAACACCAATTTTTACCTCGGCTGGAGAAAATTCCCTGACTTCCAAGCTGTTTTTTTCAGCTAGGTACAGTAAAACTCCACGAGCTTCCGAAACTAACATGGCTGTCTTTTGGTTATTACTAAAGAATAAAGTTTCAATCGCAAAAATAGCAGGTTTGTATTTGCGGATAACTTTTTGTAATTTGGTACCAAGGTCACACAATCTCTTGCTGTGTGCAAACTTTTTTTTAGTTTGAAAACAATCAGAGTATATTAATTTGTTGGATTCAATGACAGCAATCCCAAGACGTTCGTACCCAGGATCGACAGCTAAAATTCTCTTACTCAACATTGGTGTAAATATCTTGGACATCCTCGGATTCTTCTAAAGTTTCAATAATTTTTTCTAATTTCTCTAGATCTTCGTCAGAAAGCGAGATAGTGGTTTTAGGTTGCCAACCATCAACTGTTTTCTCGAAAGCCCAACTGGCTGACCCGGCAGCTGCTAATTCTGTATTGTTTTTTGCCAAGAGATGTCTTATTTCAGCGGCGGTGCGATTGTTGTTATCAGTTAACCCTTCAATGATAAGACCGACCCCCCCGGGTCCGTAGGCTTCATAGGTTACAGGAGTCATGTTGGCGCCAGTATCACTAGAGGCTTTTTTGATGGCCCGATCAATCGTGTCACCCGGCATGTTAGCTTTTTTAGCTTTTTCAACTGCCGCTTTTAGGCCGGGAGAGTCCAAATTCCCAGCCGCCTTCTTGGCTTCAACTGTAATTAATCTGTTTAATCTAGAAAAAACCTTACTCTTTGCGGCATCAGTGGCGGCCTTCTTGTGTTTAATTTTTGACCATTTATTATGACCTGACATGTTTTGCTGATTAAGCCTTATGTTTTATTACAATATCTTAAGTGTTTAAATCAAACAACCACCTAAAGCCCGAGATGATCGAGAGCATGTTTGGTGGTTTTTCTTCCTCGGTAAGTTCTTTCCAAAAAACCAATCTGAATTAAATATGGTTCGTTAAAGTCCTCAATAGTACCCTCATCTTCTGAGAGAGAAGTGGCGATTGTATTTAGACCAACCGGACCACCTTTATATTTTTCAATAATGGTTTTAAGTAATTTGCGGTCTGAATGTGACAGACCAAGGTTATCAATTCCCAAAAGATCTAAAGACTCTTTAGCGGTTTCTAAATCAACCTCGCTTCTTTTATGCACCTGAGCGTAGTCTCGGCACCTTTTTAATAAATGATTGGCAGTTCGGGGCGTAAATCGACTGCGCCTAGAGATTTCTTCAATGGCTTTGGAATCTATGCCCACGTCTAAAAGTTTAGCTGATCGTTTGATAATCTCAGCAATTTCTTTCTCCGAATAAAACTCGAGATGATAGACGCCACCCGAGAATCTAGAACGAAGGGGAGCCGAGAGAAGAGCCATGCGGGTGGTCGCACCAATCAAAGTAAAAGGTGGAAGCTCCAATTGGATGGTTCTAGCGGAAGGACCTTTGCCGATAATGATATCTAAAGAGCCAGATTCCATTGCGGGGTAGAGAAGTTCCTCAACCGTATTATTCAAACGATGAATTTCATCAATAAATAGAATATCTCCTTCAGCTAGATTGGTTAAGATTGAAGCTAGGTCACCAACTTTTTCAATAGCTGGGCCCGAGGTTGCTTTCATTTGGGTATTTAGCTCATGAGAGATCAAATGGGCTAGGGTGGTCTTACCTAGTCCTGGTGGACCATAGAAAAGGACATGTTCAGGAATATGACCCCTTTCCTTAGCCGCTGTTAGCAAAATATGTAGGTTTTTCTTGATATTTTCCTGGCCGATATACTCTGCCCAAGAGTACGGACGTAGAGTTTTGTCCAAGAATTGACCATTTTTTGCTTCCATGCTATCTTTGTCTTTCGTCTGCATACGTTGTCATGTATTGTAGCACACAAAGAAAAGCCCTAATTAGGGCTTGACAAAATCTGGAAATATGATAGTATGCGCATGTTCCTTAAGGGAAGGAGATCTTTAAATTAAAGGCACAAACCTCTAAACAACAGGGTCCTTCGGGACTTCCTAACATTTTCTCGAGGATAAAATGGTACACAAACTTGTTTTGTGTGGCTGTTTTTCTCCTTAGAGATCTTGTTTAACTTTTGATACGCTTATTGAAAGTGTTGCTTAGAGGTTTGTGCTTTTAAATTTACCTCTATGAACTCAATTATCCACAATCCAACTCCCAAAACAAGTGGATTTGGAGTTCTGGCACAGATTTGATTTAAAGACAACTGTGTTTCGGACTATTCTTCGAGATCAATAACTCTACGAAGTTCATTTAGGGTTGTGACTCCCTTCAAAACCTTGATAACTCCATCTTGGGCCATCGTCAGAAGGCCTTGGCCCTCGGCGGCTTTCCAAATTTCTCGCTCACTTGGGTTTAATTGCAAAGCTTCCTCAATCTTTTGGTCAGCTAAGATGCCTTCAAAGATACCAATTCGTCCTTTATAGCCCGTTGATTCATTATTAGGCACTTCTGGCATCCACATCTTTTCAGTTTGTAGTCCCTCTAAATATGTTTTGTCTGTAATGGTTGCTAAGATACGCAAAACAGTTTCTCGATCCTTGCCTTCTAAAAGAACTTCTTTTTTATAATCTGGATCTATCTTTCGGAGAAGTCTCTGAGCCAGAGCAATGTTCATGGCTGAGGAAATAACCTTAGAGTTTACACCCAAATCTATTAATCTTGGAAAAGTTCCGGCGGCATTGTTGGTGTGTAGAGTTGAGAAAACCAAGTGGCCAGTCAGAGCCGCATTAATAGCAATCTCAGCTGTCTCGCTGTCTCGAATCTCACCAACCATAATGACATCAGGGTCTTGCCGAAGAGCGGAACGTAATCCAGAAAGGAAGGTGTAACCTTCTTTTTCATTTGTTTGAGTTTGAACAATTCCTTCCAGGTGATATTCAATTGGGTTTTCAATCGTTAAAATCTTAGTCTCGGTTGAGAGGATTTTCTTCAGAAAAGCATACAAACTGGTGGTCTTTCCAGAACCAGTTGGACCGGTATTTAGAATCATCCCGTTTGGTTTCTTTATTTCGTGTTGGATAACTTTGAAAAGTTTTTCGTTAATACCAAGCTCTTCTAGAGGTACCGAGATGGTTGATGGATCCAGAACTCGAAGCACAATCGATTCGTTGTAAGCACCGGGCAGGATCGAAGTTCGAATCTCAATATCTTTGCCGGAAAGTTTAATAGTAAAGCGACCATCTTGAGCACTACCTTTGATATTTAGTTTCAAACTAGAAAGTAGCTTAACTCTAGAAAGCAATAGACTAAAAGTATCATTGTCTAGATCAACAATTTCAGTCAAGACTCCGTCTAGACGATATCGTAAACGTACGTCACCCTTTTCGGGCTCTATGTGGATGTCAGAAGCTTTTAAGGCAAGAGCCCCGGCTACGATGATTTCAATAATTTTAGAAATTCGATAACGCTTCTCCAATTTTAAGATTTCTTGAATAGATTCTCGAATGTCTTTCAGAGTATGTACTTTTTCTAGAAAGTTTTGGATGTCTTCATTAGAAACATCCAAAGATCCACCGGCAGACTCAATTGAAAAAGAGAGCTCCTCGTACCGACCCCAAACTTTCTGGAGGCTAGCGGTTGAGGCCATGAATAACACTGGTTGCAAACCTCTTTCTTTCAAAGACTCAACGACTTTAATAGTTTCTGGATTATTCGGTGAAAGGACGGCGATTTGGATTTTCTTGTCTATCTTATTAAAAGCCGCTAATTTAGCAGCTCGAGCTTCTTTTTCCGGAATAATTCGCAGGGCATCCTGGTCAACCGGTAAGGGAGATAGGTCTATGTATGGAAGGTTGTATTTCTTGGAAAGAGTCTGGGCCAAATCTTCCTCCTCTTTAATCAAGAGATCAGACAAATCCTTTTTCTGTCTTTCTTCATTAAATTCAATCATTTCTCTTTAATCATAGCATCAAAAAACCCCGTGGGACGTATACACGTCCACACGGGGCTTGGTTGGGGAGCTTTCACTCCGCCGCAACCAATCTTTCTTTCTCCTTCTCAAGCCGGAGGCGTTCGATCTCGATCTTGAGCTTCTCGTTCTCAAGTTTCTGGACCGCAAGTGCGGTCTGGGCCTCGGCGATTCGTGGATCGCCTTGGCGGGTCTGAGACCGAGCCCGTTCGAGCTCAATCCTCATCTGAGCACGTTGGCGCTCAGATTCCAGTCGAGCGCGCTCGTACTGAGCGCGCCCGTAGGCACGCTGCGCGTCGCGTTGCTGACGAGCGATCAGCTGTTGCTGACGCTCGTAGGCACGCTGGGCATCGCGCTGGGCACGTTCGCGAGCGCGTTGTGCCTCGCGTTGTGCCTGCGGACCCATCCCGAAGACGTCGGCCATTCGGCCGAGGTCTTCGATGCCGTAACGAGTGTTACGGCTACCGACGCGGAAATCCTCGAACGGACGACTTCTGGTGCCGGCCTGAACTTGCGTGGCCAGGGACAGGGTTAAAAGAACGATGATCAGGGTGGCTTTCATGGTTTGCTCCTTGCCGGATTTTTCGGCATTTTAGTGTTACTGGAACCCCCTACTGAACTATATTAATTATATCATATCGGCAGACAAAGTCAAGCATTTAAATATAGGCTCGTGATACAATGTTAGGGTGATTAAAACCATTAAATCTCTAGAAGAATTAGACCATTTCGTGGCTAATTTCCTTGCTAATTTGGAAGTCTCAGAAAAGGCCACTGTTCTGGGTCTTAGTGGTGATCTTGGTTCCGGCAAAACAACCTTTGTACAGAAATTAGTGTTGCAACTTGGTGGGAAGGAGGGTGTTACCAGTCCGACCTTTGTAATCCAAAAAGGGTATCAACTTCCCGAGGGTTCGAAGTTTAAAAAAATATTCCATTTAGATGCCTATCGTCTAGATTCAGGACAGGATTTATTGAGCTTGGGTTTTAAAGAACTTTTAGAGGAAAAGAACACTCTCATTGTAATTGAATGGCCGGAAAAAGTTTCAGAAATATTACCAGCAGATGCTAAATACCTAGACTTTAAATTTATTGACCAGACGACTAGAGAAATATCAAATGAAGAATAAGAAAATAAAAATAGTTCTACTGGATGCCTATGCCATTATCCATCGGGCCTATCACGCGCTACCAGATTTTTCTTCTAGTAAAACGGGGGAGCCGACTGGAGCCCTGTATGGTCTTTCGGCCATGTTGATGAAAATAATTACAGATCTTAAACCAGATCATCTTATTGCTTGCTTTGATCTTCACCAACCAACATACCGGCACGAGCTGTTTAAAGACTACAAAGCCAATCGTAAAGAGAAAGATGAAGACCTTTCAAAACAAATTGAAAGATCCAGAGAATTATTCACCGCCTTCAATGTGCCCATCTATGAAGCCGAAGGTTTTGAGGCTGACGATGTTTTAGGAACAATCGTGGAACAAGTTAAAGACAAAAAAGATGTTGAAGTTGTGATTGCTTCTGGAGACATGGACACGTTGCAATTAGTTGATGGCAAGAAGGTGAAGGTCTTTACCCTTCGTAAGGGTATTAACGACACGGTGATGTATGACGAGAAAGCAGTTCAAGAGCGTTTTGGTTTTGGACCAGGAGCGATTCCAGATTATAAGGCCTTTCGAGGTGACCCTTCCGACAATATTCCAGGTATTGCTGGCATTGGTGAGAAAACCGCTACGGAGTTAATAAAAAACTTTGGTTCAGTTCGATGTTTGTATAAAGCTTTAAAGAAAGATGAAGAAAATTTTGAAAGGAAAGGGATTAAAAAAAGAGTTGTTGGTCTTCTAAAAGAAGGAGAGGAAGATGCTGAGTTCTCTAAAATGCTAGCTACAATTCGAAGGGATGCTCCGATTAAATTTGAAATCCCTAAAGACAATTGGCAACAAGGTTTTGAGATTCAAAAAGTTTTAGATTTGTACTTAGAACTTGGCTTCCGAACTCTGACCAATAGAGTCAGAGAGTTATTTGGTAAAGATGAGGCTCTTCCGGGAGTTGTAGGAGAAGAGGTGTCAGAGAAGGATTTGAAAGAGGCCGCTATCGCCCTATGGGTTCTAGATTCTAGCATGACAAGTTCGACTCTGGAGGACATGTTGACGCATACTAAAACCGCCAGCTTTGCAGAAGCTAAAAAGAAGATTTTTGCCGAACTCAAAAAACAAGGAACCCTGTCTGTTTTTGAAGAAATTGAAAAACCCTTGATTAGTATTTTGGAGAAAATGAAAAGAAGAGGAATTCGGATTAATGTTAAATATCTAAAGAAGCTTTCGACTGAATATCACAAGGAATTAGAGAAAATCCAGAAAGAAATCTGGCAGCAAGCGGGAGAGGAGTTTAATATCAATTCTCCTAAACAGTTAGGAGAAATCTTGTTTGATAAATTGGGTCTAAAGAATCAGAAGAAAACAGCAGGTGGAGCTCGCTCTACTCGAGAGGCGGAGCTTGCTAAATTAAAAGATGTCCATCCGATTGTGCAGAAAATTTTAGAATACCGAGAACTTCAAAAATTACTCTCAACCTATATTGATAACATTCCAGAAATGCTTGAGAAAGACAGACTACATGCCACTTTCTTACAAACCGGTACTACTACTGGTCGGATGGCTTCCAACGATCCAAATTTACAAAATATTCCAATTAAGAGCGAACTTGGACGAGCGATTCGAAATGCTTTTGTGCCTAGCCCCGGGATGGTTCTCTCAGCTATCGATTATTCGCAAATTGAACTTCGCGTAGCGGCGATTCTCTCGGGTGACGAGCGATTGTTAGATATTTTTAAGAATAATGAAGACGTGCATACAGCCGTGGCGTCCAAAGTCTTTGGGGTTTTCGCCGAAGATGTTAGCAAAGAAATGAGACGAAGGGCCAAGGTTATTAACTTCGGTATCCTCTACGGGATGGGGGTTAATGCGCTCCGGCAGAATCTGGGAACTGACAGGAAAGAAGCCCAGACTTTCTATAATGCTTATTTTGAAAACTTCTCAGGCCTTGAGAAATATTTAGAAGATGTAAAGTTAGAAGCCCATACCAAAGGTTATACTGAAACTCTTTTTGGTAGACGCCGATACTTTTCTGGAATCAAGTCACCACTGCCATATGTTAGAGCTCAAGCCGAGCGGATGGCTATTAATGCCCCAATTCAAGGTACAGCAGCCGACATCATGAAGATTGCCATGCGAGAGATTGATTTATATCTCAAAGAAGAAAAACTAGAAAAGCAGGTGCATATGTTAATGCAAGTACACGATGAATTGGTTTTTGAAATAAAAAGAGAGATAGCTGGAAAAGTTATCCCACGGATTAAAGATATTATGGAATCAGTTCTTGGAGATAAGCAGTCCAAGGGTGTACCAATTGTGGCTAATGCCAAGGTGGGAGATAATTGGGGAGAAATGAAAAGCCTATGATCTACTTTTTCTATGGAACCGATGCCTCTAAGGCCAAACAGAAAATTAAGAAACTAATTAATGTTTTGCTAGCCAAGAAATCAAACGCTTTGCATTTCTATTTTGATGATCGGAGTTTAGATAATGAATTTATTAAAGGCTTGTTCCAGAGTACCGGACTTTTTGCTGAACACCATATTATTTTTCTAGACAGAACTTTTAATGTTTTGGAATCAAGGGATTTAATTAAAGAAATGAAAGTTTCTCCCCATATTTTTATCCTTTTAGAAGATGCGCTGAATAAAAAAGATTTAGATTACATAAAGAAATATTCAGAGAAGTCAGAGGAGTTTCGAGGGGAAGGTGCGGTTAAGAGAGAGAGTCGTCCAAAAGTTTTTGCGCTAACAGATGCCTTGGGTGATCGGGATCGAAAACGAGCTTGGATTATCTACCGACAGTTTGTTGATGAGGGACTGAGTGTCGAAGAAATATTACCGGTATTATTCTGGCAGGTTAAGACAATGCTAATGGCTAAGAATTCCAAGGGCGCCAAAGAGACCGGTTTAGAACCTTTTGTATATGCAAAGAGTAAAAGGTACGCAGATAAATATAGCCTGGATGATTTGAGGAATCTCTCGCGAGTTTTGGTTAAGGCTTTATATGACTCAAGAAAGGGTAGGGATTTAGAGAATGAATTGGAGAAGGTCTTGTTGATGGTTTAGATATTCAAAAACACCCCACAAATGGGGTGTTTTTAAGAGCTACTTAAGCTGCTGTTTCTTCTCCACCTTCTGTTGGAGCGGCTTCAGTCTCTGGAGCTGCCTCAACTTCTGGTTGTGCCTCTGGGGCCACACCCTCTGGTTGTACCTCGGGGTTTGTTGCGTTTTCGTCCATAAAAGAAAAATTGGTTAATTAATAACGCAAAAGATATCATAACATACCTTTTCTAATTTGTCCGCCCAGCAGGATTCGAACCTGCGACCGTTCGCTTAAGAGGCGACTGCTCTACCGGCCTGAGCTATGGGCGGATTGGTTCTCAAAAAATAGCACAAATCTAGCTTTGTGCAAAGATTTTGCTTTTGTGTAAGATGAGAAGAATGGAGAAAATTATCATTTTGCACAATATTCGAAGCCAGCACAATGTCGGTTCAATCTTCCGAACAGCCGATGCGTCTGGTGTTTCAAAGATCTACCTAACGGGTTATACTCCAGCCCCAATTGATCGTTTTGGTCGAAAGGTTGGAACGATCACCAAAGTCTCCCTGGGAGCCGAAGAGTTTGTTCCTTGGGAGAAGAAGGAAGATATCAGTGAAGTCTTGGATAATCTAGATGCCGAAATCGTGGCGATGGAACAGGATTCAAGGTCTATTAACTACAAGAAATACAAACCAACCGGATCGGTAGCCTATATCTTTGGAGATGAGGTTAGGGGAATACCAAAAAAGGTGCTTAGTCGGTCAGATTTTATTTTGGAAATTCCAATGAGGGGTCAGAAAGAATCTTTGAATGTTTCGGTCACCGCTGGAATCATCCTTTTCAATTAATATTTTCTTTGGTGTTTGGGGCAGAAGTGCGCACTCCGTCCTCTAATTACTTTTCTCTTGATAACCCCACCATCTTTTTTGGGGCAGGGTTTACCTTTTTTCTTATAAACATTGTGTTTTCTTTGGAACTTTCCCGGGGCACCAGTAATATCTCGATAGTCTGAAGTAGAATCACCACCAAACTTAATCCCTTTTCTCAACAGAGGTTTTATGTTTTTGAAAACAGCTCTTAGTTTTTTTTCCGGAATCTTTTCGGGTCGGCTCTCCGGGTGAACACCAGAGGCAAAGAGTATTTCGTCGGAATAAATGTTACCAATACCAGCTACAACCGAATGATCCATCAAGATTGACTTAATTGGAACCCTTGGTTTCCTTAAAACGTTTTGTTTGAATATCCGGAAGGTAAAACTTCTTTCTAATGGTTCTGGGCCGAGATCTTGTAGTTCATCCGCCACTTTATCTGTGTCTAGGACTGTGACCTTAGCAAATTTTCTGACATCAGAAAGAACCAAGTTCTTTTTGTTACTAAAAGTGAAGACTAAACGTAGGTGTTTATTAAACGGATCATGTAAATGCTTGTTCTTGTCTGTCGGTTCCCACTCTTCTTTGATCCACTTCCCATGGCCAAGACCTGTTTGTTTATAATTTCCGTACAATAAATGGCCCGTCATCTTCAAATGGATCAGAATAGTTTGATTGTTTGAGAGATGGATTAAAATATTTTTGTGGCGACGCTCAGCCCTAATTATTTTTTGACCGACAACCAACCTTTTGAATTTACTGAAAAACCTGGGATTTTTTATCTGATTCTTATACGGAGCATAGTTTGATTTGTAGCTAGTCCAGACAGCTGAAATCTTAAATCCAACCACTTTTTTCTTCAGACCTTTTACAGTGGTGTGTACTTCTGGGAGTTCGGGCATGGATTAAGTTTATAGGGGCATTGGGTAAAAGTCCAGTATAAAATGTGGCTTAGAATATGGGTTATAGGACAAAGTTGGACTTGACAAATAGGTACCAAGTATGGTAAGATATTAGTAGTTCTTTAAAGTCACGTTAGTGACCCCTTAGCCCACGGGTAGTGGGAAGTTTCTCGGCAAAAAGCCGAAGAAAGGTTAGGTGCAGCTATGAAGTATGGTCAACTCACATTAGGTCAGAACGAGGCGATCTTGAACAAGGTCGTCAGGGCCTGTGGTGGCGGTGAAGATTCGCTGGGTAAAGTTCTCTCTGGTGTGATCCAGCTTACCGCCAAGGTGGTAAGCTACATCATCACCACCTACCACCTCTGGGTGGATGGCCCCAGCATCAGTGACCTGCTCAAAGCAGGTGGCTACGACTGGACGAACCCTCTCATCACCGAATGGAATTTCCCCACCACCGAGTATGACATGGTCGA